>Ga0065720_1003451_pt1 | contig 16438 bp, 16 predicted proteins | sample Thericmetagenome_FD_59107 | JGI IMG/M metagenome (GOLD analysis project Ga0065720, IMG submission 59107) | Thermophilic microbial communities from the Joint Bioenergy Institute, California, USA of rice/straw/compost enrichment - eDNA_2 v2... | ecosystem: Engineered > Solid waste > Grass >... | reverse complement strand
AGGAGCAGCTCACCCGGCACCTGTACGTGCACTACGAGGACAAGGCCGTGCAGCACCTGTTCACGGTCGCCTGCGGCCTCGACTCGATGGTGGTGGGCGAGGCGCAGATCCTCGGCCAGGTCCGCCAGGCCCTCAAGCTGGGCCAGCAGGAGGGCACGGTCGGCACCACGCTCAACGAGCTCACCCAGTACGCGCTGCGGGTGGGCAAGCGCGCGCACACCGAGACCGGCATCGACAAGGCCGGGGCCTCGCTCATCGGCGTGGGCCTGGAGCTCGCCGAGCAGGTGCTCGGCGGCTCGATCGCGGGCCGCAGCGCGCTGGTGATCGGCGCCGGGTCGATGAGCGCGCTCACCGCGGCGACCCTGGTGCGCGCCGGCGTCACCGACATCGTGGTGGCGAACCGCACCTACGACCGGGGCCTCCAGCTCGCCCAGTCGGTGGGCGGCCGGGCCGTGGAGTTCGGCGCCGTCGCCGGCGAGCTCGCCGGGGCCGACCTCGTCGTCTCGTGCACCGGCGCGGGCAGGCTGGTGATCACCACGGACATGGTGGCCGCGGCGGTGCGCGACCGCGCGTCCGAGCGGCCGCTGTTCCTGCTCGACCTCGCCCTGCCGCACGACATCGACCCCGCGGTACGGCTGCTGCCCGGCGTGACCCTGGTCGACCTGGAGTCGATGCAGGAGGCGGGCGTCGGCTCGGCCGGGCGGGACGGCGGGCGGCGCGCCGCGATCGAGGCGGCCGAGCGCATCGTCGGCGCGGAGGTGACCGCCTTCCTGGAGGCGGAGCGGGCCGCGAAGGTCACCCCCACCGTGGTCGCGCTGCGCAGCAAGGCGGCCGGGGTCGTCGAGGCGGAGCTGGGCCGGCTCGCCACGCGGCTGCCCGAGCTCGACGAGCGCCAGCGCGACGAGGTCGCGCAGACCGTGCGGCGGGTGGTGGACAAGCTGCTGCACGAGCCCACCGTGCGGGTGAAGCGGCTCGCCGCGTCGCCGGGCGGCGATCACTACGCGCAGGCGCTGCGCGAGCTGTTCAACCTCGACCCGAAGGCCCCCGAGGCGGTGTCCCGGGCGGAGGTGCCCGAGCCGGAGGCGCCGGGCGGGCCGCGGGCGGATCTGGAGTAGGCTTGGTTTTCTCTCAACGGCTTGGACCCGGAGGCGCCGGCCCGTGCGGGCCGGGTCTCTCGTCGTGCCGCCGGTGGGCCGCGCCGCCCGTTCCCCACGGGCCGCTTCAGGGCCACGGCGCCGCGGGGCACGTGCGTGACGGCGTCGTCACCGTGTTTCGCTCATCCCGCCTGGGCGTGAAGCGCCGAGCGGGTCGTCGACCGGGTGGTCCGGCCGGGTCCGCCCGCCCGAGGACGGCGGGCGGCGCACGCGAGGAGATGCGATGGACGCCTTGAGGCTGGGCACGCGCAGGAGCGAGCTCGCCACCACCCAGTCCCGTCAGGTCGCCGACCGGCTCACCGAGCTGACGGGCCGCCCGGTCGAGCTCGTCGGGGTGACCACGTACGGCGACGTGACCAGGGCCCAGCTCACCCAGCTCGGCGGCACCGGGGTGTTCGTCAGCGCGCTGCGCGAGAGCCTCATCGCGGGCGAGATCGACTTCGCCGTGCACTCGCTGAAGGACCTGCCGACCGCGCCGGACCCCCGGGTGGTGCTCGCCGCGGTGCCGCCCCGCGAGGACGCCCGGGACGCGCTGGTCGGCCGGTACAAGCTCGCCGACCTGCCGCCCGGGGCGAAGGTCGGCACCGGCTCGCCGCGCCGGGTCGCCCAGCTGCGGGCGCTGCGGCCGGACCTGGAGTACGTCCCGATCCGCGGCAACCTCGACACGCGGATCGGCAAGGTGGCCGCGGGCGAGCTGCACGCGGTCGTGCTCGCCGCCGCCGGGCTCAACCGCGTCGGGCGGGACGGCGAGATCGGCCAGATCTTCGAGATCGACGAGGTGCTGCCCGCGCCGGGGCAGGGCGCGCTCGCGGTCGAGTGCGCCGCCGGCCGTACCGATCTCATCGAGCTTCTCGGTGTCCTCGACGACGCCGCGACCCGCGCCGAGGTCACGGCCGAGCGGGCCGTGCTCGCCGCGCTGCAGGCCGGGTGCGCCGCTCCGGTCGGTGCATTCGCGATGCGCGAAAGGGAACAAAACCGGGAAGAACCACTCAATCTGACCGCCGCCGTGGTCGCGATCGACGGCACGCGGTCGGTGCGCAAGTCCACCGCCGGACCCGCCGCGAACCCCATGGAGCTCGGCCGCGAGCTCGCGGCCACCATGCTCGCGGAGGGCGCCGGCACGTTGATGGGGGAGCGGATCCATTGAGCTCCGGAACTCAGATGGTCGCGTTCGTGGGCACGGGGCCGGGTGACCCGAACCTGCTCACCCTGCGCGGTGCCGACCTGCTCGCCAAGGCCGATCTCGTCGTGCTCGACCGGGCCACCCAGGAGGCGTACCTGCGCCACTGCCGGTCCGGGGTGGAGACCGCCGACCTCGCCGAAGGGCACGAGGCGGCGCTCGCCCGGCTGCTCGAGGCGGGCAAGGCGGGTCGCAACGTGGTACGGCTGTGCCCCGGCGACCCCCTGTTCTTCGCCGACGTCACCGACGAGATCGCGGCCTGCGTCGAGGCGGGGGTCGAGTACGAGATCGTGCCGGGCGTCCCGGCGGCGACCGGCGTGCCCGCCTACGCCGGCATCCCGTCGGCCGCGTCGGCGCCGGAGTTCCGCGTCGTCGACGCCGCCCGGGTGACGGACTGGTCGGCGCACGCGAACTGCGCCGGCACCCTCGTGATCTACAACGGGGTGGACCAGGCGGTGCCGATCGCCAAGGCCCTCATCGCCGCGGGCCGGGCGGACACCACGCCCGTCGCGGTGACCGTGGACGGCAGCACGACCGAGCAGCGCACGGTGACCTCGACGCTCGGCCAGCTCCACCGTGACCTGAAGAACGCCGGTCTCACCGAGCCCGGCATGATCATCGTGGGCGACGCGGTCAAGACGCGTGAGCGCATGTCGTGGTTCGAGACCAAGCCGCTGTTCGGCTGGAAGGTGCTCGTGCCGCGCACCAAGGAGCAGGCCGCCGGGCTCACCGAGCAGCTGCGCTCCTACGGCGCGGTCCCGGTCGAGGTGCCCACGATCTCCGTGGAGCCGCCGCGCACCCCGCAGCAGATGGACCGCGCGATCAAGGGCCTGATCAACGGCCGCTACGAGTGGGTGGCGTTCACCTCGGTGAACGCGGTCCGGGCGGTGCGCGAGAAGTTCGACGAGTACGGGCTCGACGCGCGCTCGTTCTCCGGGCTGAAGGTCGCCGCGGTGGGCGAGTCGACCGCCCGCGCGCTCGCCGAGTTCGGCGTCAAGGCGGACCTGCTGCCCACCGGTGAGCAGTCGGCCGAGGGACTGCTCGCCGAGTGGCCGCCGTACGACNCGATGCTCGACCCGATCAACCGGGTGCTGCTGCCGCGCGCNGACATCGCCACCGAGACGCTCGTNGCCGGGCTCACCGAGATGGGCTGGGAGTGCGACGACGTCACCGCCTACCGCACNGTGCGCGCGGCGCCCCCGCCCGCGCCGATCCGCGAGGCGATCAAGGGCGGCGGGTTCGACGCGGTGNTGTTCACCTCCAGCTCCACGGTGCGCAACCTNGTCGGNATCGCCGGCAAGCCGCACAACGTGACGGTGATCGCGGTGATCGGCCCGCAGACCGCGAAGACCGCCGAGGAGTTCGGGCTCCGGGTCGACGTGATGGCCGACAAGCCGTCCGCCACGGCCCTCGCCGCCGCGCTCGCCGAGTTCGGCGCCAAGCAGCGGCAGGCCGCGCTCGCGGCCGGGGAGACGCCGCGCAAGCCGTCCCAGATGCGGCGCGGCGCCCGGCGGCGGAGCACCACCAAGTAGGCGGGGCCGGGGCGCGCCCTCCGGCGGCTCGGCCACCGGATCTCAGTCGAAGGTGAGGGGATACACGTGACTGCCGAGTTTCCGGCGCGGGCGACGGGCTCGTTCCCCGCGGTACGGCCGCGCCGGCTGCGCCGCGGCGCCCCGATGCGCCGCCTGATGGCCGGGACCCGGCTGCACCCGGCCCAGCTCATCCTGCCGATGTTCGTCAAGGAGGGCATCACCGAGCCGCAGCCGGTCGCCTCGATGCCGGGCGTGGTGCAGCACACCCGCGACTCGCTGCGCAAGGCCGCGCACGAGGCCGCCGAGGCGGGCGTGGGCGGCGTGATCCTGTTCGGCATCCCGGAGGTCAAGGACGCCCGCGGCTCGGCCGCCGACGACCCCGAGGGAATCGTGCAGCTCGCGCTCGCCGATCTCGCGAGCGAGGTCGGCGACGAGCTGGTGATCATGTCCGACACCTGCCTCGACGAGTACACCGACCACGGCCACTGCGGGCTGCTCACCGAGGACGGTGAGGTGGACAACGACGCCACGCTGGAGCGCTACGCCTCGGCCGCGGTGGCGCAGGCGGCGGCGGGCTCCCAGGTGATCGCGCCGAGCGGCATGATGGACGGCCAGGTCGCGGCGATCCGGTCCGCGCTCGACGCGAACGGCTTCGCGCACATCCCGATCCTCGCCTACTCGGCGAAGTACGCCTCGGCGTTCTACGGCCCGTTCCGGGACGCGGCCGAGTGCGCCCCGCGGTTCGGCGACCGCAGCGCCTACCAGCAGGATCCGGCCGGGCCGATCGGGGAGGCGCTGCGCGAGGTGCGGCTCGACCTCGCCGAGGGCGCCGACGCGGTGATGGTGAAGCCCGCGCTCGCCTACCTCGACGTGCTGCGCCAGGTGCGCGACCTGGTCGACGTGCCGGTCGCGGCGTACCAGGTGAGCGGCGAGTACGCGATGATCGAGGCGGCCGCGCGGAACGGCTGGCTCGACCGGGAGCGCGTGATCATGGAGTCGCTGATCGCGATCCGCCGCGCCGGTGCGGACCTGATCCTGACCTACTGGGCGACGGAGATTGCCCGGGTCCTATCCTGATGTCATCCGCCGGGCGAGGGCCGGCGGAAAGTCGGGGAGGAGCGTGAATGGTGGGGGTTCCGCTGACTCGTCGGAAACGGCGCAGGCATGGGTCGGCGGAGATCATCCGCGCGGTCTTACAGTACGCCGAGCTGGGCTGGGCGAGCGTGCCGGGTGCGCACCCGCTGCTCAAGGGCGGCCGGGCCTGTTCCTGTGACCGGATCGGCTGCCCGGATCCCGGCGCCCATCCGCTCTCACCGGCCTGGCGGCTGCAGGCGACGACCGATCCGGCGATGCTGCGGCGCTGGTGGGAGCAGGACCCGGAGGCGAACGTGATCCTGCCGACGGGCAAGGTGTTCGACGTGTTCGACGTACCGCGCGCCGCGGGGCTGCGCGCGCTGTCGGCCATGGACGCCGCGGGCTTTCGTGTGGGCCCGGTCGCCGAGAACGGCGACCGGGTCCATTTTTTCGTCGCGACCAGGGGCGCGCCCGAGGACGAGGACGAGTGGTGGTCCTGCCAGCTCGACTGCGACCCCGAGACCATCGACGACAAGCCGGGCCTGCGCTGGCACTGCCGGGACAGCTACGTGCTCGCCCCGCCGTCGGTCCGGTACGGCGGCGGCACGGTGAGCTGGCTGCGCCCGCCCGGCGGCGAGCCGCTGCCCGACCCGCTGCGCGTGCTCGACCACCTCGCGGACGTGCTGGAGTAGCACTCCCCGCGGCCGCGCCGTGACATGGGAGCCGTGGCCTGGGAGCGGCTCCGGAGGGCGCCCGCGGCGGGCCGTACCCTGGTGCGGTGAGTGAGCGAAGCGGAGGGCGCCCGATGGGCGGCCAGAGGTCACAGGAGCTGTTCGAGCGCGCCCGGGCGGTGATCCCGGGCGGGGTCAACTCGCCGGTGCGGGCCTTCGGAGCCGTCGGGGGCACGCCCCGGTTCATGGTGTCCGGCCAGGGGCCGTACGTGACCGACGCCGACGGCAACCGCTACGTCGACCTGGTCTGCTCCTGGGGGCCGATGATCCTCGGCCACGCGCACCCGGAGGTGGTCGCGGCGCTCGCCGAGGCGGCGGCGCAGGGGACCTCGTTCGGCACGGCCACCCCCCGGGAGGTGGAGCTCGCCGAGGAGATCGTCGCCCGGGTCGCGCCGGTGGAGAAGGTGCGGCTGGTCAACTCGGGCACCGAGGCCACGATGTCGGCGGTACGGCTCGCCCGCGGGTTCACCGGCCGGTCGAAGGTGGTGAAGTTCGCCGGGTGCTATCACGGCCACGTCGACGCGCTGCTCGCCTCGGCCGGGTCCGGCGTGGTCACGTTCGGGCTGCCGGACACGCCCGGCGTGACGGGGGCCGCGGCGGCCGACACGATCGTGCTGCCGTACAACTCGGTGGCGGCGGTGGAGGCGGCGTTCGCCGAGGTGGGCGACGAGATCGCGGCGGTGATCACCGAGGCGTGCCCGGCGAACATGGGCGTGGTGCCGCCGCGGCCGGGGTTCAACCAGAGGCTGCGCGAGCTGTGCACGGAGCACGGCGCGCTGCTGATCGTGGACGAGGTGCTCACCGGGTTCCGCGTCTCCCGGTCGGGCTGGTACGGCATCGACCCGGTCGACGCGGATCTGATGACGTTCGGCAAGGTGATGGGCGGCGGGCTGCCCGCCGCGGCGTTCGGGGGCCGGGCCGATGTGATGGCCCATCTCGCGCCCGAGGGGCCGGTGTACCAGGCGGGCACGCTCTCCGGCAATCCGCTCGCCTGCGCGGCCGGGCTCGCCACGCTGCGCGCCTGCGACGAGGGCGTCTACCAGCGGGTGGACGCCGCCGCGAAGGCGGTCGGCGACGCCGCCTCGGCCGCGCTCGCCGCCGCCGGGGTGCCGCACCGGCTGCAGCGGGCCGGCAACCTGTTCTCGATCTTCTTCATCGACGAGGAGGTCACGGACTTCTCCGTGGCCCGGCGGCAGGACACCGCCGCGTTCACGGCGTTCTTCCACGCCATGCTCGACCAGGGGGTGTATCTGCCGCCTTCGGCGTACGAGGCCTGGTTCCTGTCGGCGGCGCACGACGACGGGGCGCTGTCCCAGGTGATCGACGCCCTGCCGGCCGCCGCGAAGGCCGCCGCGTCGGTCCGGGCCCGCTGAGCGGGTCCCGCTGAGCTGAGGCGGCGGCCTCGGCCTCCTGCTACCTCTCGCCGCCCGTGCGCCGCTGCCGGGCCGCGGCCCGGCTGTTGCGCGCCTGGGCGGCGAGGGTGGCGAGGTAGGAGAGCTGCTGGGGGCGGTGCGGGGTGTTGGCGCGCTGCTTTGTGAAGAACTCGTTGATGATTCCCATGGCTCAATTATCGAACGCTAAACAGTGAAGGACAATCGAGACTTCCTTGAGTTCATGGTTTAGAGTTGCTACATGTTGGACTTGAACCGGCTGAGGGCGCTGCACGCCGTCGCCGTCTACGGATCCGTCGGCGCCGCCGCGGAGGCGCTCATGGTGACGCCCTCGGCGATCTCCCAGCAGCTCGCGAAGCTGGAGCGGGAGACGGGCGCGCCGCTGCTGGAACGCAACGGGCGCGGGGTGAGGCTCACCGACGCGGCCGGCGTGCTCGCCGAGCACGCCGAGCGCATCCTCGCGCTGGTGGAGATGGCGGAGGCCGACTTCGAGGCGATGCGCGGCGCCGTCGTCGGCAGGCTCTCCATCGCCGCGTTCCCCACCGCCGCCCGCGGCATCATGCCGCAGGCGCTCTCCCTGCTGAGGACGAAGCACCCCAACCTCGTCCTGCACCTGTACGAGCGCGAGCCCGAACGGCAGATCCGCGACGTGACCAGGGGCGACCTCGACCTCGCCGTGGTGCAGGACTGGACCAACCAGCCGCTCGCGATCCCCGAGGGACTGGACCGGGCGAACATCCTGGAGGACATCGCCGACGTCGCGCTGCCCGCCTCGCACCCCCTCGCCGGCCGCCGGGAGGTGCACCTCAACGAGCTGTGCGGGGACAAGTGGATCAGCAGCCAGCCCGGGCAGATCTGCCACGAGTGGCTCGTGTTCACGCTGCGCTCCGCCGAGCTGGAGCCGGAGATCACCTGCTTCGCCGACGAGTACGACACCCAGCTCGCCCTCGTCGCGGCCGGTCACGGCTGCGCCATCGTGCCCCGGCTGGGCCGGATGTGGGTGCCCGAGGGCGTGCGCATGGTGCCGGTGCTGCCCCGGCCGGTCCGCCGGGTCTTCGCGTTGTGGCGCACCGACGCGGCCCGCCGCCCGGCGATCCGCGCCGCGGTCGAGGCGATCCGGACCGCCGCGCGGGAGATGGACGCCACCCCGCGGGACGTCGGCGCCGAGGGCGAGACCACGGCGGCGGGCTGATCCGGGGGCCGGCGCCGTACCGCCGCGTCCGCGTGCCGACCGGCCGGTACGGCACGCCGTGACGCCGGAGCGCGTGTGCGACGCCGGGTGCGCCGGTTCGGCCTGAACCGGCGGGTAAGCTGGAGGCCACCATGGCTGAGACGACCGTCGTTCACCTGCTGCGGCACGGCGAGGTGCACAACCCCGCCGGCATCCTGTACGGCCGGCTGCCCGGCTACCACCTGTCGAACACCGGGCGGCAGATGGCCGAGATGGTGGCGAAGACGCTCGCCGACCGCGACATCGTCCTCCTCGCCAGCTCGCCACTGGAGCGCGCGCGGGAGACGGCCGCACCGATCGCCGAGCGGCTCGGCCTGGAGATCAAGATCGACGACCGGCTCATCGAGGCCGACAACGTGTTCCAGGGGCGCGCGCTCGGCGCCGGGCAGGGCCTGCTGCGCAGCCCGCGCCACCTCCGCCACCTGTGGAACCCGTTCCGCCCCTCCTGGGGCGAGCGCTACATCGACGTGGTGCGGCGCATGAAGACGGTGATCGACGAGTCGCGCGAGGCCGCGCGCGGCCACGAGGCCGTGCTCGTCACCCACCAGCTGCCCATCTGGGTGATCCGCCTCGCCGCGGAACGCCGCAGGCTGTGGCACGACCCGCGCCGCCGCCAGTGCGCGGTGGCGAGCCTCACCAGCTTCACGTTCGACGGCGACCGCCTGGTGAGCATCGGTTACAGCGAACCGGCCGCGGCCCTGCGGGGCGGCGGGCCCGAGCCGCCTCCCGGCGCCTGACCTGCGGCAGGGAGCGCTGCTCACCCCCGATTCCGGGAGCGGCGGCCACACACGGTACTGTGGGCGCTCTACCGGGTGTAGTGCTAGGAGATCGTCCTGCCGTGTCCTCGAAAGCCTCAGTTCTGATCGCCGCCCTGGCCATGGCAGCGCTCGCGGGCTGCGCGGGCGGGCAGGCGGCCGACCAGTCGAGCGACACTCGCTTCGTGGCCGGTGACGGACGCGTTCAGCTGTTCGACCCCGCCGAGCGCCGGCCGGCCCCCGCGATCGAGGGCGAGACGCTGGAGGGGGAGCGCGCCGCCCTCGCCGACCACCGCGGCGAGGTGGTGGTGCTCAACTTCTGGGCGTCCTGGTGCGCCCCCTGCCGCAGCGAGGCCCCCACGCTCAAGGACGTCGCGGCCCGCACCAAGTCCCAGGGTGTGACGTTCCTCGGCATCGACTTCAAGGACCGCAAGGCCGACGCGCTCGCCTTCCAGCGCCGCCAGCAGCTCGGCTACCCCAGCATCTTCGACCAGCCGGGCAAGGTCGCGCTCGCGTTCCAGGGCACCGTGCCGCCCGCGGCGATCCCGACCACGCTCGTGATCGACCGGCAGGGCCGNATCGCCGCCCGCGCGCTCGGCGAGGTGAAGCACTCGGCGCTGCTCGACGTGGTGACGAAGATCAGCGGTGAGGGCAGTGGCTCCGGCTGACGGGCTCGCGGGCACCGTCGCGGCGGGCTCCCTCATCGTGGCGCTGCCGATCGCGGTGGCGGCCGGGGCGGTGTCGTTCCTGTCGCCGTGCGTGCTGCCGCTCGTGCCCGGCTACCTGTCGTACGTCACCGGCATGAGCGGCGACCCCAGGCGCGGGCGCATGGTGGTCGGCAGCGCGCTGTTCGTGCTCGGCTTCGCCGCCGTGTTCGTGGCGGGCGGCGCCCTGTTCGGCGGCATCGGCGCGGCGCTGCACGCCAACGCCGAGGTGATCACCCGCGTGCTCGGCGTGCTCACCGTCGTGCTCGGCCTCGCGTTCCTCGGGCTCGTCCCCGGGCTGCGCCGCGACTACGTCATCAACCTGCGGCCCGCCGCGGGCCTCGCCGGGGCGCCGCTGCTCGGCGTGGTGTTCGGGCTCGGCTGGACGCCGTGCATCGGCCCCACGCTCGCCGTGGTGCTCGGGCTCTCCCTCGACCAGGGCAGCGCGGGACGGGGCGCGCTGCTCGCGTTCGGCTACGCGCTCGGGCTCGGCCTGCCGTTCGTGCTCGCCGGGCTCGCCTACCGTCGGGCGCTGCACGCCTTCCGGGCCGTGCGGCGGCACACGCAGCTCATCACCCGCGTCGGCGGCGGCATGCTCGTCGCCGTGGGCCTGCTGCTCGTGACCGGGCTCTGGACCGAGCTCGTCGCCGGCATGCAGACCTGGATCGGCGCCTTCAGGCCGGTGATCTGATGAATCCTCCGAAGACCCCGGGCGAGACCCGCGAAGAGCGCACCACCGCGCCCGTCGCCGAGCCGGCCGTGGCCGACGCCGACGCCGTGACCGCCGGCACGGCGCGGGAGACGGATTCCGGTACGGCCGGCGCCACCGCCGCCGAGGCCGCGGAGCTCACCGAGCCCACAGAGCCCAGGGAGACCACGGAGCCCGCGGGGACCGCCGAGCCGGTGCGGCCGGCCGGGCTCGGCCCGGTGGCGTGGCTGCGCTGGGGCTGGCGCACGCTCACCTCGATGCGCACCGCGCTCATCCTGCTCTTCCTGCTCGCGCTCGCCTCGGTGCCCGGATCGGTCTTCCCGCAGCGCGACATCAGCCCCGAGAAGGTCGCCGAGTACTTCCGGGACAGCCCCACCCTCGCCGAGTGGATGGACCGGCTCTCCCTGTTCGACGTCTTCCAGGCGCCCTGGTTCGCGGCGATCTACCTGCTGCTGTTCGTCTCGCTCGTCGGCTGCGTGCTGCCCCGCTCCGTCACCCACTACCGCGAGCTGCGCCGCAGGCCGCCCGCGGCGCCGCGCAACCTCTCCCGGCTGCCGCGGCACGCCGTCGTCGAGGGCGAGGCGGACGTCGCCGAGCTCGCCGCGCTGCTGCGCCGCAAGGGCTTCCGGGTGTCGACCGGCCCCGACTGGGTCGGCGCGGAGAAGGGCTACCTCCGCGAGACCGGCAACCTGCTGTTCCACGTCGCGCTCGTCGGCATCCTGGTCGCGGTCGGCGTCGGCGCCCTGTACGGCTACCGCGGCAACGTGCTCGTCGTGGAGGGCGAGGGCTTCGCCAACACGGTCGCCGCGTACGACCGGTACCAGCCGGGCCAAAGGGTGACCGCCGAGTCGCTGGAGCCGTTCTCGTTCACCCTGCGGGACTTCCAGGCGACGTACCAGACCGCCGGGGAGAACCAGGGCCAGCCCCTCGACTACGTGGCGAGGCTCGGGGTGAGCGACCGGCCCGGCGCGGCCGAGCGGCCGTACGACCTGAAGGTGAACGAGCCGCTCAACGTGCACGGCACCCAGACGTACCTGATCAACCACGGCTACGCCCCGGTCGTGAAGGTCACCGACGGCGACGGGCAGGTGGCCTACGAGGGCCCGGTGCCGTGCCTCCCGGTCGACCAGCGCACCCTCACCTCCGAGTGCGTGATCAAGGTTCCGGACGCGCGGCCGGAGCAGCTCGGCTTCCTCGCGCGGTTCCTGCCGAGCACGGCGAGCGCCGAGGGCGGCTACGTCTCGGTGTTCCCGGCGGCGGTCAACCCGACGATGCAGATCTGGGCGTTCTCCGGCGACCTCGGCCTCGACGACGGCGTGCCGCAGTCGGTCTACCAGCTCGACACCGACAAGCTGAAGCCGCTGGTCATGCAGTCCGAGCCGCTGCTGCCGGGCCAGTCGCTGAAGCTGCCGGACGGCGCGGGCACGATCGCCTTCACCGAGGTGCGGGAGTGGATCAGCCTGCAGATCGCGTACGACCCCGGGCGCTGGCCCGCGCTCGTGTCGGCGGTCGTGGCGACGGTGGCGCTCGTGCTCTCGCTCATGGTGCACCGCCGCCGGGTGTGGCTGCGGGTGCGCCGCGCGGACGGCGACGGACCGGCGCGCATCGAGGTCGGCGGCCTCTCCCGCACCGAGGGCAACACCGGCTTCACCCAGGAATTCGACGAGATCGTGAAGACACTGCGCGGCCGGTCCGCGGCCGCGCCCGCTAAGGAGTAAGACGGTGGGCAATCAGGTCAACACCGGACTCGCCCAGCTGAGCGACCAGCTCGTCCTGGTGACGGTCCTGCTCTACCTGGGCGCCATGATCGCGTACGCCCTCGAGCTGGCGTTCGGCCGCCCCCGCCGCGCGGGCGCGCCCGCGCGGTCCCGCGCCCTGGTCACCGTGGGCGCGGCGGCGCCGGCCGGCGGGGAGGCCGGGGCCGAGATCGCCGAGACGGCCGCCGATTCCGCCGCGGACGACGAGGCCGAGGTTCCGGCGGCTCCCTGGGCCGCCACCGCGGGGCGCGTCGCGGTCGCGATCACCTGGCTCGGCTGGGCCGCGAACCTCGCCGGCATCGTCACCCGCGGCCTCGCCGTGGGCCGGTGGCCGTGGGCGAACATGTACGAGTTCGTGCTGGGGATCTGCTTCGCCGCCGTGACCACCTTCCTCGTGCTCATGCTGCGCCAGCAGATCCGCTTCCTCGGCGCGTTCCTCATGCTCGCCGCGACGCTCGGCCTCGGCTTCGCCGTGCTCTACCTGCACGTCGCGGCCGGTCCCGTCGTCCCGGCGCTCAACTCCTACTGGGTCGCCATCCACGTCAGCGCGGCGATCGCGGCGAGCGGCCTGTTCATCCTCGCCGCCATCACCGGGATCCTCTACCTGGTGCGCAGGCCGGGCGCGGCGCGGCTGCCGGAGCGCGAGGTGCTGGAGCGCATCGTGCACCGCGCGATCGTGATCGCCTTCCCGCTGTGGACCTTCGCCGTGATCGCGGGCGCGCTGTGGGCCGACCGGGCCTGGGGCCGGTACTGGGGCTGGGACCCCAAGGAGGTCTGGTCGTTCATCACCTGGCTGGCGTACGCGGCCTACCTGCACTCCCGCGCCACCGCGGGCTGGCGCGGCAAGGCCGGCGTCATCGTGCAGCTCGTCGCCTGCGGCTGCCTGCTGTTCAACCTGGTCGGCGTGAACATCTTCTTCGGCAGCCTGCACTCCTACGCCGACGTCCCCTGAGCCGCGTCCCGGCCGCGCGGCGGCGCACCCCGGTCGCGATAGGGGAGGCCGCCGAGGCGCTCGCGCCACCCGGCCTCGGCCGGGGTCCGGCCCGCCCGCGCACCCGCCCGGCCACCGGGACGGCGCGACGACGAGCTCGTGCACCGCTCCGCTCGGCCGACCGTGCGCGGCGCGCTTTCCGCGTCCTCACGGTCGAGGTCCTCGCGGCCGAGGTCCGCGCGGTCGAGCCCGGGTACGGCCACGGGCGGCGGAGCGGCGGGGAGACGCGGCCGCGCACGACGGACCGGCCGCCATCGGTCTGTGGGAGGGCCCGGGGGCGGCCGATGCCGGCGGCCCTCGGGCGGCCCTGGGGGGTACGTGGGGCGCGGCCGGGGCCGTCGCACCCGGTCACGGCGCGGTCCCGGCCCTTCGGCTCAGGCTCTGGTCACTCCTCGCCGCGCAGGCGTCGTTCGAGGCTGCGGAGGAACTCCGGGTCGTCCTCGGGACCGCGGAAGGACGGCTGCTGACGGCGACCGCTGCTGCCGCCGTACCCGCCACCGAACGCGCCGCCGCCCGGCGTGTGCGCCTGCTGCGGCAGCGGGCGGCCGAGCAACATCCACAGCAGCCCGCCGACCGTGATGAGGAGCACCACGATCAGGACCCAGAGGACCTTGGGCAGGTTGCGGACGTGTTCCTCGGGCGTGGTGATGACGTCGAAAAGGCAGTACAGCCAGAAGGCCAGCAGCGCCAGACCGAAAAGCACAGCCATATCCGCAGCGTAAGGCATAGTGGGCATAGATCGCCTTTTGAAGTCGCGCAGGGATGGGAAGGTACTCGCCCGGAGATTCCCAGGATCATCGGGCTGCCCCGTTGATCACGGTTCGATCACGATGGCGGCCGGCGAGCGCCGGTCGAACGTCCATCGAACACCGCATAACGGGTGACTCCGATGAGACAGCCGTCGTACCGTGGGACGGGACAGCACTTCTCGGCGAGGATGGGGAGGGAACGCCGGGCCACGAGCGGAGTGGCGCCCCCCGACCGGGGGCACGCGAGGCACGGCGGCCTCGCCCCTGCGGGGACGAGGAGGCCGGCGGGCCGGCGGACTCGACCGTGGAGAACAGAGAGGCGCGATGGCGCAATCGGGCGACAGAGGTCGTCATCGGCGGGGCCCTCGCTGGTGGCAGCGCGGGCCGTACGCGTCGCCCCACCGCGGCGGGGTGGAGGCACGGGACGAACCCGATCGGTACGCGATGCGTGCGGAGCGGAGCGACGGGGCGGCACGCCCGGAGCGCGCGGAGTGGACCGGTTGGTTCCGGCGCGCCGAGCGGCTCCGGCAGGCCGAGCGGCAGGGGCGCAGGGACGCCCCTGAGCGCGTCGAACGGCGGGACCGGGTGGAACGCCCGGATCGGACCTATCGCACGGTGACCGCCCCGGTGGTNGACCGGCCGGTGTACACCTGGCGGGACTTCGAGCTCGACGACCGGCCGGTGGAGGCNNNGCCGCATCCGCCGGACATGCCCGANCTCGGCGACGGGCGGCGGCACTGCGGNGAGCTNGAACGGGTGCTGCACCGGCAGTGGGACGCCGCCGACGGCCCGCCCCCGCCGGAGATCGTGCGGGCGGTGGACAGCCTCGCCCGGCTTCCCGACAGCATCAAGGCGAAGCTCGCGAACGGNCTGGAGGGCATCTACGTCGGCCCCGGCGGTGTGCCGGACCTCGACGACATGGGGTACCTGCGCGGCGCCCCGCTGCCGTCGGGACGGGCCACGTGGGACATCTGCGCCGGCGCNTACGGNGANCGCAAGATCGTCGTGGGAGACCGGCCGTCGCCCACCCCGGACGTGATGATGCACGAGGTCGGCCACGCCCTCGACGACGTCGACGCGCCGCCGGGGGACTGGGTGTCCGACTCGCCGGAGTTCCAGGCGCTCTACGAGCAGTGTCTGCCCAAGCTGGTGTCGGCCTTCCACCGGCAGGGCGGCGGCCTGGGCCGAAAGGAGTTCTTCGCCGACGCCTTCGCCGCGATCGCCTCCCGGCAGCGTCCCGCGCTCGTGGACATGCTCGGCGGCGACACCAGAACCGCGCTCAATGTGATGTTGTTCTTCAACCGGCGTTACGGAATCTAGGTGATCTCAGATGTACGTGATCCGGCTCGCGGACGGGACCCTGCGCGTGCCGCAGACCCTNGCCAGCGATGACGGGCGCCTGATCGGCAACGCGTACGTGGAGGTCCTGCCCGGCGATCCGGATTACGANCGCTGGCTGAAGGAGGCGGTGACCGAAGAGGAGCTGGCCGCGGCGCGACAGCGCTGGCGGGAGGAGAACGACGAACTGGAGCGCGCGTTCCTGGCCTTCAAGGCAGAGCAGGACGGCTGACGGCCCGGCGGGATCGGGTGCGCGCGGCGTCCCCGGGCGGGTCACGCGCGCGCCGACCGGGGGAGCGGTGCCACCCGTGGCCGCTTGTGGCACCCGTGCGTCTGACGAGCGGTCCGCATGCCGGCGCGGGCGCCGTGGCCGGGTGCGCCGGATGCCGGCGGCGCTCCGGGTACGGCGAGCAGTGCCCGCGTCGCCGCGCCAGGCCGGCAGGCCGGGACGGACACGATGCGGCCGCGGGCCGGCGGGAGGCCGGCGGCGGCCGATGGGAAGGGGTCGCCGATCAGCGGTCGGCGTGGCTCAACGGACGCTGGGGGCGGTGGCCCCCGGCGCGTGACGGCACGGCAGCGCGTTGTGGCGCTGGTGCGTGTCGTTGCACTGGCATGCCTGACGGCTACTTGAGCGCAGGCGAGAGTGTGATGGGCACAGCAGGACCAGAGCGTCGCGGCGGGGGTGCCGGGCGGCGCGTCCCGGTCCCCCACTCCAGTGACCCTGCGGCTTCCGGGGGTCGCAGGATCACCGGTGTGACGGTGTCGCGTCAGACGCGAGGTGATTCGCCGTTAGGCCGTTCGGCCGTCAGAACGTCCTCGCCACGCAGGAGGGCGTGCACTTCCGACTCGCGGAAGCGCCGGTGCCCTCCGGGGGTACGGATGCTGCTGATTCGGCCTGCGGCCGCCCAGCGTGTCACCGTTTTTGGGTCGACCCGGAAGAGGGCGGCAACCTCTCCGGGTGTCAGCAGACGCTCGCTGCTACTCTCCACAATCTCTCCCCCTCGCATCCCGCGTCCTGCTGCGGGCGGACAGGTAACCAGTGTGCCGAGCGGAGCCTGATTTATCCGTGCTTTTCACAAAGATCACGTGATGTTATCGGCTGACTGCCCGATTGTTATATGATAGAGCCTCTTTGGGGCGCT
>Ga0065720_1001587_pt1 | contig 16451 bp, 14 predicted proteins | sample Thericmetagenome_FD_59107 | JGI IMG/M metagenome (GOLD analysis project Ga0065720, IMG submission 59107) | Thermophilic microbial communities from the Joint Bioenergy Institute, California, USA of rice/straw/compost enrichment - eDNA_2 v2... | ecosystem: Engineered > Solid waste > Grass >... | reverse complement strand
GCCGGCTGGTGGTGTGCGCCGGGCCAGCCGAGGCCGATGCATCTTCGCTGACGGTGTCTGATGTGGACGGATGCATGGGCTGGGCGGCGCCACCACTGGTGTTGTCGTCGCGCCGCTGTGGGGTGACGACCCCAAGACCTGGGGGATCGTCGGGCCGGTCGTCGGGCCGCTCGCCGGGCTCGTGGTTCGGCCCGCCCGGGCCCGTCGCCTTGGCCCTCGTTGTCGGGGTGGTCTTGGTCGATGTAGTTGCCGGGGAGGAGGTCGTCGGGGTCGGGGAAGATGCCGTGTTTGATGAGGTAGTCGAGGTATTCGGCGTCTTCCTCCGGCGTGGGCTGGTCGTCGGGCGTGGGCGGCTCGGGGTCGGGGGCGGGCTTGGGCACCGGGTTGGCCATCAGATGCTCGAACAACTCGTCGTCGGACAGCCCTTCGTACCGGCCGTCGAGCTTGCCCAGATAGATGTCAGCGCGGATCCAGTTCAACAGGCTGGGGTAGCCGGCCTTCTTCAGCCGATGCGCCAACGCATCAATCCGATCGCACGCCGCCGCGACCTGATCAGCCGGCAGATAGCTGCCGGTGAGGTCGGCGGTGCCATCCGGCCGCAGCACCCCNTTGACCTGCCGCTTGCGCAACGCGTTCTCATACCGNCGCCGCGCCCACCGCGGATCCAGCTCGATCGCCGCCTTCTGGATCGCCTCGATCAACTCCCCCGTGGTCATCCGATGCGCCCGCGGCAGCACATGCTTGACGATCTGCTGAACGTGCCGATCCGCCAGCAACTCCGTCCACGTGGAGAAAATCCGCGCCCGCGGCTGATCCAACCTCCCGGACACCATCGCGTCCAGCACGGCCGGCAGGCGCCGAGCCAGATCATGCGCCAACGTGGCCAACTCAGTCGCCGCCGTACGCGTCAACACCAACGCNGCGCGCAGCTCGGCGACGTTCCACTTACGCCGATCATCCTGGTCGGGCTCGGCCAGCACCCCATGGTCAGGATCGGTACGGCGGATCGTCTCCGCCACCGCCGCCAGAAACATCCCCCGCTCATAGTTGCCCTGCCGCGCCCGTGCCTGCAGCACCAGCACCATCTCATACCCCGACACCTTCGAAACATCGATGCCAGCCAGCGCCGCGCACAACTGCGGACCCGGCGGCAGACCCGCCAACGCCGCCACCTCCGGCCGCACCTCCGGGTGCTGCACCGAAGACCCGCGTCGGCGAGCCCGCCCCGTGATCCTCATACACCACAGTCTACCCCACCCCACCGACAAATGTACGAACCAACACACCACATCGCACACCTACCGTTCGAACGCAAGCAGCCAGCCAAGACTCCACAACTGGATGAAAACGGGTGGTCACCCGACGTCTGCCGAGGTCAGAGCCGTCGTCGACCACGCGAAGCGTGAGCGCGCCCCTCACCCGGCACGCGCGCCGGCCCACCGCGTACCCGCCGAACAAGGACCTGCCACGGACAGGAAGACGCCAGATCGGCGGCGAAAGCCCGCCAGCGGTCCCGAGGTCGCACTCGAGTGGGCCGCGGCGTCAGGGTCGAGAATCGGTGCACACCACTAGCGCAGCGGCGCGGCCACGGCCACCTCGGGCCGTTCATAGTGCAGGGCGATCTGGTCGGCGCCGTACTTGGCGCGGAAGCTCTCCACCACCCGGCTGACCCGGTCCGGGTCGGTGATCGGCGTCGCCTCGGTGCCGTACTCGGCTCCGTTGACTCGGATGCGGATCGTCGGACTCGCCAGGACGTTGCGGTACCAGTGAGTGGCGGCGCCGTGCACGGGCAGCAGGAACAGCGTGTCGCCGTCCCGGACGAACCAGACCGGCCGCGACGTCTCCCGCTTGGAGATCCGGCCCATCGTCCGCAGCTCGATCTCGTTGGTGTTCTCCAGCGCGGTGATGATGTCCGTGGCCATCGCGATCCCTCCGGGTTCCCCGACGTACGGCCATTCCCCGCCACGCTAACGCCCACCGGGCCCCGGCCCGACCACTTTCGCCCACAACCGCCGACCGGCAGACGAGGTCCGCGGGCGCCGGGGGCGACTCCGCGCCCGCCCATGATCACCGTGAGGCGTTCACGCCCGTTACGCCGTACGACCGCCTCACCGCGATCACCACACATGATCACCGTGAGGCGTTCACGCCCGTTACGCCGTACGACCGCCTCACCGCGATCATGACACGGCAGCGATCAGCGCCCACGGTGTTGCCCGCCGTACGGCGGCCACGATCAGCGCCCGCAATGCTGACCGCCGTACGGCGGCGGCGATCAGCGCGACGGATCGAGGACGACCTTGCCGACGGTTCGTCGGGCGCGCAGGTCCTCGTGCGCCCGGCGGACCTCGGTGAGGGGGTAGTCGCCACCGGCGATGGCGCGCAGCGAGCCCGCCTCGACGAGCCGGAACAGTTCGGTGAGCGCGGTCGCGATGAGGCCGGGCACGGCCAGGGCATGGACGAGCCACAGGCCGGCCACCGTCGTGGAGTGGGCCAGCAGGCTCGCCGGCGCCACCGGGGTCGGCGCGGTCCGGCTCGCCATGCCGTAGAACGCGAGCCGGCCGAACGGCGCGAGCGCGGCCAGGCTGGCGTCGGTGACCCGGCCACCGGTCATGTCGAGCACGACGTCGACCCGCCGGCCCTGGTTGGCCTCACGCAGGGCCTCGGTGAGGTTCGGGGCGTTGACGTCGACGGTGGCGTCGGCGCCGAGCTCGCGGGCGAGGTCGCGCTTCTCCGGCGTGCTCGCCGTGGCGATGACCCGGCCGGCCCCCCACGCCTTGGCGAGCTGGACGGCCAGGCTGCCTACACCGCCCGCCGCTGCGTGCACCACCACCGACTCGCCGGGTTCCAGGTGCACGCTGCGCCGCAGCAGCAGCCAGGCGGTCGTGCCCTGGACGGCCAGCGCGAGCGCCGTCACGTCGTCCACGCTCTCCGGGACATCGAAGACGTGGCGTACGTCCGCCACGGCCCGCTCGGCGTACCCGCCGGTGCCCACGATCGCGACCACCCGCCGGCCGTCGGGGGTGCGCCCGACGACCTCGGCCCCGGGTACGAACGGCAGTGTGGTGGGCGCGAGATAGGAGTTCTCCGCTTGGTGGGTGTCGGCGTAGTTGACGCCGGCCCGGGCGACGTCAATCAGCACCTGCCCGTCCCCGGGGACCGGCTCGTCGATCTCGACGACCCGCACGCACCTCGGGGCCGCCGAACTCGGTGATCTGTACCGCGCGCATCCGGTCACTGTACGGCCCCTGCCCCGGCGCCGCGACCGGCCAACCGACCGACCCACCACGCTCCCTTGTGGACATCAGTCGCTCAGAGAGATCGGACCGACTGGGGGCCGCCACGCTGATCCACGTACGCGCGCCCGGCCTGCCCACTCACCACACGCAGTTCCGCCCCGTCCGGACGCGGTCGCGCCCGACCCCGTGAGCCCTAGACACGCGAATGAAGCCGGACGTTCCAGTAGGGTGGGGGTATGACGGCAGAGCCGGTCTCCGCTACCTCGGTCTTCGCTGGGCCCGACGCGACCCGCCAGCGCATGGCCGACTACACGATCGCGGACGTACTGGCCCTGCCGGAAGAGGCGCCGCGGGTCGAGCTTCGAGACGGAGTCATGATCGTGGTCCCATCCCCGACCGTCGGTCACCAGACCATCAGCAACCTGCTGTGGCACTGGTTCCGAACCCGGGCGCCCCAGGAGTACTTCGCGACGACGGCCATTGGCGTGGCCGTCACCGACTCCGACACGTTCGAGCCGGACGTGCTCCTGCTGCGCTCCCGCCCGCCGGCGGAGAACCACTACGTGCCCGCCGACCAGGTGCTCATCGCGGTCGAAGTGGTCTCCCGGGGTACTCGACGGCGCGACCGGTTCGAGAAGCCTGCGGACTACGCCGCCGCCGGTATCCCGTATTACTGGCGCGTCGAGCAGGATCCGGTGCACGTCTACGCCTACGAACTCGGCGACGACGGAACGTACGGACTCGCCGCCGACTCCGACACCGAACTGGTTCTCGAGCGACCGTTCGAGGTTCGCCTGTCTGTCGCCGACATCTCGCCGTAGCCCGGTCCTTGAGGCGAGCGCGGTTGGGCACAACGCGCGGGAACGCCCTGGCCGAGCGGTGCCGAACGACTCGCGTAGGGTCCTGATCATGGCGACGGCGACGGACGAGCAGGGAGTCGGGCTCCGGTCGGGACGAGGGGCCATCCTGGCGGCCCTGATGCTCTCAATGAGCCTCATTGCGATCGATACGACGATCATCGCGACCGCCGTCCCGTCCGTGGTGGCCGACCTCGGCGGGCTGCACCAGTTCCCCTGGCTGTTCTCGGTGTACCTGCTCGCCCAGTCGGTGTCGGTGCCGATCTACAGCAAGCTCGCCGACCAGTACGGCCGGAAGCCGATCATCCTCGTCGGCATCGGCGGGTTCCTGCTCGGCTCGCTGCTGTGCGGGACCGCCTGGTCGATGCCGGCGCTCATCGCCTTCCGCGCCCTGCAGGGTCTCGGGGCCGGCGCGGTCGCCCCCATGGTGCTGACGATCGTGGGTGACCTGTACTCGCTGGCCGAGCGGGGCCGTGTGCAGGGCTACTTCGCCAGCGTCTGGGCCGTCGCGGCCGTGGTCGGACCCGCCCTCGGAGGCGTGTTCGCCGAGTACCTGACGTGGCGCTGGATCTTCTACGTGAACCTCCCGCTGTGCCTGCTCGCCGCCGCGACCCTGCTGCGCGTGTTCCACGAGAACGTGGCCCGGCAGCGCCACCAGCTCGACTACGCCGGCGCCGCTCTGCTCACCGTGGGCGGCACGCTGGTCCTGCTGGGCCTGCTCGAGGGCGGCCACGCCTGGCCGTGGCGCTCCTGGACCAGCCTGGCCGTGCTCGGCGGCGGGGCGGTGCTCCTCGCGGTGTTCGCGCTGGTGGAGCGCTCGGCGGCCGAACCAGTCCTCCCCGGCTGGGTGTTCCGCCGCCGCGTCCTGGCCAGCACCAACGCGGTCGCGGCCCTGATCGGAGCCCTGCTCATCGGCATCACCTCGTACGTGCCGACCTTCCTCCAGGGCGTGCTGGGCGCCGGTCCGCTGGTGGCCGGCTTCGCCCTGTCGACCTTCAGCCTCGGCTGGCCGCTGACCTCTTCAATGTCGGCGCGGCTGTACCTGCGCGTGGGGTTCCGCACCACCGCGCTCATCGGGTCGTCGCTGGCCGTGGTCGGGGCCGTGCCGCTCACCCTCGTCGGGTCCGGTTCGAGCATCGTCACGGTCTCCGCGGCGTGCTTCTTGGTGGGCTGCGGTCTCGGCCTAGTGGCGGCTCCGACACTGATCGCTGCGCAGACCACGGTGGGCTGGAGCGAGCGGGGTGTGGTGACCGGTACGAACGCGTTCGGCCGCTCGATCGGCAGCGCCCTCGGCGTGGCGATCCTGGGCGCCGTGGCCAACACGGCGCTCGGGCCGAACGGGGCCACACCCTCCACACTCGACACGGCCGCGCACCGGGTCTTCGTCGGCGTGCTCATCGTGGCCGTCCTCATGCTGGTGGCGGTGGCGACCCTGCCCCGGGTCATCCGCGCCCACGAAAGCCAGCTGGGCCGCGAGAGCCAGCCAGACCCCGACAGCCAACCGGACTTGGCAGGCAGCCGGCCCCCGGAAAACAGCCCGACCCCCTAAGCTCGGCCGCCACCGTCAGGGCCAGCCTTCCTCCGAGCCCTCATCGTCGGGGCCCTCGGGGCCCGCATGCTCGGAGCCATCGCCGGGAGTGGTGACCGCCGCGGTGAGCGCGGAGAGCGCGGTCATCAGCGAGGTGGCCCCCTCGGGGCCGAGAGCGGTACGGAGCCGGGTGTCGAAGCGCACCGCGGCGGCCCGCATCGCGGCGAACACCTCCCGACCCTCGGGCGTGAACTGGATGCGCTGCACCCGCCGGTCCTGCTCGTCTCGGTACCGGGTGACCAGACCGCGCCGCTCGAGCGAGTTGAGGTGATGGGTCAGGGTCGCCTCGGTGATGCCGATGGCCTGGGCGAGTTCGCGCTGGGTCGGCTGCCCGGCCTCGTCGAGAGCGCGGAACAGGAACCACACGGCCCGGTTGCCGCCGTGCTCGGTCAGCGTGCGGTTGAAAGCCCGCAGGACCAGACGCGCCGTCTCCCAGAGGGCGAGCCCGATCGGCCGACGTCCACCGTAATCCGCCGTCCGACCACCGTGATCCGGCCTCTGACGACCGTGACCATCGTGGTCCGCCCTCTGACCATCGCGATCCACCGTCTGAACATAACGTCTTCCAAAAAGGGTAGAGATCTAATGGTTAGAGGTCTAACCTATTCGCCATGACCGTACTGGACGTACTGGACGACGTCTCCCGACGCCTCGCGCCCGTGCTCGGCGAGCGTCTGATCGCCAAACCCTCACCGGACTCCGTGCACTTCTTCGCCCCCGACGACCGGGTGCCCGCCCTCGTCGCCCGCCCGGTCGACGCCCGGGAGGTCGCGGCCGTCGTGACGACCGCGGCCGAGACCGGCGTGCCATTCGCCGTGCGCGGCACCGGGCACTCGTACGCCCGCCACAGCGTCGTCGCCGACGGCCTCGTGCTCGACCTGCAACTGATGAACGAGGTCCGCATCGATCCCGAGCGCCGGGTCGGGACCGCGGCCGGAGGTGCCACCGCCGGCGCCTACACCACGGCCGCGCACGAGCACGGCCTGGCCACCGGGTTCGGCGACACCGCGAGCGTCGGAGTGGCGGGTCTGACCCTCGGCGGCGGCATCGGCTACCTCAGCCGCCGGGACGGCCTGACGATCGACAACCTGATCGCCGCCGAGGTGGTGCTGGCCGACGGGACCATCGTGTCGGCGAGCGACCAGGAGCATCCCGACCTGTTCTGGGCGCTGCGCGGCGGTGGCGGCAACCTCGGCGTGGTGACCCGCCTCGACCTGCGACTGCACGAGACGAACGTGGTCACGGGCGGCCTGCTCGCCTTCGAGCCGAGCGCGGCGACCGTGGCCGCCCTGCTGGCCGCGGCCGGGCAGGCCTCCGACGAAGTATCCACGATGATCAACATCATGAAGGCGCCGCCGATGCCGTTCCTGCCGAGCGAGCGGCACGGCACCCCCATCATCGTGGCCCTGCTGTGCCACTCCGGCCGGCCGGATGAGGCCGACGCCGCGCTCGCGCCGTTCCGCGCGGCCGGCACGGTGCTCGCCGACCTCATCCGCCCCCAGCCGTACCCGGCGTTGTTCGGTATGGCACCCAGCCAGGCCGGGATGCAGGCCACGATCCACAGTGGCTTCGGCTTCGACGAGGAGCGGGCGGCGCTGGCGTTGGACCTCATCCGGACCGCCCCGACCGCCGCGGCCCTCGTCAACCTGCGCCCGATGGGCGGCGCCATCGCCCGCGTACCGGCCGACGCCACCGCGTTCGCCCACCGGCACCACGAGGTCATGACCGGCGTCGGTGCCCTCGACCCGGCCGAGGTGGGCCCGGGCCGCATCCAGGACTGGGTGACCGAGGCCGCGACCCAGCTGAAAATTACCGGACCCAGATACGTGAATTTCATCGCCGACGGCGGCCCCGACGCCGTCCGGGACGCCTACCCCGAACCGACGCGGCGTCGCCTCGCCGAGATCAAGCGGACGTACGACCCGGGCAACCTGTTCCGCTCCAACGTCAACGTCGCGCCGGCCACAGTGGACGCCCCCTAGGGGACGTCTGCCAGGTCGGTGACGTTCGCGAGGGGACGCCCGCTCGAGACGGTCGCCAGCGGCGCCCCGCTAGCGGCCGACGCCCACCGCGGGCGGGTCGGCCACGCCCGGCCCGCCCGCGGTCCGCCCCGGCCGGTCTTCAAGCCGCGCCGGCAGGCCGAAGAGGGGGAACAGCCGCGACACGTCGAGGAAGGTGGTGATGCCCCGGATCGACCTATTCGATACATCGAGAACAATCAGCGCCCAGGGGCCGGTCGTCCGGTACTGGCCGAACGCCGGCATTCCGTTGGCCACGGTCGGCACCAGCCGCGAGCCCCGACACCCGCAACCGGGGCCCAGCATCCAGGCGCGGACATCGGCCCGCCCGCGCAGCCACAGCGGCAACGGCGGCATGTTGAGCGTCACGTCCTCGTGGAGCAGCGTGACGAGAGCGTTTATGTCGTACGCCTCGAACGCTCGGACGTACCGGTCCAGCAGCTCGGCCTGCGCCGGGTCGAGCGGGCGTAGGACGTCGCCTCCAGTGTCGGCCGCGGCCACCGTCGCCCGGGCCCGTTGCAGGGCACTGTTGACCGAGGCGACCGACGTACCGAGCATTGCGGCCACCTCGGCGGCCGACCAGACCAGGACGTCGCGCAGGATGAGGACGGCCCGCTGCCGGGGCGGCAGGCACTGCAGCGCGGCCACGAAGGCCAGGCGGATGGACTCCCGGGCGACGACGGCCTCCGCGGGGTCGTCGGCATCGGCCAGCACCCGCGCATCCGGCACGGGGCCCAGCCAGACGTGCTCCGGAAGCGGGTCGCCGGGCGGGCAGTCGGCGGTGCCGGGCGGGCCGAGGTCCAGGGGCCGGGCGCGCCGCTGCGAACTGCTGAGCATGCTGAGGCAGACGTTGGTCGCGATGCGGTACAGCCAGGACCGCAGCGCCGCCCGCCCCTCGAACCCGGCGAAGCTCCGCCAGGCCCGCACCAGCGTCTCCTGCACCGCGTCCTCGGCCTCGAAGTACGAGCCGAGCATGCGGTAGCAGTAGCCGGTGAGCTCGCCGCGGTACGTCTCCAGGAGCACCTCGACCGACTCACCCACCCGGGTGGCGCCATCGGTCACGGCGACCAACCTACTGACCTTTCGTCCGCGGAGCTCCCTCCCCCAGACGAGTGGCGCGTCTGCGATGAGTTTTGCGCGGTCGCCCGGTCTTACCGGCATGACACCCAGGAACACCGACGAAACGGACACGGTAGGCACTGGCCAGTACGCCGAGGTGAACGGCCTGTCCCTCTACTACGAGACGTCCGGCTCGGGCCGGCCACTCATCCTGCTGCACGGTGCGCTCGGGTCGGGCGGGATGTTCGGTCCGGTCCGGACCGCCCTGGCCCAGCGGCACCAGGTGATCGCGGTCGACCTGCAGGGCCACGGTCGGACGGCCGACATCGACCGGCCGCTCGACCCGTGGTTTTTGGCCGACGATGTCGCGGCCCTCATCGACCACCTCGGGCTGGACCAGCCGGACCTCGTGGGCTACTCCCTCGGCGGCGGGGTGGCGCTGCGCACCGCGGCCCGCTACCCGCAGAAGGTCCGCCGGGTCGTGGCGGCGTCGGCCTTCATCCGCCGCACCGCCATGTATCCCGAGATCCTCGCGCAGCAGAGCCAGATGAGCGCGGCCGCCGCCCCGTTCCTGAAGAACACACCCATGTTCGAGCACTACCAACGGCTCGCGCCCCGCCCGGAGGACTTTCCCCGGCTGCTCGACAAGATCGGCGCGGCCACGGCCCAGGACTTCGACCTCAGCGCCGAGGTACGCGGGCTGCAGGTGCCGACACTGATCGTGGCGGCCGACGCCGACATGGCGCCCCCGATTCACTTTGTGGAAATCTTCACACTGCTCGACGGTGGTCAGCGCGACGGTGGCCCGATGGGCGAGGGCCGGCCCAAGGGCGGACACGCCCTGGCGATCCTGCCCGGACTCACCCACTACACCATCTTCCAGTCGCCGCTGTTCGCGGCCACCGTCCTGGCCTTCCTCGACGAGCAGTCCTGATGCACCCGGGACCGTACGGTCGCCCGGCCGTACGGTCCCGCGCCGGACGGCGCCCGCGGAGCGGTCGAGCCGCCGCAGCAGGGTTGGTTTGCCGGCCACTGCGGTAATGGACACACGTGCCGGGCAGGAACACCGATGACCGCGTACGGCGGTACCACGACGACGCGGCCGCGGCGCTGGCGCCGCTGAACGACCCGAGCGACCTGGACCCGTTGCTGGAGCGAACGGCCGAGGCGCGTGTCGTCCTGCTGGGCGAGGCGAGCCACGGGACTCACGAGTTCTACGCGTGGCGGGCCGCGATCACGCAACGGCTCATCGCCGAGCAGGGCTTTGCGTTCGTCGCGGTCGAGGGCGACTGGCCGGACTGTCAACGGGTCGACGCGATCGTCCGGGGCCAGCCCGATGCGCCGGACGACCCCCGCGCCGCGCTGGCCACGTTCGAACGGTGGCCCCGCTGGATGTGGGCCAACGAGGAGGTGGCCGACTTTGGCCGCTGGCTGCGCCGGCACAACGCGAGCCGGGCTGGCCTCGACGGGGCCGGGTCCGACGCCGCCGCCCGCGTCGGGTTCCATGGCCTGGACGTGTACGCACTGTGGGAGTCGCTGCGGGAGATCCTGCTCTACCTACGCGACAACGACCCGGCGCGCGTCCTCGACGCGATCGCGGCCTACCGGTGCTTCGAGTCGTACGGCCGCGATCCCCACACGTACGCTCTGGCCACCCGCCTCGTGCCGTCCGGATGCGAACACGAGGTGCTGGACCTGCTCATCGGCCTCCAGCAACGGGCCGCCGACGACGGCCCCGGCGCCTTCGCGGCCTGGCAGAACGCGGAGGTCGTCGCCGGGGCCGAGCGTTACTACCGCACGCTGATGCGGGGCGGCGCCGAGTCGTGGAACATCCGGGAACAGCACATGGCCGACACCCTCGGCCGGCTGCTGGAGTACTACGGGCCGGGCGCGCGGGCCGTGGTGTGGGCGCACAACACCCACGTGGGCGACGCTCGGGGCAGCGACATGGCCCAGGCCGGCGAGATCAGCCTCGGTCAGGTGGCCCGACAGCGGTACGGCGCCGACCGGGTGGTGCTGGTGGGGTTCGGCACCTACCAGGGGACGGTGGTGGCCAGCGAGGCGTGGGGAGCGCCGATGCGGATCCCGACCGTCCCGCCGGCTCGGTCGGGATCGCTGGAGGACGTGCTCCATGCGGCCGCGCCGCCCCAGGGACTGGCCATATTCGACAGACATAAAGGTATGTCTCTGTTGACCGATGAGCTCGACCACCGGGCGATCGGGGTGGTGTACCACCCCGAGATGGAAGCCTGGGCCAACTACGTCCCGACCCGGCTCGGACAGCGCTACGACGCCTTCTGCTGGTTGGACCGGACCCGCGCCCTGCAACCGCTGCCGACGGAGGCGGCCAGTCCGATCGAACCGGAGACGTACCCCTTCGGCGTGTGAGTCGCCGACGACGCCGGTACTCCCGCGCCGTACCGGCGTCCCATCGGCCCCGGCGTCACGTGGATTCCGGGCGGCGGCTCTCCTCGAAGGGACGCCCGCTCGGCTGCCCGGCCGAGTCGTGGGGCGTCCGGGCGCGCGGATCGTCGGAGGTCCGGGCGTCGGCCGCGTCGTCGGCCCAGGTGCGCTCGGGTACCGTCCCGGGCGGCGGCACGGCCTCCCGGTCCCGCTCCGACCGGGTCCGGTTCGCCGTCTTCTGTTCGTCCACAGTGGCCTCCCTCGCGTGGCCTTCCTCGGTCGGTGGCTCCTCGGTCGGTTGGGACGACCGTCCCCAGGCCTGCTACCCAACATGTCCCCGTTCACACCCCCGGGCGCCGGCCCGATCGCGGGCGCGACGATGCCGATGCGGCAGCGGTACGAGGACCAGGTCCACGGCGGGCCACGGATCAACCGATCGGTTGATGCGGCCACCGATCGGTGGACTCCGGCGCTCCACCCAAGTTGCGCCCGACCGGCCCGCGTCGGTCGATTCGGCCGGCTCGCACACCCGGAAGCATCGGTGCCATGTCAGTCATCGAGGTCAGCCACCTGACCAAGCGTTACCACCGGCACGTCGCCGTGGCCGACGTGTCCTTCTCCGTCGAGGAAGGTGAGATCTTCGGCATCCTGGGCCCGAACGGCGCGGGCAAGACCACCACGGTCGAGTGCGTGGGTGGCCTGCGCGAGCCCGACGGCGGTGACATCCGGGTGCTGGGCCTGCATCCGCGTCGCGACCGTGACCGGCTCCGCGAGGTCCTCGGCATGCAACTACAGGCCGGGGAGCTGCCCGACAAGCTGCGCGTCCGGGAAGCCGTTGAATTGTTTGCCTCGTTCTATCCCCGCCCCCACGACCCCGACGAGCTGATCGAGCGCTGGGGTCTGGGGCCCAAGCGCGACACCGCCTACCGTGAGCTCTCCGGCGGGCAACGTCAGCGCCTGTCGATCCTGCTGGCGCTCGTGGGCCGGCCGCGAGTCGCCATCCTCGACGAGCTGACGACCGGCCTCGACCCGCAGGCTCGCCGGGACACCTGGTCGGCCATCGAGCAGATTCGGGAGACCGGCGTGACCGTCCTGCTCGTCACGCACTTCATGGAGGAGGCCGAGCGGCTCTGCGACCGCGTCGCGGTCATCGATGCGGGGCGAGTGGTCGCGCTCGACACGCCGGCCAAGCTCGTGGCCGGGCTGGCCGACGGGCAGCGACTGCGGTTCCGGCCGTCGGCGCCGTTCCCGGACGCCCTGCTCACCGGCCTCCCCCAGGTGTCCGCCCTCGTGCGGCGAGGCGACCACGTGGAGGTACGCGGCGGCGGGGACCTGCTCACCGCGGTCACCTCGGCCCTGGCCGGACACGGGGTCATTCCCGAGCAGCTGCGCATGGAGCAGGCGTCCCTCGACGACGTCTTCGTGGCCCTCACCGGCCACCGGGCGAGCAGCCCGGCGGCATTCGACCAGAACCGTGACGAGCGCAGGAAGTGACACAATGACAGCACTGTCCACAGTGATCCGTACCGAGCTGCGTCTGTTCCTCCGGGAGCCGGTCACCGTCGCGGTCGCGGTGCTCGTGCCGAGCCTGGTCCTGCTCGGCCTGGCCGCGGTACCCGCGCTCCGGGACCCGATCGAGCCGACCGACGGCCTGTCCTTCGTCGCGTTCTTCGCCCCGTCGCTGCTCGCGATCAGCATCGCCATGCTCGGGTTCCAGGTCCTGCCCACCGGCCTGGCCACCTACCGCGAACGCGGGATCCTCCGCCGCCTTTCGGCTACGCCCCTGCGGCCCGCGTCCGTCCTGTTCGTCCAGCTGATCATCAACCTCGTCACCGCGACGATCGGGGCCGTCCTCGTGGTGGCCGTCGCCGTCGGGGTGCTCGGCGTACCGGCGCCGCAGCACCCGATCGGCTTCGCGGTCACGTTCCTGCTCGGCACGGCCGCCGTGTTCTCGGTGGGCCTGCTCATCGCGGCCCGGGCTCCGCGGGCGCGGGCGGCGAGCGGGGTCGGCACGCTGCTGTTCCTCCTCGCGATGTTCGTCGGCGGCGTGTACCTGCCGAAGTTCCTGCTGCCGGACTGGCTGGTGCGCATCGGCGACTTCGTGCCCCCCGGCGCCGGGATGCTCTGGGAGACGTGGGTCGGGACCGGAGCCGAGCCGGCGCCCCTGCTGGCGCTGGCCGGGACCACGCTCGTCGCGACCGCGGCGGCGGCTAAGTTCTTCCGGTGGGAATGACCCCGGACCACATGACCGAGGACGCGAAACTGGAGGCGCGGACCCGGCGCTTCGACGCGGTCGCCAACCGCGTGGTCCCCTACTTCGGGCTGGTGCTGGGCACCGTCATCACCCCGGTTGTCTTCCCGACCGGCCCCCGGTTCTGGCTGGTGGCCGGTCTCCTCGTGGCCGCCAGCGCCGCCTGGTCGTGGTGGTTCACCCGCCCCCGGCGACGGCCACCGGCCGCGGCGCGAGCGCTCGGCGCGCCACCGGACGACGAGTCCCTCGCGACCCGCTACGGCGGCGTCTACCTCGTCGGCCTGCTGGGCCTCATGGCGCTGCTGGTCTACCTGTCCCCGTTCTACGGGTTCCAGGCCTTCGCCGGATACGTACACTCGGTCGCTTACCTGCGGCGGTTCTGGCCGGTCGTCGGGGTGGTCGGCACGGCCGCGCTCGCCTCCTACGCTCAGCTCGGCGGCGCCTGGAATCCGCTCAGCGCCGCCGAGCTCGGCGGACTGGCCGGGCTCACCGTGGTCAACGCCATCGTGGGCGGCGGCTTCACCTACTTCGGTTACTTCACCAACGTGCAGTCGGAGCGGCGGCGCCGGATGATCGCCGAGCTCAACGAGGCGAACCGCCGGCTCGCCGAGTCGCTGGCCGAGAACGCCGCCCTGCACGCCCGACTGATGGAGCAGGCGCGGGAGGCCGGCGCACTCGACGAGCGGGCCCGGCTGGCCCGCGAGATCCACGACACGATCGCCCAGGGACTGGCCGGGGTCGTGGCCCAGCTCGAGGCGGCCGAGGCGGCCGAGGGCGACCCGGCCCAACGCCAGCGCCACCTCGACGCCGCCCGAGCCCTGGCCCGGGAGAGCCTCGCCGAGGCGAGGCGTTCGGTGCAGGCGCTCGCCCCGGCCCGGCTGGTCGACGCCCGGCTGCCCGAGGCGATCGCTGAGATGGCCGCCGCCTGGGCGCAGACCACGCAGGTGACGGTCCACGTCGGCACGACCGGCGACGTGCGGGCCCTGCTGCCAGACCTCGAGGTCACGCTGTTCCGGGTGGCCCAGGAGGCGCTCGCGAACGTGGGCAAGCACGCGAGCGCGACCACGGTGTGGCTCACCCTGACCTACATGGAGGATGTGGTGGTGCTGGACGTACGCGACGACGGGGTCGGCTTCGATCCCAGCATCCGGCCGACGCCGGCGGCCGGTACCGGGTACGGCCTGTCGACGATGGAGCAGCGGGTGCGGCGGATGTCGGGGACATTCACGGTGGAGAGCGCCCCGGGCGAGGGCACCGCGGTGTCGGCCAGCGTGCCCGCGATTCCGGCCGAGGCCAGCGCGGTGAGCGACCCCGCCCGCGCCGACCGTACGGGCCCTGAGCCGACCCGCTTCGACCGTACGAACACCGGCCCGGACCGTACGGGCACTGACCCAGCCCTCTCCAGCCGTACGGTCACCGACTCCGCCCGGCCCGCGGCGGTCGAGAACCGGGAGGCGGCGTGATCCGCGTCCTGATCGTCGACGACCACCCCGTGGTGCGCGATGGCCTGCGCGGCATGCTCGAGCGCGAGCCCGACCTCGCCGTGGTGGGCGAGTCGGCCGACGGCGTCGAGGCGCTGACCCGGGTCGGGGATGGGTCCACAGTGGACGTCGTGCTCATGGACCTGCGGATGCCCCGGATGAGCGGAGTCGAGGCGATCCGGGAAATCCAGCATCGAGCCCCGAACGTCCGGGTGCTCGTGCTGACCACCTACGACACCGATGGCGATGTCCTGCCGGCGGTGGAGGCGGGGGCCACGGGCTACCTGCTCAAGGACACGCCCCGCGACGAGCTGGTCCGGGCGGTGCGGGCGGCCCACCGGGGCGAGGCCGTGCTCTCCCCCGCCGTGGCCGGCCGGCTCATGGGCCAGGTCCGCTCCCCCGCCCGCGAGGCGCTCACCGAGCGGGAGCTGGCTGTACTGCGGCTGGTGGCGGCGGGCTCGACGAACCGCGAGGCCGCGCGGGCGCTGTTCATCAGCGAGGCCACGGTCAAGACGCACCTGCTGCACATCTACGAGAAGCTCGGGGTGCGCGACCGGGCCTCGGCGGTCGCCGCGGCTTTCCAGCGGGGCCTGCTGACCCCCGAGTAGCTCCTCTCCGCGACCGCGTCGCCCGGCCCAGGCCGCGTGGGCGGCTCCCATCCTTCCCGTCCGCACCGGGTCTCGGCGCCCGTACGCCGGATCGGAACCCCGTTTGCCCAGGTCAGGGGCATAGCTTGACGATCATCAACGAAACGTTTCTGCGTCCATCTTGACTGGTTTCCGAAAACGTTCCACACTCAGACGTCACAGACCCATGCGTCGATGAACCACCGCTCGACGCGGGTCGGGCACCACCCGGACCGCCCGCGCCCATGCGCCCGGGAGCACGGCGACGGCATCTGGGGATATTCGAGTAGCGCTACCTCTTTACCGTCCCACTCGCCGGTGGGACGCACGTCAAGGAGTGCACATGTCTGACCGTCCCGTTCCTGACACGGTTGCGCCGAAACGGCGCAGGCGGTTCAGGACTTTGGCTGCTGTCGGGTTGACCGGCGCAGTGGCGTCCATCGCGCTGGTGACGTTCACGACGAACGCGACAGCGGCTGTCACCTCGAACCAGACCGGTAACCACGACGGCTACTTCTACTCGTTCTGGACCGACGCGCCCGGNACGGTCTCGATGGAGCTGGGCCCAGGGGGCAACTACAGCACCCAGTGGTACAACACCGGCAACTTCGTCGCCGGCAANGGCTGGAACCCCGGCGGCCCCCGCACCCGTGACCTACCAGGCCAGCTTCAACCCGTCCGGCAACGCCTACCTGACCCTGTACGGCTGGACCACCAACCCCCTAGTCGAGTACTACATCGTCGAAAGCTGGGGCAACTGGCGACCCCCGGGCGCCCAGTCCCTGGGCACCGTCACCACTGACGGCGGCACCTACGACATCTACCGCACCACGCGGGTCAACCAACCCTCCATCATCGGCACCGCCACCTTCGACCAGTACTGGAGCGTGCGCACCTCCAAGCGCACCAGCGGCACCATCACCGCCGCC
>Ga0065720_1020157_pt1 | contig 16458 bp, 8 predicted proteins | sample Thericmetagenome_FD_59107 | JGI IMG/M metagenome (GOLD analysis project Ga0065720, IMG submission 59107) | Thermophilic microbial communities from the Joint Bioenergy Institute, California, USA of rice/straw/compost enrichment - eDNA_2 v2... | ecosystem: Engineered > Solid waste > Grass >... | reverse complement strand
ATGAGATAATTTTTACCATCTGATTTTCCTTTATTAATTTTTTGGACCCTCCTATACCTCAAAATCTATCCAACCCCCTTGCAACTTTTTTGCATATTCTTGTTTAACATCTAAAAATACCCCTTGGGGTTAGCAGGCCCAAACCATTAATCTTCATAGCTAAGAGGTATAAAAAAGTTCAAAACTTTCAAAAAATGACTAAAGTACTTTTTTGACCTACATATTTCGTAAACTATTCAGATTCATGAGAAAACAATCTTTAGAGTATTTTGGGGTACTAAACAACTGTGCAAATAAAGTCGCAAGCGGGTTGGATAGATATAATTGTTTGTCTGCCATTTTCCCTTTTTGTCGTCAGTTGTACTCAAAATCTGGCCAACCTCATAAAATACTCGGGAGTTAGGAAGTTCAAATCATGGATCTTCATGGTTGAGGAATTCTAACAAAATATCTTTTTTCGAAATTTCTTCAACGAATGATCTCTATTTAGTAACTATCTCCTTTTCATATAATAAAAGAAAGTTAAATCAAAAACTGGGATTTTTTTTTTAAGTTTAGTATCTTGTAAAAAGTGACGACCTCAAGGTGAAAAGGCCTTGGTAGTTGATCTTTACTACAATTTAACTCAAAGAAGTCCATAGGCTGAGCCTTCTGACTCAAAAACCTGGCCACAGTTATTGTATATCCTAATTTTTCATCAATGTTCTTTGGAGTTATGAAACCCACCCCTTGAAAAGAATCTTCATATTTATTTATTATTAAAAAGAGATCTCAGAGGAAAGCCCTTATCACAACCAGATCAAACCAAATTTAGACCTCCGAAATTTATTGGACCTGTGATAATGAAGCGTAGGACACAAGTTTTATAACTCAACTTTGAACATCTGAATCCCTATAGGGTCTTTCATATGAAACAATCACGTTAATATTTATCTATACTAATTTAAAGGAATGCTGATTAATTGCCAATAACTATTGCCACATTGAGATGTAATGGCAATTCAATGGGTAAGGTTAAGGTTTATAAAACTAAAAAGTGAGTAGTATGATAAACCTCGGAGTTGTATTTTATAATGGTATTTTATTTCTCCAAATCGGGAAGGATTTTACTGGAATGACCCTCGTAATATCAGAGACAACGCTGGCTCTCATCATTCTCTACTGATTTTTCCAGCCACATTATGCTGGAGTTATACCGACGAGATAAAGAACATTAGGGTTGAGGAAAGGGTCTTGATTGTCCTTGTGAACATCTATTGTATCTTAATAATAGTTCTCAACACTCTCTATTTTGAAGGGAGATGTAGGAATTACTGAAGCTATGGCAGGATTTATAACGGCATCATTTGTTGTTATCTATATTAATTCTGGGAGAGATAAATTATAAAGATCAAGCTGTAATGGTATTACAGAAGCTGAAAAATGTTCAGGAAGAACTGAAAAATAGTAGATTAGGGGAGGATGCGACTAACTGATGATTTAGACCCAATAATTTGTAAAGCACATAAATTAGGAAATGGCTGCATAATTATAATCTTTTGTATAATGGATTGATTACACCAAACCACCCACCTTAAATAATGCTTCAGCCTATGACTAAGGTATTTTCTGGTCCTTGGATTATTTGGAAATGATTCTGATAAGAAAAAGGGAGTTAACTTCCCGCTAAATTCCAAACAAGGGCTTTAATTTGTTGGGATAAAGTATATTCCTTGAAACTTCATAGGTTGAACTTAAAAATAAGTTTCAGCTTTTGACTGCTAATTTGTAAATTTTTCTAAAAAACTAGCACATCAACTTATCCCGATGCCAAAAAGTACTACAAAGATCCTTCAGGTTGTGTCCCTAACCGCACTTAACCACCACCTATAGCATGGCATCTTCTCAAAAGAATTTCTTCTATAAGGGGTTTGCTCGAATTGGAATAAAACATAACAAGTGTAAAGCTCTCAGTTATCATGGAAGACTAGGTATTGTGAAGAAGTATTGTTTTTGAAGGGAAAAAACTTGTAAATAGGTGTGTTGTGATGGTAAAATGAAGCTTTAATAAAAATTCAATTGAGGTTCAAAGAGTGAACCAGTAAACCCTGCTCATTTTTGTATGAATGCATAGGTTTTTAGTGAATTAAATTTAAAATCAAAAGTCTCGGACTCAGAATTTTGGGCAACAATGCTAGAAGCATCTCTGTCTAATTCTACATGTAATCTACCAAAACTTCAAAGCGCTCTGCCATAAGGAATCATACTGCCGGCCAATTTTGGTTTAGTTTAGTCGGCTTGACGCTGTTAGCTTTCTTTGGTATCAGCAATTTTACTGACTCATTTTAAAAGTTTAATCTCTCTCTATAATATAAAACAAAATCAGCGACAATGTCAAGTCAAGATCACCCAAGTATCTTAAGAAGTCTTCTTAGACCTACTCCAAGCCTCAATATGAGTTCCTCAGACCTCGAGCTCTCATTCAAGACCAACAAAGGGATATTCCTCATGTTGACCTTACTGGTCGCTTTTGAAATTATTCGTTTTGTCAGTAAGGCATTCTCGCCCATATACCTCCCCACTCTTGCTGTTTCGATCTTTTGGATGCTCTCCTTCTTGCTCTGCTGCAGAACTTGTAGAGGTTTATTTGCCTTCCTTGCAACTGTCACTGCATGCCTCTTGCCTACATCTATCTATCTTCTCGAGGACTTTGCCTTTCTTGCTATCAGCATAGCATTTACAGTGCCCATATACATCCTTTTGATCACTCAAAGCACTATTGGATTTGTTCTGACGGGTTTTACCCATTTTGCATTCATAAATATATTTAATAAGCCGTTCCTTGTTCAAGCATATCATAGGCTCACTCCACTTGAGTTCATTGATGGTTATTTGACTGCTGCAAACCCTGGAATAGTCCTTATGATCATGATTTTCACTTCCCTCCACCTCTGCGTTCAGAAAATTGGAAAGGATTTAAGACATTCAAGAAAACAATCTGAAGAGTCCCTTTCCCAGCTCAATACCTTCCTCATGTCCTTCTCCCATGAGCTCAGAAACCCTATCAATAGTCTCCTAGGAAGTTTGCAGCTTGCCAAGCTTGAAAAACTCTCCGGACCTGTTGAAGAAATGATTTCAACCGCAAAATCATCAGCTGAACTACTTCTCCAGCTTATAAACAACATGCTCGACTCTGGCAAGTTCAATATCGGCGAGCTTGAGATCAAGCCCAAACCTACAAATATCCTTGAGAGTGCCTCCAAAATTTGGGGTATTGCCAGCGAGCTTATCAGAAGAAAGAAGCTCGACTGCAGATGGAAAATCGATAAGAAAGTCCCAAAGATTCTTATGCTTGATTCCTACAGATTTACTCAGATCATGCTTAATCTTATCGGCAACGCTGTTAAATTCACTGAAAATGGGCATATTACCATCGATATGGACTGGGTTGAGAGCCAAACTCTCAATGACGAAATGTTCAATTTGACTTCTGAGGAAAAATCACTATCCAAAGGAGCCTCAGTTGCTTCTAGCAGCTACAGCCTTGAGTCCTCTGAAGCTAGTTATTACCTAACTCAGTCTAAAAAGGTTATTAAGGACAACAGTGAGCCCCTCGAAGATGAAAAAGAAGGATTTTTGAGAATTATAGTTAGGGATTCAGGGTGCGGAATGGCTACAGAGGATCTTGAAAAGCTCTTCCAGAAATTTGTTCAGGTGAATAAAGATGATGGAAAGAGACAGATTGGAACAGGCCTTGGCCTTTATATCACAAAGATCCTTGCCCAGAAAATGAGGGGTGACATCAAGGTCTGCAGCCAAGTTGGAGTTGGGACAAGCTTTGTCCTCTGTATTCCCACATATTATTCTCCCTCCTTTGGCAACGGTTATGATAAGGCAGAAGCCCTGGAAATCCTTAAATCAAAAAAGCTGACAGCTATTGTGGCTGATGATGTCCAATTTAACACTAGCTTACTGTCTTTTTATATGTCTAAGATTGAAGGGAAGGTCTATAGCACCAAGGAAGATGGAAAGGATGCATATGAAAGCTTTGTGAATGCTCATAAGATGGGCCAGAGAGTGAATCTCGTGGTTGCTGACATGAAAATGCGTTTGATGGATGGCAAGGAGCTTTGCAAGAAAATCAGAAAATATGAAAAAGAGAATTGTATGATCCCTTGTACAATTATTTTGATGAGTGGGGCCAACTATGATAACGAAATTGATATGTTGACAGACAAATGTGGAGAATATCAAGCTGATTTCTTCTTGAAGAAACCAATTTCTTTTGATGAGTTTTTTGACGTTTTAGTAAAAAATTTCAACGAGTAATGTTCCATTCTTTGTGTTACCAAATTCTGTGTACTTTATTGTTCATATTAACAAAAGATTCATAAAAGAAGCTCTTTAACCCTTCAAAGTTAGTGCCAACATACTGCATGGTTCAAACCTTAAAATTAAGAACGAATTTCAGAGGGTTTTGCCTGCTTTGAATTGCCTAAGGCTCTAGACTGAGCTTATTTCCAATTTAGGTAAAACTATATTTTATTGTGTTTTTTTAAAATGGGCCAGATTCATTGTTACCGCACAGTAAACTCCTGTATGACTAAAAAGGACACTTTGAATTATGAATACTGTCCCTCTCCTACAATTAAGGTGAAGTCTGCAAGAAGAATAGGTTATGGTGCCAACAAAAATTCACTACAAGATACTCTCCTGCTACATGAGGAATGGATAGAGGATGGACACTTGTTCGGAATCCTGGACGGTTTTGGACCTCATGGTCGCGCTGCCTCGGAATTTTTAGCGAATTATTTGTTCACTAAGATTGAGGGGAACAGGCGGGAACTCTTTTCGATCAGATATGAGAAGGAAATTGGAGACATATTAAAGGATATTCTAAAAGACATCGAGAATATGCTGAAAGAGAGCGAAATTGACTGTTCTGAGAGCGGGACTTGCATTCTCTGCCTACTTATAATCAGGAACAAGGGATTTATTATAAACCTCGGAAACTCCAGGGCAGTTATTTTCAGTGAGAGCCCCCAAATAACAGGACTCACCCAATTGACTAAAGATCACAATGCCGAGGATGAATCTGAGCAAAAGAGAATAAATAAGCAGGGTGGAAAAACGAGAAAGATTGTCTTGCCTAGTGGAGATGAGATAGGTTCAAATAGAATATGGTTAGATTCAGAAAAACCTGGATTTACGACTACAAGAGCATTAGGAGGATTCAAGTATAAAAAGATACTGTCCTCGGAGCCTGACATAATAAAGATCGAGCTCACAGCTTCAGACAAATTCATTACTCTGGCCTCGGATGGGGTCTGGGATGTAATGAAAAATGAAGAAGTTGTTGAGTTTATACAGACTACAGAGCCTGACTCTGAGGATAACATAGCGGAATCACTTATAAAGGAGGCTTTTAATCGCTGGGATAAGCTGATTAAAAGACCTAAGGAGTATCATTTAGGGGTTGGAGATGATCCGAACAATATAAATGGCGCAGATGATGTGTCTGTTATTGTTCTGTACCTCCAGTTCCCCTCAAAGGCAGGAACAGACGGTCTTCAATGAATACATACTTTACTTGTAGATGTTTTAATGTATGTTGTATTTTTTATTTGCTCTTAATAATAATTTATATGTAAGAGGTAATCATGGCGATCGGCATGCACCCTCTATAGCAGGGCTTGTAGACAAACTTGGCTCCTAGAAGATAGCTAGAGAGGAAATTTTTATATTTAGTAAGAAAGATAGAGATCAAGAGCATGCATACATTGTTACCAAGAGTATAGAACTAGAACTTAACAAGGCCAAGTCTACAGGCCATAGATAAAGAGCCATAGAAGGGAATTGATACATTTTTAATTATAAGAGAGGAAGTTTTAGAACTCTTCATTGTTTTCTTCTTCGAAGTTATCTCCATCATTATCTTCTTCTGCCATAGAACTTTCTTCATCTTCTTCATCCTCAGTGCCACCCTGGGGATTCTGCATAAAGAAGGATAGATCCTCATCGGTGTCGACCAGCCCATCCTGATCTTCAAAATCATCTTCAATGGAAATGGACAGGTCATCGAATGGAGGGTTATGTGCAAGCTGTGCCACATGCAGATTCAAGAGCTTAGTTCGGCCATCATGTCGATCGTAGGTGAAGATTTTGTCTTCAGCTTTGATTTCGAGACGTTCAAAGGCACCCGAAGCCTTTATAAGGAACTCTAAAGGCTTAAGGTTGTGGCTGTCTAGTTCTTCGAATCTATATTCCAGGGCAATTTTCTTTGAGATCTTATAGTTTTTGAGTTGGTACTCCAGGTGTCGTAGGATATCTGGGATCAGTTGGTCTTTGGCTTTGATAGAAACTGCTCCTGTGATGTAAGAAGGGAGCAACTTCAGCTTGGAAAGAACAACTTCGTGGGTTTCTTCATCTTCGACATAGAGATGTTTTAGGTGGATGGAGTTCTTGAGACTGCGATTTTTACTCATTAAATATTTAATGGTGTCGAAGTCCATGGGATCAAGGATGTTTCCTTTGAGACTGAAGTCTGTGAGGGCGAACTTGTTAAATCTGGCATCAAAGGTTCCGAGAGAAAGGAAAGGAAATTCAATGTTTAGTTCCTTGAGTGAGCCAGACAAGTGATTGACAGCCTTGAAAAGCCTAGGAATATGGAAGATTCGTTCCTCTTTGACTGAAAAATGATCCCACTCGTTTTCGTCTTCTTTATTTAGGTAGGTCTCAAAGATAAGGCAGAGCTTGCTGAGAACCTGGGTTCTCTTAAGAATGGCTGGGACAAAGTCATCTGTGAGGATCTGGCGATTGGCTAGGTCTGAGACTTCAAATCTTAGGGTCAAACCCTCCAAGGAATTAAGATTTTCCAATTGAGAAAGGAAGCATTTGAAAAGTAAGGATTCTTCAAAGAAGTTTTCGAACTGGCTGTAGTTGGAGGGGATGAGCTGACTCCACCGGATAAGTTCGAGGGAAAGATCGATGGATTGTATCTGTTTAGGTAGGGAGAAGTTGGTTAGAAAGGAAAGCTGGAAGTTTTTTGGAACGAAGGAGGCTCCGTAGACTGAGAAGTGGAATTGTTTGAGAGATTTGAGCTGATTGAGATTGGTAATGGGGATCCAGGAGTCATTTTGAAGGTTCTCGAATTCGATGGATAACTTCTGAAGGCTCGAAAAGTCTTTGGTGTGATTGATAAAGTATTGGAAGAGAGAAGATTTATAGCAAATCTTCAAGGAAAGTTGCGAGAGAAGTGGATAGAAGTGGAAATTTAAGTATTCTGCTTGGTTTTGGAATTGATCTTGATCAAGAATCTGATCAAAAGCGATCATTTTGAGAGAAGGTAATTGGGAAAGAGAAGAGTCCAGGACTGAGAGGGCCTGGACAAGGGTTGAGTCAAGTTCTCCAGAGAAGTGGATAGCTTGGAGCTTGGTAAGCTTTACGAGCTCATTTTGAAATCTTTTCTGTGAGAAGGTAAGATGAGAAGGTTGAATAGAAGGGGTAAGAGATGCTGACCGTACTTTGAGAATTTTGAGATTCCTTAGGTAAGAGAGGATCCTCAAGTCTTGAGAACAGTTAAGAGTTAATTCAAGAGAGGAGAGATTGGAAAATTTGGACAGGAAGAGTTTGGAAGGAAGTTTCTTTCTGGACTGGAAGAAGTTAAGAGACTTGTTATGTGAACGTCTGAGGACCTCAACAGCCAAGAAAGATTGCTGCTGGGGTAAGGCAAGTGAACAGTCCTTGAGAATTTTGATTTTGGTTAGTTTGTCCAGGTTAAGAGGGTCGGCGGAGAAGAGAGAGACTCGGCCAACGAATTTGGGGAATCTGATTTGTATGGATTCCTGAGAAGGGTTTTGGAAGATAAGAGGTTTAAGAGAAAGAGAGGTCAGCATAGAGAACGAAGATTGCATTTGAAATTATGTTTTTATTATAAATTATAAGACTTTAGTTCTCAATACAATGAGCTCTCTAAATTTGGCCAATCGATTAATTTTCACTATATTCTTTTAACTGCAAAATTCTGCATCATCCTAAGCTTCTTAATCAAGGTTCCCGTGGGAGGTCTTCTTGAAGAACTCACCTCACTTAGAAGCTGATCACGACCAAGTCTGTTGTAGCTTTTTCTCTTTCTCCTTGTTCGAATGTCTAACACTACAACCGAAACTGTAGGTCCTTAAGCACGAGATGCCAGTTTTTATTACCATTATTAGTTGAAGGCTATTCTCGCAAATAATAGGTCTTAAATAGACTGAAAAGTTGCAAAGAAAAACAAAGCCTATAGACGCTGAGAATAAATTTTACTAATTTAGAGCGCCTTAAACGAACACCAGTACGCAAGAAGTATAAGAGCCTTTCAGTTTTTCTTAGAGTTTATTGATCCAGAAAAAAATTCTAATCGGATAATGGTTTTTCCATTCTGCTTCTATTTAGCTAGTTACACAAATAAACATATCATACGATTCCTATACATGAGAGAGTATATACAATATTCACAAAGCAATTTATTACTGTACTAATACTTCATTACAGCAAATTTTCCTTGGTACCAATCAATAGCAATGAGCTTTTTCTTATTGGGATTCAAGCCCAAGCCACCATATGAACCAGCCTCAAGATCCTGGATCAGAGTAGCTTTCTTGTTCTCAATATCTAATAGCGTAATAACGCTGTCTGAAGTAGCAATTAGAAGAACATTGCCCTCATTAACAGGCAAAATTGTTTTCGGTAGTCCTATAATATTGAGATTAAAGCTGGACTCAAAGAACCTCATGTTCATTTTCCAGAACTTGATCATTCCGTTATTTATCCCTGCAACAAGCAGGCTCTTTTTCTGGATAAAATTCAGGGCAAAAATGCAAATTCCTGGCGCTCCTGTTGACAAATTTGCCACATAATACCGCTTGACTACATCAAATACCCCAACACATCCATTCAAGAATCCTGCAGCAAGTAGCCCTTCCTCACTATGATAAGCCATCCCTGAAATTTCCCTTTTTCCATTGGTATTTATTATTCCAATTTGCCTAAAACTGTTCAAATTCCACACGGAAATATCCGAGTCCATGCCAGCAATACAGACAACTGATTTTTCATCCATGATCTTGATGGAGTAGATCGTGTTAAAATGAAGTTTGAAACATTTGATCAACCTCAACCTATTATTTTTCCCGACTTTCAAGACCTTGATCAGCCTGTCATATGACGAAGTAATCACAAGATCTCTTTTTTGTGAATATTCAGTACAGAGAGTCTTACTATTGTGGACGGGTTGGGTTGTAACTTTCTTAAAATCGGAAGATCTCCATAGTCCAAGATACCCAAATTTATCTCCTATAAGAAATGAATCATGCTTATCGATGTAAGGAGCCTGCTTAACATCTGAGGGAGCTGCGAGGTTAACGTACTTCTCAACTTTCAGGGTATCTGATTCGAAAGGTAAGATTTGAGAAGAGGGTTTGGCTGGACAATAAATTGATTTTTCAAGAGTTTTGAGAGACTGTTTGAGTTCCTGAATGCAGTAACTAGTCTTTTCATTAAGCTCAAAGAAACCTCCGTCCTGGTTAGCAGATTTTTCAAGGAATTCTCTTTCCTTTTTCGTGGGTATGAAATCATCGATAAGGGTTTTCATCGTGTTAAAAAGTACATCTCGATTATATTGGTCTGCTTCTAATGCCTTCTGGAATGTTTCGTCTAATTGCTTGAGGTTAGTGGCCAAAGCTTCCTTATGCAAAATTGCCTCTGAAGCCTTCATCTTCTCTTTAATTTCATTATAGAGTTTGTTCAGTCTCTCATTAAAGGAGTTCCTAAGTTGAGAAATCAACCTCTCTAGTTTCCTTAGACTGAGAGAGTAAGAATCATCTACTCGTCCTATCAAGGATTTGACGCTTCCTAGATGGGATTTCATTTGCTTAGGTTGGAATATCTTGATTGGGACCAATTCTTTGAGGTGAGAGGGCTTGTGGATTTTTCTACAGCTTAAACAGAGGAGTTTCTTTCTACAGCCTTCAGAAAGGCAAGCATCTATCACCCTTTCGTGGGGATGGATATTGCAGAATATATGTGGAAATTTGAGCTGTTTTGTCATCTGTCGTATCCTATTTTGGGATAGAAATGTTTAATTCTAAGATGGCTGTCGCAGGCAAGAACCAAGGTCTTGAAGAAAATTCTTTTTCGGATTAAACTACTTAGAAAACTTCTTATTTAATTTTGGGCTCGGAGGGACCAGGCTCTATAACAGTAGTGAGCTTAAAATTTAAACCTTAATCGATGTTCAAACTCACAGTCAAATCCATTTTGCATAGCTGTATGGCGAACCTAGACTAAGAAATGTTATTTTTGATAATAATATTATGTTAAGCTTTTTAAGAAAATAAATTGCATAATATAGAATAGGCTAGCAGTTCCATTTAAAATAACAATACAAAAACCCCATTATGCAACAATCTCAGGTTCAGCTCCATCATCCTCTGTTCCATTGGGTACAAATCTAGCTTGTACGTAGACTTCTCCGAAGTCTTCAAATTGGCTCTTAATATCCTCTCCTCCCTGGAGCTGGAACACCTTGTTAATAGCCCAGGATGAGGGATTGCCAGCACAGTCTTCCCAGGTAATTTCAGTCCATCCAATCAAGGTGGACTGATTGTATATTTCAATCTTGAAGGGCGCTATTTGATCCTTTGGAAGATCAACAGGGCAAGACTCTTTGTAATTCCATTCTGGATTAGTTCCCTCTCCAGGTTTGCTAGTGTAGTTGGAATTGGGCAAAATGATAGTGCAATGAGGCTTCATATCCTCAGTTACCTGTGGCAATTTGTTGGCCTTAACAACACGAATTTGGAGGTTTCCCTGAACTTTCTCAAGGACATTGTCAATATCCTCAGGTTCAGTATTGTCATCAGCAAGTCCTTCAGGAATATACTTAACTTGGAGATAGACTTCTCCAGGGTCCTCAATTCCAAGTTCAGGGTTAGGCTGGAGTTTGAGGAGCTGGTTGATGGCCCAGGATCCTGCAGCATTGACAAGGTCTTGATAGGAGATGGAAGTTGAGCCGAGGAGTTTCTTGTCCTCGTTATCTCCGTCGAACACTTCGACCTTAATATCACCTATTTCTGTTTCAGGAATATCCAAGTTGACTACGCTCTTCATGTTCCATTTAGGGTTGCTATTTTCAGAGACCACTGAGCTCTCGACTATCTGGCTTCCTGGGAATGATAGCTTACACATGGCGTTTACAGGGTCTGAAGTGCCATTAGTCAAGTTGCGAGCTGAGACGATTCTGACAAGGAAATGGCCTTTAACTCTAGTGTCAGATTCTTTTTCTGGCTCTTGGATATTGGCGGCCTCCTCGTTGTTTATAGGGGTTTTGGATTCATTATCCTCAGCATTTGGCTCGGCCTTTTCTTCAATTTGTTCGGTCTTTTGCTCAACTTGTTCAGTCTTTTTCTCAACTTTTTGCTCAGTTTGTTGCTGGACCTCTTCAGTCTCAGTAAGGTTCCTCTTTTCTTCAAGTTGATCAAGTTCTGCATATACATTTGCGGTTGGTTCTCTGCCTTGGTCAGAGGATTCTTTTTTAGCTTCTGCTGATTCCTTTTGACGAGATTCTGGACGGGACTTTACTTTTGTCTCAGGATTGGGAACATCAACCTTCTTTCTGGCGGGAGGTTTGCTAGTGTCGAAGGGTTGAGGTGGTTTTGGTTTGTATTGGGAAGGAACGTAATGCTCTGGCTTTACATTGTATTTTGATTCAAATTGAAATTGGACTCCATCTCTAAGGGCTTCGAAATACTGGGCGGCGTACTCTAGGATGTCATCTGGTTGGTCTCTGAGGACTTCACGGGCGAAGTCGTGGATAATATCGTAGAATTTCTCGGGAATAGGGAACTTTTGTTGATATTTGGTTGCCATTTTTATTGGGATTTAACGTAAGTTACGATAATTATAACGTGATTTTCTTAGGTCGAGATTGGCGATATCAACCTCTACTATGATTGTGTGAATAGGAGATACTTCCATCCTTTCAAATCTACTTGAGTTTGTGCTTTGATATCTATACATTTGCTTGTAGAGAAAGAAAGTCAAATATTTAAATTCAAAATAGCCTACTACACCAATGACACTCAATGATACTCAGAAATTATCTGTTGACTATATGAAAAGGAAAATCCTGTACCCATGCACTTCCATAGTCACAGAGAGAAGAGTTAGATAGAAAGAGAATTTTCTATTTTGCTCTCTCAATAGATGCCTCCTCCTTTCAATGATCTCAAAGAAAGGACACTTGAGAACTTCAAAACTGAATATTCTCCTCCCATAAAATCATCTCCTACGAATTTCATTGCCAAAACTAAAGAAATAATTTTAAATAGTTGGCTAAGCAAGGAATCTACAGACTGATTGCCCCGGGCTTGAGGAAGATAATACCTTCTGTGTTGATAGTTGATACACTTAAGTTCGAGAGGATATCTTGAGTTATAGGATTTTCTCCTAAATAAAATTTAGGCACAAACAATGAATTCTGCAAAAAAGACCCGTTCAAATTCCCTGAAGTCTCTTAAGCTATCCTCCCCAGAAAATAGCAATTCCCAGCCTCTTCCTATCCACCGTCCTATGCGCAAAGTCCTTTATCGCGGAGAACTATCAGACACGGACTGTATTCCAAAATGTAAAATAATTCGAAAACAAAATCCAAGACTACTCTCTTTTAGCTTCAAGATGTACAAATCGGACCTCAGCACCTTCACGAACTTCCAAGAAGAGGACGATATCCAAAATCCTCAGCCTCATGAAGTGACTCTTAAGTGGTTCAGATCGATGAAAATTCTGCACAAATTTGAACTTTTTCTCACAGAGGACAATATTCTCGATACTACCATTTCCCAATTCGCCCACAAAGGACTCAAACATATGAAGCTTCTCAGGTCAATCACTCTCTATCTTTCAGGGAAAGATGTCACTAATACACTTATTTCAGAGATCTCTCAAAACCTTAAATATGCTCATAAACTAAAGGCCTTTTCCTTAGACGTTACATCCTCACAGGTAACTGACTGGGGAGTCAATTACTTGACAACCAAGGCTCTTAATAGAATGAGAAACCTCAGAAAAATTGACTTAGGACTGGGAGGAAATCCGCTGACAGACAGGTCAATCTTAGCTATTATTAACGAGGCTTTAGTTAGAATGAAGCACATAAAGGACTTTTCCTTGTGTACCTGGTGGTCTGAGGTCACGAATCATGCCCTTCTTGAGCTGTCAAAGAAAGCTCTTGCTAAATGGGATCTTGACAAGCTGCAGTTGTACTTTGCAGGGACTGTTATCGATGATGAGGGCATTGAGGGCCTAGTTTCTCATGCCCTTGGAAAAATGGTCAATTTGCAGGCTTTAGAATTAGGTTTTAGCCAGACAAGAATCTCGGATACCTCTGGAATTCTATTGTCAAAGAAGGCATTATTTAAGATGTCAAAGCTTAAAAAGCTTTGCCTGAACCTCAGTTCTAATAACATAACAGGGAAAGGAGTCTCCTGTTTGGCAGAATATGGCTTCCATTCTATGAAAGCTTTACAGGAATTAAAAATGTCAATGTCTGCTCTTGTGTTAAATGATGAGTCTTTTTCTAGGCTGTCATCAAGAGGTCTAGGAAGAATTCAGGAACTTAGGGCTCTGGTGCTTGATTTTATTGATGATCCCCTATTAAGTGACATTGCATTGAGAGATCTGGGTAGCTATGGTCTGCAAAATATGAAGAAGCTGGAGTTATTAAGGTTCTGTGTGAGAGAGAATGCTCAAATCAGTGACACTGGGTTAATTGAGCTGACTAGGAGGGGACTGTGCAAACTGAAAAATCTCAAGAAGTTTGTATTGGGACTGGGAGGAACGAAGATTAGTGATAAGAGTATTCAGGTTCTGGCTTCGGAGGGGCTCACTCAGATGCATGGCCTTGTGGAGTGTGAACTTTACCTCTGGAGCACAAGGATAACAAATCATTCTTTGACCTTATTGTGTTCGTTTTCTCTTCTCTCAATGAAGTTGCTTCAGAAATTAAAGCTGTTGGTCAATGAAACCAAGGTTCTTGATTCTGGAGTGAGTGAATTATTGGAGACTCTGAGCAAACTTAAACAGTTCAAGAAGCTGACACTTGATATTGAAGATACTGGAATAACGAAGTCCATTGATGAGATAAGAAATATGCATAACAAATATAATTTTCAGATACAGATGTATGTACAGGGGGAGCTCTAGGAATTAAGGTAGCGAAATTTACTTAGTTTGCTGTAAAATAACTACTTTACTAAGGAATGATTACATTTTCGTAGGTTTGTTTATATTACTTGCATGCAACTGAAATATTCGAAAATACTAACATAAAATACTAATATAATAAACCTTGTAACCAATGGTTTGAGGACAAGGTCTTACCAATTCATAAGACTAAAATATTTACATTTAGTATGAAGTACAACGAAAATTAATATAGCTTTTCACAGGGATGAATAATATTCTTTTCCAGCTCTCTTTGAGAGGACCAGTAGGGGTATTCAATACCCAGGATCCAGGTCTGACAGATTGAGGAGTAAACATTAGACTTTTTGAGTTTTACTTCTTTGGTATATACGGACTTAGTTAGCTGGATGCCTAAAGGATTACTGACCCTCTTTAACATCTTTCCTTTGAATTCCTCCTCCAAAGGGAAGATACTTGCAAACTTGTAGCTCTTCCTAATTCTAGAAAAGAATCTGAGTAAGTCATGGTCCCTTCTTCCAAAATGTAGCTTGTAACAGATAGATCTGGCTATCTCTACAGCACTAGAATGAAGCTCTCCATAATACTTAATATGGGAGTCTAGTCTAGCCATATCGAATAATACCTGGTCAGGGTAGGGGAACTCAGTTTCAAAGGCCCTTTTAGCTAAAGAGAAGAAATTATGAATAGTTAGATGTACGTTGGGGTGCTCCGGACCCCAGTAGACCTTCTTAAGGTTCACTGATTTCCTGAGCCAAGCGCATTTTTCTTCATCTGAGGAGGTCAAAATAATGAAATTTCCATGCAGGACTGTAAAGAAAATATTATCTTCAGAATGATGTTTTAAGGTGATTTCTATGGCCCGGTTTGTGCATTGCTTAGCCTCTTCTTTTAGTCCAAGCCTTGAAAGAACATGAGTCATATTAGAATGAATAATGGCTTCAACAGAAGAATGCAGGCCATTGACCTTTTGAATAATCTCTAAGGCTTGCTTGAGATAGTCTCTTGATGTATCATATGCACCTTCAGAAAACGCCACACAGGCCAGTCCATCATATATGGCGGCAATTTCTAAGCTGGGGCTATCCCCATAATATTCCTGGAGCAACTCTAGGGCAGCTGTGTACTCTCCTTTGGCCTGGCGGTCACTGTAGAAGAGGCTCCTCCATCTCCCATATCTATATCTTCTGTTTCCTTGGACTAGTAAGCTGTTTTGTGGATTTAGATAATAATTCCAAAATTCTTGGAGAAGGTTTGGATCTATGTTGAGTTGGTCTGAGATGGCAAAATGGTCTTTCATGGTATCTTCTAAGGGGATAAGGTCTACAATTCTTGTGTATATGTAGATTAAGAATTGCTTCTTGTTTTCCAGGAAATTACCAGCAAAAGAATTAGACATCGCACTATCCTCTATGTCGATACCTGTCAAGAATTTAAATGTCGCAGGGAAGGAATCTTTTATAGCCTCTAGGTACTCCGTGGGATTCATAGTTCCCTTGAGATAGTCAGAATGAGTTATCTGAGCAGAAAATTTGCATAAGAATCTTAGCTTATCAAATTCAGTATTATTTTCGTGGTTTTTCTTGACAGTAGAATATAAAACGGAGTCAATAAGCTTAAGTTCTCCGTTTTCAGAGATAATAATATCGTATGGTGTGATGGCCAGGCCTCGGACTAGGCCAGAAAGAGAATCATAAATATTGGACATTGTGGCCAAAATTGAGTATAGCTCTAAGTCTTGTAGGCATCTTTTCTTCTCATCTTTGAGAAAATTGCAGTAGTCAGATAGAGTTCGCATTGGGTATTCATTCAGTATTGAAATTTTGGAAGAATCAGATGGCGACAATTGAGCGGAATGACATCTCTGGAGGAAAGGGAGGGTATTTGCTAATTGTGAGAGTTCAAGTTCATTCAAATTGGAACCAGAGGTGCTAAGATCCACAGATAATTCAGAAAGAATGAAGAATTTCCTTAACTTTCTGTAAAAAGTGAGAGATTGCCTTTTTTGCGGTGTTTCTGAAAACTTCCAAAGCATGCTGAGATGGTTCAAAGGAACAAATGACTCAGTATTCTTGTCAAGAAGATCCTTGGGGATGTTCTCTACTGTGTTTTCGGTCAGCATTTGAATTCCAGAGGGCTGAGGAACTTATTGATCAATTTAAAATTTGTCTATCTTATTGCTTTAGCAACTAGTTAGTTTCATAACATAGATAAGTTTTAACCCCTTAAACCTCTGCT
>Ga0065720_1004122_pt1 | contig 16458 bp, 17 predicted proteins | sample Thericmetagenome_FD_59107 | JGI IMG/M metagenome (GOLD analysis project Ga0065720, IMG submission 59107) | Thermophilic microbial communities from the Joint Bioenergy Institute, California, USA of rice/straw/compost enrichment - eDNA_2 v2... | ecosystem: Engineered > Solid waste > Grass >... | reverse complement strand
CCGCCGGTGATCGCGATGCGCCGGCGGCTGGCTAGACTCGCCGTCGTGGGTGTCGCGGATCTTCCCCAGCGTTGTCCCGACCTGTGGCAGCGGGCGACGCGGCATGAGTTCCTGGACGCCGTCCGGGACGGCACGCTGCCGGAGGCGGCGTTCGACCGATGGCTCACTCAGGACTACCGCTTCGTCGCGCTGCTGCTGCGATTCCAGGCCCGTCTGCTGGCCCGGTCGCCGCGGCCGGCGCAGTCGGTGCTCGCCGGAGGCGTGGTTGCCCTCGTCGATGAGCTGGCCTGGTTCGAGCGGCAGGCGCAGGCGCGCGGCCTGGAGCTGGCCGTGGCCGAGCTGCCCGCGACCACCGCGTACGCCCGCCTGCTCGAGCGGCTCGACGGCGCCGAGTTTCCCGTCGCGCTGACCGCGCTGTGGGCGTTGGAGCGCGTGTACCTGGACGCGTGGTCGCACGCCGCGCCCGGGGCGCCGGCCTACCGGGAGTTCGTCGAGCACTGGACGATGCCGGCGTTCGCCGACTACGTCACCGGCCTCGCGCAGGCCGCCGACGCCGCGCTGCGCGACATCCCCGAGCCGGCCGACCTCGACGCGTCNTTCCGCCAGGTCGTCGAGGCCGAGGTGNGCTTCTGGGACATGGCCTGGACCCAGCAGGGCTGACCAGCCGCNGGCGCCGCAGCCGCTCCCGGCGTCACCCGGACGATGTCCACTGTGGATGATTGNCGNTCGGATGCGTTGATCGGACGCGGTCCGCTCGACCCGGTGGGGGTAGGNGTCGGAGTCGGAGCNGGCCGACGGGTGCGAGTATTGACCTCTTCTGATCTTGCTACCCATCGGCATATATTCAGCTAGCGTCCCGGGACGAGTCCTACTCAGGAATGGAGAACGTAATCGTGCGCTCACGAATCCTCCGTGTGCTGAGCCTCGGCCTCGCCACGCTGGTCGCCGCCGTCGTGCTGCCGTCCGCGCCCGCTCAGGCCGCCTGGGGCACCACCGTCAACGTCAACATCCAGGTGGGCAGCCCGTTCGGCAACCTCGGCAAGGTCACCGGGACCATCCAGTTCGAGACCAACACCACCCAGTTCCGCTACAACCTGACCTTCTGTCGGCAGTCCAGCTACATGCTGCCCTACCTGGAGGTCCGTCGTAACTGGGTCTCCGGCAGCTCGACGTTCGTCACCTACATCTACCCGACCTGGACCGGCGGCACATCGAGTTGCCCCAACGGTGCCGGGTCGGCGTCGGGCACGGTGACGACCGGGACGATCCGCGACCTGTACCTCATCCTGTACGGCAGCACCTTCGGGTGGATGGGTGAGTACCTCATCTACGACGAGGATCAGTTCCTGGACAGCCCGTACGCCTGAGGCACGTCGGCGGAACCTTTCAGCACCAATACTTTCACCGCTTTGTGGGGTGGGGGATGTCCCCCACCCCACGTCTGTCCGCCGTGAGCACCGGTGTGGGAGAGCTCGGGGTTGTGTCAAAGATTCTTGACACGATGTCATGCAGACCGTACATTTGGGCGCACGGAAAGGAGGGGCCATGACGCTGACCGAGAAGCGCGCGTGGTGCCTGCTCGCCGCGTCGGTGGGCGCCTACACCTGGTACCTGGTCGTGGTCGTGCGGCGGATCGACGGCGGACCGGTGCAGGAGACGCCCTACGTCACCGCTCTGCTGTGGAGTCTCGGCGCGTCGATCGTGCTGAACATCGTCGCCGAGATCGTGTTGGGCATCGTCAATCCCCGCGGCGCCCGCAAGAAGGACGAGCGAGACCGCGCCATCGACCGGCTCGGGGACCAGGTCGGGCAGGCATTCGTTGTGATCGGTGGGCTCGCCGCCCTCCTCATGGCACTGGCCGAGTGGCACTGGTTCTGGATCGCCAACGTGCTCTACCTGGGCTTCGTGCTCTCGGCGGTGCTCGGCAGCATCGCGAAGATCATCATGAACCACACGACGGTGCCCACCCCGTAATGCCGACTCGCATCACCAACCGCATCCGGGCGCTCCGCTTCGCCAACAACGAGATGACCCAGGCGGAGCTCGCTGAACGTGTCGGGGTCACCCGGCAGACCATCATCGCCATCGAGCAGGGCCGGTACTCGCCGTCGCTGGAGGTGGCGTTCCTGATCGCGCGGGCCCTCAACGCGCGCTTGGAAGACGTATTCCAATATCCAGACTCCTCTGGCGAGCCGGGGGAGGTGTAGCCCGAGGAGGAGTTCATGAAGGCCGTTGTCTCGCGCGTCTACGGAGACGCGGACGTCCTGCAGGTCGCCGAGGTCGACCAACCGCGGATCGGTGACGACGAGGTGCTGGTCCGGGTGCGGGCCGCCGGGGTCGAACGGGCCTCGTGGCACGTGATGACCGGCGTGCCCTACGCGATCCGGCTGGCCACGGGCGTGCGCCGGCAGCGGGTGCCGGTTCGGGGGCGGCAGTTCGCGGGCGTGGTGGAGGCGGTCGGCCGCAACGTCACCACGGTGCAGCCGGGCGACGAGGTGTACGGCACCTCCGGCTCGGGCACGTGGGGGCAGTTCACCGTCACCCGGCCGGCGCTGGTGGCGCGCCGACCGATGAACGTGTCGTTCGAGCAGGCCGCGGTGACGCCGATCTCCGGGGGCACGGCGCTGCAGGCGGTCCGCGACGCGGCCAAGGTGCGGCCGGGCCAGCGGGTCATGGTCATCGGCGCGGCCGGCAGCGTGGGCTCGTTCGCGGTCCAGATCGCCGTGGCGCTCGGGGGCCGCGTGACGGGGGTCTGCTCACCGTCCGCCGTGGACGCCGTACGGGCGCTGGGCGCGGAAGACACCCTCGACTACACACGCGAGGAGGTCGACCGGGACGGGCCGTGCTACGACGTCATCATCGACACGGGGGGCAACCGTCCACTGGGGCTGCTGCGTCGGGCCCTGACGCCGCGGGGCATCCTGGTCATCGTCGGTGGCGAGGGGGCCGGGCGGATCCTGGGCATGGGCCGAGTGATGCGCGCACCTCTGGTCTCCCTGGTGAGCAGCCAGCGGATGCGGGGGCTCTTCGCGGGCGAGCGTGTGGCCATCTTCGACGACCTCCGTGGGCTCATCGAGTCCGGCGCGGTGACCCCGCTGGTCGATCGGGTCTTCCCGCTTGATCGAGCGGCGGACGCCATGCGGCACCTCACCGGCGGCCACCCGATCGGCACCGTCGCCCTCGCGGTCGAGTGACCATCCGCGCCGGAGCAACCATGCTGCTCACGGGAGAACCGTTCGTTCACCGGCGAACCCGTCTGCTCAGCGGAGAATGAGCAGCCTTTGACCTGGGATCTGAGTACTGTTCGCTCCTACGGTGGGCCGGCCGCCGCGGTTTCGATCCGCGGTGGCCGGACTCATCAGGAGGAACCATGACCACCACCGCCTACTCGCTGGGGCACACCGAGCAGGAGCTCGACCGGCTGATCAGCCAGGCGTCGTTCTTCGGCGACCTCACCGAGCACGCGCTCGGTCTGGCCGGCCTGGAGCCGGGGATGCGCGTCCTCGACGTCGGCTGCGGGCCGGGCGACGTGTCGTTTCTCGCGGCTCGTCTGGTCGGGCCGGCCGGCGTCGTCATCGGTGTCGACCGCGCCGAGCCGGCCATCGCGGCCGCCCGCGCCCGGGCCGACGCGGTTGGCTTGACCAACGTACATTTCCTTGTCGGCGACGCGGCTGACGTGCGCCTCGATGCGCCGGTTGACGCCGTGATCGGCCGGCTGATCCTCATGCACCTGCCCGACCCTGCGGCCGCGCTGGCCCACCTGCGCACCCTACTGGTCCCGGGCGGGTTGCTGGTGTTCCAGGAGATGGACCTCGCCGGAGCCATCTCCGACCCGCCGTGCCCCCTGTATGACTCCACATTGGACAGTGTCCGGGAGACCCTGCGGCGGGTCGGGGCGAATCCGCGCACCGGGCTGAAGCTACCGCGCATCTTCGCGGCGGCCGGGCTGCCGACCCCGCGCCTGATCCTGGGCGCGCGCGTCGAGACCGGCCCGGACACGCAGGCGTACGCGCAGGTCGTCGGCATCGTCCGCACGCTGCTGCCGCTGATGGAGCAGACCGGGGTGGCCACGGCGGCCGAGGTGGACGTCGACACGCTGGCGGAACGCCTGCGCGCCGAGGTGACAGCGGCCGGCGCCACCATCGTCTCGCCGCACTACATCGCTGCCTGGACCCGTCTGCCCGCCACGTCGGGGGGTACGCCAGCGTCGGCCTGACGCGCGGGCCCGACGCGCCGGTCATGGCCTCAGCCAACCTCGGCGAGGACGCCTCCGACCGCATCCAGGCACAGGGCGGCGGACACCGCACCCGGATCGGGCGAGCCTACGGCGCGCTGCGCAAGCGCGCGCGCCCGGCCGACGCGCGGTGCCAGCTGGGCGGTTCGTTCGGCCGCCTCGGCGGCGACCCGGGCAGCGGCGGCCCAGGCAGGTCCAAGCGCTACGCCGTCGTTGACCGANGCCCGGAGGGAGTCAGCGAACGGCACCAGGACGTCGAGCATGGTCTTGTCCCCAAGCGAGGCTCGACCGACCTGTTGCAGTCGCTCGACTCCCGCCGTCACTGCCGCGGCGATCCGCGCGGGATGGTAGTCATCGTCCCCTTCGGACAAGCTGTCCGCGACGCCGGTCAGCAGGACCCCCCAGAGGGCACCGCTCGTGCCGCCGCCCCGGTCGGACCAGGCGGCCCCGGCCGCCCGTAATTGCGCGGCGACGTTGCCGTGGTGGCGCGCCGCGGCTTCCGTCGCCGCGCGCAGGCCGCGGATCATGCCCGTACCGTGGTCGCCGTCGCCGGCGATGGCGTCCAAGCGGCCGAGTTCCGGCTCGGCTGCCCTGACGGCGGACAGCATGGCGGCGAACGCCTTGCGCACGAGCTGGACGCCGGGGCCGGCCGGCTTGTCCATTGCCGGCAGCTCGTCGGGTTCGACGGACGCAGCCGCCTCGATGGGATGGTCGGCGTACGGCGCGCTGCCGACGCTGACAGCCCGGAGGTCTCGCCGGAAGGCGGGCGTGTCTGCCGGCGCCGACCACAGCTCCTCCAGCTCGTCATCGAGCCAGCTGATCGTCAGGGAGCAGCCCGACATGTTCAGGCTGGTCACGAACTCACCGACTTCGGGCAGCACCGGCTCGATGCCGGCCACGGAGAGCTCCCGCGCGACCGACGCCCAGAGAACGAAGAGTTCGTCCTGACCGGTCGCACCGAGACCGTTGAGCATCACCGCCGCGCGGCCCGAGGCGCCCGACGGCGCCTCCGCCACGAGAGCATCGACCATGGTGCGTGCGAGCTGGTGGGCCGGCATCCACTCGACGGTACGGACGCCGGGCTCGCCGTGGATACCCAGACCAATGGCCATGGAACCTGGCTCGACTTGGAACAAGGGCTCCGACCGGCCCGGCAGGGTGCAGCCGGAGAAGGCGGCGCCGATCGTACGCGTGCGTGCGTTGGCCCAACGCGCGACCCGCTCGACGTCGTCGATGCTGTCACCGCGGGCCGCGGCGGCCCCGGCGGCTTTGAAGACCATCACGCTCCCGGCGATTCCTCGTCGGCGGTCCGCCTCGGCCGGTGCGGCCGACGCCACGTCGTCGGTGACGCGCACGGTGCGACAATCGACTCCCTCGCCCCGCAGGCGCTCTTGCGCCATGTCGAAATGCAGTACATCTCCCGCGTAGTTTCCGTAGCAGAACAGCACGGAGCTGGCCGGGCCGAGCGCCCGCACGACGCGGTAGACCTGGTCGGACGATGGCGAGGTGAACACGTCGCCCAACACCGCGCCGTCGGCGATGCCGGGTCCGACGAAGCCAGCGGTCCACGGGAAGTGACCGCTGCCACCACCGAGCACGACACGCGTCGCGGAGCCGTCGGCCGCCGCGCGCCGTATGACGCCGCCGGCGGGCACGAGCCTGACGTAGCGCGCATAGGCGGAGGCGAAACCAGCCACCATGTCCGACGCGAAGTTGGCGGAATCGTTAAATATGTACGTCATAACATCCGTCCTTGTCCATCGCACGAACCGTGCGCCACGGCGTCGGCGCTGCTCGTCCTCGGCCCCGCGACGTGGCCGGGCGCCCGACCAGAACGACGACAGCAGCCCGGGGCTTGCGATCGTCGTCGGGAAGAACCTCAGCCGGCGCCGCCCGTGGCCCCGACCCGGGTCAGCACCGGCTCCAGCCGAGCCTCGATGCGCTCGAGTTCCTTGACCCAGGCGGCCAGTAGCCAGTCCATCCGGCCGCTCGGCTTCTCGTCGGGAAAGAGGGTCTCGACCAGCGGACCGTCGAGGTGCAGTCGGGCGGTGACCAGCTTGGCAAGCGTCTCGGCCCCGCGACCGTAGTTGCGCGGCGCTCCGCCCCGCGGCGAGACCATTCCCGAGTAGTAGAAGTTGTCGGCGTCGGTGGAGACGAGACCGGCCAGACACCGGGCCGGGAACCCATCGATTATCGTCAGCACACCGGGGGGGAGGAACGGTACCGGTGCCTCGTAGCCGGTCGCCCAGATGATCATGTCGACCTCACGGCTCGTTCCGTCGACGAAGTGCACGGTGCGACCGTCGAGCCGTTCGATCATCGGCGCGGCGGTGACGCGTCCGCGCTGGGCCCAGTACGGGATGAGCGTCGACAATGTCGGCGGCGTCGTGGTCCAGTCCTCGTCGGCCGGCTGGGGGAAGCCGTACGACTGTGGTTCGCCCACGCTCGCCTTGATGAGGAAATGTTCGAGATTGGTCCCGATGTTGCCCGGCGCCTGGCCGAGGAAGGTGAGATCGCCGCGGGGCGTGCCGAACAACGACTGCGGCACAAACCACGTAGGTGTGCGCAGCGACATGATCGCGTTCCGGCCCGAATGGATCGCGTCCGTAACCATGTCGCAGGCTGAGTTGCCCGAGCCTACGACGAGGATCGTGTCCCCGGTCATGTCCGCGGGGTTGCGGTACTGCGAGGTGTGCATCTGTGGACCGTCGAAGGTTCCGGGAACCTGCGGCACATACGGCTGCCACAGGTGGCCGTGCGCGGCGACCAGGACATCGAAGTGCTCCGTGGCCCCGGTAGACAGCCGCACCTCCCAGCCGTCCGTCCCGCCGTTGATCGGGGTGGCCTCGACGACCTCCGTGTTGAACCGGATGTAGCGCAGCAGGCCGGTCTCCTTCGCGAACCAGCGTATGTACTGCCGGTACTGCTCACCCGAGGGGAACTGCGGGTACGTGTCCGGCATCGGGTGCCCCTTGAAGGAGGTAACCGTCCGCGACGTCAGGAGAATCACGGTGTCGTACACGCTGGCCCAGACGCCGATCACGTCATCCGTCTTTTCGTATGCCACAACCTCGTGCCCGGCCGCGACCAGCTCCCGGATGGCGACCAGACCGGAGACCGCTCCGCCTACCACGCACACGCGTGCACTCTTCTTCACGGCTTCTCTTTCTTCTTGCTCTTTCTCGTGCCCTATCGCGGTGGGCCTCGGCTCAGCTCATCAACTGCCCACCGTTGATCTTGATCGTTTCGCCCGTCATGAAGCTCACGGACTCGCGACTCGCGAGGACCCAGACCCACTCCGCGATCTCGTCGGGCTGGGCTACGCGCCCCATCGGGATGTCCTTCTCGGCACCGACCATGCGCCCAGTGGCGGCATTCCCCGGGGTGTTCACCCAGCCGGGGGCGACGCCATTGACGATGATGTCTTCGCGGGCGACCGTCCGGGCGAGAACGCGCGTCAGTGAGACGACCGACGCCTTGCTGGCGCTGTACAGCAGTTGCTCGGTTGACGCGGTGAACGCGTCGGAGGAGCTGATGGTGACGACCGCGCCCTTGGTCCCGAACTGGCGGAACCGGGCGATTGCTTCGGCGGCGACGTTGAGCGTACCCAACACATTGACGTCGAAGATTCGATGGAAGAGGTCGTCGGTGAACGTCAGCAGGTTGGTGGGCGGGTAGATCCCCGCCGCGGTCACCGCGGCGGCGAGTCGGCTAGCGACCCCACTCGCGTCGATCGCGGCCGCCACCGCCTCGCGATCGACAACGTCGACCACCGCCGGGATCACCCGGTTGCGGTGCTCCGCCTCGAGCGTACGGAGGGCTTCCCCGGCCAGGTCCATGGCGAGGACGCCCCATCCGCCGCGCAGGAACCGCTTCGCGACCGCCTCACCGATCCCGCTGGCCGCGCCAGTGACGATGGCCCACGTGTCGGCCGATGTCTGACTCATCCTGTTGTTCAGCTCCTCTTTCCTAGATACGCCTCGGTCATCAAGGGGTCCTCCGCCACCGTCGCCGGCGTGCCCTCGATCGCCACGCGACCCGAGGACAGGACGTACGCGTAGTCAGCGACCCGGAGCGCCGCCCGGGCGTTCTGCTCGACGACGAACACCGCGATCCCCTGTTCGCGGATCTGCCGGATGATGTCGAACACTCGCGCGACCAGTGCCGGGGCCAGGCCCATGGACGGCTCGTCCATGAGCACGAGCTGGGGATGCTTGATCAGTGCCCGCGCGAAGGCAACCATCTGCTGTTCCCCGCCGGAGAGCACGCCGGCTGGCCGGTGCAGAAGCCGCTTCAAGGGAGGGAACAGGTCCAGCATCTCGTTGATGTCATCCGCCGTCGCCCGCTTGTCCGGCCCCGTCCACGCGCCGACCTGCAGGTTCTCGAGGACAGTCAGCGATGCGAATACGCGCCGGCCTTCCGGAACTACGCCGATGCCTCGGGCCATCCGCTTGGGCGTCGGCTCGCGCGTGATTACCTCGCCCTTCCAGAGGATCTCGCCCGCGGTGACGGTCGTCGTGCCGCTGATGGTCTTCATCGATGTCGATTTACCGGATGCGTTGCCGCCGAGCAGGCAGACGATCCGGCCGGCCGGGACCACGTACGTGACGTCGGTGAGTGCGCGGAACTTGCCGTAGTTGACGCTCACGCCTCGCAGCTCGAGCAACGGCGGCTTGTCGTCAGCCAAGGAATGCCTCCACGACCTTCTCGTCCTGCTGGACCTGTTCGGGGGTGCCGTGTGCTATGACGCGGCCGCCGTCGAGCACGTAGACGTCAGTGCAGAGATCTCGAATGACACCCATCTTGTGTTCCACGAGCAGCATCGAGATACGCGCCGAGGTGTGGAGCGCGCGCAGTTGATCGGTGAGTTCCTCGGTCTCGTGCGGGTTCATGCCGGCCATCGGTTCGTCGAGCAGCAGAAGCCGTGGGTTGGACATGAGGGCCCGACAGATCTCGACGCGCCGCCGGTTCGCGTACGACAGCGAGAGCACCTGCTGGTCGCGCCGCGGCAACAACCGGTCGCCGAAGATCGCCATGATCTCGTACGCCCGCTCCCGCTGCTCCCGGTGCTCCTTACGGGCCGCGGGGGTACGCAGCACACTGCGCAGGTAACCGGTGCGGTACTTGGTGTGTGCGCCGATCAGCACGTTCTGCTCGACGGTGAGCGTGTCGAACAGCCGGATGCCCTGGAAGATGCGGCTCAACCCGGTCTCGGCGCGGCGGTACGCCGGAATCCGGGTCACATCCCGGCCGAAGATCCGGATGTCGCCCTGGTACGGGCCGCGGTAGGCGCCCGATACGACGTTGATGAACGACGACTTGCCGGAGCCGTTGGGCCCGATGAGCCCGACGATCTGCTGGTCAGGAACGCTGATTGTCACATCCTCCAGCGCCGTCACTCCTCCGTAGCGCAGCGAGAGTCCCCGCACCGACAACGCCTCCGTCGCGTGGTCGGGGAGCGTGCGACTGTCCTGGGTCATGGCTGCCTACTTCTTGCTGGGGCCTAACTTCCTTGCCGAGGCTCAACTTCTTTTCTGAGGCCTACTTTTTGATGAGATTTGTGATCTTCGTCTTGCCGAGCAGTCCCTCCGGTCGCAGCGCCATGAGGACGACGATGACCAGACCGGCCAGTAGCAGCCGGTACTCCTGTACCGGCCGGAAGATCTCGGGAACGAGGATGATGATGAATGCGCCGACGACCGAGCCGGAGATGCGCCCGAGCCCGCCGATCACCGCCATCTGGAAGATGAGCAGACTGGCGCCGACATCGAAGCTCCCCGGCCCCACGTAGCCGATGTTGTACGCGAGGAGAGCGCCGCTCAATCCGGCGAGTGCGGAGCCGATCGCGAAGAAGAGGATCTTCGGCAGCGCGGGCGGGATACCGACCGCCACGGCGGCGATCTCGTCGTCGCGGATCGCCTCCATTGTCTGCCCGAACCGGCTCGTCACGATGACGTGTGAGACGAGCAGACTGACGAGCACGATCGCGAGGACGGTGTAGTAGAACCCGACTCCGATCCCGATGTTCACGCCGAACAAGGTGAGCAGCGGAATTCCGGCCAGCCCGGTGGCGCCACCGGTCACATCGATCCACTGCAGCGCGACGTCCAGGACGATGAGGTTGAAGCCAAGCGAGACGATGAAGAGGTAGTCGTCGCGGATCCGCAGGGCCGGGATGCCGACGACCGCCCCGAGCACGCCTGACAGCACCACGCNGGCNAGCAGAGTNACCGATCCGTCGAGCCCGAATNTCGTCGCGAGAATGCCCGCNGTGTAGGCACCGACGCCGAGGAACGCCGCCTGTCCCATCGCGAGGACGCCGGCGTTGCCGATGATCAGGTTCTGTCCGACCGCCGCCGGTATGTAGACCAGGGTCAGCAACGCGGCGGCCGTCCAGATCGGTGGCAGCGCGAACAACGGGATGCCGGTGATGAGCGCAAGTCCGAGAACCCACCCGGCGACCATGAGGATCTGACCCGCGCCCCGCGGACGGTAACGTTCGAAGACTGTCCTGGTCTCGCTGGCGAGGGTTGACACCGGCCCGGTCGTTGTCACAGGCGGATCACCGCCTTCACGCCGGCCAGGCCGTTCGGGCGGAAGATGAGGAACGTGATGAGCAAGAGGAATGTCACTGTGTTGACCATCGCCGAGTCCGTGTAGCCGGTGACGAGCGACTGCACGACGCCCAGGAGAATGCCGCCGGCGAAGGCACCCCAGATGCTTCCGATACCGCCGATGACCGTGGCCGTGAAGGCGTTCAGGGTCCCGGCGAAGCCCATCGTGACGGAGATGTTGTTGTAGTAGGCGCCGTAGAGGATGCCACCGGCCACGCCGAAGACCGCCCCGAGCGCGTACACGAACACGATCACCCGGTTGACCGGAATGCCCATGAGCTCCGCGGTCGGCAGGTCGTCGCGAACGGCGCGCATGGCCCGCCCGAGGTTGGTCTTCGTGGTGACGAGCCCCATGATCGCCGCCATGGCCAGCCCGGTGCCCAGCACGACGATCTGGAGGGGCGTCATCACGAACGGGCCGACCGTGAAGTACTCCGACTGCAGCGGAAAGGGCATCGGACGGATCTGCGGGCCCCAGATGAGCCGGGCGACGTTCTCAATGACCAGGCCGATGCCGACCGCGGTCACCGTCGGGGCCAGACGGTTGTTGCGAACCGGCCGGTAGGCGAACCGCTCGACCAGCACCGCGATCAGGGCCCCCGTCGCGAGCCCGACGACGATCGCCAGCCAGAGCGGCGCCCCACCCGTGATCAGCGCCATTGTCGTGAAGGTTCCGAACATGTATACGTAGCCATGGGCAAAGTTGATCTGCTGCAGGATTCCGTACACAAGGCTGTAGCCGACGGCGAGCATCGCGTACACGACGCCGGCTGTCAGGCCGTTCAGCAGCTGGATGCCGAAGAACTCCATGGAGGGCCTTTCGCGGTGGTTCCGGGTCTCGGGGGCGTGGGGCACGAGGACCGCGCCGCCACGCCCCCGCGACTGGTCGACGGCTGACCCGAGCCAGCGTCAGAGGCCGTTGAGGGCCTCGGTCTTCTCGGTGTCAAAGACCCACTCCCCGCCCCTCAACTGCAGCACCACCGTGCCGCCGCCCGGGTTGTCGCCGTTCTCGTCAAAGGAGATCCGGCCCATGGCACCCTCGTAGACCACCGAGCGGATCGCCGCCGCGAGATTCTCGGTCGAGCCACCGTTCGCCTCGACCGCCGCCTTGAGCACGTAGACGTTGTCGTAGCCAGCGGCCGCCTGCAGGCCCGGCTTGTTGCCGTAGGCCTCCTCGTACGCCGTCACGAAGCGCTGGTTGACCTCGCTCGGGTTGGTGACGTCGTAGACGTTGGTGACCCAGGTGCCTTCGCCGGCCTCGCCCGCGAGGTCGATGAACTCCTGGTTCTGGTCCTGCGCGTTGGCGAGGAACGCGATCTGCTTGTCACCGAAGGCACGTCGCGACTGGCTGACCGCGGTACCCATGTCCGCGTAGTAGCCAGCCAGGAACACCGCTTGCGGGTTCGCCGCCGCGATGTTCGCGAGCACGGATGAGAAGTCTGTCGTGGATCCCGTGATGTACGTTTCGGCGGCGACGATCTCGATGTCGTACTCCTCGGCGGCCCGCTGGGCCACGGTGAACATGGCCTGCCCGTAGTCGTCGCTCGGGTACAGCACCGCGATCCGGGTGTACCCCAGCACGGCCGCGAACTTCACCGTGGAGGCGGCCTGGACGTCATCGTTCGGAATGATCCGGGAGAAGATGTCGAAGCCGAGCGTGGACAGGTTCGGGTTGCTGGTAGTCGCCGCGAGGACCGGAAGGCCGGCCCGGTCGAAGATCGGGAGTTGCGCATTTGTGGCGCCCGAGCAGACATTGCCGATCACCGCGACGATCGACTTGTCGCTGATGATCTGGTTGGCCACCGTCGCGGCCGGCGTCGCGTCACACTGGTCATCGAACTCGGTGAGCTTTATTTGCTTTCCGGCGATGCCGCCGGACTCGTTGATCTCCCGCACCGCGAGGCGTACGCCGTACATGGTCTCGATGCCGTACGCGGCCCCGTCTCCGGTCAACGGCGCGCTCGCTGCCACGTGGATTACGTTGCCTTCGTTGCTGCCAGGTCCGGTGCAGCCGGACAGGACGAGCCCCAGGGCCGACAGGCCACCCAGGGCGGAACAAACCCTGCGCCACCACGAGGTGGCGCGCCAAGCTCTTGCCATGCGGTTGATCCGTTCTGCCGATCCGGTCAGGCCACTGCCGAGCCAGGACCTAACTTGCCTTTGCTGGTATCGGGCGTGATCACGCTAGAGGCAAGTTGCCCTACTATCCGTACGTGGTGCAAGGCGGCCGAGGGAAGGTTTACCAAACTGAAACATGAGCAACTCGGTGTTTGCTCCTAGACTGCGGGTGGCCCCTCGAGCCCGTGGGGTCGGTGCTGGCGTGTGGTTCGTAGGGGGGTTGGCTATCGACGGGGCGGCGGCCGGTCTGTGTCTGGTGTGGTCGCGTGTGGATCAGCGTGACCAAACAGTGTTGTGGTGAATGGTGTGACGCCGAGCGCGGCGAGCGGGTGTCCGGTCGCGTGGCTTTCGGCCCCGTCACGCGTGTCCGTTGTGGACGGTGGGGGTGCACGGTCACACGGATGGTGGGGTGAGGGCGACCAGGATGATGCCGCCCGACCCCGTCGGTCAGGTCGTGACCCGCACGACTTGGTCATCGTTAATGTGTAGAAATTGCTCGATTTCTTCATTCGTCCGGGCCCCGCTGGTGCGGTGCGACTGTCGGGAGTGGACATACGGCAATGGTGCGGGCGACGGCGGCGGGTGGGGTAGGTCGGCGGTCACCGTGGGCGCGGCGGTCGCTGATGACACCCGGCATCGGGCCCGGCCGGTTGGTGCCTTTTCGGCGTCGCCAGACGCGGTGGTGGTGAAGGAGTAGGACACGGGTCGTTCGGGTCGCGGTGCCCCCGATCTGATGGCTGGGTCGTCGCATACCGAAGGTGTCCGAAATATCGGGTATAGATGTGCAAACCGAACGACTGGCATCGACATGATGGGAACGCGTCGGCGCCACTGGAGGCATGGCGATGAGGGCCGAGGGCGACGCCCGAGGGCGCGGAAGGGTCGGGTTACCCTTGCTCGCGTCCAGGTGCCCCTTGCTCGCGTCCAGGTGCATGGAAGGGCTGTGAACCCATGGCCGGGTATCTTCTCGGGGTCGACGTCCAACCGTCCGCCGAGATGGTGGTCGCCCTCGTCAACACGTCGCCAGCTCGCAATGGCGAGGAAGGACTCGTGAGTAGCGATGTCCTCGTCGAGATGGGGCGGGCCGCGAAGATCTACTACCGGCCGGACTTCACCGAGGCCGAGGTCCTCGGGATGCGGAGGCTGCGGGATCGGCTCGATGAGATCCTGCGAGCGGACAGCCAGGAGGCGCGCTTCGCCATGCTCAACGAGCTCTTCTACTCGGCGGCGGCCATCCCACAGATCGTCACGCATGCCGAGGATCCGAACCCGCATTTTCACTACACCCTTGAGGACGCGTCGTACGTCGACCACATCAAGGGCGTGACCGCGTACGCGCTGGCGCGGCTCATCATCATGGGCGAGTACGACCGCCTCCGAACCTGTGAGGCGGATGGGTGCAACCGGCTGTTCCTCGACACGACGCGCAACGGCAAGCGCCGGTACTGCAGTAGCCAGACGTGTGGCAACCGCATCCACACAGCTCGCTATCGCAACCGCAAGCAGCAGAGCCGGCCGTCGCGTACCTACGCCCGTCGGTCGTGATCTCGCCGCGGGGAGTGCGGGGTTGACGTACGTACGCTTTACCGCGGTCGTACGTGTGGGATCACGCTGAGGCACTCGTACGTCGGCGGCCTGCATCCACCTCACGGCGATCCTGTCGTCGCGTCGCGTCCCCGGCGCCCCATCCGTCTCGTGCGGCGCGCTTTACCGGAACGGGTGATCGGCGCCAATGGCCGCGCGTAGAGTCGAGGCGAGACGCGTCCAGCGGCGTCGGCACGACGGCGTGGCCGATCGCTTGGAGGTGGGACATGAGGCACGACGAGTTCATCGGACAGGTCCAGGCACGGGGCAAACTGGACAGTCGCGGTCAAGCGGAGCGAGTGACCCGTTCGGTGCTGGAGACGATCGGCGAGCGCATTCCGGACGGTCTGGCGGACAACCTCGCGGCCCAGTTGCCGCACGAGATCGGTGAGCACCTGCGCCGGACCGTGGAGCCCGACAAGCACGGGACCGGCGAGCACCTGGATCTCAAGGAGTTCATGAGCCGGGTGGAGGCGAAGTCGGGTCTGGACCGCCCGCAGGCGGTGTACGCCACCCGGGTCGTCTGGGAGGTGACCAACGAGGCCACCCAGGGCTCGGTGATGGCGAAGGTGCGCGACGCGCTGCCCCCGGATGTCCGGACGATCGTCACCGCGGGTAGTACGGGGGATGTGGACGTCCGGACCTGACCGCCGAACCGGCACCCGAGCAAGCGGGCGCCCGGCGCCGAGCGGGCACCCGACGAAGGAGGTGTGAGATGGCTGGCCAAGGAAAGACGCTCACGACGCGGGACCATCGAACGATTCAGAAGTGGGCCGAAGAGCGCGGCGCGAAGCCGGCCACGGTTCCGGGAACCGAGCACGACGACCACCTGGGGGTCCTCCAGTTCGACTTTCCCGGCTACGGCGGCGAGCGCCTGGCCGAGGTGTCGTGGGACGACTGGTTCTACACCTTCGATTCCCGGGACCTGGAGTTCGTGTACCAGGAGACGACCAGGGATGGCCGGCAGAGCAACTTTTTCCGGCTGACCAGCCCTCACCGCGAAGACGCCTGACGGAAGACGCCCAGCGGAACGCGTCCAGCCGGAGGCGTACTCCGAAAACGTAGCGCGGAGGACGTCGAGCCTCCGTGGCCCGGCGCGACCGGGCGACCACGGCCGGCCGTGGTGCTCCGACGGGAGCGCTGCGGCCGGTCTTTCGTGTCCGGCCTCTGCTCACCGGCCCTCAGTGGCGGTTCATCGGTACGTCTGTCCGGCGCTGTCCGGCGCCGTCCGGTGCTGTCCGGCGCCGTCCGACCTATCGCACTCGACGCAGCCCTTTCCGGCAGACTGCGGCGGTTCCCCTTTGAGTGAAGGGACCGGTGGTGAGGATGATGGATGGCGTTGGGGGGTCGCGGGTCCTCCGCCGGCTGCGTCGGTGGTTGGTCGGCGCGGCGACGGTGCTTGTGGCATCGGGGGTGGCGGTCGTGGTGGTGGCGTCGCCCGCGTCGGCGGCGGTATCGAAGTGGTTGATGGTTTCGCCCGGCTCGTCGCATACGTGTGGTATCAAGGTGGACACCACCTTGTGGTGCTGGGGAAAGAATGAGTATGGGCAGTTGGGCCTCGGCCACCGAAACATAGCGTCAACACCGCAGGAGGTGGGCGGCACGGGATGGTCGGTGGTGAGCGCCGGCGCTGCCTTCACCTGCGGGATTCGCAACGGGTACCGCTACTGCTGGGGCACCAACGATTACGGGCAGCTCGGCATCGGTAACACGACCGATCAGTTGTCGCCGGTGCGCCGGTCGGGCGAGAACAACAACTGGGCCACGGTTACCACGGGCACTAAGGGCACGTACGGAAATTACATGGTTGTGATTCCACTGTGAACAGCGGCTCACCATGCGAGAGCCGGGGGAGGTGTTGTTAGATCTTTTAGATGCGAACTGTTACATAAAAGAGATCGTGTGGTG
>Ga0065720_1003554_pt1 | contig 16472 bp, 19 predicted proteins | sample Thericmetagenome_FD_59107 | JGI IMG/M metagenome (GOLD analysis project Ga0065720, IMG submission 59107) | Thermophilic microbial communities from the Joint Bioenergy Institute, California, USA of rice/straw/compost enrichment - eDNA_2 v2... | ecosystem: Engineered > Solid waste > Grass >... | reverse complement strand
CCAGCGTGGGGCCAAGTGACGTGCCTGGCGTAATGCTTTCCGGGCACACGGACGTGGTGCCCGTCGAAGGACAGCCCTGGTCCGTTCCGGCGTTCGAAGCCACCGAAAAAGACGGTCGCATTTACGGCCGAGGCAGCGCCGACATGAAGGGGTACGTTGCGTGCGCGGTCATGGCGATGCTCGCCGCGGCGCGACGCCCCCTCAAGCGCCCCCTGCAACTGGCACTGTCATTTGACGAGGAAATCGGTTGTGTCGGGGTGCGTCATCTGATCCGGGCGTTGGCCGATCTCAAGCCCGCCCCCTTGCTGGTTATCGTCGGCGAACCGACCTTGATGAAAATCGGCATTGGTCATAAGGGCAAAGCTGCCTATCGCGCCATATGCTGCGGCCAGGCCGGTCACTCCGGCCTGGCGCCGCGCTTTGTCAATGCCATCCATACAGCTACCGACCTGGTGGCGGCGCTACGCGACGTCCAACAAGATATCCATGCAAACGGCCCGCGCGAGGACGGTTACGCCATTGGCTACACGACCGTCCATGCCGGCACGATACGCGGCGGCACGGCGCTGAACATTGTCCCGCAGCGCTGCGAGGTCGAATTCGAAATCCGAAACGTGGTGGCGGACCGGCCAGAGGCCATCCTGCAAAAAATCGTTCAACGCACCCGCGCACGGATGGAGCAAGCGCAAACCTTGCCTGGCGCCGCCGTGCCCGACATCGAGATGGTCAACGCTTATCCCGGCCTGTCAACACCGGCCGACGCTGCCGGTGTTAAGCTCCTGGCTTCGCTGCTGCCCCAGCATACCGAACACACCAAAGTGGCCTTCGGCACAGAAGGCGGACTCTTCCAGCAGCAATGGGCCGACACCCACGTCGTGGTGTGCGGTCCGGGCAGCATAGAAGTCGCCCACAAGGCCGACGAGTACGTGGAAATCAGCCAGATCGAGGCATGCGATGCCATGCTGGCTCGACTAGTGGACTACTTATGCGCATAAGCGATGGCCTAGGCCTATCCCATGCGCGTCGTATTGGCCAATAGGCAATGGTGCTTCGTAGTCGTTAGCACAAGGTATTCAGACTCGCGACCGAAGTTGACGCAGCAGTCCGGGTCCATCAAGGAATATCTATCGACTTGGTCAGGCTCACGGCGAATGCCGGAGAGCCCCAAATGGGCCCCTCTACACGCCTCACGGTGCCTCGGCAGTCCCCAACCCACACCGCCGCACCAACACGTAGGCGCCCGGGGCGCCGGGCTTGCGGCAGGCGCCGGCGATGTCAAAGGCGGCCAGGGTGTCGATGAAGGCGTCTTCAAAGTCCAGGCCGATGGCGTCGGTGCCCGCAGCAACCGCCTTGCCGAAACGATCAGGACGGTCTCCGGACACGATCAACAGGCTATGCAGACGATGCACGGACTACGGACTCCACGACCGAAAAATGACGCCGCTGGCTTACCAGCAACAAACCAAAAAGCAGTGCAGGCATTGCAATCAGGATGAAGGCCGTGCGATAACTGCCCAGCAGCGAGACGATCGCACCGAAGGCCGGTGGTCCCAGCACCACACCAAGAAAAGTGCACGTCAGCACGCCGCCGGTAGCTGCGCTGGCTTTACCGGGTGGGGCCTGGCGTGCGACTTCCGCCAGGAACACGCCGTTCCAACCCACTGCAGCCGCGCCGAGGGCCATCAAGGCCGCCGCCAACACGGGTTCGGGTGCAGCCGCCGGCAGCAAGGCCAATGTCCCAGTGCCCGATGCCATCATCAACGCTTGTCGTGCGCCTCGGTATAGCGCCGTCCCCAAACGTGCAGCCAGGTCTCGCCGGGCGAGGCATCCAGCATGTCGGCCAGGTCCCCTTGAACTTCCAGCAAGTCCTGCCCTTCGATTTCCAGCGTCGTTTCATACGCGTACTGGCGCAGGTCGGTAATCCGGGACATGGTTTGCGTATATTGCGTGACCGGCGTGGTCGCCAGCACGCGGCTGCCCACGCCCGGCTGGCGCGACACCATGCCCATCTGCACCAGCTGCTTGACCGCTTCCCGCACGGTAAAACGTGACACGCCGAACTGTTCGCACAGTTCGAATTCGGTCGGCAACAGGCTGCCCACCGGATAACGGCCACTGCGAATTTCATGCACCAGCGTCGTGGCCAATTGCAGGTAGCGCGGCCGGCCTCCGGGCGCTTCGATATTTACCGTCATAGAACTGCGGCTTTCCTCAGTTGGGCAATTTGGTTGGGGTCATAGCCCGCCTGAGCCAGCAGTTCGTCGGTATTGGCACCCATGGCCGGCGCGGCGTGCGCCAGAGGCGCTTCCCCGGGGCAACGTATGGGCGAGGCCACGCTCTTGTAGACACCGCCTTCGGAATCGTGGGCATCAAGCAGGCAACCTCGCGCATGCACGAAGGGATTCTCCAAGGCTTGCGCGACATCATATACCGGGGCTGCCGGCACTTTTCCGGCAAACCGATCCAGCCAATGCGAGGTCGTTTCGGTCATGAACACCGCCTCGAGCTCCTGGTTGAAGCGATCGCGGTTGCGCAGCCGGTCCGCGAACGTGCGGTAATCAGGGTTCTCCACGTCAGGCCAAGCCGGCCGGGCAGATCACCGCGCAGGTTATTGAACACGGCGTCGGCCTGCTTGCAACAGCGAGAACTGGATGTTGTCCGCATCCGTCAACGTGCGGCCAGGTCGATGCTCGTACACTGCGCCGACCTCAAAGTCTTCCAGATAGCGCCCGAAGCTGAATCGGTACCGCTTCGGCCCAACAGTCACGACCTCCATACCGACCCTCTTTGTAATGTTTATGAGTTTGTCTGGACAAATGGTCCGCCCAAGATTGGCCGATGCCAATGGCTCAGGCCAGCGCAGTCTAACCCTGCCCCAACCCACACCGCCGCACCAAATTGCGCGCCAGTGCCTCGCCGACCTCGACGAGGTCCGCGGCCACGCCGCAGCTGGCCATGTCGACGGTGCGCAATCCCGCGTATCCGCAGGGGTTGATGCCGGCAAAGGGCTTAAGGTCCATCGCCACGTTCAGCGCCACGCCGTGGTAGGCGCAGCCGTTGCGCACCTTGATGCCCAGCGCGGCGATCTTGGCCAAATCGCCGCTTTCGGGCACGTAGACGCCGGGGGCGCCGGGCTTGCGGCAGGCGCCGGCGATGCCGAAGGCGGCCAGGGTGTCGATGACGGCATCTTCCATGCGCTCGACATAAGTGCGCACGAACAAGCCGGCGCGGCGCAGGTCGATCAGTCCGTAGGCCACGACCTGGCCCGGGCCGTGGTAGGTGACCTGGCCGCCGCGGTCAGTGCGCACGAGGGGGATGTCGCCGGGGGCCAGGACGTGTTCGGCCAGGCCGGCCTGGCCCAGGGTATAGACCGGGCTGTGCTCGACCAGCCAGATTTCGTCTGCGGTGCCGGGGCCGCGGGCCTCGGTGAAGTCGCGCATGGCCTGCCACACGGGCAGGTAATCGGCCGGCCGGGACAGCCATTTGACGGCGGGTGCGGCGATCGGCGCGGCGGCGGCCATGCGCGTGCTATCCGTCAAAGGACGACCGACACCATGGGGTGGCCGTGCAGCGCCCGGTATAGGTTGTCGAGCTGCTCGCGCGAGATGGCGCGCACGGTAAAGGTCAGGCCGATGTAGTTGCCACCGCGGCTGGCGCGCATCTCGACCGTGGCCGGATCAAATCCCGGATCGAACTGCAGCACGACCTCGGTCAAGACCTGGGCCAGCTGCGGATGATTGCGGCCCATGACTTTGATGGGAAAGTCGCAAGGGTATTCGATCAGGGATTCTTCGGGGGGAATCCGGGGCGGTTGTTGCATGGCCAATCCCCTGCCCTACAGCGCAGCGATCCGGGCATCATAGCCGGCACGCAATTTGGCATAAACCGGGCCGGGCTTGCCCGTGCCGACCAGGCGTCCATCCAGGCGCACGATGGGCAGCACTTCCTTGGTGGCCGAGGTCACCATCAGCTCGTCGGCCTCGTAGACTTCCTGGCGCGAGACCGGGCGCGATTCGTACGGCACGCCGGCTTCGGCGGCCAGTTCGGCCATGACGCCATAGCGGATGCCTTCCAGGATCAGGTGGTTGGGCACGGGCGCCAGTAGCCGGCCTTTGGACACCACCCAGATATTGCTGGACGACCCTTCGGTCAGGTAGCCATTGCGGAACTGCACCACTTCGTCGACGCCGGCATCGACCGCTTGCTGGCGGGCCAGCACGTTGCCCAGCAGCGAAACCGACTTGATGTCGCAGCGCAGCCAGCGCTCGTCTTCGATGCCGATGACCGACAGGCCTTGTTCGCGCTGCTCGCGGCCGGGCGGCGTGTAGGGGCTGGCCATGCCGAACACCGTGGGCTGGACGGGCCCGGCGGGAAAGGCGTGGTCGCGCTTGGCCGCGCCGCGCGTGACCTGCAGGTAGATGATGCTGTCGGGCCGGGGGCCGGTTTCGGCCAGCTTCAGCACCAGGTCCTTCCAACCCTCGTCGTCCAGCGGCGAGTCGATGCGCAGCGCCTTCAGGCTGCGCGCCAGCCGCGCCAGGTGCTCGGCCATGCGAAAGGGCTTGCCGCGGTAGCACGGCACGACCTCATACACGCCGTCGCCGAAAATGAACCCGCGGTCCAGCACCGACACCCGCGCCTGGCCGACCGGCAAGAACTCGCCGTTGAGATAAACCGTGGAATTCGGATCCACGCCGGGGATGATCACCGAAGACTCCTTAGCGCAAAAAACGAGGCGGGCGCCAAACGCCCGCCCCCATCTGATATCCAGTCATCTACTGTAAAACATGACGCCGGCCGGTGCGAGACGCCCCTACTGCAGCCAGCGGCGCACCGTATCGGCGATGCGGCCGAAGAAGCCGGCGCGCTCGACGTCTTCGAGCACGACGAGCTTTTCCACGCGCAGCGGCTTGCCCTCCAGCGAGAAGGCCACGGTGCCGACTTGCTGGCCCTGCTTCAGCGGCGCGACCAGCGGGTCGGTGCGCTGGGCCACCGGCTGCACGTCATTGGCGCGGCCGCGCGGGACGGTGATCCACACAGCCTGCGCGGGCCCCAGCTTGGCCACCTCGGTCTTGCCTTCCCAGACGCGGGCCTGGACGGCCGGCTGGTCGCTGCCGAACAGGCGCACGGTGTCGAAGTTCTGGAAGCTCCAGTTCAGCAGCTTGAGGCTTTCCTCGGCGCGGGTGGCTTCGCTGTCGGCGCCCACCAGCACGGTCAGCACGCGGCGGTCACCCCGCAAGGCGGTGGCCACCAGGCAGTAGCCGGCGGCTTCGGTGTGGCCGGTCTTCATGCCGTCGACCGAGGGATCGGCCCACAGCAGCCGGTTGCGGTTGGCCTGGGTGATGTTGTTGTACGTGAACTCGCGCTGCTTGTAGTAGTGGTAGTAGTCGGGATGGTCCTGCACCAGGCGCGTGGCCAGCGTGGCCAGGTCGCGCACGGTGGTCGTGTGCTGCGGATCAGGCAGGCCCGTGGCATTGACGAAGTGGCTGTTCTTCATGCCCAGGCGCTCTGCCTCCTGGTTCATCAGCGTGGCAAAGGTGGCCTCGCTGCCGGCAACGGCCTCGGCGATCGCCACCGACGCATCGTTGCCCGACTGCACGATCACGCCCTGCAACAGCTGGTCGACGGTCACGGGCTTGCGCGGCTCGATGAACATGCGCGACCCGCCCGTGCGCCACGCGGCTTCGGATACAGAAACCTGCTGCTCCAGCGTGATGCGCTTTTCCTTGAGTGCGTTGAAGGCCACGTAGGCCGTCATGATCTTGGTCAGGGAGGCCGGCTCGATCCGCATGTCGGGATTCGACGCCGCCAGCACCTGGCCGCTGTTGACATCCACCGAAATCCAGGCGCGCGCGGCGATGGTCGGCGCCGGCACCGGAGACACCTCGACCACGGTCACGGGCGTGGCGGCTGCCCCGGGCGCCGTGGCCGGCGAGGACGAGCCGGGCGACTGCTCGGGGTGGGCTGTCTGGGCATGGACGCCCGCAAACGCGGGAAGCAGCATGAGCACGCAGCCGGCAAGCCGGCGGCGCGATGCAGCGGACAACAGGGCAAGTGCGGGGAAACGGGTCATATCAGCCTGGAATGGTAAGCAAAGCGGCCGGGCAGGCCGGCCGCTGCGTCATTGGACGCCAATTATAGGCAGCCGATCGGACACCAAAATGCAAAAACGGTTCCCGGCTTCCGTTTCGTCAGCAACGGCATGCAACCGATTGGCGCGAAACATTGCATGGTTACCGGCGGCGACGGCGCAACGGCAGCGGCGCGCCCAAAAGCCTGGCGCAACGTGCGGTGCACGCCCCTGCCCCGCAGGCCGATTCAGCGCTTGATCGCCTGCGTGACCAGGTCGCGCAGCTCGATCAGCTTGCCATGGAAGAAATGCGAGGCCTGCGGCACCACGGTCACCGGCAAGCCGAGGCTTTCGGCCCATTCGGACGCCTCGGCCAGCGGCACCACTTCATCTTGCTCGCCGTGGATGAGCAAGGTGTCGGCCGGCAGGCGCACGTCGCGAAACTGGAAGCGCCGCACCGCGGGGCCGGCCAGCACCACGGCATCCGGCAGCGGCTGGCCCTGCTCGGCCAGCGTGGCGTACAGCTGCGCGGCCACCGCCGTGCCGAAGGAAAACCCGGCCAGCACCCAGCGGCCGCCCGCTGGCCCGGGATGGCGCTCGCGAAACTGCGCCACCAGGTCGAGCATGTCCTCGGTCTCGCCGCGCGCCTGGTCGAACTGCCCTTCGGACTTGCCCACGCCGCGGAAATCCGGGCGCACCGCGACCATCCCCAGCTGGGTGCAAGCCCGCGCGATGGTCGTCACGACCTTGTTGTCGCGTGCGCCGCCGTGCAGCGGATGCGGATGCAGGACCAGCGCCCAGCCGGTGGGTTCGCCTTCGGGCCAGTCCAGGGCGCAATCGATGACGCCGGCCCGGCCGGCGTAGGTTTCGTTCTTGGCAGGCATGGATGTTCGTCGGATGGACCGCAACGAAAAGCCCCAATGATACGGCCCGCGAAGCAGCCCGCGAATGAGGCAGCCCCGGACCGGGCCGGCGCGTGTCTACAATCGCGCCATGACCGCCCCCGCCTGCCTGCCCGAGCCGCATGCGATGCAGGCGGCCCTGCGCGATGCCCTGCCCGGATTCGGCGACATCGCCTGGCTGCCCGTTACCGGCTCGACCAATGCCGATTTGCTCGCGCGCGCGCGCAGCGCCGACGCGCCTGCGCTGCCTTGGCTGCTGGGCGCGCACTTGCAGCAGGCCGGGCGCGGGCGCGCTGGGCGCAGCTGGCAGAACGCGCCCGGCGATGCGCTGATGATGTCGTGCGCGTTCGCCCTGCGCGTGCCGGCCAGCCGGCTGTCCGGCCTGTCGCCGGCGGCCGGCATCGCCGCCTGCGAAGCCCTGCGCCAACTTGCCGGGGCCGCCGCGGCGCCGCGCCTGGCCATGAAATGGCCCAACGACGTGCAGTTCGACGGCGCCAAGCTCGCCGGCGTACTGGTCGAAACGGTGCGCAGCGCGCAAGGCGGCGATGCATTCGTCGCTGTCATCGGCATGGGCGTGAACCTTCGTGGCGCGGCAGACTTGTCGCGACGGCTGGGTCGCGCCGTCGCGGACTGGTCGCAGGTCACGGCGACGCTGCCGGCCGGCGAGCACCCGCCGCTGGCGGCCGTGGCCGCAGCGTGCGCCGCCGCCTGGCACACCGCGGTGCAAGCCTACGAGCGCGAGGGGTTTTCGGCCTTTGCCGGCCGGTTCGACCGCGTCGATGCGCTTGCCGGCCGCACGGTCGACGTCATCGACGACGGCCGCATCGTGCTGTCCGGCCCGGCGTGCGGCGTGGACCCGCATGGCAGACTGCTCGTGGCCGACGGCACGCAACACCGCCCCATCTCCGTCGGCGAAATCTCCATACGGGCGCAGGCGTGATGGACGCGGCTCCTATCGTTCTGGTCGACGCGGGCAACAGCCGGGTCAAGTTGGGTTGGGTCGATCCCGCCACCGGCAGGCGCGAAACGCAGCCGCTGGTCCTGGCACACGGGCAATCGCGCGCGGCTGAGCGCGCCACGCAGGACGCCGCCCCCCGCGCCGGACAGCTCCGTGCAGGGCAAGCGGACTTGAACGACGCAGGCGCGCACGCCGCGTGGCTCGCTCCCCTGGCGCCGTGGCTGCAAAGCCTGCCCGCGGCGCCGGCAGCCGCGCTGGGTGTGAACGTCGCGGGCGAATCGGTGGGCAACACCCTGCATGCCGCATTGGCGCGCCACGGCTGCCGCCTGCAATGGCAGCAGCCGGTGGCCCAGGCGCTGGGCCTGGCCAACGGCTACGCCGACCCGGCACGGCTGGGCGCGGATCGCTGGGCCGGCCTATTGGGGCTGCGCGCCCGCCTGCAGCCCGGGCACGGGCCGGCGCTGCTGGCCAGCTTCGGCACGGCCACGACGGTGGACCTCATCGGCCCGGACGACGTCTTTCCCGGCGGCCTCATCCTGCCGGGACCCGCGCTGATGCTGGCCTCGCTTGCCCACGGCACCGCCAACCTGCCGCTGACCAGCGGCCCGGCCGTGGCCTTTCCCGTCGACACCCAGCAGGCCATCGCCTCGGGTGTGGCCGCCGCGCAAGCGGGCGCCATCTTGCGCCAATGGCTGGCCGCCTGGCAGCGCTACGGCGCCCCAGCCGAGGTCTACGCCTGCGGCGGCGGCTGGAGCCTGGTCGCGGACGAAACGCGGCGCCTGCTGGCCGATGCCGCCCGCCACCGTGGCCTGGCGCCGCCGCCTGTGCACGAGCTCGCCCATCCGGTGCTGGACGGCCTGGCCGCGCTGGCCGGCAAGGCGTAGGCGCGTTTTGCCAAGGCCCGCCATCCGGCTATCATTGCCGCCATTTCCTTGGGCCACGCACCTCCCCAACCGATGCGCGCATTCTTTCTCCTGCTGCTTGCCGCCAACGTGGTCGTGTTCGCCATCGGCCGCGGCTGGCTGGGCACGCCGCCGTCGGATGCCGGCCGCACGCCCGGACGCGTGGCCCAACAACTGAATGCCGACGCGGTCACCGTGCTGCGGCAGCCGTAGCATGCCTTGCCCGACCGGCGGCCTCGCCCGCAAATATCCGGCAATTAGCGGGTGCGGCGCGCCGCTCTTTGCCCCATTCTTTGACGCCATGCGCTGCTATGCTGGATTGAGTCGCCAGCGACGTCCCTGGCCGTCATTCCATCCCCATCGCCTGCGGAGAAGCCCCCCATGAATCTGGTCGTATACGGCACCGGCTATGTCGGCCTGGTCACGGGGGCCTGCCTGGCCGACGCCGGCCACCGCGTGCTGTGCATGGACGTCGACGCCGACCGCATCGCGCGCCTGTCGCAGGGCGACATCCCCATCTACGAACCGGGCCTGGAGCCCATGGTCCGGCGCAACCATGCCGAAGGGCGGCTACGCTTTACCACCGACGCGGCAGAGGCCGCCCGCTTCGGCGAGCTGCAATTCATCGCGGTGGGCACGCCGCAAGGCGAAGACGGCTCGGCCGACCTGCAGTACGTGCTGGAGGTGGCCCGCGGCATCGGCCGCCACATGGACGGCTACCGCATCGTCATCAATAAATCGACCGTCCCGGTGGGGTCGGCCGACCGGGTCGCACGCGTGCTGCGCCAAAGCCTGGACGAGCGCGGCGCCCGCCACGGGTTCGACGTGTGCTCCAACCCGGAATTCCTCAAGGAAGGCTCTGCCATCGAGGACTTCACGCGCGGGGCGCGCATCGTCGTGGGCACCGATTCCGAGCACGTGCGCGAACGCATGCGCGAATGCTACGCGCCGTACAACCGCAACCGCGAAAAGCTGATCTTCATGGACGTGCGCTCGGCGGAGCTGACCAAGTACGCCGCCAACGCCATGCTGGCAACCAAGATCAGCTTCATGAACGAAATCGCCAACCTAGCCGAGCGCCTGGGTGCGGACATCGAACACGTGCGCCGCGGCATCGGCTCGGATCCTCGCATCGGCTATCACTTCATCTACGCTGGCTGCGGCTACGGCGGGTCGTGCTTTCCCAAGGACATGAAAGCGCTGGCGCACCTGGGCCGCCAAGCCGGCTACGAGCCGGAGCTGCTTGCCGCCGTGGACCGCGTCAACGCGCGGCAAAAGAACATCCTTTTTGCCAAGCTGCGCCACGCGCTGGGCGAGTTGCGCGGCAAAACCATCGCGATATGGGGGCTGGCCTTCAAGCCCAACACCGACGACATGCGCGAAGCGCCCAGCCGCGTGCTGATGGAAGCCCTGTGGGCGGCCGGGGCACGCGTACAGGCCTACGACCCCGCGGCCATGAAAGAAACGCAGCGCCTGTACGGCCAGCGCGACGACCTGCGCCTGGCTGCCAACCGCGAAGAAGCCGTGGCAGGCGCCGACGCGCTGGCGATCTGCACTGAATGGCAGCAATTTCGCGCGGTGGATTTCCTGTGGTTGGCCTCGCAACTGCGCCAACCCGTCATCGTCGACGGCCGCAACCTGTACGACCCCGCCGAGCCCAAGCGCGCGGGCCTGCGGTACTACGCCGTGGGGCGGGGCGACAGCGTGTTCGCGAACATGGGCGCGGGCGGCACGTAAGCCACCGGTGCAAAGGGACCGGCCGGCCGGATCGGAATTTTGACCGTTCACGGCTGCACGGCCGCCTGCCCCGATCAGGCAATGGCCTGCATCCCCTTTTTTCCACCAGGGTCAAAAGACGCAAAGCCGGTCCGCCGGGCTTCTTGATGCCCCGCTCTCGACCGCATTGGCCAGCAGGCGGACAGCGCCGCACTGCCCGCTGCCAACAGCCAGCGGCTGCCTACAACGGCAGGGCCTGCATGATCCGCAGGGTGGCGCCGCGGTGGCGGGCGATCCAGCGGTGGGCGGACTGGGCCATGGCGGCGCGCCGGGACGTATCGGCCAACAAATCGCGCGCGGCCCGGACGGCGGCGTCGGCGTCGGCGACCTGCAAGGCCGCGCCGGCCGCGACCGCATCTCGCACCGCATCGGCAAAGTTATGCACGTGGGGGCCGACGATTACCGGGGTGCCGGCCGCACAAGCCTCGATCAGGTTCTGCCCGCCCAGCGGCGCAAAGCTGCCGGCCACGATGGCGACCTCGGCCGTCGCGTAGTAGAAAGGCATCTCGCCCAGCGTATCGCCCAGCACCACGCGCACGGGCGGCGCGGGCGGCTGCTCGGCCTGGCCGAGCGAGCGGCGTACATAGGGGATGCCGGCCGCCTCCAGCGCGGCGGCGGCCGCGTCAAAGCGCTGCGGATGGCGCGGGATCAGCCAGACCAGCAGCGGCTCGTCCTGCGGCAGCCGCGCCAGCGCGCGCACGAACATCTCGTCTTCGCCTTCGCGCGTGCTGGCAATCGCAATCACCCGGCGCCCGGCCTGGGCGCGCCAGCGCATGCCGGCCTGCATCGCGGCCGTAGGCATCGCCATGTCGAACTTCAGGTTGCCCACCACGCGCGGTGCCCGGGCGCCGGCCTGCTCGAGCCGGCGCGCGTCATCCTCTCCCTGGGCCAGCACCGCATGCAGCCCGCCCAGCGCCTCGCGCAGCAAGCCGCCCATCCAACCCGCCTGGCGTAGCGATGACTGCGAAAACCGGGCGCTGGCCAGCACCATGGGGATGCCGGCCAGACGCGCCTCAGCCAGCAGGTTGGGCCAGACCTCGCGCTCGATCAGCACCCCGCAGCGCGGCTGGAAATGCTTCAGGAACCGGCGCGCCGCCTGCGGAAAGTCGTAAGGCAACCACGTCTGGCGCAGCTGCCCGCGGGCGATCGCGGCGGCAAACTGGCGTGCCCCTTCCTGCCGGCCCGTGGCCGTCGTATGCGTCAGCAATACCGGCAAGCCGCGGTCCAGCAGGGCCTGCACCAAGGGCAAGGCCGCGCGCGTCTCGCCCAGGCTGACCGCGTGCACCCAGACCGGATTGCGCAAGCCCGGCGGCAGCGCATGGCGACCGAAACGCTCCGGCGCCAGGATGCCCCATTCGCCGCCCGCCTTGCGCGCGCGCAAGGCCATCCACAGCCACAGGACGGGGGCCAGGGCGCGCAGACAGATGGTATAGAACGCGCGGGTCATACAGGATGCGCCAAGGCCTGCTCCACCGCGCGCAGCACGGCGTCGCGCGAAGGCGGCGCGCCGCGGTCGCCCAGGCTGGCGGTAAAAGACGGCCCCACCAGGGGCGTGCGGACCGGCGTGGACGCCTTGTAGATCCCGATGGTCGGCCGGCCCAAGCCGGCCGACAAATGGGTCAGCCCGCTGTCGAGCCCCACCATCAGGCGGGCGCCCGCCAGCAAATGGGCAATATCGGTCAAAGACATGCGCGGCATCACCTGCGCATTATCCCTGCCCGCGACCAGCGCCTGCGCGCGCTGGGTTTCCACCGCATTGCCGGCCAACAAGCGCAGGCCCAAGCCTGCCGATTGCAACTGGTCGAACACCGCCTGCCAATCGTCTTCGGGCCACAGCTTGTCGTCGCGGCTGGCCGACGGCATGATGACGGCGTACGGCTCGCCTGCGCCCTGCGCTTTGCGCGCAAACGCCTGCAGGCCGAAATCGGGCTCGCCCTCGTAGCGGTAGCCAAAGGCCAGGGACGCCAGCTCGCGCTGGCGCGTCACCGCCGGCTGCCAAAACTCCACACGGTGCTTGACGTCATAAAAAAGCGAGGCCAACGGCTCACGCGCGGACTTCCAATCCAGCCCATGCTTGACCCCGCGCGCCTGGCGCACCAACCACACGGACTTGAGCAAGGCCTGCATGTCCAGCACCACGTCATACGTCACGGCGCGCAGGCGCCGGCGCAAGGCAGCGCGCTCGGCACGTGCCTGCGCCGACCACCACGCCTTGCGCCAGCGGCGGTGGGCGACGGGGATGACCTCGGACACGGCCGGGTGCCAGCTCGGGATTTCGGCAAAGGCTTCTTCGGCCAACCAGTCGATGCGGGCGCCCGGATTGTGACAAGCGATATCGGAGATGGCCGGCAGCATGTGCACCAGGTCGCCTAGCGAGGAGGTGCGAACAATGAGAATGTTCTGGGCCATTGATTACAGTTGGTCGTCCGGCAGATTACAATCGGCCAGAATTTTTAGGCAAAAATCGATAACGAGAAGCTTTTCTATAAACATAATATACGGCGCTGGCCACTGCCCTTTGAGGCTGCACACCATTCAACGCTGCAAACTTAACTAACACATGGTCTATACCCCGATCGTCGACCGCAAGATTCGTTTTGCCCTGGTGGGATGCGGCCGCATATCAAAGAACCACATCGGCGCCATCGCGCAGCATTCTGACCGCGCCGAACTCGTCGAAGTCTGCGACACCAATCCTGAGGCACTGAAGCAAGCCGTCGAAGCAAGCGGCGGCGCGCGGCCCTTCTCTTCATTGACCGAGCTGCTTGCCCAAGGCTGCGCGGATGCGGTGATCCTGGCCACGCCGTCGGGCCTGCATCCCTGGCAGGCCATCGAAGCCGCCCAGGCCGGCCGGCACGTCATCAGCGAAAAGCCCATGGCCACGCGCTGGGAAGACGGCAAACGCATGGTCAAGGCCTGCGACGACGCCGGCGTGCGGCTGTTCGTGGTCAAGCAAAACCGCCGAAACGCCACGCTGCAGCTGGTCAAGAAGGCGATCGATTCGGGCCGCTTCGGCCGGATTTACATGGTCACCGTCAACGTCTTCTGGACCCGGCCGCAAGAGTACTACGACGCGGCCAAGTGGCGCGGCAAGTGGGAATGGGACGGCGGCGCATTCATGAACCAGGCCAGCCACTACGTGGACCTGCTGGACTGGCTGATTGGCCCGGTCGATAGCGTCTACGCCTATACCGGCACGCTTGCGCGCCGCATCGAGGCCGAGGACACCGGCGTGGCGGCGCTGCGCTGGCGCCACGGTGCAATGGGGTCAATCAACGTCACCATGCTGACCTACCCCAAGAACCTGGAAGGCTCCATCACCATCCTGGGCGAAAAAGGCACCGTGCGCGTCGGCGGCGTTGCGGTCAACAAGATCGAGCACTGGGAATTCGCCGACGAACACCCCGACGACGCCAAGATTCGCGACGCCAGCTACGAGACCACCTCGGTCTATGGTTTCGGCCACCCCCTGTACTACGACAACGTCATCAGCACCCTGCGCGGCGAAGCCGAGCCGGAAACCGACGGCCGCGAGGGCCTGCATTCCCTGGCGCTGCTGACGGCAATCTACCGGTCGGCACGAGACGGCGTGCGCATCCCGCTTCCGCTGGACCACTGACATGCAGGTGCACGAATCGGCCATCATCGACGATGGCGCGCAAATCGGCGAAGGCACCCGCATCTGGCACTGGGTGCACGTGTGCGGCGGCGCGGTCATCGGCCGCAACTGTTCGCTGGGCCAAAACGTGTTCGTGGGCAACCGCGTGCGCATCGGCGACCGCGTCAAAATCCAGAATAACGTATCCGTCTACGACAACGTCACACTGGAAGACGACGTGTTCTGCGGCCCCAGCATGGTGTTCACCAACGTATATAACCCGCGCGCGGCCGTCGAGCGCAAGCACGAATATCGCAACACCTTGGTACGGCAAGGCGCAACCTTGGGTGCCAATTGCACTATCGTGTGCGGCGTCACCATCGGGCGCTATGCCTTCGTCGGCGCCGGCGCGGTGGTCAACCGGGACGTACCGGACTTTGCCCTGATGGTCGGCGTGCCCGCCCGGCAAGTCGGCTGGATGAGCCGGCACGGCGTACGCCTGGACCTGCCCCTGACCGGCGAGGGCGAAGCCACCTGCCCCGAGACCGGCGAGCGCTACCTGTTGCGCGACGGCGTCTGCCAACCCGCCTAAAAAACGCAGCCCGGAGTCCTTCCGGGTTTTGTCCTTCTTTTTTCTTGCAAGTTGCGCGTCCATGCAATTCATTGACCTCAAGAAGCAGTACCAAGCCCTGCGTGAACCCATCAACGCACGCATCCAAAAGGTGCTGGACCACGGCCAGTACATCATGGGACCGGAGGTCAAGGAGCTGGAAAACGCCCTGGCGGCCTACACCGGAGCGCGCCACTGCATTACGGTCGCATCCGGCACCGAGGCGCTGCTGATGTCGCTGATGGCGCTGGGCATCCAGCCCGGCGACGAAGTCATCACCACGTCGTTTACCTTCATCGCCACGGCCGAGGTCATCGTGCTGCTGGGCGCCAAGCCGGTGTTCGTCGACGTCGAGCGCGACACCTGCAACATCGACGTCAGCCAGGTGGAGGCGCGCATCACGCCGCGCACCAAGGCGATCATCCCAGTGTCGCTTTACGGCCAATGCGGCGACATGGACGAACTGAACGCCATCGCCGCCAANCACGGCATCCCGGTCATCGAAGATGCCGCGCANAGCTTTGGCGCCACCTACAAGGGCCGCAAAAGCTGCCACCTATCGACCTTGGGCTGNACNAGCTTTTTCCCGAGCAAGCCGCTGGGCTGCTACGGCGACGGCGGCGCGGTNTTCACCGACGATGACGACCTCGCGCAAGCGCTGCGAGAAATACGCGTGCATGGGCAGTCGGGGCGCTACTACCACACGCGCGTAGGCGTGGGCGGACGCATGGACACGCTGCAATGCGCCGTCGTCCTGGGCAAACTGGAACGATTCGACTGGGAAATCGAACAGCGCATCAAGATCGGCGCCCGCTACCAGGAACTGCTGGCCGACCTGCCGGGCGGGGCGCGAACGGTCACCGTGCGGCCGGACCGCACCAGCGTGTGGGCGCAGTTCACAGTCATGGTGCCCAACCGAGACCAAGTAAGTGCAGCGCTGAAGGCTGCCGGCATCCCGACCGCGGTGCATTACCCACGGCCGATTCATGCCCAGCCGGCTTACCAGCAGTTTGCCGTGGAAGGCGCCACGCCCGTGTCCGATGAGCTGGCGCAACAGGTGTTGAGCCTGCCGATGCACCCAGATCTGGACACCGACACACAGGACTTCATCGTCAATACCCTGCGCGACGCACTGTCCAACCAAGCATGAAAAAGATTCTGACCGTCCTGGGCGCGCGGCCCCAATTCATCAAGGCCAGCGTGGTATCCGCGGCCATCGCACAGACTGACGGGCTGGAAGAGGTCGTCGTGCACACCGGGCAGCATTTCGATGCCAACATGTCCGATGTCTTCTTCCAGGAGCTGGGGATGGAAAAGCCCAAATACCAGCTGGACATTCATGGCGGCAGCCACGGCGACATGACGGGACGGATGCTGATCGCCGTGGAACGCGTCATACTGGAAGAAAAACCCGACGTTGTGCTGGTATACGGCGACACCAATTCCACGCTGGCTGGCGCACTAGCGGCCGTCAAGCTGCACATCCCCGTGGCCCATGTGGAAGCCGGGCTACGATCCTTCAATATGCGTATGCCAGAAGAGGTTAACCGCATCCTGACTGACCGGATATCGCGGTGGTTGTTCACGCCTACGGATACCGCCACGGGCAACCTGCTACGCGAGGGGGTTGCTGCCGAGCAGATTACCCAGGTTGGTGAT
>Ga0065720_1004208_pt1 | contig 16484 bp, 16 predicted proteins | sample Thericmetagenome_FD_59107 | JGI IMG/M metagenome (GOLD analysis project Ga0065720, IMG submission 59107) | Thermophilic microbial communities from the Joint Bioenergy Institute, California, USA of rice/straw/compost enrichment - eDNA_2 v2... | ecosystem: Engineered > Solid waste > Grass >... | reverse complement strand
TATCCGAGTCAAAGTGATCAAGCAAGGCGACGAAATGACCATCGACTTGTCGGACGTGAGCCGGCAAGTGCGCGGGTTCTACAACTCGGGCTTTACGACCGGCATTGCCTGCGCCCAGGTGGCGTTCAAGTGCCTGACGACGCCGACCGACTATCCCGTCAACGACGGCAGCTTTCGCCCGCTGAAGGTCGTCATGCCGATGGGCACCGTGGTCAGCGCCGAGCGCCCCTATCCCATGCGGGTGTGGATGACCTTTCCCATGACCGTCATCGACACGATCTTTAAGGCCTTGGCTCCCGCGATCCCCGACCGCGTCATCGCTGGCCACCATGCCGACTTGGTCTTTCCCAATATCCACGGCATATCGCCTGAAGACGGTCGGCTATTCATCGTCGGTATTGGGCCGCTGGGCGGAGGGTGGGGTGCAAAGTCCAGTGGGGATGGTGTCTCTGTCACGGTGTGCATCAACGACGGCGATACCCACAATAGTCCCACTGAACAGTTGGAAGCCAAGTATCCCGTTCTGGTGGAGCGGTACGCCATTCGCACCGATAGCGGCGGGGCGGGCCGGTATCGCGGGGGGCTCGGGGCTGAAATGGTGGTGCAGGCGCTCTCCCCGTTTGCTGTGACGACCCGGATCGACCGCATGCATTGCAAGCCCTGGGGCTTAGAGGGCGGCCACGAAGCTGCAGGCAATGGCATCGCCATTCGCCGAAATGGCAGCTGGGACGACAGTATGCCTAACGCGAAGATATTTAACGTGCGTTTGGAACGCGGTGATGCCTACAAGATGTTGTCAGGAGGGGGCGGCGGATTCGGTGATCCGTATGAACGCGATCCGGAAGCGGTCGCCGAGGATGTGCGCGAAGGTTACGTGAGTGCGGAAGCGGCTCGCGAGAAGTATGGCGTCGTGCTCACTTCTTCCGGCGCGGTGGATGCGGCGGCGACCGTCGCGCTGAGGAACCGGCCCCGTGCCTACTGAACCCGTACGCCGGCAGGCGACCGAGCTGCACCGCTTGTGGAACGAGCTCGCGCTGCAGCATGTCACCCTGGGCGGCGGCGCGTGTTCCTGTGGCATCGGCGGAGTGATCGTGCGTTTGCAGGACTTCGAGCGCGACATCTTGGATTATCTGCGGGGCGAGGCTGCCCGCCAGGAGCTAACCGAGGTGGCGTCCGTCCTGGAGCACCGTTCGTCTCACGATGCTCAAGAGGGATTGGCGGAGGTTCTTGCGTCGTTGTCCGACCCGGCATCCACGATGTCTGACGCTGCGGCGGAATGGTTGGTGGGCAGGCTTTCGAGAACGCTGACCTCGTTCTCGCGTTTGCACGGGGGTGCTGGAAGGACATAGTTCGAGATAGTCATGACCAATCGAAACCTGGATGATGACCGTACGCCCGTGACCGTACTTACGGGGTTCTTGGGCAGCGGAAAAACCACCTTGCTCAACCGCCTACTGGCGCAGCCGGTGCTGCGGGATACCGCCGTCATCGTCAATGAGTTCGGCGAAGTCGGACTGGATCACCACTTGCTCGAACAAAGCAGTGAAGAGTTGGTCCTACTTGCCAATGGCTGCATCTGCTGCACGATCCGCGGCGATCTGGCTGCGGCGTTCGACCGATTGCAGAAACATGTTTCTGCTCATTCTCCTGCGCTGCGCCGGGTGGTGATTGAAACGACCGGACTCGCTGACCCCGCGCCCATTCTGCATACGCTGATGAGCGAGCCGACCGTATCTGCGCGCTATCGACTGGGGCAGGTCGTGGCGACGGTCGATGCCTGCAACGGCCTGGAAACGCTCGATCTCCACCCCGAAGCCGTCAAGCAGGCCGCGGTGGCGGACCAGCTAGTGGTGACCAAGACGGACCTGGCAGCGGAGAGCGTACTGACGGACCTGCTTACACGTCTGCAGGAGATCAATCCGGCCGCCGTTCCGGTCGATGCGGTCCGATTGCCGGCCGAATTCGCCACATGGCTGGACGATCCCTCGCCAACCCGCGCCGCCGAATCCCTGAGGCAGTGGCTGCGGACTGACGCCTATGACGCACGGGATGAGCACCCTCATCACCACCACGCCATGGCTACCGGGCATGCGCACGATCGCTCCAAGCACGGGACGGACATTCGGGCTTATGCCGTCATTCGAGATGAGCCCGTTTCATGGGCCGGTGTTCAGCGTTGGCTGGCCATGCTGGCTGCCATGCGCGGCCCCGACCTGCTACGCATCAAGGGCATCTTGAATGTCGTTGAGCATCCGGGCCACCCGGTCGTAATTCATGGCGTCCAGCACCTGTTTCATCCGCATACGTTCCTGCCCGCCTGGCCGGACGAGGATCGACGAAGCCGCATCGTCTTCATCACTCGAAACATCGAGCGCGATCTCGTAGAAGAGACGTTGAAGATATTCGAGCACCGGTAACGCCGGTTTCCTGCCATCACATAAACATGCAAAGGAGACAACCGTGAAAACCCGTCTTCGTTACCTCATCGGCGCGCTGACATGCGCCGCCGCTTTGAACGCCGGCGCCCAGTCTTATCCGCAACGACCGGTCCGAGTCATCGTGCCATATCCGCCGGGAGGCACGGTGGATGCAGTGGCTCGCGTCTTTGCCGACGCGCTAAGCGAGCAGCTCGGGCAAACCTTCGTCGTCGAGAATCGCGCCGGGGCCAGTGGTTCCATAGGCAGCGAGGCCGTCGCCCGGGCCGCTGCCGACGGGTATACGCTGCTGGTCAATGCGTCGACTTTCGCTGCCAGTCCCCTGCTCTTGAAGAACCTTCCGTACGACATAGACAAGGACTTCACCCCTATCACCAATCTGGGCGAAGTTCCCCTATTGGTGACCGCCAACCCGTCGGTTCCCGCCCAGAACCTAAGCGAGTTCATCGCGCTTGCCCGCAAGCAACCGGGCAAATACTTCTTCGGCGCCTCCGCGGCCGGGTCTGCAAGCCATCTGGCAGAGGCTGCCATCAGCTACGAGGCCAAAGCTCAAATCCCCATTGTCCTGTACAAGGGCACCGCGCCGGCACTCACCGATCTCATGGGTGGCCACATCAGTGCAGTCATCGATGCAGTGCCCTCTTCGCTGCCGCCGGTTCAGGCCGGGCGCACCAAAGCGTTGGCAGTTACGAGTGCACAGCGCCTGGGGACGCTGCCGGACGTGCCCACCGTTTCCGAGTCCGGGCTGCCCGGATTCGAAATGGTCTCGTGGTATGGTCTGTGGGGGCCGGCAAAGCTACCCGTAGATATTGTGGGCAAGCTGCACGAGGCAGTGCGCAAGGCCGTCGATTCTCCCCGCGTAAAACGACTGATGAGCGAGCAGGCTTTTGTAGGCAAGGCAACGGAACCGGCTGACTTCGCAGCTTATGTGCGGGCCGAACACGCGAAGTACGCCCGGCTCATCAAAGCAGCCGGAATCACCATCGAATAAGCCAGAAAGCTGCCGTAGGAAGGGGCCGCCCGCAAAATGTGCCGGAGTGAGTCTCGCAACGGGGTGCGCTCGTTCTAGCTCCTCCAGGCCTCGTGGGCAGGGGGAAGCGTTGCGCCGTGCCGGCCTTCTTCCGGGCTCTCCTCCTCTTCACATCGTCGCCGCCCGGATCTGCGAGGCAGCTTGCCGCAGTTCGGCGAGGTACAGCTTGATAGCTTCTTCTTCCGTGAACTGGCCCGTCGGCAGGCTCACGTTGATGGCTGCGACGGTGTCGCCTTCCTGGTTGCGCACCGGCACCGCCAACCCGCATATGGCTTCATCGAGCTCGCCGTCTATCCACGCATAGCCCTGCTTGCGGGCTTCCAGGATGCGTTCGCGCAGTACGTCCGGGTCGACCACGGTGGCGCTGGTGAGGCGCTTGAAGGCGGCGGTCTGCAGGTAGCGCTCGAGCTCGTCGTCCGCCAGTCCAGCCAGCAATACGCGACCCATGGAGACAGCATGCGCCGGGAGGCGGCTGCCCAAGGACGGGCTCATGGTCAGGATGCGCTTGGTGTGCTGACGCTGGATGTAGACGATGTGTTCGCCGTCCAGCACGGACAAGGCACATGACTGTTTGATGCGTCCGCAAAGTTCTTCGAGGCTGAGTTGCGCTTGCCGCCAGTAAGGCAGGCTGTTCAGGTAGGACAGTCCCAACCGCAGTACGCGTGGCGTCAGCCAATAGCGCTTGCCGTCTGCTTGCACGAAGCCGAGCTCGATCAATGTGAGCAGGAAGCGCCGCACTGCCGTGCGGGGCAGTTCGACCGCTTCTGCGATTTCCGCAAGGTTCTTGCGGTACGGGCCGGTTCCCATCGCCTCGATCACCGCCAAGCCGCGGGCAAAGGTGCGCACGAATGATTCGCTTTCTGGGGTTGCCATAGGGTTCCTCGGGCCTTGACAGCGCAGGCCTTGGTCTAAATAATGGTCATAGAGCGGACATTAATATCCGCTAAGCGGTCATTTTAGCAGGCAGCACAGGTGGAATCAACGACACGTATGGACTCCCATGACGACTGAGACGAATTTCGAAACCGATTTCTGGAAGCATGCGGAACTGCGCAAGACCTGGGACCAAATCATTCCGGGCGAACCGCGCAAGACCCTTCCCTATACTCTCACCCTGGAAGCCATTCACAAGTACTGCCGGGTGGTGGGGGACATGCACCCCCTGTATTTCGACGAAGAGTATGCCAAGAAGACGCCGTACAAGGGGCTGATCGCACCGCCCTCCATCCACATCCTGCTCATGTTCGCCTGCACGCCCGCCGACGACTGGATGCGCAGCCCGGGCACGATCAACGCGGGCCAGTCGTGGAGCTACAACGTGCCGGCCCGGCCGGGCGACACCATCCGCCTCCAGGCCCGAGCGCTGGACAAGTTCATCAAGAAAGAACGGTTGTTCGTGATCCACGACAACGTTTTCTTCAACCAGCACGATGAAGTCATTTGCTCCGGCCGCGGCTGGACCATCCGCCCTTTCTGAGATCCATCATGAACAGCACCACTTTCGACAGCTTGAAGCCGGGCCAAAGGATAGAAGGTACGCCGTTCTCGCCCACCCGCGAAAGCATCCGCGCCTTTTGTGAAGCCTCGCTCGACTACAACCCGCTGCATTGGGACGACGAGTACATGAAGGGCAATTTCGGCCGGACCAATTTCGGCGGAATCATCATGCACGGCATGAATAACTTCGGCGTCATCACCAAGATGTTGACCGACTGGCTTTACCCGCGCGGGGGCGTGCAGCGCCGGCTCGAGACGCGCTGGAAGATACCGGTCAAGCCCGGCGACACCATCACGCCGAGCGCAACGATTTCCGCAGTGCAAGTCACGCAGAAAAGCCGCTGGGCCACGTTGACCGTCGAAGTCACCAATCAACGCGGCGAAGTCGTTGCCCACGGCGAGGCGATGGTCGAGTTCCCGCATGGAATGGAGCCGGCCTGAACGCTTCTTCTTCATTACAACGAGAGGAGACGGACATGACGACATTGACCCAACGCGCGCTCGCCGCCTTGGCTTGCGCAGCGGGATGCTTGCTTCCCGCCCTTTCCACGGCCCAGACTTTTCCTTCGCATCCAGTGAGAATCGTCGTGCCGTTTCCGCCTGGAGGCACCACCGATATCCTTGCACGGCAACTCGGCGCAGAGCTGCAAAATATGTGGGGGCAGGCAGTGGTGGTGGAAAACCGGGCCGGCGCCAGCGGCACGATTTTCTCCGAGCAGTTCGTGGCCATGCCGCCAGACGGCTATACGCTCATGCTGACTGCCACCCACCACGTGATCAACCCGGGGTTGTACAAGAACCTTCGCTACAACACGCGCACGGATTTCACGCCCATCGCCCAGGTGGCTGCCGTGCCCAACGTGCTCGTGGTGAACCAGGCATTCCCCGCCCGCACTGTCGCCGAACTGATCGAGTACGCCAAGCGCAACCCAGGCAAGGTGGATTTCGGCTCGGCCGGCACGGGTGGTGCAAATCATTTATCGGGCGAGCTCTTCAAGTCCATGGCCGGCATCGAAATGGTGCACATTCCTTATAAGGGCGCTGCCCCTGCGCTGAACGACCTGCTGGGCGGACAGATTCCCGTGATGTTCGATTCCGTGCCTGGCGTCATCCAACACATCAAGTCCGGACGCTTGCGCGCGCTGGGGGTTACGGCGCTCAAGCGCTCGGAAGCGTTGCCCGACGTGCCCACCATCGACGAGGCGGGCGTCAAAGGCTTCGAGGCAACGGCGTGGTTCGGCCTGTATGCGCCCGGCCGCATGGCGCCCGACCTGACCCGCAAGCTGTCTGGCGACGTGCTCAAGGCGCTCTCCAGCCCTTCCTTGCGCAAAGAGTTCGCCGCGCAAGGGGCCGAAGCCGGAACGATGACGCAGCCCGAATTCGCGGCCTTCGTCGATGCGGAGATCACCAAGTGGTCCAAGGTCATTGCTGATGCCAACATCAAGATCGACTGATTCGTTCATGTCTCATCCCCAATCTCAGGCCGCTGCGGGAAGCCGGTCGGGCGCGTTGTCCCATATTCGCGTGCTTGATCTCTCACGCATCCTGGCCGGCCCGTGGTGCACGCAAAACCTCGCCGACATGGGCGCCGAAGTGATCAAGGTCGAAAGGCCGGGCGTCGGAGACGACACCCGGGCCTGGGGGCCGCCCTGGGTGCGGGACGCCGATGGCCGGGATACAAGCGATTCCACGTACTATGCCGCCGCCAACCGCGGCAAGAAATCCATCACCGTCGACATCTCGACCGAGGCAGGCCAGGACCTCGTGCGACGGCTTGCCGCCCAAAGCGACGTCGTGGTCGAGAACTACAAGATTGGAGATCTCAAGCGCTATGGGCTCGACTACGAGAGCCTTTCGCGATTGAATCCGGGATTGGTGTATTGCTCGATCACCGGGTACGGGCAAGACGGGCCGTGGGCGCACAAGCCGGGCTACGACTTCGTCTTCCAGGCGGTGGGCGGCCTGATGAGCATCACGGGCGAGCGTGACGATTTGCCCGGCGGCGGGCCGCAGAAGGTCGGGATCGCGATTGCCGACGTGATCACCGGCATGTACGCGACCATTGCGATCCTGGCGGCGCTCCAACACCGCACGGTCTCGGGCCGCGGCCAGTACATCGACATGGCCCTGCTCGATTGCATCGTCGCATTGGGGGGCAACCAAGTCACCGGCTACTTCGCCAGCGGCAAGGTACCGCACCGGTACGGCAATGCACATGCCAGCCTGGTGCCTTACCAAGTGTTCGCCGTGGCCGATGGGGAGATCGTGGTGGCCGTGGGCAACGACAAGCAGTGGCAGCAGTACTGTGCTGCCATCGAACGGCCGGACCTTGCGCAAGACCCCCGCTGGAGCAAGGTCACCGGGCGCATCGTGGGGCGCGGGGAGCTCGTGCCGGAACTCGCGCGCACCATGCTGACTCGCACGCGCGACGAGTGGATCGAGCGGCTGGAAGCGCATGGCGTGCCGTGCGGCCCGATCAACGATTACGCGCAAGTCTTCGAGCACCCGCAGGTGCAGCATCGCGGCCTGCGCGTAGACGTGCCGCGCGCGGATGGAGGCATGGTCTCGACCATCGCGAGCCCACTCCGCTTGCGTGACACGCCCCCCGTTTACGACCGTCCGCCTCCCACCTTGGGCGATTCCACCGTAGCGGTGCTGCGGGATGTCCTCGGATTCTCCGATGGCGAAATCGAGGCCTATCGCCGCAAGGGAATCGTTTGAAGGTCCGCCTTCCTGTCTGGATCTGACCGCATGAATCCCGAAACTGCTTCTTCATCGCCGTTGGCCGTCTTCCGCGAGTATCTGGCGCAAGGCAAGTTGGCATTCCAGTTCGACGCTGCACTTGGGCGGCCGGTTTTCCCGCCGCGCGTGATCGGGCCGGGAAGCGGCACGGCTGATCTCGAGTGGCGCATCAGCGAAGGGCTGGGGACGGTATATGCCGTCACGATCATCAGCCCGCGGGGTGAAGCGCCGTACAACGTCGTCCTGGTGGACATGGATGAAGGCTTTCGGCTGATGAGCCGTGTCGAAGGTTTGCCGCCGGGGGAGGTCCGCATCGGCATGCGGGTGCGGGTAGATGTCTGTCAGCCGCAGGACGGGCAGGCGCCCTATCCTGTTTTTCGTCCGGAGGTTCCGTAATGCAAGGGTTGCAACGCGGCGCGTGCGCCATCGTCGGGGTAGCCGAGTCTGACCTAGGGCAAGTCGCGCCCGGCATGTCCGCGCTCGATTTGATGGCCCAGGCCACGCATCGGGCACTGCAAGACTGTGGATTGTCCTTGCGCGATATCGACGGTGTCTTCGCCACCACCTCGCAAAGCCGCATGCCGACCTTGGCCCTGTGCGAATACCTGGGCATCTCGCCCCGCTATCACGACGGCACGAATATCGGGGGCTGCAGTTTCATGTCCATGGTGGCGCATGCCCAGATGGCCATTCAAGCGGGGCTGTGCACGATTGCGCTGATTGCCTACGGCAGTACGCAGCGCAGCGCCGGGCGCGCCAATGTCGCAGCGCCCGACCCTAACCCCCACGAAGCCCCCTACCGTCCGATCTATACCGCGAGCTCGTACGCGCTCGCCGCTGCGCGCCACATGTACGAGTACGGCACGACGCGCGAGCAACTAGCCGAAGTGGCCGTCGCCGCCAGGCAGTGGGCGCTGCACAATCCGGTCGCATGGGAAAAAACGCCGCTTACCGTGGAGGACGTGCTTGCGTCCCGCATGGTCAGTCATCCGCTCACGGTGCGTGATTGCTGCCTCGTCACCGACGGCGGCGGTGCACTCATCATGACCTCGGCCGCGCGCGCGAACGACCTACGCAAGGCACCAGCTTATGTGCTGGGCGTGGGCGAGCACCTGAGCCACTATCACATCAGTTGCATGCCGGACCTGACCGTGACCGGCGCGGTGCACTCCGGCGCCGCCGCCTATGCCATGGCAGGCCTCGGCCCCCGCGACATCGACGTGGTGGAGGTATACGACGCCTTTACCATCACCACGCTGCTCTTCCTCGAAGACCTGGGCTTTTGCCCCAAGGGCGAAGGCGGCCGCTTCGTATCGGGCGGCACCATCGCGCCGGGCGGCAGCCTGCCGGTCAACACCAACGGCGGCGGCCTATCGTATTGTCATCCGGGCATGTACGGCGTATTCGCGCTCATCGAGGCGGTGCGGCAGATCCGCGGCGAAGCCGGACAGCGACAAGTGGCGAAATGCGAAACGGCGCTGGCGCATGGCAACGGCGGCACGCTGTCGAGCCAGAGCACCGTCATTTTGGGGGGTGGTGCGGCGGTGTAATTACGTTCCTTCAAGACGCCAAGAGTTGCCTCTTCCTATTGATCCGATCGTGCGTCGAACCGCCTGGACATGTTCATCGGTGGTGTGCAGTATTGCTTGATATGCTGCGACGGAGTCGAGATGCTGAAGCAAGGATTGTTGTTCAGCGTCGCGAAGCAACCGCTTATGTATGCGCATAGCACGCCCCGGGTGACGAGCTATCCGCTGGGCGAGGCATTCTGCATGTTGTACAAGTGCATTATCGGCGACGACCTCCGAAACAAGTCCGATCTTTTTGGCTTTCTCGGCATCGATAGGATCGGCGGTGAAGGCGAGTTCCATGGCACGGGATCGGCCAANGAGCCTCGGTAGGATCCAAGCTCCACCATCGCCGGCCACAATNCCGAGCCGGGCAAAGCTAGCTGAGAAGGTAGCGCTTGCGGCGGCTATCCTGATATCGCAAAAACATGCAAGATCGAATCCCGCTCCATAGGCGGCGCCATTGATTGCTGCAATGGTCGGGACGTCCGCACAGGCGAGAGCTCTTGGCAACAGGTGAATAGTTTCTCGATAGCGATCATGTACGTCGGCGACACTTCCTTCGGAGAATCCTTTCCGCGTAGCCATTTGGTTCAGGTCGCCGCCTGCACAAAAAGCCTTTCCGCGCCCGGTGATAATGAGAACCTTAACGCGCGGGTTAGCATTTGCACTATGTATGTGTTCGGCGAGTTCAATGAACTGCTGAGTGCTGCGGAACCGGTTCAGGGAATCGGGTTGATTCAGAATCAGGGTAACGATGCCCTGCTCTTCACGGCGATGGATGAATGCCCCGGCAGTCATGGTTAGGCTCCTATCCATCGCGGAGAGCGTTTCTCGGCAAACGCTCGCGGACCCTCGACGGCATCTTGGCTGGAGTAAACACGCTCGTGAAAATGGCAGGCTTCATGGAAGCCTCGATCACATCCCAGGTCCATTGCAGCTCCTACACTTTTCTTTGCTGCCCAGACAGTGAGCGGCGCATTGTCGGCAATCGTTCGTGCAATCTCCAACGCGCGCGCACGCACCGAATCGGGGTCCTCTTCTACATAGTTAATGAATCCGAATTGATAAAACCGTTGTATGTCGTGCATTTCTCCTGTCAGCATCAATTCCAGCAGGAACGGTTGAGGAAGCATCCAGAGCATGGGGACGGCCCAGGGGGAACCACGGCCCACCTTTGCTTCTGATATGCCCCCTTTCGTTCCGCGCAAACCAACCCGAATGTCGCTGTTGGCGGCAAGTACCATACCCCCCGCAGTGAAATGCCCCGTCATTGCTGCAATGATAGGTTTAGACACTTTCCGCATCCGTTGGTGGAACGGGTCGCGCAGCAGCTGGAGCATGTCCTTGCCAGTTTCGGCTCGAACCTGTGCTGCTTCCTTCAAATCCATGCCCGCACAGAATACTCCGCAGTCCGTCGAAGTAAGGATGACCGCGCGGACCGATTCATCCTGATCAACTTTTTCCCATAGCTCATGGAGACGGTCGCAAACCGAGATGGACAAGGCATTGCGTCGCTCCGGACGATTGATGCGGATTGTGGCAATTCCGGACTCGCAGGAATAGAGAACTTCTTCGTTGACGTTGTCCATGTTCCGTTTACTCTGGATTGATGCCTGCTGCCTTTGACAGTTTCGCGTAGTGCTCGCTTTCCTTCTCGATGTATTTGCGAAACTCGTCTGGTGACATCTGGTTGAGAAGCTCGTAACCTGTTCCGTCGATCCGCTTGCGAACCTCGGGCTCCTGCAGCACTTCGGCGACGGCTCGATGGAGCTTATCAATGATGGCCTTGGGGGTGCCTGTCGGTGCAAAGAGTCCGTTCCAGTTTCCGATCTCGAATCCGGGAAGCACTTCTTTCATGGCGGGTACGCCAGGCAGCTTGCTAGACCGCTCCGGGGTGATGCCTAACGTCTTGACCCTGCCAGACTGCATGTATTGCAGCCCGGTCGAAAAGTCCAAAAACATCATCTGGGTTTGTCCACTGATGAGTTCTGATACTGCCTGGCCGTACGCCTTGTATGGGATCTCCCGGATATCTGTTCCCGTCATAACTCGGAAGGTATTGCCCGTGAGTCGGGTCGTACTGTTGGCGAATGGAAACTTCAGCTGTCCGGGATGCGCCTTCGCGTACTCAATGAGTTCCGGGACGGAGTTCACGGGTATCGAGTTGTTCACTACCAGGGCGTGAGGAACACCGCCCACGATGGCGACCGGATCAAAGTCTCTTATGCCATCGTAAGTCATGCTCTTGAAAAAATATTTGTTTGCTACCTGTGTGGTGTTGGTCCCAAAGAGCAAGGTGTAGCCATCCGGCTCCGAGCGAGCGACGAACTCACTGCCGATCATGCCTGTCGCCCCGGGTTTGTTAAGAATGACCAATTGCTGCCCGAGCCTTCTTGAGAGGGGTTCGATCATCACCCGGGCGACGACATCGGTTGGGCTTCCTGCTGCGAAGGGCATCACGATGGTAATGGGTTTGTTCGGATAGTTCTTAGCGTCGTCTGCATACGCGGCTGTTCCAATGAGGTAGGCGATCGCGATTCCGGAAAAAATGGCTAGTCTCATGAATGTCTCCTCGTCGTTGTATTACTCGATGTTCCGAACACGGTGCACAGTCAGTCTTTCGGTCGACTCTTAACCATGCGCAGCGGGTTGTATGTCATGACGACCTCACCACGCTGATTGACGACGCGGTTTGCGGTTCTTATCAAGCCACGTCCGGGTTTGCTGGTCGCACGCGCCTCAATGACCTCGCATTCGACATGTATCGTGTCTCCGGCATTGGTGGGCTTGAGGACATTGATATCAGCGCCAAGAAAGGCCATGCCTGTGCGCTGCATCGTGCTCTGCATCAGGAGTCCCTCTGCAACGCAGAAAACGAGGGAGCCCGGAACGGGCCGCGCTCCCATGAGGGACTGTGATGCCACATATTCCATGTTCGTGAACATCTCTTCGACCATCCCCGTTACGCCGACGAAGAAGGTGATGTCTGCCTCGGTGATGGTTCGGCCGAGGGTGCGGTATCGGTAGCCAACTTTCACGTCGTCCCAATAAAGCCCCACTCCGTGAATTTCCAGGCCGTTCTCGTCTCGTGCCGGTTCGCTGCGCATCCTTCCTCCTCTTCTGGCATGTCATTGGCTTGATGAGATCACTCCGGCTGTACGCAGCTCATTCAGTTCTTTCTGCGTCACACCCAAGGATCGAAGAATTTCCTCGCTGTGCTGGCCGAGCATCGGGGGAGCGCTGTCGAGAGTGAGCGGTGTTTCCGAAAACCGGATTGGATTGCGCACGCTCGGTACGCTGCCGTATCGCGGATGAGGCAGGTCCGTCCGCATTTCACGCGCGATAACATGCTCGTCCGCAAACACCTGGTCCATGCGGTAGATCGGGCCGCCTGGAACTTGTGCCTGTTCGAGCAGCGCGGTCCATTCAGCTAGGGTGCGCGACCGGGTTAGGGGCACGAGCCACTCGTCGAGTGCCTGCCGATTGCGGACCCGGTCTGGGATCGTGGAAAACCGTGGATCATTGCTCTTTGCCGGTTGTCCTATCGCCTCGCACAGGCGCCGGAACTGTGCATCGTTCCCGACGGCCAGCACTAGATGCCCGTCCTTGGCCGGGTAAACGGCATAGGGAGCGATGTTGGGATGGCCGCTTCCCATTCGGACAGGTGCCTCGCCGGTCACCAGATAATTCATCGACTGGTTGGCCATAGATCCAACCATACAATCCAGCAGGCTGATGTCGATGTGTTGACCACCGAACCCCCGGTCGCGATATTGGAGGGCGGCAAGAATTCCCGTCGTGGCATACATGCCTGCCAGCAAGTCGGCCACCGCAAGGCCTGCGCGTTGGGGGCCTCCCCCGGGGAGGTCGTCGCGCTCGCCGGTCACGCTCATTAACCCACCCATGCCCTGGATCAGATAGTCGTAGCCGGCGCGATGGCGGTACGGACCAGTCTGCCCGAAGCCCGTTATGGAGCAGTAGATCAGTCGCGGATTGATTTCCCTCAAGGATTCGTAGTCCAGCCCATATTTCTTCAGCCCTCCGACCTTATAGTTTTCAACGAGCACGTCAGCCTTACGGGCTAGCTCGCGCACGATGCGCTGACCGCGCGGGTCCGCGAAGTCGATGGCCAATGATTTCTTGCCACGGTTGCAGCATATGAAGTACGCGGCATCGCCATCCTCTCCAGTTCGCGCGTCTTTCAGGAAGGGCGGCCCCATCTGGCGTGTGTCGTCCCCAATGCCGGGCTTTTCGATCTTGATGACTTCCGCGCCGAGGTCCGCCAGATTCTGAGTTGCCCAGGGGCCGGCAAGTATTCGCGATAGATCCAATACGCGGATGTGGCTCAATGGTTTCGGCATCGCAGTCTCGATGAATGAACGTGTATAAGAAAAGCGGCGACGTGATTACGCGTCCTGCAGAAGCTGTTCTGCGTCGGATTCAGTAGCGCCGTAGGCCAACTCGACGATGAGCTCGCCTTCGCGAACGCTCTCCCCTTTGCCATATCGCACGGACTGAACGATTCCCTCGGCATCTGCCGTAATGGCATGCTCCATCTTCATGGCTTCAATAACGACCAGGACGTCACCTGGGTGAACCTTGTCTCCCGGTTTCACCGGCAGCGCGGATATCACTCCCGACATCGGTGCTATCGCTGCCCGTGGTTTCCCCTTGGTTTCGGGCGGGAGGTATTCGAATGGCGAGAGAATGTAATGGTCGCCATCTACCTGGGCAAACCAAACTGAGCCGTGGTGACAGGCATGCCACTTAGTGTCTTGCACCGTTCCGCAGAGGCAGAATTCGTCCCGAGAGACGGTCCAGTCCCGGCCCATGCATCGGACGGTCAGCGAATCACCATGAAGTGAGATGATGCGAACTTCGGCGGGGTGCATATCAATACGTGCACGGACGCGTCCAAACGGCGCATCGGTATCGAGATGACGACGGTCGAGAATGTCGACGGTGCCTGCCGCCCAGGGCGAGCGGGGATCCGCAGGACGAGGAAGTAGCAACGCGGCCATGACGGCTATTGAAGGTCCTGCGTCTGGTACCTGCAGTTCTTTGTGCTGGTCCAAGTAGCGCGTGTGAATGCGTCCTTCGCGCACGCCGGGATCGTCTAGGACCCGCAGCAGGTATCCCATGTTGCTCTTGATTCCGAGCAAGACACTATCGCGTAGCCCTTGCCGCAAGCCTGATAACGCGGCATTTCTATCGCAGCCCCGCGAAATGATCTTGGCCACCATGGGGTCGTAGTACGGCGGCACATTCCCAGCACTAGAGAACGAGGCATCTACGCGGAGGTTCCCAGGCCACCGGACGCTGACTGCTCGGCCTGGTGCCGGACGAAAATCCTGCGCCGGATCCTCCGCATAGATGCGTGCTTCCATCGCGTGGCCAGCATACGAAATCTGCGCTTGCGACAGGGGCAGGCCATTACCCGCAGCTACGCTAAGCTGCCATTCGACCAGGTCCAGTCCAGTTATTTCTTCGGTGACCGGGTGTTCGACCTGCAGCCGGGTGTTGACTTCAAGAAAATAAAACTGGGAGTCAGGGCCCACTATGAATTCGAAGGTGCCGGCATTCCGATAGTTCAGACTACGCGCGCCCTGGACCGCGGCTTCCAGCAGTCGTTCGCGTGTGTGTGCCGGAAGATTGGGAGCAGGTGCCTCCTCGATGACCTTTTGGTGCCGTCTTTGGAGAGAACACTCGCGTTCGAACAAATGCACCGCATTCCCGTTCCCGTCGCCAAAGATTTGGACTTCTATGTGGCGCGGGTTCTCGATATACCGTTCTGCAATTAGCCTTCCGTCACCGAAGCTGCTGCGCGCGACCCGAATGGCGGACGCAATCACATCGCCCAGCCCGTGAAAATCGGCGATGACCTGCATACCCTTGCCGCCGCCCCCGGCAGATGGCTTGAGCAGCACCGGCAATCCGATCGCGCGTATCTGCTCTTCCAAATGGCGGCGGTCATCGCTCGCTTCCATGGTTCCAGGAACAACCGGCACCCCAGCCTCCGTCATGAGCCGCCTGGCCCGGGCTTTGTCCCCCAGCGCGGCGATCGTTTCCGGAGCCGGCCCGATAAAGACTAGGCCGGCATTTTCTATGGATGCCGCAAACGAACTGTTCTCAGACAGGAACCCGTATCCGGGATGTACGGCTTCACATCCGGTGCGAAGTGCGGCTTCGAGCAACTTCGCTCCATCGAGGTAACTGGCGGTTGCGGGACCGTCTCCTATACACATGCTGGCAGCCGCGCTCTTCAGGTGTTCGGCGCCAGCATCAGCGCTGGAATAGACGGCGACGTACTCGATACCGAGGCGCCGGCAGGTTCTCGCAATGCGGCAGGCGATCTCCCCACGGTTGGCGATGAGGATTCTCTTGAACATAGTTACATCCTGAAGACGCCGAAACGGGTGGTGTCCTGAGGTCCGTTCGCTGCCAGGGCGAGGCCGAGGGTCAGCCAGGTGCGGGTCTCGGACGGCTCGATCACGCTGTCAATCCATAGGCGAGAGGCCGCGTACAAGGCGGAACTTTCTTTGTCATAGATGGCGCGAATGGGGTGCTTGTATGCCTCTGCCTCCTCCTCGGAGAATTCTTTCCCCTGCCTGGCGCACTGTTCGCGGCGCACGAGGGCAAGCACAGTCGCCGCCTGTTCGCCCCCCATTACGGATGTGCGAGCGTTGGGCCACATCGCCATCAGTCGGGGCCCGAAGGCGCGTCCGCACATTGCATAGGCACCTGCCCCGTAACTGCCTCCGATGATGACGCTAAATTTCGGCACTCGCGCAGTCGATACGGCATTCACCATCTTGGCTCCGTCTTTGGCAATGCCTCCTTGTTCGTATTGGATTCCCACCATGAACCCGCTGATGTTGTGAAAAAAAACAAGCGGTATGTTTTCCTGGCAGCACAACTCGATGAAGTTGGCAGCCTTCTGGGCGCTTTGCCCATAGAGCACGCCGTCGTTCGCGATTATGCCGACCGGATACCCACCTATCGCTCCTGTTCCACAGATGATCGTCGTGCCATAGCGCTCCCGATAGGGAAGCAGTTCACTTCCATCCAGCAGCCTGGCCAGCACGTCACGAATGGGAAGCGCCTGTTTGGGGTTTGCGGGAATAAGCCCGGGAAGTTCTGATGGATCGAAAAGCGGTGGCCTCGGCTCCTGGGGTGGCGGAGTGAGCGACGGTGCTCTTGAGCGCGCGA
>Ga0065720_1003446_pt1 | contig 16487 bp, 10 predicted proteins | sample Thericmetagenome_FD_59107 | JGI IMG/M metagenome (GOLD analysis project Ga0065720, IMG submission 59107) | Thermophilic microbial communities from the Joint Bioenergy Institute, California, USA of rice/straw/compost enrichment - eDNA_2 v2... | ecosystem: Engineered > Solid waste > Grass >... | reverse complement strand
ACGCGGGCCCGCCGCAAGCTGCGCTACGACGCGCTGCGCGACCGGCTGGTACGGCTGCGCGAACCGGGGCCGGTCGCGGCGCTGCTGACCACGGGGCAACGCGCCCCAGAACTCATACGGGGGAATTGATCTCATGCAGTCGGACCGGCCGATCTTCATCATCGGATGCCCGCGCTCGGGGACCACGCTGCTGCAGCTCATGCTGCACTCCCACCCGCGCATCGCGGTGCCGCCGGAGACCCGCTTCCTGATCCCGGCGTACTTCCACCGCAAGGTGTACGGCGACATGCGCGTGGCGGAGAACCGGCGCCGGCTCGCCGAGTGGATCGCGACCGGCAAGGGGACGAAGTTCCGCGAGCTCGGGCTCGACAGGGAGGAGTTCATCGAGGCGGCGGTGCGCGCGCCGGGCAGCCTGGGCTCGGTGCTCGGCACGGCGTTCCAGGCGTACGCGCAGCGGTTCGCCAAGCCGCGCTGGGGGGACAAGCGGCCCAGCTACTTCCAGCACGTCGGCACGATCCGGCGGCTCTTCCCGGACGCCCAGTTCATCCACCTGATCCGGGACGGGCGGGACTGCGTGGCGTCGCTGAAGGAGATGCCGTGGTACACGGGGAACGTGTTCACGGCGGTGTCGAACTGGGCCGAGGCGATCGACTACGGCCGGCGGCACGCGGCCGAGCTGCCGTCGGACTCGTACTTCGAGCTGCGCTACGAGGACCTCACCGCCGACCCGGAGGGCGCGCTGCGCGCGCTGTGCACCTTCCTCGGCGAGGAGTACGACCCGGCGATGCGGGATCCGCGGCCCGTCGCGAGCCTCGCGGTGCCGAAGCACAAGGTGTGGCACCGCAACACGCACCGCGAGGTGACGAGCTCCCGGGTGGGGAGCTGGGCGGCGCGGCTGGAGCCGTGGGAGGTGTCGCTCTGTGAGACCGTGCTGGGCGAGCGGCTCACCGCGCTCGGCTACGAGCTGAGCGGGGCGCCGCGGGCCTCGCGCGAGCATCTGAACACGTTCCGGGCGACGGCGTCGCGGCGGCGGATGGCGCGGTGGCGGCGGCAGGCCCGGGACCGGGTGAGCCGGTTGCGCGAGCCCGGGCCGGTGGCGGCGATGCTCACCAGGGGGCAGCTGCTCCGCGCGGCGTCGGTCTGACGGCTCGGAGCGGGGGTCCGTGACGGCGACCCCGGCCGCGGCGCGGCCGGGGTCGTTCGCGTGCGCCCGGCCGCCCGCCCGGGGCCGGGGCGGGGCGGGGCTGCGGCGGGGCTTTCATCATGATTTATTTGGAAATCCAGGTATTTCCCGGATCGGCGGGAAACCGCAGGTCAGAGCGCTCTGTCAGCGCATCCGCCCCGCACGTGTTGGTGCTCCTGTTCAGTTTCCCGGCCAAGATCTGTGACGCCCCTATAAAGCCGTTGCTGAGGTGTTTTGGGAGGCTTTGCGGTGGAACCCTAAGGCGAAGGAGCTGGCCATGATCGAACAGGGCGCGCGGCCGAGCCTGGCAGACCGCTACCTCCTTGAGTCCGGATCGGTCCACCTCACCGGAATCCAGGCGCTCGCCAGACTGCCCATCGACGCCCGGCGCGCCGACCGGCGGGCCGGACGCCGCACCGCCGCCTTCGTCTCCGGCTACGAGGGATCCCCGCTCGGCGGCTACGACCTGGAGCTGCAGCGGCGCCGCGACCTGCTCGACGAGTACGACATCGTCTTCCAGCCCGGCGTCAACGAGGAGCTCGCCGCCACGGCGGTGCAGGGCACCCAGCTCGCCGCCGGCCACCCCGACCGCCGCGTGGACGGCGTGATCGGCTTCTGGTACGGCAAGGCCCCCGGCCTCGACCGCGCCACCGACGCGCTGCGCCACGCCAACCTCATGGGCACCCACCCCGACGGCGGCGCGGTCGCCTTCGTGGGCGACGACCCGTCGGCGAAGTCGTCCACCGTGCCGAGCGCCTCCGAGGCGCTCCTCGCCGACCTCGGCATGCCCGTGCTCTACCCCGCCGACCCGCAGGACGTGCTCGACCTCGGCCTGCACGCGGTCGCGCTGTCCCGGGCGAGCGGCCTGTGGACCGCGATGAAGATCGTCACCAACGTCGCGGACGGCAGCGGGCGGGTCGAGGTCGACCCCGAGCGGATCGTGCCCGTGCCCGTCCTCGGCGAGGGCGGCGGCGAGCCGTACCGGCACGTGATCGAGACCCGGATGCTCGGGCCGGCGCTCGACGGCATGGAGCGCACCAGGGAGGGCGTGCGGCTGGAGGTCGCCCGGCGATACGTGGCGCGCAACGGGCTCAACCGCGTCATCGGCCCGGCCGACGCCCGGATCGGCATCGTCGCCGCCGGGAAGACCTTCCTCGACCTGCGGCAGGCGCTGCGCATCCTCGGGCTCGACGACGNCGAGCTCGCCCGGCGCGGNGTGCGGCTGCTCCGGCTCGCCGTGATCCACCCNCTNGANCCGGGCGTCGTCGAGCGGTTCGCGGCCGGGCTGCGCGAGATCATCGTGGTCGAGGAGAAGCGGCCGTTCATCGAGACCGCGCTCAAGGACCTGCTGTACGGCAGGCCGGACGCCCCCGTCGTGCGCGGCAAGCGCAACCCCGACGGCACCGCGCTGCTGCCGGTCAACGGCGAGCTCGACGCCGACGTGATCGCGCGGCGGCTCGCGCCCGTGCTCGCCCGGATGGGCGACCTCCCGTCGGTGCGGGCCTGGCTCGACCGCGGGGCCGGGCGGCCGCGCCGCCGGATCGAGCTGCCGCTCGTGCAGCGCTCGCCGTACTTCTGCTCCGGCTGCCCGCACAACACCTCCACCAAGACGCCGGAGGGGTCGCTGGTCGGCGGCGGCATCGGCTGCCACGCGATGGTGCTGCTCATGGACCCCCGGCAGGTCGGCAACGTCGCCGGGCTCACCCAGATGGGCGGCGAGGGGGCGCAGTGGATCGGCATGGCGCCGTTCCTGCGGCGCGGCCACCTGGTGCAGAACCTCGGCGACGGCACGTTCTTCCACTCCGGCCAGCTCGCCGTCCGGGCGGCGGTGGCGGCCGGGGTGAACATCACCTACAAGCTGCTGCACAACTCCGTGGTCGCGATGACCGGCGGGCAGCTCCCCGCCGGGGTGCGCGCCCTGCCGGAGCTCGTCCGGTCGCTGCTCGCCGAGGGCGTGGCGCGGATCATCATCACCACCGACGACACCAGGCGGCACCGGCGGTCCGGGCTGCCGCGCGGCGTCGAGGTGTGGCCCCGGGAGCGCCTCGTCGAGGCGCAGGAGACGCTCGCCAAGGTGCCCGGGGTGACCGTGCTCATCCACGACCAGGAGTGCGCGACCGAGCTGCGCCGCCGCCGCAAGCGCGGCCTCGCGCCGGAGCCCGCCGAGCACGTGATGATCAACGAGCGGGTGTGCGAGGGCTGCGGCGACTGCGGGCGCGCCTCGAACTGCCTGTCGGTCCAGCCGGTGGACACCGAGTTCGGCCGCAAGACGCGCATCCACCAGCCGTCCTGCAACAAGGACTTCTCGTGCGTGGCCGGGGACTGCCCGGCGTTCCTCACCGTCGTGCCCGCCAAGGACGCCCCGGCGAAGGGCGCCGCGAGCGGCCGCCGCGACCTGCCCGCGGACGCGGCGGGCGAGCCGGACCTGCCGGAGCCGCCGCGCCGCACGCCGGCCGCCGAGCACACCACCCGCATCACCGGCGTCGGCGGCACCGGCGTGGTGACGATCTCCCAGGTGCTCGGCGTCGCCGCCACGCTCGCGGGCAGGCACGTGCGCGCCCTCGACCAGACCGGGCTCGCCCAGAAGGGCGGCGCCGTCGTCTCCGACATCACGATCAGCGACGCCCCGATCGAGCGGTCGAGCAAGGCCGGCGCCGGATCCTGCGACCTCTACCTCGTCTGCGACCTGCTCGTCGGCGCCACGCCCCGGTACCTGGAGGCGGCCGACCCCGACCGCACCGTCGCCGTGGTGTCCACCACCAAGGTGCCCACCGGGCAGATGGTGATCGACCCGGCGACGACCTTCCCCGACGTCGCCGAGCTCACCGACGGCATCCGCCGGGCCACCCGCGCCGAGCACGCGGTCCTCCTCGACGCCCGCGAGCTCGCCGAGACCGTGCTCGGCGACGACCAGTACGCCAACGTGCTGCTGCTCGGCGCGGCCTACCAGGCGGGCGCGCTGCCGCTGCCCGCCGAGGCGATCGAGGAGGCGCTGCGGCTCAACGGCGTCCGCGTGGCGGAGAACCTGCGCGCCTTCCGGCTGGGCCGCCGGGCGGTCGCCGACCCGGACGGCGTCGCGGCGCTCGCCGTACCGGCCGGCCGGGAGCGGGAGTCGGCGGGCGGCGCCGCGCCCGAGTGGCCCGCCGGGGTGCCCGCGATCGCCGCCGAACCCGGCTCCGAGCTGGCCCGGCTCGTCCGGATCCGGGTGCCCGACCTCGTCGCCTACCAGGACGAGGCGTACGCCCGCCGGTACGCCGAGGTGGTGGAGCGGGTGCGCCGGGCCGAGGCCGAGCGGGTGCCGGGGTCGGCCGCGCTCGCCGAGGCGGTCGCGCGCAACCTGTACAAGCTCATGGCCTACAAGGACGAGTACGAGGTCGCCCGGCTCTCCATCGCCCCCGAGGTGGAGGCGGCGGTGCGCGCCCGGTTCGGCGACGGCGCCCGGGTGCGCTACCGGCTGCACCCGCCGATCCTGCGCGCCCTCGGCCTGCGCCGCAAGCTCTCCCTCGGCCGCTGGTTCCGCCCCGTGTTCGTGCTGCTCGCCAGGATGCGGCGGCTGCGCGGCACCCCGTTCGACCCGTTCGGCCGGTTCCACGTGCGCCGGGTGGAGCGCGAGCTCATCGCCGAGTACCTCAAGGTGGTCGACGAGCTGCTCGCGCACCTCACCCCCGGCACGCACGCGCTCGCCGTGGAGATCGCCGGCCTGCCCGACCTCGTGCGCGGCTATGAGCAGGTGAAGCTCGACAACGTCGCCCGCTACCGGGCCCGGCTCGCCGAGCTCACCGCCGAGCTCACCGCGGCGGCCCCGGCGGGGGCCTCCGGGGCGAAGGGCGAGTAGCGGCGGCCGTCACCGGTGCAGCCAGGCGAACAGCTCCTCCCAGCGGTCGAGCACCCGCCCCGGCCGGTACGCGGCGGCCTTGGCGCGGGCGGCGGCGCCGAGCCGGCGGCGGGTGGCGAGGTCGCCCATGAGGCGGGCGAGCTCGGCGGCGAACGCGGCGAGGTCGCCGGGCGGCACGAGGCGCTCGGCGAGGGCGCGCACGCCGCCGGAGACGTCGAAGGCCACGGCGGGCACGCCGTACGAGGCCGCCTCGGCGACGGCGAGCGGCAGGCCCTCGTGGTCGCTGGTGAGGGCGAGGATCGAGCCGCCGAGGTAGTGCTCGGGCATGCGCTCGGCGGGCACCCGGCCGCGGAACACCACCCGGTCGGCGACGCCCTCGGCGGCGGCCTGCGCGCGCAGCCGCGCCTCCTCCTCGCCCTCGCCGATCAGGTGCAGCTCCCACCGCTCCGGTACGGCCGCGCACGCGGCGGCGAACGCGGAGATGAGCCGGTCGAAGCGCTTCACCCCGGCGAGGCGGCCGACCCCGAGCACCCGCCGCCCGGTGAGCGGGGAGGCCTCGCCGGGCCAGGCGGGCAGCGGGTTCGGCACGTGCACGGCGTGCGGGAGGAGGCAGTCCTCGGTGAACCGCCACGCGTCCTCGGGGCTGAGGAAGACCGCCTGGTCCAGGTGTGGATAGTGGCGGCGGATCGAGCGCAGGTGCCAGGTGGCGCGGGCGTGCTCGTACGAGCCGTGGTACTGCCCGACGCCGAACAGGTGCTCCGGGAGCATGCCCCGGGTCCACGCCACCGCGGCGGGCGAGGTCATGATCACGTACCCGGTGCGCAGCGAGCGGAACAGCCGGGCGAGCCGCCGCCGCGACGGCCCGCCGATCGGGCGCTGCAGCGTCAGCCGCCGGTAGGCGGGCTCGGCGACGTGGCGGAACGGGGCGGCGCTGCGGTTGATGCCGACCACGTGCACCCGGTGCCCGCGCTCCGCGAGGCCCTGCGCGAGCAGGTGCGTCACGCGCTGCATGCCGCCGAGCGTGTCGGCGTCCAGGCTGACGAACACCACCCCGCTTTCGGCGCGCGGCCCCGCCATGCGGCTCACCTCCGGTCCCCGGCGCCGGGGCGGTCACCGGGGTGGTCATCGGGGTGGTCATCGGGGTGGTCGCGGCGGCGGTCGCCGGGGATCACGTCGGCGAAGAACCCGTCCACGACGCGGGCGGCCGCGTCCCCCTTCTCGTCCGCGCACCACATCCGGCGGAACGCCGCGTACCGGGACGCGTACGCCGCGGTGACCGCGTCGAGGTCGCGGATCGCCTCGATCACCTCCTCGGTGCCGCGCAGGCACGGGCCGGGCGAGATCGCCGGCAGGTCGTGGTAGACGCCGCGCTCCACCAGGCGGTACTCCTCCCAGTCGTCGATGAGGAACAGCATGGGCTTTCCGGTCACCGCGTAGTCGCACATCACCGACGAGTAGTCGGTGAGCAGGGCGTCGGAGGCGAGCATGAGATCGTTGATCTCCGGATAGCGGCCGGCGGGCCGGACGAAGTGCCGCACCTCGCGCGGCACCGCGCACTTCTCGATCGGGTGGGTGCGCAGGATGAGCACCCACTCGCCGGCGAGCGCCTCGGCCATCATCCGCAGGTCGGCCCGGACCGACCGGCCCCTGCCGAGATCCCGGTAGGTCGGCGCGTAGAGCAGCACCCGCCGCCCGTCGGGGATCTCCAGCTCCGCCCGCACCCGCCGGGCCGTCTCGGCGTCCCCGCGGACCAGCACGTCACAGCGGGGCGAGCCGTACCGCAGCACCGGGCCGGTGTAGCCGTTCGACGGCACGAAGATCCGCGCGAACTCCTCGCTCGGGGCGACGAGCGCGTCCCACCGGGCGACCGCGTCCCGCCACCGCCGCCGCGGCGCGTCGAAGTCGCCGCGCAGGTCGGGCGCGTCGAAGCCGATCGACTTGATGCCCTGGCCGTGCCAGGTCTGCAGGTAGCGGGTGCCGCGCGGCTTGGGGAAGGGGAGCGGGAGGTTGTGGCTGTCCACCCAGTACCCGGCGCGGGCGAGTGTCCACACGTACCGCCAGCTCCACCGCCGCACGAGCGTGACGTCGGCGGGGAAGCCGCGGCGGCCCTGCGCCGTCGACCACACCGCCCGCAGCGGCAGGCCGCGCCGCCGGATCTCCTCGTGGATGTAGCGGGGGTTGCCGGTGTAGCCCTTGCCGGCGTCCGCCTCGAACAGCACCAGGTCGCGGCGGCGCGGCAGCACGTGGATGAGCACCCGGTACGCGGCGACCTTCACCTTCGCCGAGCCGAGCCGCCGCACCAGCGCCCGCCGCAGCCCGCGGCGCAGCAGCGTGAACCGGCTCGGCCCGCGCCGGGGCCGCCAGTCGAGGCGCAGCACCCCGGCGTGCCCGCCGGGCCGGACGGTCACCTCGTGCCCGCGCACGCGCAGCGTGGCCGGGCCGGTGACGGGCGGGACGAGCAGCACGTCCCGGGTGGCGTGCCCGTCCGACCGGCGGGTGACGACGACCTTCGGCTCGCTGTGCCCGGCCCAGTCGCGGCGGGGGAGCGGGACCTCCGCGAGGTCGACCTCCGCGCGGGCGAGGTACGTGCCGTCCGGCTGCCGCTGAGGGGTGAGCGGTACGCGCAGGGTGCGCACCGCCAGGTGGACCCGCAGGTCCTCGGCGAGGCCGTCGAGCACCCCGAACGGGTCGTAGGTGCGGATCGTGAGCTCGACGCGGCCGCCGAAGGTGGTNAGCCGCTCGATCTCGTGGCGCAGGCGGGACGCGGAGAACGGCAGCTCCGCCATGTGGCAGTCGGTGATGTCGAGGCCGGGGGCCGGGGTCTCGCCCCAGTAGGTGCGGCCGCCGAGCCGTACCGCGCGGCGGGGCGGCACCCGGGGGCCGGTGAGCGAGCGGGCCGCCTCCCGCAGCTCCTCGGCCGTGCCGTGCACGATGAGGTGGCAGCAGACCCGGACGATCGGGTCGATCCCGTGGTACGCCTCCGGCCGGAGCCCGGCGAGGTACGGCCCGGCGATCCGCCGGAAGCCGTCGAGCCACTGCCGCGACGCGGACGGCACCGCCTCGTTGAGGTAGACCCGCAGGTCCTGGCGGAGGAACCGGCGCTGCCGCGCCGCGAGCAGGTCGGCGAAGCCGGCCGACTCCAGGTGCCGGTCGCACAGCTNCGCCATGCGCACCCGGTGGGCGACGTTGTCCAGGTCGCGCAGGCCGCGTGAGATCGACGTGCGGTACCGCCCGTCCTCCGGGGCGCGGTGCCACAGGTAGACCACCCACGGCACCACGGCGAAGCGGCGGGCGGCGCAGAACAGCCGGGCGGACCACAGATGGTCCTCGTAGTGCAGGTCCTCCCGGAACCACAGGCCCTCGCGGCGCAGGAAGTCGGCCCGGTAGAGCTTGTTCGTGGAGAAGCAGTCGAGGAACATCTCCGGGTCCTCGCGGATCCCGTTCAGCACCCGCCGCCGGTAGAGCTCCGGGTAGTAGCGCCGGGTCCTCCCGGTCTCCTCGTAGAGCCGGGTGACCTGGCCGGTGACGAAGTCCGCGCCGGTGCGCTCGATCTCGGTGAGCAGGCTCTTGCACGCGTGCCGGGGCAGCTCGTCGTCGCTGTCGAGGAACATCACGTACGGCGCGCGGATCTGGCCGAGCCCGTCGTTGCGCGGGGCCCCGCAGCCGCCGCTGTTCACCGGCCGTCGCACGTACCGCACCCGGGGGTCGCCGATCGCCGCGACCGCGTCGGCGGTGCCGTCGGTGCTCGCGTCGTCCACGACGATCACTTCGAGCGACCGCAGCGACTGCCGCAGCACCGAGCGCACGGCCCGCACCAGCCGCTCCGCGTCGTTGTAGGAGATCACCACGACGCTGACGAGCACCTCGCCCGCGTCGGCGGGCACCCGCTCGCGCCCGGGAACCGGCGCCACGCCCGCCCGCCGCCCGCCGCGCACCGCCCCGTCGAGCGGCCCGGCCCCTACCGTGGGGCGGTCCGTCCTCGGCGTGGCGGGTGGGGCCGCGACCGGCGCGGCGGCCTCGGGCCGCGCCGACCGCAGGTGACGGCCGTGCGAGACGTGCGGCGCGTCCGTGGCCGGTCCATTCCCTTGGGCGGTTCCGGTCACGGGTTCGCCGGTTTCGGCGGTGNTGGGCGACGCGGCGGCGGACAGGCCGGTGGGGGTACCGGATGCCCGCGGGTCGCGGCGATGCGAGGCGGCTGTGATCGTTCCGTCCGCGTGCGCGGTTCCGGTGACGCGTGCACCGGTTTCCGCGGTGGTGACGGGTGGGCCGGCGGATCCGCGGGTGGGGGAGCCGGACGCCTCCGGGTCGGCTTCGCCCGGGTCGTGGCCGTCGCGGTCGTCCGCCGCGGGGGGCGTAGGCCCGGGTCCGCCCGGCGTGGTTGTCGCGTGGCGGGCCCGGGCGGGCGGTGTCGTGTGTGTGGAAGACCGGTGGGCCGGGCGAGCGCCCTGCCGGGCCGGTCCCTCGGCGGTGTCCTGCGGCCCGGCAGAGTCCCCCGGCGAGTCCTCCGGCCGGACGGTGTCCCCCGACCTGACAGCGTCCCTCGACCTGACAGCGCGGTGTTCCACGCCCGCTTAGTGCCCATCGGGCGGGGCGCTCTGCCCGTTATCCGCTACTTCTGACCTGCGGATATCCAGACTTTTGCGGACATCGCGCGCTGTGGCATCACTTACTGGCGATTTTCCGGATAAGCCAGATCAGCAGGCCGATCGCGGCGAGCACACCCACCGCCGGAAGCACCCGCTTCAGCACGGGCGCGCCCGCCACCTCCAGCAGGTCGAGCGCCTCCTCCTCGGTGGTACGCGAGGTGCGCGTCACCCCGCCCGGCCGCTGCGCCGGCGCCGGCGCCTTGGCGGAGGGCGCGGCGGCGGTGGTGCCCGGGGACGTCTCGGTGCCCGTCGCGGCGGGCTGCTCGGCGGGCTTCTCCGTGGCCTGCGCGGTGGCCTGCCCGGTGGCCTGCGCGGCGGGCTTCGCCGTACCCGTGGCGGCGGCGGGCTCGGCGCCCTTCGCGGCCTCCTGCTCCGCCGCCGCGCCGGTGTCCCCGCGCAGCAGCTCGGCGAGGTTCTCCGCGAACCGGTCGATCAGCCTGCCCCCGACCTCGGCCATGACCCCGCGCCCGAACTGCGCCGGACGCCCGGTCACGTTGAACGACGTCTCCACCGTGACCTTGGTCTGCCCGCCCTCGTCGAGCAGCCGGGCCCGCACGGTGGCGTTCGCCGTACCCGCGCCCCTCGTCTCCCTGCCGGAGGCCTTCAACGTGACCTTGTGGGCGTCCTTGTCGACCTCCTCGAAGCTCGCCTTCCCGCTGTAGGTGACGGTGATCGGCCCGACCTTGACCTTCATCCGCCCCGTGAACGTGTTCCCCTCGACGCTGTCGACGGCCGCCCCCGGCAAACAGGGAGCCACCCGCTCGACGTCCAGCAGCACCGGCCAGGCCTGATCGACCGGCACCGGAACCGTGAACTCGTGCTCGAACTGCATCGCCATGAAAGACTCCTGTTCTGCCGATGGGTCCCCTTCTGCGACCCTACGACCCGCCGTCGACGCGCCGCCACCTGCCCCTCACCGGGCGGAAGCCACGACCCTCCCGGCGCCGGGATCGCTGCTCACCAGGGCTTGCCCGGCGGCGGGGTGCCGCAGTCCGCCGCCCTGGTACGGCACGCGAAATGGTCGGTGAGGTCGTCCGCGAACGGCACTCGCGTGGCGCGCGTCGCCCGCGGGGCGGTGATCTTCGCCCGTACGTCCCAGCTGTACCTGGTGGCGCCGTGCACGGCTTCCAGGGGGTATCCCGGGCCGGGCCGCCACTGCGTCTGCACCACGACCGGCCTGCCCTTCAGGTCGGTGCTGATCCGCCACAACACCTTGATGTTCCGGTACCGCGGGGCGAGCCGGCCGCCGAGCATCTCCCGGAACGACGGCGACACCTTGAACAGCCGGGCGAACGTGATCGTTCCCTGGTACGCGTAGGACCACACCGACCGGTTGTCCGCGTCGAACACCTTGCCCGCCCGCTCCTTGACGGTGGCCGTGGCGACGAGCGTGCGCAGCGTGCCCGGCTCGAAGATGTTCACGATCTGGTCGCCGAAGAGCGCGTCCGCGCCGGAGGCACGGCCCAGCCGCCGCCACGACCCTCCTCCGTAGGCCGGCCCGAAGCCGTACAGGGCGCCACCGACGCTGCGGATCCGGTGCCGCCGTCCGATCTGCGCGAGCACGTCCCCCGACCGGCGGTCGCCGTTCGCGGCGTCGTCCCGGAGGAACTGCCGCCGGCGCGGGTCGCCGAACGTCATCAGCCTGTGCACCTCGGAGGCGGCGATGCCGGTCCGGGAGAGCCGGGCGATGCCGCTCACCTTGACGTGATAGCCGGCGGCCGCGCGCTCCGGATTCCTCCCGCTGCTCGGCCCGGTGCCCTCCCGGGTGTCGTCCGGGGCGTCCGCGATGAAGACCTGCTCGATCTTGACCGACGCGCCCCGCGCGTGCAGCCCGCGCACCGTGCCGACGACGTCGACCGCCGCGGCCTGCGCGGGCGCCGGGACCGCCCCCAGCCCGGCGACGAGCGCCCCGGCCGCCAATAACCGTGTTCTCCTACGCGATCTCATGCGCGAGATCATGGCAAACCGGACCGTCACTCCGGCGGCACCGGCCATCGTCGTGATCACCTTGTGAGACGGCGCCGGCGCGGGCCGCCCCGATGGCCGGGACGGCCCGCGCGGTACGGCCCGGCGTCGCTCGCCGGCCGGGCCACGCCCCCTGGGCGTTCGGCTCACCCGGCCGCCACGGGCGCGGGGATCAGCGGGGATCAGCGGGGATCCGCAGGGATCGGCGGGGATCACTCGCCGCTGTAGGTGAACACGACGCCGCTCGGCTCCCAGTTGCCGCTGTCCGCGTCGTAGGTCTGCACGGTGACGTCGTTGATGATGTACGGGTCCTTCGGCCCGTTCATGCTCTGCTTCGGCTGCAGGAACGTGGTGCGCTCGACCTCGATGTTCCAGGCGGCGTTCATCAGGTTGACCCGGGTGAGCCCGCCCTCCAGCTTCGCGGCGGCCCGCAGGGCGTGCACGAGCAGGTTCCCCGCCTCGTACCCGTTGAGCGTCATGGTCACCGTCGGGTCGGCCTTCGGCTGGTGCTTGGCGAGGTCGTCGAAGTACTGCTTCATCCCGGGGTCGGTGCGGGCGCTCGGCGTGCTCGGGTCCTTCTGGAAGAAGAGCGCGGCGACGCCGTCGGCGGCCTTGCCGAGCGGGGCCATGAACTGCTTCGCGCCGTTGCACGCCGAGGTCAGCACGACCTTGCCGGTGAACCCGGCCTTGGCGAGGCTCTGCAGCAGCGTGACGCAGAGCGGCCCCTGCACCTCGGCCATGACCGCGTCGGCGCCGGACGCGGTGAGCTTCGCCGCCGGGGCGTCGAGGTTCGTCTCGGTCGGCGCGATGTGCTGCACCTCGAGCAGCTGCAGGCCCCGCTTGGCCGCCGCGCCGGGGAACGTCTTCGCCCAGTCCTCGCCGAGCGTGACCTGCTGGCGGAACTCCATCACCTTGCCGCCCGGCTTCTCCTTGGCGAGGTACTCGGCGGCGGCCTCCGCCTCGGTGATCGCGGGCGGGATCGTCACCGTCGTCCAGGCGTGCCGTTCCGGGTCGCTCGTCTCCTTGTGCTGGGAGATCGTGCCGAGCTGCGGCACGCAGGCCTGCTCGTAGATCGGCTGGGTCGCCGCGATCGAGGCGTTGCTGATCTGCAGCAGGTTGGCGAACACCTTCTCCTGGCCGGTGAACGCCTGCGCGTTCGCGGTGGCCCGGGCGGCGTCGTACGCGTCGTCCTTCACGACCAGCTCGATCTTGTGCCCGTCGATGCCGCCCTGCTCGTTCGCGGCGGCGAACACCGCGCGCAGGCCGTCGATGTTCGGGGCGCCGACCGCGGCGAGCGGGCCGCTCAGCGCCATGCTCACCCCCACCTTGATCGGCGCGCCGTCGGGCAGCGGCTCCCTGGCGTCGGCCGGGCAGCCTTCCGCGTTCACCCGGAACGTGCCGTCGGCGCTCATCGAGCCGCCGCGCGCCGCCGAGCCGTCGCCGGCGGAGCCGCCGCCCCCGGCCCTGCTGTTGCCGCAGGCGGTGAGCGCCAGCGACAGACAGGCGGCCAGGGAGAGCGCCGTCATCATTCGTTTCGCGGTCATCGCATACCTCCGAGGAGACCCTCGACGTCGGGACGAGGGCGTCGAGGCGAGGGGGATCGCATCCCTGCGGGGCAGGGCGGGGGCGGTGCGATCGCCGCGAGGGGCGATCGCACCGCCGGGTGCCGGGGCCGCCGGGCCCTCGGCAACGGCGGGAGTAAGGGGAGATAAGGGGAGATGAGGGGAGAGGCGGGAGATGAGGAGATAAGGAGTAAGGGGCGGTAAGGGGAGTGGGGAAGGATCAGCGTGGTGCGGGCACCTGGGTGGAGGATGTCCGGTCCGGGAGCTCCGGGCCGTGCGGCGCCGGCGCGGCGGGCACGCCACGTGGGACGAACCGGATGAACCGCTCCCGTTGCGCGGTGACGAGCGGCACCACGCCCTGGGGGAGGAAGAAGATGCAGATCGCGAGGATCACGCCGTAGAGCACGGTGGCGAGCAGCCCCGGCTGCGGCAGGTCGGCCAGGACCGGCACCTGCAGCGCCAGCTCCGAGGTGACGGTCGGCAGGAAGACCATGACGAAGCCGCCGACGAGCGCCCCGGCCACCCGCGTCTCGCCGCCGATGATCATCGCGGTGATGAACAGCAGGCTGAGCGGGAACCCCACGCTGTCCGGGCTGACGATCGGCACCATCAGCATGAACAGCGAGCCGCCGATCCCGGCGAGCATCGTGCTGAACGCGAACGCGCCCACCTTGGTCTGCGCGAGGTTGACCCCGGCCGCCGCGGCGGCGGTCGGGTTGTCCCGCACCGCCATCATCGCCCGGCCCACCCGGCCGCGTACCAGCATGCCGGTGAGCGCGAACACGATCGCGCAGACCACCCCGACGAGCACGAACCGGAACCCGACCGGGGAGACGTCGAGCAGGAACCACGACGGCTTGCCCCAGTCGAGCACGACCGGCTTGCCGCTCGCCCCGCCGGTGCCGAGCTCCTGCGCGAACGGCTGCACCACGACGAGCGGGAACGCGGTCGCCGCGGTGATCGTCACGATCGCGAGGTAGAGGCCGGAGAGCCGCAGCGCGGGCAGGCCGATCACCACCCCGAAGACCACGCCGACGACGCCGGACACCGCGAGCGCGCCCGCGAACGGCCAGCCGTGGTCGGACACGAGGATCGCGGTGGTGTACGCGCCGATGCCGAACATCGCCCCGTGCCCGAGCGAGATCTGCCCGCTGATCCCGGTCACCAGGTTGAGCCCGAGCAGCGCCACCGCGTACGCGAGGGCCTGGCCGAGCTGGGTGATCCGGTAGTCCTCCAGCAGCACCGGCGCGAGCAGTACGAACAGGGTGGCGATCACCGCTCCGGCCGCCTGGTAGGCACGGTGCCCCCGGCTGCCGAGCGGCACGACGAGTGGCACAGCGAAAGGCCTCATACCCGCTCCAACCGTTTCACCCCGAACAGGCCCTGGGGGCGGAGCAGCAGCACCGCCAGGACGAGCACCAGGGCGATGACCAGGCCCATGTCGCCGGAGACGAACCGCAGCAGACCGGGCAGGAGGTTGACGAGGACGCCGAGGGCGAGGCCGCCGGCGACCGCGCCGCGCAGGCTCTCCAGCCCGCCGACCGTCGCGCCGGTGAGGCCGAAGACGAGCAGCGGCGTCATCATCATGTAGTCGAGCGACCCGTTGCGCACCCCGAGCAGCACCGCCGAGAGCGTCGCGATCAGCGCGGACAGCGCCCAGCCGAGCGCCGCCGTCCGCGCCAGCGGGATGCCGACGAGCCCGGCCGACTCCCGGTTCGCCGCCACCGCCCGGTAGGCGAGCCCGAACCGGGTGCCGCGCAGGAACAGCGCCAGCCCCGCCACCACGATCGCCAGCGCGGCGAACGAGGCGAGGTCGCCGTAGGTGAGGTACGCCTGCGGCGGGCCCTGCAGCAGCACGATCTGGGCGTCCGGGCCGGTCGGGAAGAGCCGCGGCGCGGCGATCGGCTGGGTGCCCCACACCAGGCCGACCAGGGCGTTGGCCACCAGGTAGACCGCGAGCGTGAGCAGCACCACCGGGAAGACGCCCTTCTTCGCCACGTGCCGCACGAGCCCGTGGTGGAGCGCCGCCCCGACCGCGGCGGAGCCGGCGAGCACGAGCGGCACCGCCGCCCAGGCCCCGGCTCCGGCCGCGGCGACGCTCGACAGCGTGAACACGCCGAGCGAGCCGAGCTCGCCCGCGGCGAGGTTGAGGTGCGAGGTGCTCTTCCACGCGATCACGAACGAGATGGCGAACAGCGCGTACACCGACCCGATGGAGAGGCCGCTCAGCACGAGTTGCACCAGATACGCCGGATTGGCGATCACGTCGTACATGTCTTCCTCGTCGATGGAGGACGTTCAGTGACCGAGGTAGGCGCGGCGGATCGCGTCGTCGTCGCGCAGCTCCTCGCTGGACCCGGACACCTCGATGTGCCCTGCGGCGATGACGTAGGCGCGGCGGGCGAGGTCGAGCGCGAGCTCGGCGTTCTGCTCCACGAGCAGCAGCGCCGTGCCGTCCCGCTCGTTGATCTCGCGCAGCCGCTCGAACAGCCCTTCGGTGATCACCCTGGCGAGCCCGAGCGACGGCTCGTCGAGCAGCAGCAGCCGGGGCCGGGACATGAGCGCCCGGGCGATCGCGAGCATCTGCTGCTCACCGCCGCTCATCTGCCCGGCGGGCTGGTCGCGCCGCTCGCCGAGCCGGGGGAACACCTCGTACCAGTGCCGGATGTCCCGGGCGATGCCCGCCGCGTCCCGCCGGGTGAACGCGCCCACCCGGAGGTTCTCCTCCACGGTGAGCTCGGCGAAGCAGCCGCGGCCCTGCGGCACGTGGCTCACCCCGCACCGCACGATCCACTCCGGCCTGCGGCCGAGGATCGGCCGGCCGTCGAACGTGATCCGCCCGTCGGCCTTCACCAGCCCGGACAGCGTGCGCAGCAGCGTGGTCTTGCCCGCGCCGTTCGCGCCGAGCAGCACCACCGCCTCGCCCTCGCCCACCTCCAGGCTCACCCCGTGCAGCGCCTGGAACCGGCCGTAGAAGGCGTTCACCGACTCCATCCGCAGCAGCGGCGCGCTCATCTCCGGCTCCCCAGGTAGGCCGCGATCACCTCGGGGTCCCGCTGCACCTCGGCCGGGGTGCCGGCGGCGAGCCGCCGTCCTGAGGCGAGCACCACGACCTTGTCGCTGATCCCCATGACGAGCCGCATGTGATGCTCGACGAGGAGTACGGCGACGCCGAACCGGTCGCGCACCCGCAGGATGAGCTCGCCGAGCCGGTCCACCTCGTCGTGGTTGAGCCCGCCCGCGGGCTCGTCGAGCAGCAGCAGCCGGGGCCGGGCGACGAGCGCCCGGGCGAGCTC
>Ga0065720_1020154_pt1 | contig 16500 bp, 10 predicted proteins | sample Thericmetagenome_FD_59107 | JGI IMG/M metagenome (GOLD analysis project Ga0065720, IMG submission 59107) | Thermophilic microbial communities from the Joint Bioenergy Institute, California, USA of rice/straw/compost enrichment - eDNA_2 v2... | ecosystem: Engineered > Solid waste > Grass >... | reverse complement strand
GGGGGGGGAAAACCTGGAAGGGGGTACGAATACGGACGGATTGCGGATTGCCTCTCCCCTACACAATACGATTTGCCTACTTTGCAATGAGCCCCAACCGTCATCAGAAGCAACGTAGCAAGGACTCGGATGACGTTTGTTTACTTCCCCTGAAGATCCTCACGAGCAACTGCGGGTCTTCATACCTAGGCAAGGTTCATTGTTAGAAGCCGCCAGCCTGTAGAACAGTCAAGACAGCGATGCCAGCTGTATGTTTTCCAACACGTGGGCCAAAGAGGATTTTCTTGAAGATCCAAGATTCCCAAGCGACTGCTTCAAGTCACCACCAAGGAAGCGCTTTGTCCCTCTCTTCCAAGCCAGAGGTTACACACGTCACATGCTGACGAGCCTAATGCCTGATTGCTTCCAGCTTGCTCAGCTAAACGATGTTGCCAAACAAGGGTTCTAAGCGACTTTGGTTGAACACTGTGTCTTTCAACGTACAGCTGGTGGTTGACGGTACGAGCCACAGTTACTCAAGGAATAGGCGCATTTAAAAGCCCATCATATGCGTTTGCAAGATAAACAAGAGGGAATTACCTGCTGGTGTTGTAAAAACAAACAAACTTTGCGGTAAGCAGCGGTGCTCACAGCAGGAGCGGTTGACACGTCCTTTAGCCGTTTGTAGATGCTATTGGAGGTCTTTGAGGGCAGAGACAAGTTATAGCAAACGACGGTGTGGTATTGCCAGAGAGCCCATTAGTTGCACCTCAAAGATGAATCATTTCTATCTTGCTACATCCTACTACCATCTATCTAGAGAACGATCAAGCATTCAGATAGCCCGAATACCGTTCCTTCTGCCCTCATAGCCTGCCCATCAACTGAGATATCAATCAAGACATCGAAAACGAAAGTGGCAAAAATGGGCCGGAAGAGGAACCGCAACAGAAGGCGAGACATCGTCAAAGAGTTTGACGACTATTTTGGCACTGGAACGCTCGCCGACTGGCAACGACTCTGCCGTGACGTCGGACTTGATGTTCAAGACTGGGACCTAAGCAGCATTACCAAATGTCGGAAGGTTGGCCCCCTGCTACCCCTTGTTTTCGTTCCATCATCTCCGCTTCTCTCAACCTAAACCACCAACTCGTCTGTCACTCTCCTATCCATGAGAAGAGCAAGAAGCCAACATACAAAAACTGCTGCTGTCTCTTTAGGCCCTTAAAACTGTTCACGTCAATATTTGGGACTTGATAGACGCCGTACGCTGTGGAGAGAAGCCCAGGACGTTTCCTAGTCACCACGCGCTTAGACAGTACACAATCAACACTCACAGAATTTATCCCAAAGACAAAGTCAAAGAGATGGGGCCGGTGAAGGTCCTTCTGCGCCAGATTTTTTGACTATGGAAGATATGGTGGAAGTATCATAAGATACCATACGGGGTTGTTAGTTTGGTTTGCTTGGCCTGGAATGTTTGGCGATGAGAGGAAAATCAAGCACAGATGGGGGAAACCAGCACGCATGCGTTAGCAGATAAAATCGAACTCAATGCCACCGTGCATTCCATTGGGATATCAGCCCATCTATGTTTGTATGCAGATCGCAAACCACCGATTATGTCGGGCCTCCAGTTGCCCCCTACAACCAACAGCCACTAACACTGTTTATACTACCCCCGAATCTCCCACAATCTGACCCTTCCCACATCATTTCCGACGGCCAGCACGTCGCTCTTACTGCTGAATGCAATCGCTGTGACACGGCCCAAAGGCGTCTGCTCTGTGGGCCAGTTACGGTACACAGTGCAGCTCGGCAGGTGAACGAGACGAAGAGCATCCTTTTTGTGCTGGCTGCCGAATGCGAGCAGCTGGCCGTCGGGAGAAAAGGCAACGACCGAAATGGATGTCGTGAGCTGCTCGAAAACGCGGGTTGGCGTAGGGTATTTCTTGATGTGGATCTCTTTGGTCTTTTCTGAAGAGTTTTGCTCTTCTTGGTTTGACTCATTCTTTTTTGGTGGCTTCTCGATCAAGTCATTCCGGTCGTAGACATTGAGAATACCGCTATTAGAGCCAACAGCAACCCAACGGTCTCCTCCAAGCTCTGCCGGGCCGTTCCGGCCGCCTAAGGCCATGACGGTGCCACCAATAGAGCCCTCATCGCGCCAGATTCCAACCGTCCGGCGAGTAATCATGCTCCACTCGGTAACTTGTCCGTCCCTGCCGGCGATGGTCAAGCCATTGCCATCACTCCACCAAGCAAAGTCTGCGACGCCATGACGGCCATCGATGCGCGCCTGCGCGATCCATTGCATCGTGCCAACATTGATAATGTTGAGCATACCGCCACCCTTCTTGTCCGAAGCCACCAATGCCATGTAGCGGCCGCAGGGGCTGACGCGGAAGCGCTCCATAGTTCGCTGTTCTTTCTGATGTCCCTGGATCTTGGACACCTTCTTAACCAACCCGGAAGACAGGTTCCAGCTATGGAAGTACCTGCGACGACCGGCAAAAATGATCTCGCCGCCGTCGGGCCCAACGAAGGCGGCGCGGCGCAGGTCGGTGCGCTTAACGTGGACTGATGTAAGAAGAGGGTTCGGAGTCGGGTAAGCAGAGGCGTCAAGCTTGTGCAGATACATAATGGATGACGTGCTCGAGGAAAGGAGGATAGGATAACGCGGGTGGAAGGCAAGTGAGCTAATGGCAGCCTTGTGGGTGTCAGGGATGTCGCGGGTACGCTGGATATCGATAGTTTCGGGACGGAGCTTGCGACGCTTTGCGCTGCGCGCCGAATCTTCGGCGGCGACCTTGAAGGAGTTGGCATCGCGGAGGAAGCTATCAAGAGGCAGAGGAGCATCGATGCTTTCGCCGTCACTGTCGACTTCCATGTCTGATCCCGACAAAGAGTCGGAGGATGCATCCAATGATCGCCTTCTCCTCCGCTTGCTTCCGTTTGCCTCCTTTGCCCAATCTGGTTGAGGATAGAGTCGTAAATATTGCTGTCGTAACCGGCGCGCATACTCAATGCCGCTGACCAAGTCTTCAGACTCGGAGATACGCAGTTTCCTGAGTCTGGTCGCACCAGCCAGAGATATTGTCAACCTTTCATCATCGCTATCTTCCCAAGCAGGCGCATCTCCCCCAGTTTCTTCTGCTGTGACCTTTGTAGGTGCAGGCACTTGAATGCTTGAGTCGCCTTCGGTATCAATTACAAAGAGCATCGAGTCGTCGAGGTGCTCATGGCCCGTCTCCTCCTCGTCATCGCCGGCTTTAACGAGCGCAGTTGGGTCATTCGCAGGCGCAAGGAAGTCATCGCGAAACAATTGCTCTCGGAATGTCTCTTTGGCACCCAGAACGAACTTCTCTAGCTCTTCCTCCTCCGCATCCTTCTCGGCGACAGGCTTTTTTCTCTCCTCAGCCTCCTCTTCCTCCGACAATGAAGAGAAGGCCTCTTCCTCTGGAAATTCAGGGAAATTGTCGGAGTCCGACGGTAAGTCTTCAATCTGTTTCTTCTTATTGCTTCGCGGCATTGTGGCGGTTGACAACACTGGGATAGACGGGAGGTTGTGGAAGGAAGAGAACTTCCGATGATGGCTGAACTTTTTTTTGTGGATCTGTCAGCCTTGCATATGCGGCCCACAATTGTGGGGCATGCCTGCCTAGTGGGACAACATCGATTAATGCAGCCACATGGCGAAAAGATTTCTCATGTTCAACACTTTCATGTATACTCAGAGCCAGAGCAGTGATATTGCTTGTAGGACCAAAAGCACATAATACAACTTATGTTCATCTGGTTCTTGAAGTAAACTTTTTGTATATATGGAATTTCTTATGTAACCACATATCCCAGGTCGATTTCGCAAGAATAACAGTTTAATTTCACATTTATCAATAGCTTTTGCCTTGAGATGAACCAATATTACCCAAGTGACTGCTTTGACAAATGTGATGGGTTAGCAAGGAAAAGTTAGAGAGGTGTATTTAGAATTTCTTGTGCTAGGTAATACAGATAAAATCCCAGCTGGTATCCACACCGTTGTATAACTCCGGGGTCTTGAATTTGCAGTATCATATGCACCACTCTTGGCTCACATCGCCAGCCATGCCCCAACCAACACCGCCATCCCAAGCTGCAACATGCTCCTCCAGCCACCAGCAGTAAGAGCCGCAGCTCCGCCCAATCCCCTTAAGTCATCGATCGTCTGCAACACAGTAGCATCTCCTGGGGCGAACATAATAGGCATATCGTCGGCAGACTCGCGAAGTTGCTCAGGTGACAGCATTGGCTGATTATCGAGGGCGTCACAGGACGGGCGAGAGTCACTCTCAGGAATACTATTGGTGACAGAAATTGGCATATCAAAAATAGTGTAGTGATCTTCGCCGTTGAGGCGGAAGGACTGATGGATGGAGATCTAGAGGATAGTGAGATAATGTTGAGCTTCACCACGACAGGTACAGAAAACCTACATTGTACACACCGCGGTCACTGTCGGCATCCTTTGGCTGCCCATCGCCAACTAGGCAGTCGGGCCAGACCCAACGTACGTGCTTGACGGTGCTTCCGGGCTCCTGGAACATGATGTCCCCCAGACTTGCATTGTTGGCAGAGGCAGTGCCGTTGGTGATGGTGAAATTGCGCCCCGTAGTGTAGCTATATAGGAATATGTGGATGTTATGGATCATACTGGGACTCTCCTCTGGGTAAGGAGGCAGTTGCAGCCGGCCATTCGTAGTAACATCGAGAGCAATCTCGACTTGATCTGAGAGGTGTGAGTGCTTCGTGGTCATGACTGATGGGCCATAAGCCGGTTTACTAACCTCCACCAAGCGGCGTTCCTGGCTGCGGTGCATCGACTATGGCCAGGCCAGGTGTGAATACTTGGCCATTTGCGACGGTGAAGTTGAGAGCAGATAAGGATTGGACCTGGAACAAGAGTCCCGCTACACAAGCAGCCAGGAGTTTGGAGCGCGCCATGATCTGATGGTAGTGTTTCGACTAAAGCTATACTTTGGGTTCAAACGGGTAACGGCAGTATCTGCGGGCACGAAGGTAGCGAACTCTTCTTTTGAGACTCCAACAGGTAACAATCACTACCTCCCTAGGTATACATGATATGAGAGAGGGCAAACTCGAGAAATGCGGATGTCGTGAATCTCTGGACACCGGATATGGGGCAGACGACAGGGGGGCCAAATTGGACCCAAGCGATTGGGATCGGGTGCGTTCAGGAGGCCACTCTCGAGCATCACCAAATTAATAACGGACCGAGATTGCCAGGAACGGGCTAAACAGAGACCGGGTTCGCTTGCAGCTTGTCCCGGCCATGCTTCAGGAGGGGATGACTGCAAGCAAACTGAAGATTCCCATGATTGTTCATTTTTGTACAATCTAGAGTTTGTCTTTGGTAGGAAATGATTGAACACGAATGGTATCATCCAGGTTGAGGCTCATACAACAAAGCGTAGATCCTGGGACTTCGAGACAGGTCTAAAAAATGCTGCGCTCCGTTCTCAGATACAACTCCCAAAGCCGAGGGTTGCGTCACTCGGGTCGGTTTCAGATTGACGGGACGGGCGGGTACCTGGCACTAGCACATATTTAGTCAAGCTTAGACGTTGGGGCGTGGGGTGGCCCGTGACGCAGGACCACACTCCAAAGATACATAGGCAGGTAGATACTTAAGCACGGATCACAGTTTGTTCGGTTGCGATTGAACTAACCGAGGTATGTACATACGAAGGCACGTACTGCGTATGGATCCGGAAGGTGATTTGCTGGGCTCAATGCTATGCAGACAGTATCTTTGTGGAGCACAGGGCACCCCAGGCTACCTGGTAGGTACTGTGTACTGCACACAGTAGTGTAAAGCAATGAGCGGGGTGGCTTCTTTGAAGGTTCAACTCGCAAGCTACTAGCCCACCTCATCTCTCACCCTCTCGTGCCGAGGGCTCATCCCCAGCTCTCTTTTGTTCAGGCAGGCTTAATGAACACTGCTGACGGCTGTGGCTGATCAATGGTTTCAATCTTATGTTCTAGCCAAAAAAGAGCACTGTTTTACTTTCTTCTCGAGGTTCCATTCCAGCGGACCTTCTCTGAGCCCCTCACAAAGGGTTCGGGATTGAATGAACTTGATCTTTCCTCACAGTTCACGTACTTGAAGGTTAGCAAACTGTTCATTTTGCCAATCCGTCATCAGCAGCATAGCCCGAGTACAGTTAGGTATGGCAGCACGCACACTCTCGTCTTGGCTGACCCGGCCAGCCCTTAAGTCTATGGCACATCTTCGCCGACTACCCTCCATCCCACGCCAACCGAACTATGCTTTCCTTCGCAGCCACTACCAGTCCTATACCTCCGCTCCGTTTTTGTCTCGCCTCATAAATATCCATCCGGAAGTCGCTGATGCCATCGCCAACAACCGTCCTGTAGTGGCTCTCGAATCGACCATATACACTCACGGAGCACTTAGCGAGGACTTCCCTCACGCGCTGGACCGCCTTGTTCGGGAGCATGGGGCCATCCCTGCTGTATGTGGCGTCTATGCGGGCGTGCCGACGGTTGGCCTCCAGCCCGCTGAGATTATGCGTATGGTTTCCGAGGGAGCGAAGAAAGCATCGCGCCGCGACCTGGCATATCTAGTCGGGAAAGGTGATAAGTTGCATGGAGGTACGACCATCTCGGGGACGATGGTGCTTGCACGGCTAGCGGGTATTCGGGTGTTTGGTACAGGCGGACTAGGCGGCGTCCATCGCGGCGGAGAGAGCTCTATGGACGTGTCGGCCGATCTAACTGAGCTAGGACGAACACGGGTCGCTGTTGTCAGCAGCGGATGCAAAGGCTTTCTGGATATACCTCGTACGCTAGAGTACCTGGAGACTCAAGGGGTGTTGGTGGCGACGTTTGCTGATGAGGGCCAGGAGCGGGTAGAGTTTCCTGCGTTTTGGGCACGAGAAAGTGGCTCACCCAGCCCGGCTGTTGTGAGGGACGAGAAGGAAGCTGCTGGTATCATTTTGGCACAGGAGAAACTGGGAATTGAGTCAGGGTTGCTCTTTGCGAACCCGATACCGAAGCAGTTTGCCATCCCAAGGAAGGACATGGAAGAGATCATCGCTACTGCGGTGAGGGAAGCAGAGGAAAAGGGGTTTACTGGGAATGCGAATACCCCATACATTCTCAAGAGAATCAGAGAATTAAGTCAGGGTAAGAGTGTGCCAGCGAACAAAGCACTGGTCGAGGCCAATGTTGGTCGGGCAGCCAGGATTGCTGTTGAGCTGGCCAAGATGTTAGATGGTTCTCCCGTGACCCCGAGGACGGTCACAACCACTACAACTACAACCACAACAACTACTTCATATGAAGGTTTTGATGCCGCTGGCAAACCATCTGCGGGGCGCATGATAAACGTTGAATCAAAAGAGGTAGAGGCAAAGACCAAGCCAGAAATTGTGGGTTTTGCAGATTTGATGAAGCTGCCATAACTAGTGAACATAAAACCACTCTCAACTAACACTACTCAGGAAAGCCACCCAGTTGATGTCCTGGTAGCTGGCTCTGTAGCCCTCGACCTGAATTGCAACTACGTCGGCGGTGCTGGCTCAGCAGAGAGTAGCGACAACGTCACACCAGCCATGCACACTTCGAACCCGTCCACCATCCACCAGTCGATTGGCGGCGTTGGCCACAACATCGCTCGCGCTGCCCACTTGGTCAGCGACGAAGGCAAGGTGCGTCTGTGCAGTATGGTCGGCGACGACATTGCTGGCCACACAATCCTGTCGACCCTGCAATCTTCGGGCCTCGACACATCATGCATTCGCCAACTTGGCCACGAATACCCATCCGCGCGGACAGCCCAGTATGTGGCTGTTAATGATGCCAATAAAAACCTCGTCATGGCCATGGCAGATATGGCTATCTTCTCCAGCCATTCTTTCCCAGCCTACTGGAACTCAGCTGTGGCCGCTGCCCGCCCCAAGTGGCTTGTTGTTGACGCCAACTGGTCTGAACACGACATCCAATCGTGGATCCAGGCCGGCAGACGGCACGGTGCAAAAATCATTTTCGAACCCGTCTCTGTCGCCAAATCTCAACGTCTTTTCCCAAATCTGGACGCATGGAGACGCCATCACCACCATCATAAACACGACTTTGTCATTCCTCATGAACTCCCCGTCCATCCCCGTCCTTTGGTTGACTTGGCAACCCCTAACCATCATGAACTACTTGCCATGTATCAAGCGGCCAAAGCTCACGGTCACCTCGACACCTCTGCCTGGTTCGACGTAATCGATGCATTTGGCATCACGGGCCGTTCATCCGGGCGTGACCGCTTCGATGCCATCTTTTCACAGCACAACGCCCGCGATCTTGTCGATGCTGGCCTGCCTGTTCAGTCTATTTCTCTTTTGCCGTACATTCCTACGCTCATCACAAAACTCGGGCCCCGCGGCGCCCTACTGACAGCCCTTCTTCCTCCAGATGACCCTCGCCTGAGAGATCCGGGACATTCCAGATGGGTGATCTCGCGCTGTGCAGTGCCGGATCATCCACATGTCGGTGGTGTGTACATGCGTCTGTACCCGCCGGCAGAGAAGGTGCCTGATCAGGAGGTAGTGTCAGTCAACGGGATTGGAGATACGTTTGTGGGTGTTTTAGTAGCTGGTCTGGCGATGGGTGGCCGGGTTGAGAGGTTGATAGATGTTGCACAACGGGCAGCAGTTCTAACTCTTAGGAGTCAGGAGGGGGTTAGTGAGGATGTGAGAGGGTTAAGAAGGGTCTTGAGTGGGATTGTGAAGGAATGATAAAACAGGAGCTAGACTTTGCACAACTTGGCTTATATCTGGGAAAGATTAGTCAAAAAAGATCCACCAGACTAGTGAGCCGGTAGCTCTTCATGACCAAAATCTGAGCTGGCCATGACGATGGATGCCTTGTAGCTCTGGACTCGCATCCTAATTTCAGCAACAACCCTTCTAAGCAAGCAAGTTAATCCTGCCCATCATTGTCGAGCTTTGTACAGATCCGTACTCTATGGGTAAACTTATTTCCTGTGTGGCGCCCTGGAGTACTCAATTCACTTCACTTCTTAGACCCTTCAAATTATTTTCAAATAGACAAAAAACAAAGGTTTCCCGACGCGTGGATGCAGAAATGCAGGTATGTCCAAGTCGAACGAACAGCTACCTGCTCGCTTCGATAGCACCTAGAGGTTACGACATCTTGGGTCACAACCCTAACCCTTCTTGGTTGGAGCTGACGGAAAACCCGCAGTCTTAGGCGTGCTTTGTTACAACACCCTGCTCATTTTGCCAATGCATAATAACACTTGACGACCTGACATCACTGCAGCAAATACCGAACAACTTATTTGCTCTATCCGTATAACACGCCATTGCCTTTTCTACCGCCAACAACATCCAATAATTCCACGGTGCTTTGACAGTCGTGAATAGCTTCGCAGGGGTGATATCCAAACGGCAGACCAAAATGGCGACTTGGGGTCTTCTCGACGATAAGGAAGAAAACGAACTCCATAAATCTCGACTTCTCAACGTCGAAGAAAAGCCATTCAAGCGGATCACAAAGCGCCTTAATACTCTCCATACCCTCGCAATCGTCCACGCCCGGCAGGCACCCACACCTCCTCCCGAGACTGCCAGCAGTACTGCGCCGACTGATGGTACCCAGCAAGCATCCCCATCCGGCGAGAGCGCATCGCCCACTCCGGCGACCGACGCACTCCTCTCAACCGATCTCGCACAGCTCAAGGAAGATATCACCCTCGACTTTGCCGCCTTCGACAGCAGCATCGCGCGCCTGCAGTTCCTGTTGACCGCCAACGAGCGTGAGCGCGATCGGTACGCGGCCGAACGCCAGCGTATCGTGGCCGCATCGCAGGCCGTGCGTAATAACACCGCGCAGTTGCGGCAGCAACTAGAGCAGGCACGCGCGACGCTCGCGCAGCGGCGCAAGTTCGATGAGCTCGCCGATGCGATCACGAATAACCCGGCGCTGAAGCCTCGGGCGGAACAGGCGGAGAATTTGCGGAAACTCGAGGAGGAGATTGCAGAATTGGAGGCCGAGGCCGAGCAGTACAGCGTTACGTGGAATGAGCGGAGGGAGCAGTTCGCTAGGATTATGGATGAGAGTATGAGGCTGAGGCGGTTGATCAGGGACGAGAAAGAGGAAGTTGATCGAAGAGAGGGCATGGATGATGATCAAGGAGAGACTGGTGGTTCTGCCGAAGGCGGGGAGACAACAGCCGGGCAGACGCCACGCCCTTCGGGGGCGGTGAGTGGCAACGCGACTCCAAGACCAGAGAGCGGAGTTCCGGCTCCCAAAAGTGTTGCGGATAGCGGCGATGTGGGAACGCCACAGCCAGTGTCGACAACAGGCTGCAGGACGCCAGCGAGGGAAAGTTCTGTGCCGTCGGCTGCTGCTCCGGAGGGCCAGTCATTTCTCAAGCCGCCGACAGGGGCTGGCGCGAGTTTTTCGCAGGCTGGGAGCACTGCGGGCAGCCGTGAGGTTTCGACGGAGAGGGAGGTCGAGGCAGAGCAAGGCGAGGTGGAGGAGAGTGAGGATGTCGAGATGATCGAGGTTAAAGACGACCAGTCAGAGCCAGACAGCCCGTTGACACCACCTTCAGCTGATGATGCGCCACAGATCGTTGTGGATACTCAGCCAGACACAATGGATACAACCTAAATCTTTTTATCTCGGATACAAAGGGTCGGCATGTTGTATAATTACCAAGTTAGTTGACTGTAAAATAGATGGGAGCAATTGGCACCACAAGTCATAAGGTCATAATGGATCCATGAGTTGGTTTGGGCGCCGAGCCGTGGCATCTGCAATCAAAACTGTCTGCTGGCGTGCTCCAGAAGGCTTACAACTCCTCCTTATCACCGCCCTTCCCTTCTTCCTCTTTTGGTTTTTCTTCTTTCTGCTCGAGAACCTTCTGGGCAGCCCCCAGGGCCTCCTTGGCCTTCTTTAACTCCTCGGCCGGCGCATTCCCGGCACTCTCGGCAATAGCAATCTGTTCCTCCAGTTTGTCGATGGCAGCAGCAATCCGCTTGCGCAACGGCTCGAACACGGCCTTGGTCTCCTCCAGAGCTTTCTTCTGTTGACACGAGTTAGGGATGCACACAGTTAAGGGTTAGGGTTGGTGGTGATGTAGAAAAGCTCTGGGTGTTGGGCAAAGCCCCGAGTGCCTGGCATACCTCCTGTTTTAGGATGTACTCAGCGTTGCTGTCCAGGTCCGGACTATTGCTCGCAATGTCATCCTCGAGCTTCTTGATACGCTTCTCCTGGCTGGCCAGCTCTTTGTGGTAGTAGGACTCTTCCTTGACCAGACGATTCAAGGCTTGGGTTGCGATGACGAGAGGAGACGGAGGGGCCATGATTGGGGAGAAGATGGGCTAAGGAAACCTGAAAAAAATAGATATGATGATCGAGAAGAAAACTAGTGTACTGTTCCCACTTGACGGTAACTTAGCAAGGCAAAAACGTCACGCTGGCGAGCAACAAACGTGAGCTAGTGTTTTCAATTATCCTGATGTTTAATTTGGGCGCGTTGTTGACTTTCAGCCTTCATCGTTCCGGCGAAAATGGGTGAAGTGGGGTTGGCGGGGTAAGTGGGTTGGCCCAGTTCGACAGTTGCATGACGAACCGCTGGCTGATGGAACAGTTGCCCTGAGGCTCTTGCCCAATTTCTCAATCTTGATGCTACGGCTGAAGCTTGTTTTCACATCATCAAGTTTGCCTTCGCCTAGGTTCGAAACGTTGGGATCGGGTTTGGACGACGGAAATCTTCTGGCCAAAATGTCCTGATCCCACAGCTGGCAGCGGCCAGTGCTCCAGGCCAAATTCCAGGGCGGGCCTTGATATCGCAACCATCCACAACAGGTAGGTCGTTCCATTTTCCATATCGCCGTGATGGCTCACCTACCTTCCATGGAAATGTCCAGGCACGATTTCATGAAGCCTACCCCAAGAGTCTGATTCCGAGAGTGCACTAAATGTTCAGGCCACATGAACATACTCGGACACTGTTAACAATCGGTTACCAAGTGCCGAGATGCTTCGATATTTTAACAGCAAGTGATCGAGTCAGGTACTGTTAAATTATTTCTTGGCACTGGCTTCTCTGAGACTTTTTCAATAAGTGGCCGCTTTTCTTCTGATCCAGCACAAGGCTCTGTATCAATTACATGCGACAAGCAGAACTTGGCCCATTTTTGACCTCACACGAACCGGTGGCGTACCAGCCACGCCCTCGATTGGCTTCCCCTGCGCTGGGAGAACCAGACCCTTGGCGTTAGGCTTCGGCAAGGATGCAAGGCTGAGCAGAACCTTTCGAAACGCTGCAGCGTCTCGTGGGGCGTGTGCCGGCTTCAGCCAATCACAACAGCGAGTCGGATGCTGTTGGCCTAGGCGGCCAGTCAGGCCAAAGCAACCCATCGAAGCTGAACTCCACTCCCAAAACGTGCAGCGAGGCGACTTGTTTGAACTGGACACGTCGTGCACACGGTCTTGGGGCCGTTGGGAATTTTGCTCTGCTGCTCCATACGCTGCTCGGGATACAAAGGCCGAGCCCGTTCTCATCCCGAGCAATTGCAGTTGTGCTCGCTTTCTTTGCTGTTCCATTCTGATCGAGGTCCTGAGGACTCTCTTTTGCTTGACCCTCGGAAGTCTGCCTTCGCCAATGCTGTTCGTGTTCTCATAACCATCCCCTCTGCCATCTTCGCTTCGTTCGTTGTCAGGGTTGGCGTTATAGACCAAGGGGTTTACTTTTCGGTTCGGTTCTCTGCAGCTAGAATCTGCCACCGTTGCATTCCCGAATCGCTGCCTCTTTTTTTTGTCTTTCACTTCTTTTCCTGAGACTTTCTCGTAGCGGATCCTCCTTCCAACGCGCCCCAGCTGGGGGCTGACACACCAATAGCGATGGAGAAGGCTTTCGCAAAGCCGATTGACGAGGTGTTAAGCACCCTAGGTGTCAACCCTGCCACTGGCCTTACAGATGAACAAGTTACGAGGTTACAGGCCAGGTATGGGAAGAATGGTATGCCTCTTTGTGCTTTGGCTTTCGTCTTCCTCGCGCCCTCTGTAGGAATATAGGCAAGGGCTGATGAACGACCGTCTTTCCAACAGCTATCGCCGAGGAACCGCCCACCCCACTTTGGCAGCTCATTCTCGAACAGTTCAAGGACCAGCTCGTCTTAATTCTACTCGGTTCTGCCGTTGTCTCTTTTGTCCTGGCGCTCTTCGAGGATGAGGGCGGCTGGAGCGCCTTTGTTGACCCCGTCGTCATCCTCACAATTCTGGTCCTCAATGCTATTGTTGGTGTCTCCCAGGAGAGTAGCGCGGAAAAGGCGATCGCCGCGCTGCAGGAATACTCGGCCAACGAGGCCAATGTGCTGCGCAATGGTCAAATCCACCGCATCAAGGCCGAGGAACTAGTCCCTGGAGACATTGTTGACGTCTCTATTGGCGCCCGTGTCCCAGCTGACTGCCGTCTGATCTCCATCATGAGCAACAGCTTCGCCGTTGACCAGGCTATCCTCACAGGCGAGAGCGAAAGTGTCGGAAAAGACTGCCGCGCGGTCTTAAGAGATGAGAATGCGGTCCTGCAAGACCAGGTTAACATGCTCTTCTCTGGTACCACTGTTGTGACGGGTCACGCCCGCGCTGTTGTCGTATTGACCGGTTCCAGCACGGCCATTGGCGATATCCACGAAAGCATCACAGCCCAGATCTCGGAACCGACGCCCCTGAAGCAGAAGCTCAACGACTTCGGCGATCAGCTGGCCAAGGTCATCACCGTCATCTGCGTCCTGGTTTGGCTCATCAACATCCCCCACTTCAACGACCCGGCGCACGGCAACTGGACAATGGGCGCCATATATTACCTCAAGATTGCTGTTTCGCTTGGCGTTGCTGCTATTCCAGAAGGTCTCGCCGTTGTCATCACTACCTGCTTGGCCCTTGGTACCAGGAAGATGGCTGCCAAGAACGCTGTTGTCAGGAGTCTGCCGTCTGTCGAAACCCTCGGTAGCTGCAGCGTCATCTGCTCCGACAAGACGGGTACCCTCACCACGAACCAGATGAGCGTCAGCAAGATTGTGTATCTCAGCGAGAGCGGGACTGGCCTGGAAGAGTTCGATGTGGAGGGTACTACCTTCGAACCGAAGGGCAACATCAAGTATCAGGGCAAGGTGGTTACAGACCTTGCTCAGGAGTCTTCTACTGTGCGCCAGATCACTGAGGTTGCTGCTCTCTGCAACGACGCTCGGCTCGACTATCACGCTCACTCAGGCACTTATTCCAACGTTGGCGAGCCCACTGAGGGTGCTTTGCGCGTCATGGTTGAGAAGATTGGCCCCTGCGCACCGGAAGACTGCCATCCGAAGGACCGTGTGCACTATGCCAGCTCCTGGTACGAGAAGCAGTACACTCGTCTGGCTACATACGAGTTTTCCCGCGATCGGAAGAGCATGTCTGTCTTAGTCCAAAACGGTACCCAGCAAAAACTGCTCGTCAAAGGCGCTCCCGAGTCTATCATTGAGCGGTGCACCCATGTTCTGCTTGGCCGTGATGGCAGAAAGGTCCCCTTAAATTCCAAGCTTGCTGAGCTTTTGCTAAGGGAAGTTGTGGAGTACGGCAACCGTGGTCTCCGTGTCATGGCCCTTGCGAGTCGTGATCAGGTCCAGAACGATCCTCTGGTCAGCAAGGCCAAGTCGACTGCCGAGTACGCTGCTCTGGAACAGAATCTGACCCTTCTTGGGCTCGTTGGCATGCTGGATCCTCCACGTCCCGAGGTTCCCGCTGCTATCCAGAAGTGCAAGGAGGCCGGGATCCGTGTCATCGTCATCACAGGCGACAATCGTAACACCGCAGAGACCATATGCCGGCAGATCGGTGTTTTCAGCCCTGATGAGGATCTTACCGGCAAGAGCTTCACTGGTCGCGAATTTGATAACCTCACTCCTGGAGAGCAGCTGGAGGCAGCTAAAAACGCTTCTCTTTTCTCGCGTGTCGAGCCGACACACAAGCAGAAGCTGGTCGACCTACTCCAGTCCCTCGGTGAAGTCGTTGCCATGACTGGTGATGGTGTCAACGACGCTCCCGCGCTTAAGAAAGCTGATATTGGTGTGGCGATGGGTTCTGGTACTGACGTTTCTAAGCTCGCCGCTGATATGGTCCTCGCCGACGACAATTTTGCCACCATCGGCGTCGCCATCGAGGAAGGTCGTGCTATCTACAACAACACGCAGCAGTTTATCCGGTACCTGATCTCATCGAACATCGGTGAGGTCGTTTCCATTTTCCTGACAGCCGCGCTCGGCATGCCAGAAGCGCTCATCCCCGTTCAGCTGCTTTGGGTCAATCTCGTCACCGACGGTCTCCCGGCCACAGCATTGTCCTTCAACCCCCCTGACAATGATATCATGAAGCGTCCACCACGCCGTCGCGGCGAGGCCCTGATTGGTGGTTGGCTTTTCTTCCGGTACCTCATCATCGGCACGTACGTTGGCCTGGCTACTGTAGCCGGCTATGCCTGGTGGTTTATGTTCTACGAAGGTGGCCCGCAGATCAGCTTCTACCAGTTGTCGCACTTCCACCGTTGCTCGGCCGACTTCCCTGAGATCGGATGCGCTATGTTCACGGGTGATAGCGCGCGCGCGGCGTCAACTGTGTCGCTGTCAATTTTGGTTGTTATTGAGATGTTCAATGCCATGAACGCGCTGTCGTCGAGTGAGTCCTTGCTAACGCTGCCCGTGTGGAAGAACATGAAGCTGGTGTATGCAATTGCGCTGTCGATGATGCTTCACTTTGCTTTGCTGTATACTCCGTTCCTCCAGGCGCTGTTCTCAATCATGCCGCTAAACTGGACGGAGTGGAAGGCAGTACTTGCTATCAGTGCCCCTGTGATGTGAGTCTCATTTTGCTCTTCTCAACTTATTAGCAGCCCGCTAACGGTCAAGCAGTCTCATTGACGAGTGTCTCAAAGTCGTGGAACGGACGTTTATCGTCGAAAAGGCCAAGACGAAGCAGCTCAAAGCGAAGGAGCAATAAAAGAAGACGGAAACGGGGGTTAAGGCGCGGCGGTTTATAGATATCTAGACCATGTAGCCACACTAATCTTTGATATCCCGGCGTAGACCACGCATTCCATAGAGTTGTCAGTGTTGACTAGGACAAAAACGTTACGGCGGTGGCAGCACACGAATCGGTTGTCATCTTGTTTATGAAATATGCTCAGATTCTCATTACCATGGTGTTTATGCCCCGGTCGCCCTTTATCCCTGCTGATCCCCTCTCCCTCTAGTCTTGCCGTCCCTTGAGCAGCCTCTTTGTCACCTTGTCCTTCTCGATGATGTAGACGTGAGCACCCCAGCCAGAAAGGGCATCGCGATCGACGGCGTTGAGAAGAGCCTGTGATATCGTCTCGAAAAGCTCCTCGGGGCCCTGGCACGCATGATTAGCAACCTGGATTGGAATAATTCCCCCCCC
>Ga0065720_1003492_pt1 | contig 16507 bp, 10 predicted proteins | sample Thericmetagenome_FD_59107 | JGI IMG/M metagenome (GOLD analysis project Ga0065720, IMG submission 59107) | Thermophilic microbial communities from the Joint Bioenergy Institute, California, USA of rice/straw/compost enrichment - eDNA_2 v2... | ecosystem: Engineered > Solid waste > Grass >... | reverse complement strand
CCTTCGCTTTCTCGCACAGCTCAGCAACACGGAGGGAGGCGTGGTACACTAATTGAAAAGGGTCACGGCTCCATGTGTGCTGAGCATGGTCGTCCATGTAGGCAAAGGCGGCACCTTGGCTGGGTCGAACGAGGGGGAGAACTCATCATGGATTATGGGGATGGACGATTCTATATTCATATTTATATTTAAAAGTTGTTGATATACCTGCCATGCTATTCAGATTATCGTCAATTAAGTTTATGATTATCGTCTAGGGTAGAGATCGATTTTCGGTAGTTCTTGGCGTCGATAATCTTGCCTGCTGGTCCCGTCTACAGATTCCGCTCAATACTCCCTTATTGGTCATTCTTCCGCTGTTGTGGAGCGGCTACTGGTCCGCACCTCGTCCGTAACAAGAAGTCTAATGCTTAAATACAAAGGTCGCGGTCTTTTACACTTTGTGTCAATGAATCCTGCTCTTATGATGGCTCTAAGCGTTTATGATTTCTATCTAAACATTCAAACAGGCTCAATATAGCGGCCAACCGTATGAGGGAGGCATTGTCAAAAATTGGACGGAAGATGTCTAAGGACAGACCAATCATGACATTCTCACCAAGACCAAATTATTACGGTGTGATAATCTAGTACCACCGGTAAGGCTCTTAATAGCAGGGGCGATAGTGGAGGAGTCATTCACGTATATAAGGCCTAGCTAGCCGCTCGTTAGGAGGAATTCCTCAGTCAACAATGCAATCAACTGTGGTACGGCTGGTAATAGGCTCGAATTTTCCCCGCAGATAGCGTAGAAAGCGTTTAATGAAAAGATTTTAAGTGGGGCCAAGAGGCGGGCAATTTAGATGGGCAAAGTGTAACTATCACAGTACTTACACGGCCATAACTGCAATAACGCAAGAGTCTCCCCAATTCCAAAACAGGTAGTGGCAGAAGGATAGGTACACTAATGGCTTCGAATATAGATATGTATATAGAATTACCCATTCTGAAGAGCCATGACGAGGACTCTCCAGCAACATTGAGAACAGTTATTAACCAACGACTGGTGACCGCAGTGAATCCCATACTCTACTGTGTGAGGATCTCAGTCCCACAGGCTCTACCACCTGGTCGCTACCTTCCAAGCCATCCCAAGAGGCTGTGGAATCGTCACAAGTTGTCAACCAACAACTGCTGACCGCAGTAGTGAGCCACATGCTTTACTGTGCGAGAACTCCAGTCCCTAGGTTCTACAACCTGGTTAGTACCTTCGAACCCATCTCAGGAGGTTGGGGAATTGTCAGGCATGACAGCAGTCTTGCTATACCAAACTAAGTTTTAGATCAACCTTTAGATACACGCTCCTTTTGGAAACATAAGCGGTCATAATTCTCGAAAGTATACCAAATTTTACCACAACTAAGTCTACACATCATATTATCAATGAAAACAATCAGTCATTTTTCTGTAGAGACACTCTGCTTATAATTGCCTGACAGGAGGTCTGTTAGTGGTCACTTTGGCAGTTTATGGCGCTACACTGTCATCGAAGAGGATGTGGAAACTACCCATACAGTAATTTTAAGACGAAAGGCTGAGTCTTTAGAATCATGTATACGTAAGTAATGTAAGGTAAGGTTGTATAGTTCCTAGTGACACTTTTGTTACTCCAATCTTATGGCGCTAAGCTTATGAACAACAACCTACCCGTGGGAAGGTGGGTATAATATGTGTCTAGAGTATTGCATACAATAGCAACCCGCTGGAATGGTATCTCTGAGTATAATTCTAGGGCATCTTAGTAAAACAGCCACTCTTGGGATGATACTATTCACTCTCTTTTATAGGTCTACGGCTTGTAGATATGTTGTTGGGCTTTGGGAAAGGGGTCCTTAATACAAGACTAGCATGTCTTAATGCATTCTTGTCTTGGAAGCGATTTTAGCGCAATACCTGTCCTCAGAAAACTCTTAACTGACATACCAAGGAGAGTACTGGGTACTAAGATATTTTCACATGGAATAAGGGTATTACTTGAGATAACTCAGTAGACGAACAATTTCAAGTATTGTTTATATCAATAATGAAATGATACCATGTTATTAAAACATATAATAAAAACGGTAACACAAGATCCGTTTGCCTACAAACTTGTCAAAAACTAAACACCCCATAGGACAGCACTATCTCTCTGAGTGAAATATTTCGAATGGCCTGTAAAGAGACAGAAAGACAATATAATTAAGCCTCCAGGGGTGCTGCCTACCTTAAGCTAAACTATGTTACCACAGTACCTATACTCTATTAGTTCTTCGTTAGAATTTACTGATTTATTAGCCTATATATAGCGGTGTATGCTAGTAAATTATTTGGCAACTATTATAACCTATTTGAGGTGATGTATGTGTTTATTTCGACCACTACCTACTCAGGTCGTGCTCACTGCGACGGCGGGCAAGAGGTTGTTAAGTACATTGCGCGGGGAAAAGCCTTTCTTTTCGAGGGAAAAATCCGCGCATAGCTTGTGTCCGCTGGTCCAGCTGGTCCAAGGGGGGAGTGGGAGGTTGAGCTGGTCGAAGCCCGGTTGAATAGCTTGTATCCGCCGGCCAAGCGGGGAAGTCGGGGCGATACAGATGCAGCCAGACTCGAGGTGCGCGTTTTTTACAATTTCGAGTTATAACTAATACTAGTCAACGAGTTCCGTCAATATGGGGAGACTCGACCCGCTGACACTAGAACCAATTCCCATCCAACCAGTTCCGCTTCTCTTTTCTTCACCTGCCGCCAGAGAAGACGTAGATGAGGAGGTAAACCTACTTGAGATTGTTTTCCCACAGGCTTTCCCCAATGCGTAACTTCACCTTCTCTGTGCTTGGTAGCGAATAAGCCTTTTCTTTTCCTTAAAACCCGCGCAGGTTTGCCATTAGGCTTTTTTTGTGCAGGACTTTATAAGTCGTAAGTAGCTACAGATAGTATAACTATGCCGGCCGGCGTCGTGGGCACGGCCCAGTACCCCAGTAGGGTAGAACGTGGCCGAAAAATAGAATTATCATCATCATCATCAAGCTGGGAAGTTGGATCGAACGTGGTCAAAGGCCAGGTGAATGCGAGGTGGAGGGAGCTGGATTCGAACCGACATGCCGACCCACAACAGACTTATCCAGGCATAATGCATTTCGACTGCGCCATCCACCATCTGATTAAAATTATCTATTAAGCTATCACTATCTCCTACGGGTGTTGCTATTGCTATGCTAGTTTTATACCCATACAATTTAGAGAACCATATCTGCTATGCTAAATATCAACTCGTATCATCTTACACAAGTATTATTTCTATTTAACATCACTAGTTGGTATTGCGAGTTGGTATTTCTTTGTTGTCAATCATATCAGACTATTTACCGAGTTCTTTGGAGCAGAGTATATTTATGACATCGTCTTCTAAGCGCACACTGCAAGATTCTTAGACCGAACGAATAAGCTGATTTGTTTAATATATAAGGTTAATAGTGTAAATAACTTTTTGTTCCCTAGTCAGCTAGTCCATACCAAAGGAAAGGAAATTACTTCGTCGTGGAAGCCATTGAATATTATTAATCAAGTCGATTGGCTCTATTGATGTTACAATACATATGTTAAACGGCAGTTGATTGAATACACCACTCAGGTTGAAACATCATGATGATAGGATAAGGGCTATCATTACTCCTTGAATCTCTCCACTATTTATACAAGGAACGTTTTAGTATCCATTAATACTCGAACGCTCTAAGACCCGAAATAAACAGATCGTTTATTTTTCACCTACACTTACGGATGATGCTTTATGTTATGACACTTAATTGCTATACAGGTAGCTTGAACTAGTATACGTTTAAGTAGTATCCGTAATAATATATCTCTTTGCCTGCTTGAATACATAGCTATGCAATTTATATTGTTTCATTGATTAAATATAATTTCTAGTATACTATTCAGTATATGTAGGGTCCCCATTCTACAATTGGAATATAATGTTTTAAACATATATATAATTACCTCTATAAGATCGGAGGGTCTAAGGGAGTATCAGGTTTTAGGATTTCAGTTGCTACTACTCTCAGCCTAGGTCCCTTGGGGGAAAATATAGAAGCTGGCAGAATTGAGTATTACTACTATACCCTAGTTAAAAATGTAAGTAGCTAATATATATATGTTTTTGAACCACAACGCTTTACTATTAGGTAGCTCATAAGCATATGAAGTTAAAGCTGTTTGTAGACGGCTTCGCTTGGTTTCAGGTAGTTTTTTTAAGATACCAAAGCTTTAGTGGTAAGTTAAAACCCGTATTTTCCATTTGTAAAGAATTCAGAGTAAGCTTGTGATTGAAAGCTCTTAGAGCCATCAAAAAGCGTCTCAAATATTGAAAAGATGAATAGTCCTTGCTCTAGCCGTCTTTACGTACTTAGATATTACTAATCACCTCCTTGTATTCATACTAGTAACTATCAAACATTAGTTCAACCCCACACCGATATGGGCATACTCCTCGTAAAAGAAACAACCCAACCTAAACGAGGTCCTCTTTCAATTGTGTACAAAGTGTATTTCAAAATCTCTTTCTATAAAACCTAATGCTTCACTTCAAATTAACTATGCTTCTACGCATAATATCAAGGAAAATGTAACAATTTGTAAAGAGAATGATTAAGCGATATGATACCGATATACGAATTGTGTTTTCCATTTATATGGAAACTACATAAGGTAAAGTGCCAACAGTATCTAGGGTCTTGTTATCAGTTTTTATGTATTTGGAAAATGGATAAAAGCAGACAAAGCTTGTATTTTGCTTAAGTTTCTACAAAGCATAGGTGGGTCAATACGATGAGGAATAGGGGGCTTACGCTGCATCCAAGCATAGAGTACTAATGTGTCGAATTCGGAGTTCCCAGTGTCTTCCGCTTCCACCTCCTACCGAGGTAGTAAAGTGAAAAAAACCAGCACAATAGCTGAGGTAAACGAGCTATGAGAATAATACTATGAGTTATGATTTAACCTGCTCTCTATCTAATATTACATTTATAGAGTTATTAGCAGCATGAAGCGGAGCAAATATCAGGGACCGATGTTAAACATAGGATGATGATTCTATTTTTCGGCCGCGTTCTACCCAGACGGGATACTGGGCCGTGCCCACGGCGACGGCAGGCATAGCTATCCTAATAATAACCACTTACAAGTATATAGGAGGAGAGGGATCCGAAAAATTAAAGAGATACACTGAGAAGTATTGCTAGGGGGAAGAAGAGTGATAGCGATTATTTCACTAGACAACGCGTTCGATGTGCCTCCCTTAGTATGTCTAGTAATATTACCAAAAAGGCTTTGAAATCTGTCGATAAAGTTAGGTCGATATCTACTAGAAGAGAAAGGCTTTTGGTTAGTAAGAAAAATATTAGATGTCCAATTAGTAACCACAGCTTTATCAATTGATATAGCTATTTTTTATCGCTCAACCCTCATACTTCGCCTACTACTCTCGAATCGTTTTAGGGGGAAAGAGAAAAGTTATATCACTAGTTTTGCTTTAGTAATCAGGTTAGTTGTAACCGAAGGCAGTGAACAGATAAACTGATAATTTCACTCACGTACTATCGCTGACACGCCCTCTAGTAACTTTTTAGAGGTCCTTGGAAAAATATTATTATCATAGGGTACAATAGGCAACGGTTGTCCTCTGTCGAGCGGGAACTGTCTGTTTCAAGTCCGTTAAAGTAAATCGGATAAATTTTTGAATAATTACTCTAAGCATATAAAAAGTTCATTAAATCTTCGATAGCTTATGACTACAATCTGAAATATTGATGAGATCTACCAAAACTATTACTTTGACAAAATCTCTGGCGTCACGAAACACCATTTTAGTTGGTAAGATAACCCTGTTCAAATCCAAGGATAAGGGTTAGGCGATTACCTAAACGATGTAGGACATATCATAGCCTTGTAGGAAACAGTTTTATGTGCACTTTGATAAACACATGATAAAGTAAGGCAATAAACGGGCCAAAGCTGATATGTGAAGACTAAAGATATATAGACCAACTCTAGAAGGCCAAAACTAGTCATTGTCTGTAAAACCTAGCTCTACTGGAATTTATGTAAATGAACGGAAAAAAAAGCGATATATTGTTGTCAAATAGTTATAAAGAATAATAATAACAGTGAGTCCCGTAAATGAAGATCACGATGCTACGATTTAGAACTTTCTTTATCGAGCTGCCCATAAACATTGTAAACTGGAGCCTGTCAATAACTTATGTCTATAGCCGTTGGATTACATAAGCTTTTGTTCAGTTTGTTTATTACTACAAGGTCATTTAGGAATCTGGTAAGGTCTGTCAGCTGCTATAAAGCTTAATTAACCCAGAATATAAGCGACCTTTTAGTAGCTAAGGAAGGTTGTTAACACGGAATCGATTCATGAATTACTGAACTGAGTCCAGCGTTTGTCACAGCCACTTGAACGAGACGTTCTGTGCCATGAAGGAGACGTTCTTGTACACATAACCTAAGTCAGCCTTGTCAGGAGTTCCGCAATATAGAGGTAACAAAAATCTAGTGCACTAGCATAAGATATCAAAGTTGTAACTACGTGTAGCTAGAGAACTATGCCTGCCGTTGTGGGTACTGCCTAGTACCCCACTTAGATAGAATGTAGCTGGTAGATTCATCATCATCATTATCTGGTGTAATAAGCCACATACACTGCTACTGTGTGAGGATCCTAGTCCCTAAAGTTCCACAACCTGATTACTGCCTTTGGTCCCATTAAGAAGGCTATGGAGTTCCACACTTCCTGAATCCAGGCTGTTATATCGAACTTTACAACTGGAGGAGAGGAAAGGTAATATAATAGAAGAGGGTGTCTAATCAATTTCTTGAAACATACTCAACTGGCTACCATTTGAACTTGTTACACGTAATACGGAGTTATAATGATTATCAAGTTTATTTTTAAATTAATGCGTATTGTAATCCTCATGTTCAGGGCAATATTTATATCGGGTTCAAAGCAAAAGGTATTTTATTTAGGTATACAATAGGGGGTAGAGATCAATAATCAATTATCTCGATGGTCTAGTATTCGGATTCTTGGATAAAATCTGGAAGATATGATGTTAAGTTCTCTGCCACACTACATAGGCGAGAAGTTGAAATATTGCTCTTACTTGGAGTTAGGATCATAGGTCACTTTAAGTCTCCCCAGGCTTATCGAAAACTAGTATACAAGTATTTAAATAAGTGAAACATCAAAAAGCACTTGATGCAACCAGTCATAAAAAACGGCTGGATAAAAGCAGAGAAGTTATTGTATACGATGATCATTCTATTGCCCGCTACGTTCTACCCACCAGATAAAGAACTGTATCCAGATGGACGAAGGCATTGAAGGTCAAAGAACAAGAGCTTCGATAAGTGAAAACACATTCACTAGGTGGTGAAATAAAATTATCTAATATCTAAACTGTAGCATCTATCGCTGCAAATATGCTTACTTAGCATAAAAATACTCGCTAGATTTATGCTGATGCAGCTTCATTAGGTTCAAAAATAAGGTTAGTGCTAATTATAAAGAGCAAAACCAATGCTTTTGACATGCCTAAAACATGTAAGCTTGTACTTAAAAATACTGGAAGCACCTAAATAGATGCCTTGAAAAAACAATGCATCTTGTGCTTGTTTGGTCGTGAATTGGTACCAAATCCTTGAATGATTAGGTAACTTCCTACTAGGCTTAAAGACCTTAGGGATTTGTATCCTATCAGGAGATCTGCTCTAGGTCTACTGCGTTCTATAATAACCATACGGTTAATCTGCTTCCTTTGAAAGTAAAGTAGATATATTCGTGCTATTTCATTTAGAAACACCATGCTGTATATTTACCACATAGCTCAATTCCCATTATGGGAGGGGTTTACAATCTCTTGACATGGGCTCGAAAATGCTAGGATGTAAAACCTAAGGACTGCGATCGTTACACAGTATGCGTATGTGATTTACAAAGTTACTAGCAGCTTATTGACAACTGTTCTATTGCCGGATGAGGAACCCTCATCATGGCCGTGAAGAATGGGCGATCCTACACAGATCTGTACTCGAGAATCGTTATAATGCCTGCTCTGCCATTAGATCATTGTCAACCAAGTTCATGATAATCGTCGAGGATAGAGGTGGTTCTTGACGATGATTGTTACTTGAAATTTATCTCTCTTGTGGCCCCAATAAGAAACTCCTTGGTCTTTGCCCCACGTCTGCGTAACGGCCTGTTATAACCAACAGTGGCTTGATCTGGAGTAGTACGGTCCGTACACCAACCAAATAAGAAAAAGGCATCGTTACCAATCAAAACCAGGAATCGTTCCTCAACGCCCAGAGGTATTCATCCTCAACACCGAAAGATCGAGACCCACAGTTCATGCCATTAAGAGGGGTGGGCAAAGGAAGCCATATAAGCATATAGAATTTTTATCGGTTTTAGGTAGGGTCACCTGGCCGAAAAGTCCTCTAGTCAGTAGTACAAACATCTTTTACTCAACTGGTGACTGCAGCTATTAGTCAACTGTGTGAGAACCTGTGTCTCAGGTCCAGCAACCTGGTACCTCTTGAACCCATCTCAGAAGGCCTGTCTGGATTATCACACGACCACTGATCTGCATCTGGGCCATAACGAATATGATTCTATTTTTTTCGGCCACATTCTACCCAGACGGGGTACCGGGCCGTGCCCACGACGACGGCGGGCATAACTATGCTAATGATAACCATTTACAACTGAGCCCTTGTGTGCAAGGGAAAGCCTCCTGGCAGAAACCTGCGCGTAGATTACTAGAAGAGAGGAGAGACATTTTCTGCAATCAACAAAAGGAGAAGGAGAATCAACCATTGGGGAGAGCTTCTGGAACAACAATCTCGAGTGGTTCTGGCGCCTCCTCTTCGTCTGCTCTGACTGCAAGCGAGGGAAGACGAGGAAGAATATATATATATATATATATTTCGACCACTGTCTACCATATCTAGGTACTCGGGTCGTGCCCACGGCGATGGCGGCCAAGAGGTTGCTAAGTACATTGCGCGGGGGAAAAACCCGCGCGTAACTTGCGCCCGCTGGTCCAGCTGGTCCTAGGGGGGAGATGGGAGGTTGAGCTGGTCGAAGCCCAGTCGGGTAGCTTGTACCCGCCGGCCAAGCGGGGAAGTCGAGATTGATCATGGTCAAAGACCAGATGAGTACGAGGTGGAGGGAGCCGGATTCAAATCGAGACGAGGACGATTTAGAGGAATAGGGAGTGGCTCTAGTATCGATGAGTCAATGATCTCACCCATACTGGCGAAGCTCGTTGACACGTCTCAAGTATAGACTGAAGGATTTGTGGAAGGTTCGAGCATCAAGCCGGGCTGCATCTGGTTGCCCCAAATAGAGATAGGACACAGACCGAGGTGTCCGCGGCGGACTACCTGACCGCAAGACTATCGGTCCGAGGGCCCCACCCTCCTGTTCCTAGAGCAAGAACAGATGACGAGCTAAATCACTCGAGATTGTTTTACCACAAGAGCTTCTAATTGTTAAATCGTCATTTCTTTTACCGAGTAAATAAAATACTCTCCTAGTGGTTTCCCAGTTTTTTGAACTACGCGGGGGCTTCTGCCTGTTGGCTTTCCCTCGCGCAAGATATTTAAAGTTGTAACTAGGTGTAGCTAGAGAACTATGCCCGCCATCTTCTCACCTGCCGCCAGAGCAGACGTAGATGAGGAGGTAGACCCACTTGAGATTGTTTTCCCACAGGCGTTCCCCAATGCGTAGCTTCTCCTTCTCTCTTTATACTTTGTAAAGAATATGCCTTTTCTTTCCTTTGAACCACGCGCAGGTTTCTGCCATTAGGCTTTCCCTTGCACAGGACTTTATAAGTTGTAAGTAGCTATAGATAGTATACTATGCCCGCCGGCGTCGTGGGCACAGCCCAGTACCCCAGTAGGTTAGAGCGTGACCGAAAAGTAGAATCATTATCATCTATCGATCGTATCATATATGCTCGAATATAGTATGTCCCTTTATGGACATTAGGCCCTATATTACGGCCCAGTGCGGACCAGTAGCCGCTCCGCAACAGTGGAAGGACCAATAAGGTAGCACTGAGCGGAATCTGGAGACGGACCAATCGCAGGCAGGGTAGGCGACGCCAAGAACCGCCGATAATCGATCTCTGCCCTCAAATATTATCGTGAATTTGGTTGCGATGGTCTGAATGACAGGGCAGGCATGCAACGACTCTCGAATAAATAGAATTTTCCGTCCCCAGAAACCATAATGAAAACGCAGTCAACAATAGAGAAAATTGTCAACCAACAACTGGTGACCGCAGTAAGCCGCATGAAATACTGTGTGAGGATCCAAATTCCCCTGGTTCTACAACCTGGCTACTACCTTCGAACCCCATCTCAGGGGGTTGTAGATCATCACACTATTTTTTAGCTACTACATATTTTTAGCTATGCACAACAGTTCTTTATTACAAGTATTCCTTCAACTGGCTTAGAATCAGATGACCAGCAGGTAGTACCTGGTAAGAAGAGTGGGAACATAAAGAACCTATAAAACCGCAGTGCACGCGAGGTTCAAAACGACCAGTAGGAAACAAGGCGTTTCTGACAACCGGTCGTCTGAGCTAAGAATTACTAGCGAAAGATCGTTGAAACTCAGAATCGCTTACGAAAATAAAATCCTTTGGTAGAAGAGAGAAGGATTCTGAGTATACAAGGTAGATGAATTCCGCAAAACAGGAATTGGACGAAAAAAGCTCCCAGTAAGCAATAGAAGCAGTTACTAAAACTCATTGGTGACCGCAGTGGTTCTGAATTTGTGTGAGAACTCCGCAACCATTCGATATGCAACAATGGTGGGCGGAGAACAGATCATCATCCTGCCTATGGGATGGCTGGTCATACAAGGCCTTTCTAAAACTCCCCTGAGACGCTCTATGATATGATGTGATTCTATCTTTCGGCCACGTTCTATCCTAATGACGTACTAGGCCGTGTCCACGACGCCGGCTGGCATAGTTATACTATTTATAGCAACTTACAACTTTTAAAGTCCTGAGCAAGGAAAAGCCTAATGGCAAAAACCTGCGTGTGGTTTAGAGGAAATGAAGAAGCGCATTCTTTGCAAACCACAGAGAGAAAAGGAGAAGTTACCCACTGGGAAGAGCCTGTGGGAAAACAATCTCAAGTCTAACTCCTCATCTTCGTCTGCTCTGGCAGCAGGTGAGGAAAACAAAGAGGAGGAGGAGCTGGATGAATGGGAATTGGTTCTAGTGTCAGAGAGTCGAAGATCTCCCCATATTGACGCAACTCGTTGACTCGTCTTAGGTGTAAACTAAAAGTTTTGTAAAAGCGCGCGCACCGGGCCGGGCTGCATCTGGATTGCCCCAGGTAGCAATAGAACACAGACCGAGGTGTCCGCGGCGGACTATCTGACCGCACGCACATTTCTTGATGGTCTTCGAGGGGTGGCCAAAATGTTAGTGGTAGTCGACAAAGCCTCCATGGCCAGTAACCCCCTGTATCCAACAGCCCAGGACGTGTCTAGCCCGCCTGCGTTGTAGGCACGGCCCAGTACCCCATTAGGGTAGAACGTGGCCGGAAAAAAGGATCATCATCATCATTGTGTGAGAACTCTTGTCTCTCAAATCTCTAGTAAGTCAACCCCGCACCCATCTCAGGAAGTCTAGCTCGATAGTCAGGTCTTTGAATTCTCCATTAAGATAATACTACCCTCGATAGTTAGTAATAAATCTTTAAAATCATTCGTCTCTGATCATGGGGGATTCACTGAAGCAATAAAGGTTACATGTTACGGCTCGTCATGGGCTCGGCGGCTGCCCCAAAGATGGAGTAGCGGGCATCCAGTACGAGGATTCCAAGGGGTCAAGAGGCGGATTGATCAGATGGGGAAGAGCATTTATCGTAGTAATTGCACTGCGATGCACTGTGATAACTGCGCAAAACTCCTTGACGATACCAAAGCAGGTAATGGTAGTTGGACAAACAGACTGGGGGCCTCGAATATTATCATGTATATAGAATTACTCATCCCCAAGTCATGACGATGGTTTCCAAGTCAACAATAGAAACGGTTTTCAGCCAACCGTTGGTAACCGCAGTGATTCCATGCTCTACTGTATGAGATTCCAGTCCCTCGGGTTCTACAACCTGGCCACTACCTTTGAACCGTCCCAGGACGTTGTGGAATCGTCATATTACCTACGATAGTGGTAGATATATACTCAAACGTAGCAAAAAATGTGCATAAGCCCTCAAATCCTTATTGAGTGCAAACTAATACATATTTCAACAACGGAGAGGGGGATAAAAGTGATACGGCAGCATAATCCTCTGGATCATTCGAGTATATATATCTTTTGGGAACTTCTTATACTTCCTCCTAGGCATTTAGGACGATGGAGTTCAAGTACTTGTTCTTAGTCATATCAACATGCATAGACTATCTACATAACATCTAGGCTATAGCTGTTAAAGAGAACTACGTAATAGTGGATTTAGTCTAACTAAGAAGAGATAACACGGATGTAACAGTTAACTTGATTAAGTTCTAGTTCTTCATTATATCTGATAAAGTTATGTACATTACCTCCAGCGGCATACAGAGAGCTTCAAGGCCATCTTTAGTTGATCCCAGACGCTTTTTCGAACTGTCCCTTCCTACACCAAGTCTCTTCTGGGGGGATGGCGCAGTTGGAGTGCATTACGCCTGGATAGACCTGCTTTGGCCTGGCAGGTCGTCGGTTCGAATCGGCTCCCTCCACCTCACACTCACCTGGCCTTTGACCACGAACATCCCTAACTCCCCCGCTTGGGCCAGCGGGTAAAAGCTACTCAACCAGGCTCCGACCAGCTTAACCTCCCATCTCCACGCTTGGACCAGCTGGACCAGCGGGCACAAGCTACGCGCGGGATTTTCCCCCGCGCAATGTAGTTAGCAACCTCTTGGCCGGCGTTGCCATGGGCACGACCCGAGTACCTAGATATATGGTAGATAGTGGTCGAAAAAAATATACATATATACATATACATACTCTCCTCTGTGTCTAATTTGCAAGTTACTAACCATTCATCTCTAATAAAGCAACCGACGATACAGTATCTAAAGTAACAGAAACAACACGTTAAGTGGCATTTAATCCAGTAAAGCTTGATATTAGTAGCTTACATTTTTTTTTCCTCCAGATATATACCCTTTTATAAAGTATTGTATTGATAGCATGTATATGTATATATCTAGGCGACTACAGGTTGATTATTTTCCATTACCCTAGAGCACCTAGATAATATTTATTTCACCGCAAATATTTATGATAAGGCATCCCAATAATTGAGTTGCTACGGTGAAAAGTGTACATTAGCAGCTGCGCTGAGACGATCCGACAACCTCCTAGAATTACTTGGAAGGTAGTAGCTAGGTTGTAAAAATTGAGATACTGGGGTCCTTAAACAGCAAAGTACGTGATTTACTGTGGTCCTCAGTTGTTGGTCTATAACTGTCTAAGGATGATTGAACGAGTCATCATAGCTCTGGGGATGAGCAACTCTATGTACATATCTATACTTGATGACCGTTGACATGCCTGCCTTGCCATTGTCAACCAAATTTACGATTGCCGTTGATGTAGAGATCGATTATCGGTGGTTCTTGGCAACGGTAATCTTTCCTTGCCTACGATTGGTCTGTCTTCTGGCCCTACTTGAGCTTCCCTAGTTATTCCTCCTTCGCTGCCAGGAGGCTGCTGCTGGTCCACATCTGGGCCGGAACATTTCCCGCAGCGCTGCGATAGAAAGTCAATGGAGAGCCCACTGGCATAAGAGATGATGAGAGCCACTCCCTACTCCTCTAAATCTTCTTCCTCGTCTTCCCTCTCCTGCAGTCAGAGCAGACGAAGAGGAGGCGTCAGAACCACTCGGGATTGTTGTTCCACAAGCTCTCCCCAATGGCTGATTCTCCTTTTCTTTTGTTGATTGCAAAGAACGTCTCCCCTCTCTTCTAGTAATCTACGCGCAAACAGATGTCTACACAGCACGAAGCTTCTCGTTTCGCTGGGCTCGCTCGACCTTCCGCACCGACTCCGGTCTCCCTCAAGGCTAAAAAGTAAAGTAGTGCTGCTATATACTACTCTCAGTATAAACTCCAATGCAGCTTGCGCGCCGCCTGCTATCACTCATCATCATCACCATAATCCTCCTGCCAATTCACACCACAAATGCCGCAAGCTGGCGCCTGTGTCCTGGCTGCTTTAAAGAGAGCCAGGGACGATCAGGTCAAGGAGCTGAACGCCACCATTTCGATTGTCGGAGAGCTCGTCGATGCTATCGCTATGGTGGAGAGCCAGCGCAAAAAGCCCGCTGGAGAAGCAAGTCGGCAAGCCGTTAATCGACAAACTTCATTCCCTCCTGATCCAAGAATCCATGAAAACGACAAGAGTCCTCACCTCTTCCCCCACCGCTATTCCGGTTCCCTCTAAATCCACGATACCGCAGCTACGAATGTCTCTGACATTCCCACAACCGGGCTCAGGATGATGTTTCTCCTACTCCGGCCCCTCCAAAACAACCCCGTTGGGCTGATGTGGCCGCGACTCCTTTGCAATCCCCTCAACGAAAGAAACAAACCACACTCAGCCACCCTTCCCCGAGCGGCTCTCTCGCTCGTCCGATGGATCGCACCGCGAGTAAGCGTGTCTTCCTTCGGATGAACAAAGCCGAGCCTGCGAACGCGTTCTGGAGTCAAGCCTCGCCCGCAGAAGTTGTCACTCTATTAGTGAATTACATGGGCTTCCCGCGCGATCTCATCAATCGCGCGTATCCAATTAAATCCGGCTGGTGCGTTGAAGTGAGGGAGCAGCAACATCGCTCTTTGCTAGTCAAGAAGGCAAAGGAGAAAGGCCTTGTCAGCCGGAGAAAACCACTTTTGCTTACATTGCGAGGAATGTACCTCAAACGATCCGCGACTTCACGGGCCAACCCATCGATACCGAACCGCTCATTCAGCGAGAAGCAATCGTTGTCACACACCAGAAGAACGCAAAGGTCATCAAGAGCAGATCGGGTGCCTGGATTGTGGTTCTCCGCCGGCAATGCCCCAGCTTCCGACTGTTTGACTCGGACCCTGCTATCCCATTGTCCCACAACCCCCGAATCTACTCTTGCGAGCACTGTTTCGGCTTCCACCATCGGGACAAGTGCTGCTATGCTGCCGTCTGCAGCAAGTGTGGCGGCCCAGCTCACAACCATACAGGGTGCCGGCCAATCCCTCGGTACCCCAACTGCCTTTCTCCAGCTACCCCCGGACACCGCGACTGCCCAGCCCTCCCAAAAAAATCTCCCAAGGCTGAGTCCTGAAGCCTACGCGCGAGCAGAGAGCCGCCTTCCGCAAGGCTGGCCGTGCAGCGTACAAGGCTAAGGTAGCCGAGCTTAAGAACACATCGACCCCTCCCTCGGCCCTCCCCTTCCTTTTCGAACCCAACTTCGAGTGACAACAATAGCTCAAGGCAAAATTCTCTAGACGCGATCGCTGAGTCCACACCTAGCGAGGCGCACACCGTTGGCCTTGGTGCGTCGCCGTCATCCGACTGGGTGATGGTCAGCCGCTCTGCTGCTGCGATGTTCCCTGGTGGCAGACTCTCAAAAATGAGAGCGCTCGCCCGGTACAGCTCGCTACGTAGCGACTCCCGACAGCGCGTTCTGGGGAAGGTAGCAGCTAGTTTGGAGTCGCTCCCAACCATTCAGCAACTGTTCCCGCCACAGGATCGGTCCGAATCACCCGACCCAATTAACACTATCTGATGCCCAAGAAGTATAGCAGACATCTTCAAATCTTATCTGCAAACGCGCAAAAATCCATCGCCTACACAGACAGCCTCCTCGAGCTGGCAGCTAGACGGAGAATATCCCTTGTCTGTGTTCAAGAACCTGCGGTCATCAGAAGCAAGGTTCGGAGACACCCTGGTTTCACCATGATCTCCTCGGGCGACCCTGAATGCCGAACGGCTATTTACATTGACAAAAGATCCCCTTTCTCTGCTCTGCACGACCCTCTCCATTTTGCAGTCTCGGTTTCTTTCTCCGGGTTCCAGATTGTCTGCCTCTACATCCACCCGAGAAACAAGCTCGCTTTCCCAGCCTGGCGCTTTCTCCGGTCAATTCGAGCCTCCCAATCACATATTATCGTCGGTGACTTCAACACCAAACATTCTCTCTGGGACCCTAGAGCAGATACAAACCCTCGAGGGGAGCTCCTCGCAACGTGGATTGCTGCTTCCGGCCTCGTGATTCTCAACCCCCCAGGTGAGACTCACAATAGAGGCGGCATCTTCGACCCAGCTCTTGGACCAGCTAGAGCTTTTGCAAGGTTCGCTCATTGGGTTTCAGATCGCTTTGGTGGTCTCAGTCCCTACGGCACCGCCGCAATATCTCC
>Ga0065720_1020153_pt1 | contig 16514 bp, 15 predicted proteins | sample Thericmetagenome_FD_59107 | JGI IMG/M metagenome (GOLD analysis project Ga0065720, IMG submission 59107) | Thermophilic microbial communities from the Joint Bioenergy Institute, California, USA of rice/straw/compost enrichment - eDNA_2 v2... | ecosystem: Engineered > Solid waste > Grass >... | reverse complement strand
GAGTAATATAATATTCAAATGCTTATATTGGATTTATAAGTACAGCTAATTTAGGATACGTAATAACTTAATCATGTTTGTCTGACTTCTTGTCAATGAGTGTTCTCTTAGCCTCATGCTTTGCCTGCTTTTCTTCTCTTCTCTTTCTCAGTGCCAATTGATTTCTGGTTTCCAAAAAATCTGCAAAAGTAATTTCTTTTTCTTGTCCGTCAAGTCTTCTCTCTTCCTCTCTATAAAATCACAAGATATTCACTTAATCTTACCCAAAGATGGTCTTTAAGGCGGCTTCCATCTTAGGAATACTTCTTTCACGAACGAAAATCAATTCAAGAGTGTCTTCTTCTGTAATTTTTCCTCTCCTGTGCTTATCGTACATCAAAAATTGAACCAAATAGAAGAAGGACTTTGGCTCAAGGTTAGTCTCATCGGCTATGCATCTCTTGAACATCAAATCAAACTCGTGCTTGTCGATCTTTCCATCTAGGTCTTCGTCTACTTCCTACAAGGGTTATAAAATAAGTGATGGATTGCCGTACCCAGATCATATTCTCTATCTCAGATCTACTCATTTTGAAGTTTAAGTCCTCAAGAATCTTTGCAATATCGTCTGCATTTATGTGAGGAACAAAAGGCTTCTCCTTCAGCTTTGCCTTAGAGAATCTATTCGTCTCACCGAACTTTTTATCGTATTGGGAAGGGTTAGATTTCTCATCATCTAGCTTCCCATCCCTAGGTCTGTCTTCTTCCCTCTTCTGTTCAAGCTTGGGAGTTGCCTCAGAGAGCATTTGGAAGACTCTGTCGAGGTTAACTCGTTCTATAGGATATATCTCTCTTTCTAGAAGTTCTTCTTCATAGCATTTCTCCTTTTCAGGCTGTTTTGTGATTCCTTTATGGTATAAATTCTTAGGATCGAGAAGCTGTTTCTTTTGGGGTTTTTCACCGTCCTGGCCTGAGATTCCGGAGGTGCCCAGACCTCCAGTAGACTGGAGACTTTTGGTTGTAGTGTTGAATTTGGTCACTGATTGGGATTTTCTATCCATGTTGGACTCTAACAATAAAATTTATATATTTCAAATCGCCTAATCTTGGCAGTTTTGCTTTTGAAAAATGTTGTGGAAAAGCATATAATGCTTTAGAAGAGAGAAAATATAGAAACATTTATACAAGACAAGTATCAAGCACTTACGATTTTGGCTTCTTGGCCTCAACCTGCTTCTTCACAGCCTCCAATTTTGCTAGAATAGCATCAGAATCTGGGGCTTTTAAACTCTCCAAAACTTTTTCATTGAGCTTTTTATACAGCTCTGTATGTGTATGCTCTCCCATCTCATTGATATACCTTGAATTCAGTTATTCTCAAAGAGACTTATACCTTGTTCTTAAATAGAAGCCCACGACATCATCTCTAAGACAATTTTGATGGAAGACTCTCTCTTCTCCATGGAATATTATGCTTAGATATGTGAAGCTGCCCACAGCTAGACCCTGAATCAAAATTCTATTCATATTTACCAATAGATTTGAAGAACATGTTATATGGGCCTTGTTTTCTTGTTAGCAAGGCTGTTATAAGGACAGAATTGACAATCAGGAAGATACTTGAGTCTGCAAAAGTTCTAATCTCGAGCTTGTTATCCTTATCTATGAAGCTGTAGGTTGGTAAGGGAAGGAAGTGGATTACTTTTTGAATTCATTTAGAATATCAATGCGAAGAGCCTTGTATTTGAGCCTGTCTTCGAACCATTTTTTATAGTTATGGTACCAGCTTCTTTGGACTTCGGGATTCTGCTGGATAATACGTGGGACATACTCTAGGAATTTGAAAAGAGAAAAAGATTTGAATACTCTCGTCTTTTTGTTTATCCATCCTAAATAAAATTTACGCTATTGAGCTAAACATAAACCTCCTACTATGAAAGAATTACGAATTATTCTTGACAGCCTTTAAGAAGTAATTAGAAACAAACCATTCTGTTCCCTCTCTAAATCCAAACATTTCAGCCATAGTTATATAGTACATCCTCCATCTATTAAACCAAATCTTTCCCTCTTCTTTTCCCTTATACGTCTCCTCAAAGATTTTCAGGATTCTCTTGCTTTCCTGATCAAACAGTTTGAGCCAAGCCTCACAAGTCTTTGCATAATGTCTTCCATTTACTTTATATTCCGCTGCAATTTCCCAAGACCTTCCAATAGTACGATCAAGGCTTTTAATGAGATTATGAGAAGGCATGATCCTTCCTGTTAAGAAATACTTGCCGATCCAGGTTTTTGTGTCGAAGGGATATGCTCTATCTTTATGTGAAAGAAATTGCAAGAATAGCCCTGTTTCGTCATCAGCCCAATCATCTCTTAACTTATTGAGGAACTGTTCCCAGTTCTTTACTTGTTCGAGCATCTCGCAAGAATAGATTCTCTCGAACCTAGGTTTGCCAAGGAAGTTTTCTATTTGTTTTCCATAGCGTTCTCTGGTAAAACTGTTTATGTCGCAGGTTATTACTAACAGCCTATCCTTCAACCCCTTGTCCTTAGCCTTTATCTCGATGAATTCTCTTTGAGAGTCTGAGTTGGCGATAGCAACGACCTTACTTTTTGTGTAATTTTCTAGAATGTACATAGTAGCAGATCCCCAGCCGCATCCGGCATCTAAGACATTGTAACCATCTTTTAGCTCCATTCTTGCCATGGCAACCCTCATCATATTGATTTCTGCGGTGGTTAGTAGCTGACGAATGCTCTTTCCTTTTTCAAACTCCTTAGTCATGGAGGATGTACCTGTCACAACATCCCTATAGAAGGATTTGGAAGGTTCGGGACTGACATCATGATACTCTAGCTCATACCAGTAAGAACAACTGTATTTAAGGTAGTCTCCTAAAAAGAGTTCAAAAGCACTGGCAGGGACCTCATACTGTTGCTCCTTAGCCTTATCAGCCTGGATATTTGTGTCTTCCTCTGCTCTCATTATCCTCTCAACAAAATCCCCGGTCGTGTAATGTTGGTAGCCTCCTGGAGCAAGATCAACCTTGCAAGTATTATGAAGCATCTTGCACACCCCATACCTAAAGAGAAGGTCGGGGATTTTGCCTTTCTCTGCCTTTGTGATTAGGAAACTGTCGGTTTCTGGAGTGGTTTCTTTGTTTCTTGATTCCATATCAATTTTGTTTTGGAGAAGATTTAAGTGAAAGATCCAAAAAAAATTATTAAAATAATTATATAATCCGGATACATAGGGCTCTTGATTGATATTTAGAAAAGATCTTTACCCTTACATTCCTTTTGTCTTCGTAGTATCAGGTGAGGACAATATCATAGGTTGTAATTAACTGAGTTGAAACAGGCAAAGGTCTTTCAGAGGCTGAAGTTTAGATCAGAAAGTCTTTTGTTTCGGGTTTTTAGGTTGAATAGGTGAACTAGCTGGTGAATTAACGAATAGGTAATTTATTTTGTTAATCTTACCAGTTTGGTTTTCAAATTTAACTTTTTATTGCAACAAATTCAGATAAAAGTCTTGCTATTGAGCTATGTTGGTAGGCAAAGGATCTTATTCTTCCAATCCAGACACATCCAAATATGAACAACATTCTCTGGAACTCAAAGTCTGTGAAGAGTGTGAAGTTAGGCACTCACACAAATTCACCGAAGAATATTACGATAGTAAAAAAGACTCCTCTCAAAAAGGAAGCAATCCACCCTCTTACAGGGGCGACAGCACTATCTTCACTCTATTGCCTGAGAGAAGGACTAATACTCCTACTCTCATCGCAAATGATGATAGCAGAAAGCCAACAGGAGAATCATTCATTGGTGATAAGCCCGATCCTAGATACTATTCTGAGAAGCCAGAGTATAATCATGAGCGGGATCCCTCAGTCGAGAAGAACAGCTGGAGAGGAGCATATATTAGTAAAGGCGAGGGAACATTTGGATATAATTCCCAAAGAAATAAATCTTTACTTGACGAAAGTCCTATAAGAAGACAAGACACCAACAATTCTTCTGGAATTTGGGATAGGGACATCCCTGATCCTAAAAAGCATAGATTTGAGAGTGATAGAGAAAGAATGATTCAATATTCCCGTGAATTTGAATCCCATCTCCAGAAAATTGCCGATAATACCGAATCCAATTTGAAGAAGGACTTTGACAAAGCGGCTCACAGCATCCTACACAATCATGTGGACAGTGCAAGAAAGAATAAAGAAAATGACTACGCTCACAGAAATAAATACCTAAATGAAATAGCTGATCAAGATGAGAGAGCTAATATGAGCTTTGAGAAGCCTACTAAACTTGAGAGAAGCTATATTTCTGATGGCCATACTAGGGAAGACTCCAGAATTACCTATTCTACTAACACCAAATACGGTGGCAAGTCTCCTTCAGTGGTCACCCCGGGGGTCACCCATAATCGTCAGGCCAATGTTGAGGACTATTATCAACCCGAAGATGACAGAGAATTAAACTATGTAAGTTATTCCTTATAAAAGTTCAATTATTAGACTGGATCAGTGGCTGATTCCACTGAAAGGAAGAGGATTAAGGCCTTTAGAGATATCACGAGACACTTGGATGGTGAAGAAGCTGCTCCAGGTGATTACAGCAAGTCAAAGAGCTCTGAAAGGACTAGGCAACAGCTATTCCAGGAGGAAGCCGATGAATATATGGGGAAGAACAGAGGTGTTAGTATTAAGAAGCTCAATGATAGACTGAAACAAAATGTGAAGAATGTCGAAAGAAAAGAGAGATTCTTGTTATCTCCTCCTAAAGACCAGCAATCAGTTAGCCAGGCTGAAAGACAGGTCTATGGAAGAGGATCTATTTCCCATAAGAATTATGTTGAGGAAGATCTCTATGAAGATCAGAGGTACCAAAGTGATCATTATCGTACTGTTGACGACAGAACGGAAAGCTTCTATGGAAGACCAAGTGACAGATATATGGAGAATCTTCCAGTTGATAAGAAAATCAAGGAATTAGAAGAGAAGGCTATTAATAATATCAGAAATGGAGATCTTGAGGATGCTCTTGAAAGGCTCATTCTTGCCGAAAAACTTATCAAATCAGAACTGCCACGCGATGATCCTCAGCAAATGTACGAGCATTCCGTTTCTTAACTCATTCTTTAGTTATATTCAGTACCTTTTGGGAGAATGCTACCTTAAAATGGATGAATATGACCCAGCCCAGAGAATCCTTGAGAGAGCCGTGGTCCAATATGAAACAGGCCAATAGTAATTTGAGAATAATTAATTCTTACCTTTAGTGAACCTTATAACAGCCATGTCTACACCTATTACTACCTTGGGTTATTGCTTCTTTTGGGCCATTTGTATATGGTTATAAGATCATATAATAAGGCCATAAGTGTGTACACTAAGCTGATCAAGGGAATTCAAGCTCATGGAGAGAATCAAAGTCCACATAAGTTAATGAAGACCATCCCTCATGTCTTGTTGATAAAATATAACTTGGCTGAGTGCTACAGAAATCTGGATAGATTTGATCAAACTGATGAGCTGTTCACAGAAGTGCTCATAAAATACAGCATGCACAATGAAGAACATCTTGAGTATATCTCATTGTTAGTCACTTAATTCACTAGGAATTATACTATCCTTCTGAGCATTGCCGAATACTTTATTGGAAGACAGAACATGGACTATGCTCTAGAAGCTCTTATCAAAATTGGCGAAGTTAACAAGTACAAAAACATTGAAGATAATGACCCAGAATTGTTCACACTTATCTATGATGAGATAGCTTCTATCTTCTTCAACAAGTATGATTCCCAGAAAAATTTTTATCAAATTTGTAGGGGCAATTACATAGAAGCTGCTAAATATTACGAACTATCCTTGAAATTGAAGATAAAACTCTATGGCATGAAGCATCCAAAGGTCGGCTTTTCCTTCCTGGCCCTTGGAAAGGCCTACTATTTAGCCAGAGATCATGCTAAAGCCTTCCAAAAGCTTTCATCTGGTACGGATGTTATTGAGGCTATAGAGGGAAGAAACAATGTCTATAGTGCAAATACAAACATATTGATGGCTAAAATTAAGTTCGAAGTTGGAGATTATACCAAAGCTATGGGCCTCTATGAAAGAGGACTTGATATCTATACCCAGCTTTATGGAATAAGTCACTCTTATTGTCTTAGAGTTTACATCAATCTCATACATTTGTGCTTTATTTGTCAGAATATGGCGAAGCTAGAACAAGTGATTGAGAGAACCATGAAGGCCATTGATGAAACAGTAATAATACTTACATTTTTTATTAACTAGCTAGAATAATCCTGAAAGCTTTGCAGTCCTTAATGAAATTGGAAATATCTATAGAAAGAATGGATACAGCGAACAGGCTATCCTCCTCTACCAAAAAGCTATGTATAATCCTTTATTATCAATATTTATAGTTTAGAAAGAAATATGCTGAGGTTGATAAGAGTGAGATTGATTCAGAACTTCTTTTCCTGGTCTACTGCAACCTAGGAAGCTCATACCTTCATGCCAGGAAATATGGTGATGTAAATGCCCTTTTTGCCTTGAATTAACTTCTAGGCTTTGCATTCTTATCTGACTGCTGGAAACTATTTCGATAAAATTGACAGAGGCATCAACAAGGGGGCTGCACAGGTTGCTATCAATGTAGCTAGAGTATATAAAATGGTGAATAAAGGGGCTGAAGCAGCAACTTTCCTCAAGAAGGCTGAGGTAATTTTGATAGGTGGGCTTGTAATAATTTTATAGGAAATTTGCAAAGGTTTGGAAAAGAAGAACGAAAATGTAACAAGTTTAAGGGCTGATATTAAGGCTTTACTCAAGCTATAAATTGTTATATGTTTACAATAGTTGTAAAGTTCATAAATAAAATAGAATATGTAATATACAAGTTTTCTCTATTATTCCAGTAACTAGTTCTCTTAGCCCTTTATTGCAAGAATCAATTTATCGTATGCAACTGGCTTTACCAATATCTCATTCCAACCAGCTTTCTTCAATTTCTCACTTATTTCCTCATTCTGGCCTTCCCCTATCATAGCCACCAAGACAATTCTACTTGCATTTTTCGATGACAACAACTGCTTCAGCTTCTTGCCAACTTCAATAGCTTCCTCTTCTCCATCCAAGCAATCATAAACAACAGCTTTGATCGATTCTGAGTTTCTAACAAGTTCCTTGAAGATATCTTCTTTTTGGAGCATCATATACTTGACCTGGGCAATCCTCAGATAGTTCTCAATACTAACTCTTTGGAATATATCCTTCTCATAGACAATGACCTGATCTGAGAGTCCTGGCAGTGAGATAAGCATCTTCTTTTTCTTGGATTTCTGTCTCCTGATCAGCTGGATCAGATTCTGGCAATCTGATAATGGCATCGGCTTTCTATAGAAATAATCAGCTCTAATAGCACCCTTCTTATCCAGACATTCCTTTAACTCATGTTCAGTACAATTTCCAGTCAATATGACAATAATCACAGGGGTTCTCTTATTCGCCTTCTCGAATTCTCTGATCTTAGCACAGCTAGTCTTTCCATCCATGACAGGCATATCTAGGTCCATGAAGATCAAGTCTATATAGCCAGGCTTAGCCTTTATGTAATAGTTATATGCTTCAAGTCCATCGCCTGCAATGTAACAGACCTCGACCTTAGAAAGCTCTAAGAACTGCTTATTTAATTGCTGGTTATAGGCAATATCATCAACAACCATAGCTCTGAGGTGTTGCTGTTCTTCTTCCTTAGCAGGGACGGGTTTGGTTGCTTCTTCTACTCTTTCGCTGAAACTAGATTTATTAGAGTATTCATCAACTGACTTCAAAAATGATCCCCTTAATTGCATAGTTGGTCTAGAGTGACAAGGGCTGGGAGTAGTCATACTTTGAGGGGAAATTTCAGCTTTAATAAAGATCGTGAATGTAGCTCCCTTGTTAAGCTCGCTTTGGACAGCTATCTCCCCCTCCATTTTCCTGCATAGCTGTCTTGAGATCCAGAGTCCAAGTCCACTTCCTTCTTTTCTTTGGCCATCAGTAGTGATTTTAGAGAATTTATGGAATATCTTCCTGGCCTTGTCATGAGGTATTCCAACACCACTATCTATAACTTGAACCTTTAGGTATCCATCAGTTCCTTCAATAATATCTGGGACATTTAATTTTGAGTCCGTTTTAGAAAATTTCTTTTTCTTTAGGTCCAGCTTCAGATAATTCATAGAAGGAGAGAAGTTAATCTTATAGTTTCCTTGAATAGGAAATTCGAACGTATCCTCATTTACAACTGTCGTGTCATCAAAGGGATCAGATTCTCTCTTCGTGACTGGTAGATGATGGAAAGAGCCAATCTGAGTTGAACTCCTGGATCCAAATTCAGAAAGAGGAGGGACAAGATGATCACTTCCTTTTCTTTCAGGTAGTCTTACAGGATGCCAGCTGACGATGATTTTAACAAATCCTTTAGGAGTGAACTTAGCGGCATTGTCTACCAAGTTCAAGAGGATTTGCTGAACTCTGGCAGTGTCAAGCATAAGGAAAGGAGGAGTGTATCTATGTAGATATAGCTCTGCCTCAAGGCCTTTAGCTTTGATTATCTCGGAGAAAAGAGCCCAACTCTTCTCAAAGAATTTTCGGACACTGGTAGAAACATAGTGGATATCCATTTCATCCGATTCAAGCTTCGAAGCATCGAGCATATTATTCACAAGATTCAATAATATTTCGCAGCCGAATCTGGCTGTTTTGGAAAGCTGTTGAATTTCATCGTTCTCGGGGACAGATTTTTGAATTAGTTCTAAATTTCCCATGACATTATTCAAAGGGTTTCTAAACTCGTGGGACACTGAGAGGAGGAAGTTCTTTGTGAACTGCTGTGTCTCATGCATTTTGGCTTCATAAGTCTCCAAGTGTTGCTTCATAGAATCCCCTTGTGCTCTTAATTGTTCCACTTCCAGACTCTTAGCATGCACGGTTTTGACAATCAAGGTGAGTATGGCTAACATATAGATGGAATTGAGAATATCAAATCCATCTGTGCCACAGGAGGCTGAAAGTAAGCAGTGAAGAATGATGATAATTTCCAAAAGTATAGAAAAGTAAAGGTTATTTCTTATCAATAGTAAGAACTGAGGTAGATATAACTTGAATCTCCTTAAGTAGAGCTCTGAGTTGTCCAAAAGAAGCGTAGTGATGATAAAAAGGATGGGTGCATAATATAAGACTCCTTTGGTACCAAGATCACTGACAAAAAAAGTAACCAATATCATAAATATACTCACATAAGTACTTACCAAACTTGCCGAGCTTTGCCAGGCCAGAGCCAAGCAGAGCACGATATAACCAGCCAATAGATAGTATTTTATGTTCGCAATAGGGTTTTCTCTCGATAAGCTAGCTGAAAGCTTGTATAAAATCTTAGCGAACCTCGCCTGCAGGCTTATAGAAGTCCGTTTAGGATGAGGCAACTCGCCATTTGATCCTGTACTGGTAATATGTTGAGGTTGCATATCTAATTTATCTTAGATTAAAATAATCTAATTTGGCACTGGAAATAATTTACACCCAAAGCGACAAAGAAGTAGATAACAAAAATAAACTTACCACAGTAAACTCTCTGAACCTAAAGTCCTTCCTCCAGATATTTAAATTTTCATTGTAGTGACCTTATTACCTAATCCCTCTTCTCCTTGCTCAAGCTCCAATTCCTCCAGCCTATGGTGCCATAAGTGCCCCTCCTTAGTCAAAATAAATAGGAAATCAAGCTCATTATCTAGAATCATGGCCTTAAGTACGTGGGTTTTTTGCTGGCTTAAATGGATCAACTTGTAAGAAATCTTGTCATCACGATTTCTTGGATGGAATATCCTGACCTTGCTCTCACCAGGAACCACTACGAGGTTATCGTAGATATTTATGGTTGGTTTATACATTCCATAGGCTAAGAGGTTTTGGGGAGCCAAAGAAGAAAGAGTCTCATATTTGGCCAAGATAATTGGCTGTGGATCATCAGAATCTTTTTGGTCATATGTCCATATAAAGATCTGACCATTGACACTCTTTGTCATTATTGCCTTGTTGGAGAAATACTTAACCACATCAATGTAGTAATCATGGAAATTTTTCACAATGACCTTAGGATGGTAGATCTCCTTTCTCTGCAACTTCTTTCCCTTTAGAAAGTCTGTGGTTCGTGTACCAAGAAACTTGAGCGTATCTCTCTCAATAGGCCAAATCCTCACTGCATCAAGGTGTGCAGCAATAATTTCATCACCTGAGTCAGCCCAGTCAATTGAGAGAATATTATCTAGAGGAGCCTTATTGGGCTTTAGACAAAGTACTGCCGAGCTATTGCCCAAGTCCCAGGCCATTATACTACCGTCATCAGAACAAGATAATAGAATATTACGGAGCTCGGGTCTCGAATGAGAAGGAGCGAAACATAGATCATTAATTCTGTTCAAATGTGCTTGAAAATGGGAGAAGTTAATGCATCTTTTTTCTTCAGGTCTAATTTTGTAGAGGTGGATAACTCCACTTTTTCCTGCAGTAGCAAAGATTTCCTCGAACTTTGAACCAGAATTGTCCCTGTCTCTTTCATGATAAAGGTACAGAAGGCCACTTTTGATCACCAAAAGTTCCTCATTAGCATCTCTGCCTGGAAATTCGATATGATATTTCTGAGGGATGGAAACAATCTTTGAATATGGCTTGAACAAGTACACAAAGGTCACTGCATTACCTCCGCATAAGGCAATCACGGTCATTTCTTCATCTAGCTCATGATAGTCCATGTCTCTGGGAATGAAGTCTTCTGGAAGCTCGAGTTTGTTGGTAACTTTCTCTGGAGAACTAATATATGAGTCAAAATCGGCATTAGGATCCTTGGAAGCACCCTCTTCCAAGGCAATTTGACTGGAAACGTAGAAGTAATCTGCAAAATTTCTATCTGTCAGGTTATTTTCTCGATCCATGAAGAGGATTTGATATTTTGGCTTAGTATCTTTTTAAATTATTTGACTTGGTTGCCTGAGAGTTAATTAACAGATATTGCGCGTACTACAAAGATACATTAAGAAAATAATACATTCCCAGAAGAAAGAATACTCAAACTAGCTGAGATTATGCCTTCTTTACAGATCTGATGGGTGAATGAGCCCTAAGTGTCTCATTTTCTGCTATAACATAAGTCTGTTTCTTCTCTAGGTATCCAATTTGACTTTCTAAGAGCTTGATGTGCTGCATAAATGCTTTTTTCTCTATTTCGAGCTCTGCAACCTTCTCCTTTAAACGTTTATTCTACCAAATTAAGAATATCTAGAAAATTTGTACTTCTTGAACAGTCTTTTGATAATCTTTGTGTTCTTCATTGATGTCCTCTATATCAGTTTGAAGAAGAGAAATTTTCTTATTCCTGAAGTCTACATCATTCTCCAGATCTTCTATTCTAGCTTTAAGCTGGGCAATAATATCATCTTTAGCAGAAATTTGAGAATAAAGCTCGGCTTTTTCTCCTTCGAGCTTCTCTATTGCGCTGTTGGTTGCCTTAGTTTGCCTAGAGACAGCTTCCCTAAACTCTTGTGCTCTTAAAGCCTAAATGATTATTATCATAGAGAAATATAATACTAGTTCTTGGTCAAGTTTGTTTTTGAATGTTGTCTGAAGCCTATGAAACTCCTTCTTATATTTCTTTTCAATAAGGTCGCATTGTTCCTTCCAATACTCGATCTCTTTCTTTGCATCTTCCAGACTCTCTGAGATTGTTTGATTTAATCTTATGCTCGTATCCAATTTTTTATTCTTCTCAGCCTTCTCCCTCACCTCAGCTTCCAAATCCTTCACAATCATCCCTAAAGTTTCCTTATCCTCAATTAATGCTTTCTTCTCCTCTTCAAGTTCACTTATTCGATCTTGCAGCGCTCCTATTTCTTCCTCATATCTCTCCTTTTCTCTTTGATGCCTTATATGAAGTTCTCTCACCTTTGCCATCTAAACTATTAGGGAGATAAGCCATTAGTATCATACCAATTCATGACTAAATTTGTCTTCAAGGTTGGAGGCCAGAGCTCTGACACTTTTTGTATAAGATTTTTCCTCGGCCTCGATTCTTTCTTGTAAATTCTCTATCATCTTGACACTTTTTGAGTATTCAATATCCTTTTCTCCCTTTGATTTTTTCAATTGAGCCAACTCAAGCCTTAGTTCTGCTAATTCTGCTCTCTGATCCACAATAATTCCTCTTAACTCCTCTATTACTGAGCCTTCATCTTTTGCCATTTTCTTATATTTCTCCAGCTCATCCATGAGCATATCCACCTCTTCACTTAGTTCTCTTTTTTGCCCTTCCAAAACACTTGTAATTCTCCTTATTATTTCTTCCTAACAGATTGTCACCCAAGGAATTATTATTTTGTACATTTTGATTTTGTCGTTTGAGGAAATTTGTGGCTATTTGATTGGCCATTCCCACCTGGACTTCATCGTATTTTAGTAACTTCTTGGTGAGTAATTCTATATCGTCTTCTCGTTTCTCTAGCTCCTTTTGGACTTTATTGAGCTTTTTTGTCAATTCCCACATCTATTATTCACTCCCTAGAGTATTCTCTCTTACCTTTGTCTCGTATAATTTCTTGATTTGGGCGTGATGCATACCTTTGAACTCATCGTCATCGTCTCTTGAGCGAATAGTGTCTCTAGGAGTAGTATTATCCTGGATACCTTTGGCGATATTACTCATAAAGACGTTAATAAATTTTATCTTAAAAGACTTAAAAAGTCAAAAGGTTTTGGAATATCAAAGACATGGCTATAAAAAGATTAAAACTATTATATACAATAAATGATTATGTGCATTATGAGAAGAACTTGTTTCTAACTTTGTTAAGATCGGCTTGGATATTATTATTCAGGCTCTCAATCCTCTTTTCTATGGCCTCCTTAGCTGTCCTTCTTTGATGTTGCAGTCTTTCAAACCTACAAATCAGCTTAAAAAAATAATCTACTCTTACTCATAGTCACTTAGCATAGGATCAGCCACTCTCATTGACTTGATCGATTTAGGACTCTTGTGAGAGACAGGAGTCCTAGTCTTGAGGCTATTTGTGGAAAGTCTGCCTTCAGTGTCAGATTCAAAGAACTTTCTCTTGATTTGTCCTGGTTTATAAGCACTACTATTCCCTATAATCTTTAGAATTGTGGTTAATTTTTATTACTTGAGTTCAAAGCAGACTCTTCGTATCTTGTAGATTCAGATCTAGGAGAGGTGTTGAAGCCCATGAATCGCCCAGAAGTCTCCAAGTTCTCTTTGTTGGTTTTGTTGGTGGAGACCATATCTTCAAGAATATGGATCTTTTCGTCAAGGGTTTGTTTCATCTCGACAAAGGCTTTTCTGTTGGCTGATCTGTCCCTTGAGAACTTCTGCATCTTTGGTGCTAAAATTGTAAGGAAAAATATATCGAATAGTACAGAAGCTATTGATGACGTTGTCTAATTTGAAGGTGGGACTAGTAGCACTATGCTTCAAATTAGAAATGAAGTCTTCAGTTTGCTGATGAGTCTGCTCGGTAAGGATATCGACCTGATACTCGTATTTTCTGAGCTCTTGCTTGAGGTCAGTGATTTGACGATCTTGTCTGATCATCTCGTCTCTAACCCTGCTCATTTCCTCATGCATTTCATTATTCTATAGATATTAGAGGATACTAGAGGGATAATCTTACCTGGCTCTCCAAGAATTTAACTCGTCCTTCATAGAATTCTTTAGTTTCTCTGATAGTCATCAGAGCCTCTGCAAGTTTCTTTTGGTACTCATTTCTCTCAGTTTGGGCTTTGTCAAGCTCTGTTTGTAGGATTTTAATCTAACAAATCAACTTATTTCCTAACTTCTTACGTCATTATCCTTCTTTTCGATAACTCCCTTGAATTCATTGGCAATCTTGATAGACTGAGCAAGTTTCTTTTCAGTTTCTCTAACAATGCTCTCAGCAGTGGCTGACTTATTGAGCAAGGTTTGCTCAGTTTGGAGAATAGTCTCATGTCTCACTAGAAAATCAGATAAAAGACCTTCCTAAGATACATTTGAGTTCGCTTTCAAGCTCGCTAATTCTTCTGAGAAGTTGGACTCTCTCAGCTCTTAGCTCTTCAACTTCCCTGTCATAGTCATCAACGATCTGCTGGCTTTGTTCCTGCTTCATCATGACTCTGGTTTCCAATTCTTGAGCTAGATTAGTCTGGGCATGGAGATCTTCAAGGAGCTTTCTCTCATTCTTTTCATATTGGTGAATGACTCTTTTCAAGTTTCCCTATACCATAAAGAAAGAATAGTTGGACAGTACAATTTCGTGTTCTTTATCCAGGAGGTCTTCCTTGAGCTCTTCGATTCTTTGCTGATAATTCTGAGTCTTTTCCAATATCTCCAACTTCTCAGCATCAAGGTGGTTCATATGTTCAGCATTGTCCTTAATACTTGCCTAAGAATCAGAAAAATGACAAAATACATTTACCTCCAAGATAGCTGACTTAGCCATGAGTTTATTGATATTCTTCTTGAGTCCATTTTTGGAGTTCTTCAAGAGTTCAAAGAGGGCTCTTCTGTAGATATTGCGGACTTTCTTAGCATGGAGAAGCTGAAGAACTTCCTTATTTCTCTTCTTGCTTCTAGTGTATGCACACCATTTCTCAAAGACAGTCTGAGCTTTTTCCTTTTGCTGTCTAGCGAGATATCTTTCAAGGGTCTTGTATCTCAGCTTCTTGAGAACGGAATTTCTGTAGAATTTATGCCAATTCCTAAAGAAAACACCAATAAAGTCCAGTCTCCTTCTCTCACTTTCAGCCTTCCTAAGCTGGACAGTCTTGGTCAAAGCAATCCAAGAAGAAAGGTATCTATGTGCCTGGACTGTGTTGTGCTTAGTTCTGATGATATTTTGATAGAGAAGCATGTGCTTCTTCTGTTTTCTGACACGGCTTAAAGTATTGATGACTCTTCTCTTGAGGAGGTCAGCATAGAACTGAGCAGCCTCGACATATCCCTGCTTAATTCTTCTCTTAAGGGCCAATTCATCCTTCCAGCGGTTCAGAAGTCTCTTCTTAATGAACTTTCTCTTCTTGAATTCAAGTGCACTCTGCTTTCTGACCATATCCCTGAATTCATTTGCCCAGAAGTAGAAGATCTTTCTAACAAGATTCAGTCTGCGTCTAGATCTCTTAATCTCAGCAATCTGCTGGGCCTTATTTCTAACCATAACATGGCTCAGCCATGCAGTCATAGCCTTCTTTATAAGTTCATTCCTATAGAAAGAATAAGCTTTTTCCTTCTTGATCCTAGCAGGCTTGCCTTCCTTCTTGGCCCAAACTGCCCACTTATAGAAAATTCTCTTCTTAGTGGTAAAGCCTCTGTACTTGTCAGCCTTCTTCATTACTGCTCTCTCTTCTCCTGCATTGTATTTACTTCTCTTACGGATGTCAACAAATCTCTTGAAAGCCCTCTTTAAGGTTCTCCTGACAAAATGAGAATGGACCTTCTTGTAGAGGAGTCTCTTGGTTTCGATCATGCTGATAAACTTCTTCCACTTAACAAAGGAAACATGGAGCTGATGTTCATGCTTATCCCTCAAATAATCCCTCAATTTCTTCTGTTGGATGAGGTAGCTCAGCCAGCCATAGAAGTAATTAGACTGGAGAATCAAGTTCTTTGTATACTTCTTTCTTTTGATGAGCTTCTGAATCACTGCCCATCTCATCCATTCATGATATGTCTTAGCAAGAAGGTTTCTAGTCCTTTGTTGGTTGAGGTAAGCCTCAACATATGCTCCCTTCTTGCTGATCAAGACTGATCTTCTGAGGGTGTAAAATCCAAATTCTGTTAACTTCTTGTGTCTGAACTTATCGGCAATGGATTGGCCCTGTTGCTCCTTTGAAATGATCTCTAACTCCTGGGCATAGTCATTTGCCTTCATTTCTGCCTGTTTAAGCTTTGCGTTCTCCTTTTCAAGATCATGGGTCTTGACATACAGTTCACTCAGTCTTGCCTTCAGAGTTTTGACCTCATTTTCAAGTATTCTTTGATTTTCAATGCTTCTTTCGAGCTCAGTGCTCATATTTCCGATCTCTTCATTGGCTACCTTGACATTTTGTTCGTTTTGCATTTGGTATTCCCTGAGCCTGTCTTTCAATTGTCTAGTAAGCTCTTCCATTTTGATAAGCTCTTGGTTCTTATGCCTCAAATCAATAGTAAGCTGCTGAATAAGTCGCTCTCTTTCCTCAAGCTTCTTTGGATATGACTGCTCAACTTCAGGTGATTTCTTTCTCAGGTTTCTACAGCATTCATCTTTATGGGAAGGTTTTGCGTCTAATCTTGCTGGCTTAGGGGTGGTATCACGCTTGCGCTCTCCTCTAGGTGAAATTGAAGAGATAGGGGAGCCATGTGCATCACCAAAATTAGCTGTTCCTAGATTACCTCTATGAGTGCTTCTGGCACTGATGGTGCCGAAGTTCTTAGGGGACTGAAGTACTTGTGGGGAT
>Ga0065720_1020148_pt1 | contig 16560 bp, 22 predicted proteins | sample Thericmetagenome_FD_59107 | JGI IMG/M metagenome (GOLD analysis project Ga0065720, IMG submission 59107) | Thermophilic microbial communities from the Joint Bioenergy Institute, California, USA of rice/straw/compost enrichment - eDNA_2 v2... | ecosystem: Engineered > Solid waste > Grass >... | reverse complement strand
AAAAAAAAAAAAAAAAAAAAAAAAAAAAAAAAAAAAAAAACAACCAACCAACCTCCCAGACAGCCCTCAAACCATACCTAAACCCCAACATCACAGAGAACACCATAACCAAAACAAAGCAAAAAAACACAAAGCCAACCATAACCCACGGTCCCATCACCTCCCCCTTTTCTGTTGACTCTCCTCCGCAGGATTAATAAATCTCCCCCGAAGCGTTCCCCCCGAGCCTTCGCTCCCAGCCTCACCCCTCGCCCCAGCACCAACCCTCCTCCCCGTAACAGCAGCATGCACCTGCTGATGATATCCTCCACTCCCATACCCAGCCTCAGCGGCAATCCTCGCCGCCGCGCCCGTCCCACTTCCACTCCCATACAACATCTCCAACAGCTTCCCCTTCTGCCGCGACCTCACGCCCTCCAGGTACATCCCGACATCCTCCAGTCCCTTAATCTGCTCTTCTAAAGTCAACGTGCTGCTATTCACGCTCCTGACCAGCGGAGAGACTAGCTTCCTGCGCAGGGCTTCCAGATTCGCCTTGAGCGCGAGCAGCTTGTGGTTATGCTCGACCAAGATCCCCTTGTTGCGAACCGTCTTCTCCCGTACGTTAAGCAGCAGTAAGCGGTTGCGCTCATACTTGGCTACTTCGGACGCCTTGGGTCCCAAAATGCGGGTCCAGAGCGAAGACAGAAAATTATCGTGCATCTCGTCCTGGAGAGATGCCTCCCGGACGACGGTGCGTGCTAAGTTCAGGAACTGATGGTCGATTGCTTCGAAGAGGGCAAACAGCGCGAGGGAGTGCTGCAGTTCAGAGGAGACAGCTTCTTCGAGGACGGTGAGGAACTCGTTAAAGGTGCGCTGGAGGGTTTGCTTGGTGCGTTGCGGGGTTGATTGGCCGAAGATGGAGGTTGCGAGGGCGCCGAGGCGGGTTGGTTGGCCAGTGACGGGGTCTTCGAGGATGCCGAGGGTGGAGAGGAGGTTGTGAATGTTGTCGAAGAGGGAGGAGAAGGGGAGGGGAGGGAGTTGTTGGACTTGGGAGAGCTCGCGGCGGGCCCAGTCCATCACGATGAGGATCCTAAGTCAAGTCAGTACGAATTTATGAAGAGTTTTACAGCAAGAGAAGTGTGGGCTTACCCATCAATGTCGCCATCGACATTGGCAAAGAACTTGGTCAGCTCGATGGCAAGCGTCTTGAGACTCTCGCTGAGCTCATCCAGCTCCTTGACGATGATGGGAGCTGAGGTAAGATTGCTAGTGCGTACGCTCTCGCTCAAATCCCAAACAGCAACGCCCGTAGCCTGCAGATCGCCTACCTGCTGGATACCATTCTCAGAATAGTAGATCAGAGGCTCTAGCGATCGCGCAACACCAGCTACCTTGACCAGATCCGGCACAGGTCTCATCGCAGCCGGCTGGCAGGACCAGCGCAGCAGGGCATATGAGAACATGGCGACGAGGAACGATGCAAACATGGACGTCCAGCTGCGCGTCATGGCCTGAAAACGGCCACGGACGAAGTTAATTGCCATCTCGATGGGCTCAGTACGTTGCTGGACCTCTGCCCGGACGGCGAAGCGGATGACTGATATTGGGAATATGTCAGCCCCGACCCCCTCATTTGATCGAAAAACACATAAAGAAAAGAGCCGGATAATTTTTTTATAAAAAAAGTTGATTAAGCCGGGGGGAAGGGTCTTTGTCTTACAGTTATCGTTAACCTCTTTTGATCTAGCCGAGACGTCTTTCAACCTGCTCAAGACAAAATCATCTGTCTCTTCCTGTTTGATTTTGATGCCTACATCGCCAGTATGCTGCTGCTGCGCATTGTGGTATTCCGGCTCAGGACTCCTCTCCGGAGATAAGCTCCCCGTCGGCAGTCTCGTTCGGATCGCCTGCGCAAGGATATCATCATCGCCCTCATCGGCGCTCTCATACTCAGGGCTTGTGTCTCTTGATCGATTATCGTCATCGACATCATCGACATCATCAACGCCATCAAACAACGCAGCCAAATCGGCCTCACCCTTGCGCCAGAACCCGCTGCTGCGGTCGCCGTTGCCGAGCCGTCTCCACGCCGGCGGACTGTAGCCACCGGCGGAAGCCTCCGAAGATTCCGACTCGTCCATCTCGCTCGCCACGTCGCTGCTGCTCCGAAAGCCCGAGTGGGCTGACGCTGTTGGCGGGTGGTGGTGATGGTACCCGAATGGCATCTGCGCTGCCTGCGCTGCCGGACGATTGCCAATAGAGGGCTCGAATTCGTCCAGTGAGGCGTCGAGCTGGTCGAGAGGGACGATGTCCCCCATCGTGGCTGTTGTTGTCGTTGTTGTCGTCGCTGTCTGTGCCATGACGACCGGCACCTGCTGCTCCTGCGCTGGCTGCCCCCCGTTTACCACTGCTGCTATTGCTAAGGTCTTTCTTGTTTCCGCTACTGCGATGCTCGTGCTTGCTACGACTTGACTTCTCTTTCTTCCGACTTTCTCTTTCCTTATCCCTATCCCTATCCTTATCGCTGTCTCTGTCCTTATCCTTTGCCCTCTTCCTCCTCCTTTCCCTGTCCTTTTCCTTACTGCGGGCGTCGCCGGTTACTTGCTCGCCAGCGCTTCCGGAGAGCCAGCTGGTATACCACGGATAATTGGTGATCAGTGGGGGCAAAGGCGTATCCTCGATATGTCGTCGCTTAGGCTGCCTCGGATGATCGGATGTGTCGTTCTCGCTATCGCTGCTCTCCTCTACAGTCGGCTGGTTCGATTCGGACGCTCGCTGCTGCCTTCTTCTGCGGAACAGTACCAATGACCTCCAGCGTGAGGAAGCCAAAGGCGGGAGATACAGGAACAGGAAGACTAGTGCTAGCACGAATGTCGCAACCCAGGTGCTTGGAGCGATAGAAACGCTGAACAATGATAAGTTCACGTTATTGTGGACCGAGAAGAGCGACGGCATCAGATCGGCCACACGCAGGGTTGTCGGCAAAGCGTGTGTGCGGTGTCGTCGCCCGGCAGAAGGTTAATCAGATAAGCGTGCGATAAGAATGATGGAAGTTCCGGACCCGTTTGCTTCGTCTGCCAGGGAGAAGAAGACGATGGACGAGACCCGACTCCCGAGCTGGTGGAGGAGGGGCCCGGGGCTCTGGAGTGGCGCGTTACCCTGCTTGGAATGGCGTGCCCGAGTGGTATGATAGCTAGTGGCCGCTGTGATTGGGGCGATAGGCAGCAGCCGAACAGCGAGCCAAACAGCGAAACAGCCAACGGTTTCTGGGGTGTTTCTATGCAGCTGTGGGTGCTGTTTGCGGCCTTCCTCAGGGTGGAAATAGAGATGCCGTGATGCTGCGATGCCACTAGGCCCGTCCTTCCCCTGTTCACAGGTGATCATGGAACTCCCCGCAGCTGTCAGGTGTCTCACAGTCGCTCCCCGCGCGCACGATTCCTAGGACGCTGCGGGCACAAACAAAAATCAAAACCCTGGTCGCGTTAGCAAGGCGACTCCGGCTCTGCACTTTTCAAGCAACAAAATGCCGATGGCGCACTCAGATCGGGCGCTGCAGTTGTGGGCGTGGACGTGGGCGTGGGTAAAACGGATTATTGAACTGCGAGCTACTGTGGAGGTGGAGGTGTTGCAAGATGACAGGAGCAACTGGGCGCTCAGTACTCTGTAGCAGTTTCTCCATCCCACCTCTGCTTCCCGTCACTGCCTAATGAACGCTGTTCGCCCAAGGAATGCACCAGAGACCGGCCTCCCCCAAAACCAGAGGTTGGGGGGCACAAACCAAATATCAACGGCAGCAGAGTCACGGCATCCGGCAGTTCTCCACGGGAGCCAGCCATTTCATGCATGCCATTCTGCCGCTCACCCCTCCTTTATCCTCCCTGCAAAGCTTTTCCCTTCATCTATCCCGGATCCCCATGGAAGCTTTTTGAGGTGTAGAAGACAACAGATATTTTACATCACTGACTCTTATTTTGACCAAGAGCTTTCATCCCGGAAGGAAGCATGACGTCGAAGGGCTCAGGGTTCGCTCCGGGAGGACTCGGATACGCAGCCTTGGATTGATCATGTGGATCCTCTCCGCTTCTCCGCGAACCCCCGGGGCCCACTCATCCAAGCCAAGCATCGCGGGCCGCAGCGGCTGTTTCTGATTTGATGGACACCTCCAAGCAACCAAAGTACAGCGACAGTGGTGTGACTTTCGTGAACCGGAGCTCCAGTGAGGACTTGAGAAGTTGGAACGTGCTTTTATTTTGATGCGTCTTCTTACATACATTGCTGAGGAAGTATTTCTGTGAAAAAAAGAATAAGGGATTGAATTTGTCTTAAAAAAGCAGACGAAAGAGCGCCCGTTGCACCGCCGCACCGAATCGTTGCTTCAAACAAGTCCCATGATTTAAAACTAGGGAAAGGACTTCATGGTCACGATCGAGCTGTTAAGACGGTGGTACCACTCCCGGATTAGACCAAATAGAGTGGTAGTTACTCAATTGCTGGTAGATGGCCAATAGCGTGACAAACCTATCGAAGACACAGGCAGAAGGTACGACGCCCGTAGAGAGCACAAGATGACTATCTTGGAGATGCTTGCATCGAAAGAGAGGATAGGTCAAACATAGAGGTATAGCTTAATTCCATATAAAACTAACCCCGCTGTATTTACCATCTAAAATACACCCGCCCATGCCAAACCCAGTGACGTATGACTTTCATTTACCATCATGTAGAATAGAATATACAACGAAAGACCCGATACCTTTGCGCTGCGTCACGAAGCAAAGAGAACCTCAAACAAACAGTAACAAAAGAGAAGAGTGTGTGCATCCCAAGCGGAGATCATCAGAAGGAAAACGCTCCCTCCGCGCAAACCTCGGCTCCATGAAGGCCTTCTTCAGGCCAACCACCATTCAAGACTCGAGCTTCGACTGCAGCTGTGGCTTCTGCTGCGCTTTCGCCTTCTTAACCTCGCCCTGCTCTTCATCGCCCACCACTGAGCCCGGCTTAACTCGAATGCTTCCGCCTAGTCGATCTTCGCATTGGCCAGGCTGCGTGCCGCTGGGTTGTTGATGTTGTTGACTTGGTGCGTTGATGGCAGGCGCTTGTTCTTTCCCTGCTTCCTCAAGCGTTTCCGTGCCACCATCACCGGGACGGATGACTTGGTGACAAGATAGTTGGAGAAGGAGCCAAGGATGACGCTGTAGACAACCGGTTAGCTACGACTGCCACAACTTGGAAAACCTTGACATGAAACTTACCCTTTCAGCGCACTCCTCCCCCGGCTACCGAGAATTACCAGCGTAGGATTGACAAGGTCAATCACCTCTGTGATCAGGTGCTTGGGGTTCTTGCAGTGCAGCACTTCCACAATGACCCTTACTTGCAGTCTTGTCTTGCGTAACAGCCTCAGCACGCGCGAGCTGATTTCGCCCACAGCTCTGTACCGCTCCTCCTCGGCCCTGCTGCGCTCCTTGCGTGGAGGCTGCGACTGGTCCCTATTCCCGTTCTCATTTGTGCCGGAACCAGAAATAGTGTCAGTATTGCCATTAGCCGTAGCTGAGGGTGCCGGAGACACAGAAGTGCTGCCATCCGAACCCTGCTGCTTTGAAGTACCAGGAGCGGTATGCAATGGGAGATTGGTCCCGCTGGCAGAAATGGGTGTGGTGGATGAAGTAACAGTATTAATGGCTGCGGCCTGCTCCTTCATGGCTTTGGGCTCATCAGGCACCTGACCGCCACCGGGAGTTGACGCGTCGACGCCACCGATGCCCGCTTCCTCATCAACGCAGTAGATGGCCAATAGGGTATCGCCATCTCTGAGCACTGTACCAATAGCCCATTCGAGCGCATGAGTTGACTCCTCGCTCAAATCTGTTGCTACCAAGTACTTGCGCGGGGGACGATGCTCTTCCTCAGCCTCCTTCGCCAGTTTCTCGTACTCGCCACGGGTAATGATTTGGATCGTGCGATGAGCCTCAGGTGTGTCGATGATCTGTGTCATGGCGAACGACAAGTTCTGTGCCTGCTTGATGTCGGACAGATCGGCCTCCGTGTCCGAATCCATTGGCGTTTGTGTGCCAGAGCCCGGGGGATTGTCAAAGCTGGTGGCAGGGTGTACATGGGGTTTGCTGTGTTTGATCCTTTCACCAGATGGATTTGCAACTGTGATCTTTGGATCATCCAACAGCGACCTGTATTGGTATGTCGGTTGCTGGGTCGCCACTACCTGCAAGCCTGTGGATTTGGGTTAGCCACATCCTGCCAGCATATTCTTCCATACTTCCTGATGTCAGCTTACGTTCATCTTCTGCTGCCTGGAGCAGCGTCTGAGCCTGCCTCTTCCCTTCGCCGGACGCAGACTTGCTGCCTTCGGTAGGGAGTTTATCAATACTGCGCGAAGCCTTCCTGCCACGCTCATTCTCTTCCCCGGATGAGCGGTCACTCTCGTCACTGCTCTCTTCCGGCAGTATATCTCCATCTGGACTCAGATAGTCCTTAGCTAGCCTGCCGGTACCCTCAGCATCTTCTGACTTCTTCCTTCCCAGCTCCGAGAGACTGCCGCCTGATCGTGCGAGGGCCGCATCTGAGAGGCGAGTGTAGGCAAGGTTGTAGTCGATTTCATGCGTCTCCTGGAGAAACTTCCGGCCTGCCGGGCTGAGGTGACGGCCAAGGATAGGAGCGGCTGGTGAATGCGAACGCAAGCTGAAACGATTGTGTGGGGACTTCGACTTGGTGGCACGTAGGGATGGTCCAGACGCAGAGTGTAGGCGTCCCCTATCGCCCACAACAACAAGGCTGGGAATGTCATTAATCTTGGGAATATCCGAAGCGCGCCTGTCTCCCTGAGTGACACGTTTCGGAAGAGGCTGTCCTACGCCAGTTGTGATGATGCCAGAGAACTGGTATTCGGACAAAGGATCAGGCTGCTGCACCGACATGCGCGACCCAAAGTCATTAGGCCTGGTCGACACCTCGGACATGCTTCTCGGATGAGTGCCATGGGTAGTTTGGGTACGAAGACTCGAGTCAGTTGGTGACGTAGGCTGGCTTTGAACCTTTGAAACCGCAGGCGGCGGGGAATCGACATCTAGCATGCTTCGAACCGGCTGCACCGGCGGAGCATCCACGTCAAGCATACTCCGGACGGGAGCTGCTCGAACGGGAATAGTCTTAGCAGACAAACTTTGGGGAGGAGTTTGGGAGCGAGGAGGTTCACCAATGTCTAGCATGCTACGCACAGGCGAGCGCGGCGTTGTATAAGGCGACGGGGAGCGCGCCCCGAAAGGACGAGGACTGGAACTGCGTCCCTCAAGCAACGCAAGTACCTCCCTCCGCTCCTCCTCGAGCGACGCCTCCATTGACATCGGCGGTCGTCGAGACATGATGGACAACTTTGTAGTGTTTTCGTTCTGCTGGCTGAACGGTCGTAGGTCGAGTACCGCCCACTGACACGCAGGGCAAGGTAGAAGTTGTTATCTATCGGCTGGATGGCCCAATGACAGGGCCTGTCGAGTGCTCAAGGTTGCCGCCGTGCTAAGCAGACGCAGGGCAGGGGAACCTAAGCAATTAATGGGCGGTGTGGCAGGTTTTTGCGGAGAGCTAACGGGAGTTGTAGCAGTACTAGAGACTCTCCTCAGCTGGGGAAGGATACGGGGTCAATGCTCGATAAGAGAAGGGTGATGATGAAATAGCTACTGGGCATCGTGGGTTGCGGAAGAGGTTCCGTCTTTGTGCGATACCCGAGTCTGGTCTGGCCCTCAGATGATGGCGGGGCCCCTCAGCCTAGCCAGCCGCCCGTCAAAGACACTGCCAAGACCCCAGAACGCAACGCCGGTCACAGTGACCCTCCTGTTGCCAAGAAAGGCGCTTCGCGGGATGGAACGACGCCAGAACGGGGTGTGTAGGCAAGCTTCCAGGTTGGAAGCTTGGAGGAGAGAATAGTCAACTAAAGACTGAGACAAGAAGGGGGAAAGAAAGCCTTGAAGCTGCTTGCAAAGTTACTCGAAGGAAGTTCTGGACACCGGTACTTGGAAAAGCTGTGTGGAGAAGTTTTTCAGTTTTTCTGACGGAGCTCTCCGAGCACCCTGGACTTTCCGTCAACAGAGGAAGGCGGTGCTGCAAAGCTTGAGTATGACGTGCGGGATGTGGACCCTGTGGATGCGCTAGTGTGGAGAATTGGGCGTGAGCCTGTGACGCCGTTGCGCTCCATTCGAACTTCTCATCTGCTGTTACTTGGTGTTGTGATCAAGCAGAAATTTACGACTCCTTGCATGCAGTCGATAACTCTCAGTTGGGGTTCGTGGATTCTGCGGATGTCACCGTGCAATGCTATTATTGGCAGCTTTGCCGTTTAATCTGGAACCAAGAGTAGCTCATAAGGGTTCTTTGCTAGTAACTGGGATGCGAGTTGGTACCAATTGACGGCTTGAAACCTATCTAATGGACTGGCCCAGCTGTGTCAATGCATCGGGCGTGCATTACCGACCGTAGCTGCCTGATTTTGCTTGATCAGTCGATCGAGATCTAATTTTTTTTTTTTCGTCCGAGGAACCGCGCCGGCGGCTCAGGCCCGACTCTGTTTCTGAGCCGAGTTGCCTGAATGCTTCCCGGGGAAGGCCTGTTGTCATCTGATGTCATTGGACATTTCACCCAGAGCCCATACGACGGGCTTCTGAGGCAGCCGACACCCTTTCAGAGTATACTCCTAACATGTGACATATGGAACACAAAACGGCCTTCGAATTCAGGGCCACATACGAGGTGCGACCCCAAGTAAAGGCCAGATTGTTCAGCGGCAGTCAGTACGCATTATCACGAGAGAGGTGGAGTGGCTGGCATCAAGGCCAATCCTTGACCCAGAAATAGGGGTGTATCAACCACATTTGCAAAGGCCCCAAAGACCAAAGATGTACAGTCAACAAGTATCCATACAAGTAATGTACAGTGCAATTGAGATCTCGGCGAACACAGCACGACATCGTAACCTCTCTCTCTAGTCGCTTTGCTCCCGAAGCAGACATCCACAGCCTTCCCAGGCAAATGATATCCCGTATATAACACACACATGAACCTGCTTCCTACCATACCCCATCTCCGTCTCTATCGCATCCATTAACCCCTTCAGATCCTGCCTTTCACCTGCGCGTGGTTTAAGTTGGACCGGTTGGCCGTGCCCACCTTGTGTATGGCAGTACGCTTGTCCCATACAGGTGAGCGACCCTCAACAACAGCAATGATCTCCTCAGCGACCCGATGCGGCCACGTGCCGCGGCCAGAGCCACGGTTGGGCTTTTTGCGCGCAACCTCGAGAATCCAGTTGATGGCGGTGCGGCGGCGCTGACGTGCCTTGAGCGGCACGGGAACTTCGAGGGACCGACCACCACCGGCCAGGCCTTTGAAGCCGCGCATGCGAATGAGCGGCGCCACGGAATCGATTGCCACGGTCATGTAGGTAATAGGGTCGAGCGGCAGGTGTTGCGCGGGCGGATGGCCGGGGATCAGGGGCTTGGAAGGGTCGATCTTAGGAGGAGGAGATGTGCGAAGGTAGTTGAGAACCATGGCGACGTCCTAGAGGCAGCCGTGTTAGCATGTGCACATTATTTCTCCCTCGATTGGAGCCAGAACGGCGGGCGTTTACCCTCTGAGCCTTAGCCAACTTGCCATCCTTCATCATTAACCTTGTGACCAGCTGGAGGACGTCGTCATAGCGATGTTTTTGCGTTTTCTCAGGAGGCAGTGGGAGATCTGGCAGACCGAACTTGTGGCCCTCCACGGCAGGGTCCAGGGGATCCAGACCATATTCGATCATGCGAAGCTGGTTGATAGCACGCTCGTTCTCTGGGCTGGTGTACGTTTCGGTCTCGGGTTCTGTCTGGGCCTGAGTGGCAGGCTGCGGCTGAGGCTGTGGCTGTCCTTGACTGGGACTGTACGGAGGGATGCCTTGCGGGCTCTTGTTCTGTGGGAAGAAGGGTGGTTGGCGTGATGAGATGTTGTCGGCCAAACCCCGCGACAGCAGTGCCACCGGGCCGGACATCTGCGGCGCCTTTACGGCGGCGCGCGTCCTGACGGCGAGGCTCAGACTCCTGCAGGCCGACCAGATATTCAACCTCGGCGGCATGGTTGCTGTATGTGGGATCGGCAGTTATACCGACGACGGGGGTCGCGATGCGTCTCGCGGCGGACTGCCCATCTCGAAAAATTGCGGATGCCCGCGGTTTAGCCGGATGAGGGGCAACCCTAACCCTTTACCATTGACTCCGCGGACCCTAACCCTGATTAACTATGTGCACAAATCAGATCTGTGGGTTAGGGCTGTCCGGTGCCCGATCTTGGCTGACATTCTTGGTGTTCGGGCTTTGCAACCCCAACTGTCGGTAGCCGGGCCATGTCGATCTTCCGCCCCGCGGGAGCTTCTATCCCCGATCTCCTCATCCAATCCCGAAAAGGTGTCCGCCACATTTTCCTCGATTCTTGCCAAGAGAAGTATTCTATTTTTGTGGCTGGATTACGGAGTGATTTCTCCGTTATCTTTCACGGTAAAAATCTTCATCCACGACGTACTAGCATATTTTAGCGGAATGCTTTTTCTGGAGGCGGTCACGCGAACCGACGCTTTCTTTGCAGGTCCCGCCCCGTTTCATCGAGGTTTATGTACGGGGTACACATACGTGGACGCGGGCACTGCATCGCATCCTCTGCTCCACCGAGAGCGGTGAGCCAGCCCACGAACAGAGAGGCCCCGAAACATTCATGCAGCCGCTTTTCTGACTAGTCAACTTACCAAGCGCATGATGTCCTCGAACACTGGTGGTGCACGGGAAGGATGAGTGCAATGTGAGAGGCGATGGAGTCGTCATCATCGAAGATCATTACTCATATTCATGTAGGTATTCTAATCTAGATCGATGCAGTTCATAACAATATTTAAGGAGCCGAGCAAAACCCTGCCCAAACCCATTTCCAGTCTAGTATGTAGTCTAAGCCAGTGTTGCCCGAGCTAACCTTTTCATGCCATCCGAACTCTCCGTGCTGCTTGCTTCGACGAGGGCTCCTGTCCATCTCAAGATTAGAGTGATTGAGACCACAACAGGCTCAAACTCCACAGATTAGTGAAAGCCGCCGCGAGCAAGCAGCAATGCGAATGCTTTTGAGCGCCAATGCCAACCAATTGTATCCAGAACGGTCCAGAGACACCCTCCCAAAACTGCCCCAGCTCGTAACAAACTGCCATCCCGGTTTCTCTCCATGCTTCATGCCATGTTATGTTCATGCCAGTGTGATGATCGTGTGAAAACAAAACAGATGATGCTAACAGGAATTATATGCCAACCCAAACATGCAAACGATTATTAGCCTCATGCGCCGCGTGGCAAGCCGATGTCAACCCCTAAACACACGATAAGATGCGAAGTGTCATGATTAGGCGAGTGTGTAGTTGTATGCAGACTGAAGGTATAGCCCAGGAAACGAAGCGGTATCGTGTCGTACAGCGACGAATGCAAGACGTCCGGCCAGATCAAAAAGACAGAAACGATTAGGGGTTGATGGTGACCGAATTAGAAAGGGGAGACCAAGGGGGAGGACACGGGGAAATGGGATGAGGATTTTTCAGAGCTCATGACAGCGTAGGCAGAACGAGCAGGAAGCATGCTCTGACGAGGGATCAAGCAGGAAACGCGAGTTCAACCCCGTACGTATCACGAGAACTTCCATCGCTCGTTGTTCGATCCTCGCTGGCCTCGAATGCCTTCCCTCACCACCCCAATCTTCCCTTTGTCCAACTTCCCCGGCCGGTTCTCCTCGCTTCGCTGCTTCATCGTCAGACGTCAAGCTTAATAAAAGTAGGAACCCCTCCCCGTGGAGCTTGGAGTGGTAGGCGACATCGACGCGGGCGACATCGAAGCAGGCGGAGAGCCAGCCGCACTCGGCGTAGGGCTGTACGTGCCGGACTGGTTGTACCGATGCATCGGAGGAGCGATTGGCCTGGGAGACGGAGCGCCATACTGACCAGCAGCGGCGGTGGCAGCACCCCAAACCGGACTACCACCGAGAGAGCCGCCGGCAGCAGTAACACCCATGCCAGGGGTAATTGGAAGAGCGTTGATGGGAACGGCGGCGCCCATTGTCGCACCGGGAGCGTACCCGCCGGCCTCGCTGGCCAGCCAGTTCAGGGCAACTTCGGCGGCATCCTCGCGGGCGTTGTCGACGTACTTGCCATCGTACCAGAAGCGGGCGGAGTGGACTTTGCCGAAGGCAGTGACGGTCGAGGACCAGGCGGTTCTGCCGCCTGTCGCCTCAGTCAGCATTCATCCGTAAAAAAAAGTTCATAGTGACGGAGCAAACATACCTCGCCTGTCTGAGACAATCTGGAAGAACGGCGGATCAACTTTGCACTCACGGCAAACCTCTGTTGTGGGTTGACGTTAGTCCATGTTGTAAACGAGTACGCAGCAAGGTGAAAGTAGCCAAAACCGGGGGACCACAAGGGCGATATGTCATACCACCGAGCTTGTCTTGCCAGCGGCTGTACGCCATCTTGTCTTAGGGGATCAAGAGGTAAGTTCCAAAGGTTGGTGGAGATCTTATGGCGAATTAAGAAGACGAAGTCGTAACAAGATGACACTCAGATGGCTGTGAAGGTCGACGTGGGTTGCCTTGCTTCAACTAGCTGACCACGGTATTCGAGTGGAATCGCGGGTGAGGATGATGATCAGAACAACGATTAGGATTTGATCAAAGACTTCCTAGGTGCGTGGGTTTGCCTTTATTATAGACACCGTCCAGGAAGATAGTCGAGTATTATGGAGAGATCCGTTTGGGAAACCTGCCCAACCGGTCTGCAAAGGCGACAACAGGGGGGGGGGCTGATGTGTCCGAAATGGATTCGAAGAGGTTAATGCTAATTAGGATGCAGAAATGCTCCTAATTGTGCGCTCTGGGTTGTTCTTTGTTTTGCTATCACCGAGGGGGAACGAGCTTGTTTGTTCGCAAAGGTGCAGATCAACAGCGAGGAGAGCGAGGGCAAGACACGGGACAATGCATCACCAGGCAGAAACAGACGGGTCGGTGAGATAATTCCAAGAGATCAGTGAGGCTCTTTGATGCTCTCGGGATTTCCTTTTGGAGAGTGGATGAAGTGAGCTCGAACGTCTAACACATCAAGAACCAGGCGGACGAGGGAAAGAGGGCAGATATTTCAATAACTTAGATAGTGCATCCGGTGCCGGCTCAACAACCACGCCTTGTTGGGATTGGCCAGCCACCGGCTCTACAGGCTGCGTGCCATGTCTCTCGTTTGCACAAGGCGGTGGACAAAAATTGTTCTCCATTCTTGCTCCTCTGCCTCTTTCCCCATGCTTCGTTTCCCCCACTGATCTTCGGCCATCTGCCGCCTGTGGGTGCCAAGTCACCGTTCGCCCGCAACTACGGTGCCACTGTGAACGGAATCGATTGGGATTCGGGCAGGCCATGACAGTCGGTGCAGGGCCTGACGTTGCTGCTGCGGAACAAGCGTTGACTGGAGCGAGAACAGCACACGGCAGCACCCGCGGTGTGCAATTACCCACTACGCCGCCAGACAAACAAACCCTGGAGAGACACATTCCGCCAGAGTAACAGCAGCATCACGCGGCGTTAAAGCATGCGGAAGAGGCGGTCTCAAGCTGGTAGGGATTCCTATGGCCGCTCTTTGGCTTGTTAATGTGCAAGATCCAAACCATCGGCGCCCTGCTAGCAACCGGGCAAGAAGGCAAAGGTGAAGAGATCACAACGGAAACCGGGGACGGAGACGGAAACCCATGCTTCTCCAACTCCACCCCCTCCCCCTTGTCTGTTGGAAAAAGCTTGGCCGTTCGCCGCACTGGATTCCGAGCGCTGAGCTGTCAATGGATTCCCGTAGCCGCCATCCCAAAGAGGAAAAACGCCAAACCCCACGAACAGGGGTCCCAGACGGTGAGTGTGAAGTGGCACTTTTTGACCTGCCAACATGCCAGAGATTGGGGTGCAGGGCCGATGTTGTGAGAAAATAGTAGCTTCTGCAACTGGTCACATAACCTGACGGCCATATGAAATGGAGCGCAAGGTCGGAGCAGAGCTCTGTGAGTTGTCACAGTCAGGCGACGCTGGGCAGAGCCATAGCTCTTCTTTAGAACCTGAGCAAATGAGGCCGACATGACGAAAGCTATTCGAGTGTCACCGGATCGCTTCCGTCTGTGTAACCTGAGGTTCAAGATGCTCAAGAACAAATCGGGCAACAGAGACTTCGTGCCGGACGCTACCGTGTTATCGGATAGGGTGCGCACTTCTACTCAGTCATCTTTCTTAACCATGGAAGCTCCTCGAATTGACAGGGTTAATGTCCATGTCCCTGTCAGCATGCTACCTCGAAGTTCAGCCTACCTTCGTTCGCCATGTGTTAACTTGACCACGGGTTATGTTCCGTCTTGCAAGCCGTGAGTCGGCGTCGTACATGAACAGGTGCTTTGGAGCTTGGACGCCTGGAGCCTTAGCTACAAGCCGCCGTAAGTCTGACCAAATGCTGTCGCTTTTGCAAATGGACGGTGTTTTCCAACTAACCGGCGGGTAAACACGAACCAGTCGGTACCGGCCCGCCGGACGCCCCATATGCATGGTCGCACGACGAACGGTTGCGAAACAGTGTATGTTGCGCAGAGGTGAGAGAAGTAGGAGAGCAAATGATGATTGGTGCAGCAAACCACATCCACTACACGGCCGCCAGCGTACCGATGGTTGGTGTGCCGAAATTGCAGCGGCTTCTGGAAGCAACCTGTCTCTGGTTCGATGCGTTAGATCAGCACTTTTTTGTGTGTACTTGCTGCCCAAGCAGAACGCTCCGGAGGTCGGAGAGGGCTTTGGCAATCCTCATCTGGGATTCGCTGGTATTGTCATGTGAACTGCAGGGTAACACATAGAGAAGCCGGAGCCGGAGAAAGCTGTTCGGGTGGTCAGTTGAAATTCCCAGAGTCAATGACAGGAAGTTGTAAATGTCTTGGTCGCTTTTGTAAAGGACAAGAGAACGAACGACACGCTAAAAGCATGTCAACCTCGTTGAAGAGCCCTGTTTTAACCCTCGACGCTCTGCGTTTGTTCTTGACAGACTCGGTGAAGGCATCATCCAATCCTCCTTCGGTTGGATGACACGCGGCTTGTTGACGTACGCTTTGCGATCGACACTTAGGCTGTGGAACAACCAGGCCGGTGAAGCAACAGCTCACATTGCAGGGCAGTTCCTCACCTCTCACATTTGTCTCCTATCAATAGGAGAAGAGCATCTAGGAACCCGAGACATCGGCTTCGGGAACTCCTTCGAGACAGCTCGCCAGAGAGGCGGAAAGGAATCCGAGGGGCTTCCAATCCTGAAATTAGCCGTGTACATAAATTTGGAGTCAACTTGTGAAAGCGGTGCGCTGCCGATTATATCACAATAGACGAAATAAGAAGGCCTTGGCAGCTGTGAGACATGCCCCCGTACCACACAATATTTCTGAGAATCAGTGCGAGAAAGGTCAAACTTGCTGTGGATTGAGATACATCGGATAGAACTGTCTCTCAAAGAAGGGGCTTCATGATGATGGTCTTTTTCTGGGGGGACTTCCCTCGTCTGACGTTGTCCGAACTCAGGCGAACAATCAGCCTCTGGGCATCGGAGGAATCACTCATCACTCAGTCCTATGTTCCACGAAGCAGTTGACGGTAGCTACCATGTTCTTGAAGCGTAGTCCGTATGCTGACAACTAAATTCCTGACGGTTGTCTCAGATGCAATGAGCCGTCATCGGGTGAGAGTTGTGGGTCTTTCCATGGTGTCATTACAGTTGAACGACATGATAGCAACCTTGGACATCGCAGAAAGAAGCTGGGACAAGCTGAGATTGAGGAGCAAGAGAGAAGACGGAAGTACTCTGGTTCGCATTGTTGATCATCTTTTGCCCAGTTGCTATCGGATGAGTTGTACTAGTAGCACAAACTACGGCCTGGGAGGATATCCTGGGCACATCTGGCAGCCAACTTCGCGAAACCCGTCCGGTAATAACTCCTTCATCCCAACTTGGCAATTGTTGGCTTACACAGTACGTATGTCCAAGATCCTCGGGCGCTTAGCGCCGTTGGTGGTCGGTTGCCAGGCTCCTCATGTTTCCAAATTGAATCATAGCGGAATCCGTACCGTGCGGAGAACCTGGTTACTTGGTGTAAGTTACCGCTTATATGCGGGGTTTCTGTATTGTATGTAACATGACGCCCTCACGTTACACTACGATAAGTTACGGCTTGGAGAAGCACATGAAAAAGCCGACTCTGGAACTTGGGGATGGGCGAGACACAGAAGCGAAACAACCAGGCTTCTGGTATGGTTCTGTGGAACACGCAGCACCTTGATGCTGTGATGCTACCTCTCGACTCACTTGTTTCACCGGAAAAGGAAGTCCCGGTGTTGGTCGGGGTACTCAGCCTTCCCGTCAGCAGGCACACGCGCACGTCTCGCACGTCTCGGCCCTACCGGCGTCTCCAACTGTTTAGTACAAGGTCAAAGTGGACTTACCTCGGTTCGCTAGAAACCCCCCCCCCC
>Ga0065720_1003438_pt1 | contig 16566 bp, 14 predicted proteins | sample Thericmetagenome_FD_59107 | JGI IMG/M metagenome (GOLD analysis project Ga0065720, IMG submission 59107) | Thermophilic microbial communities from the Joint Bioenergy Institute, California, USA of rice/straw/compost enrichment - eDNA_2 v2... | ecosystem: Engineered > Solid waste > Grass >... | reverse complement strand
CAGGGTGACCTGACCGTCAGGGTGCCCGCGGACAACGTGGACATGGTCGGCGTCCGGGAGGTCGTCGGAGAGGAGGGTCTTTCCAAGGTCTTCGACGTCCTACGCGCTCCCCACACCGAGGAGCCGACCAACTGGTCGCGGCGCTACAAGGCGAACCTCGAGAAGCTCGCCTCGGGCAACCCGCTGAAGGTGGCTGAGGTCGTCCGCGATCTCTGGCGCCGGGAGCGTGAGCGCGGCCTCTCCGCCGGTGAGAAGCGCATGCTCGCCAAGGCCCGCGACATCCTCGTGGGCGAGGTGGCCCTCGCGGAGAAGAGCACCAAGGACGAGGCAGAGGTCCTGCTCGACAAGGTGCTCGCTGAGGCGTAGGCCGCGACAGACACGGTGACCCGGCTTCCGTCGCCGGGTGTACTCGTCGGGACCGCGACGTGACCCCGCAGGAACTCCACCCAGGACTCGCGCGTGCGCGTTCTGGGCCGGATTTCCGGCCGGGTGACGTCGCGGTTCTCGTTCCCGCCGCCGGTCTCGGTACCCGACTCGGACCCGGCGCCCCCAAGGCACTGCGCGAGGTGGCCGGGGCGAGTCTGCTGGCCCACGCCGTACGGCGGCTGGCCGCCGCCCCCAGCGTCGCCTGCATCGTGGTGGCGGCGCCGGTGGGCACCGCCGACCAGGTCGCGGCCGGCCTCGCGCCGGTCGCCGGGGTGCCCCTGCACGTGGTCGACGGTGGACCGACCCGGCAGGAGTCGGTGGCGGCCGCGTTGTGGGCGCTGCCCGACCCCTACCCGATCGTCCTCGTGCACGACGCCGCACGGGCGTTCGCCCCGCCCGACCTCGTCGAACGCGTCGCCGCGGCGGTCCGTGCCGGGCATGACGCGGTGATCCCGGTGCTGCCGGTCGTCGACACGATCAAGCAGGTGGACCGCGACGGCTACGTGACCGGGACGCCCGAGCGGGCCGCGCTGCGGGCCGTACAGACTCCGCAGGGCTTCCGCCGGGCCGTCCTCGAGCAGGCCCACCGGGCGGCACGGTCACACGACGGCGGCCTGCCGGCCACCGACGACGCCGCCCTGGTTGAACGCATCGGCGCCCGCGTCTTCTGCGTGCCCGGGTCGGCGGCCGCTCTGAAGATCACCAACCCGGCCGACCTCAGCACCGCCGAGATCCTCGCCGCCGAGCCGGTGGACAGGGACCCGGTCGATACGGGGCCGGTGGATGCGGGAACGGTGGATGCGGGGCCGGCCGACACCCCGTCGGTCGATACCCGGCCAGCCGACACCCCGTCGGTCCGTACGCTCACCCAGCCCTGACGCTCCCGCGGTCCCTATGCTCAGGGGCCGTGAACCTACCCCGGGTCGGCGTTGGAACCGACGTGCACGCCTTCTCCCCCGACCGCCCCTGCTGGGTGGCCGGGCTGTTCTGGCCGGACGTGCCGGGGCTGGCCGGTCACTCGGACGGCGACGTGGCGGCCCACGCCGCCTGCGACGCGCTGCTCTCCGCCGCCGCCCTGGGCGACCTCGGCTCCACCATCGGCACCGACCGCCCGGAGTGGGCCGGCGCGGCCGGCACCACCCTGCTGCGGGCCATCGCCGACCTGGTCCGGGAGGCGGGCTTCGAGATCGGCAACGTGTCGGTACAGGTGATCGGCAAGGCGCCGCGCATCGGGCCGCGGCGGGAGGAGGCGCAGCAGGCGCTCTCGCAGGCGGTGGGCGCCCCCGTGACCGTGTCCGGGACGACCACGGATGGGCTCGGGCTCACCGGCCGTGGGGAGGGCCTGGCCGCCGTCGCCGTGGCCCTCGTGTACCCCCGGTGACCCAGCCTGTGTACCCGCAGTGACACATCGGCGACGCCACGACGCGCGTCAGCGGCGATATCGTCGGTGATCGTGGCCACCGCACCGGCGTTGCTCGCCCAACTCGTGGACGACGGAACGACGGATATCGACGACGACCAGCGCTTGGTCGAAGCGGTTGGCGAGCACCGACGGCACCGGGCGGCCTGGTACAGCGGCATCGTCGGCCTGCTGGTCGTCCGGGCCTCGGCAGCGCCGACGCTGGCGCGGGCCGGGGTGGTCGCCGGGCTGCGCCTGGCGGTCATCGCGGACACCGGGTTGGACCGGCTGGGCGGTTCGGTCGCGGTGCTGCGCGAGGCCGGGGCCGTCGTCCAGCGGGTGGAGGTCGCGGTCGCCAAGCGGGGCGAGGACCCCGTGCCCGGCGTCCGGCGGCTGCTCGCGGCGGCAGGCAGCCTCCCGGGCGCGGCGGTGCACGCGGAGATCCCGCTCACCAGTGGCCTGATCGACGCGCTCGACCTGCTGGCCAGGAGCCGGAACGGGCCGGACGGACCGGCGGCGACGTTCCGGATCGGTGGGCTGGCCAGCGAGCTCTTCCCGCCGCCGATGGTGCTCGCCGGGGTCATCTGCGCCTGCCGGGACCGGGGCCTGCGGTTCACGATCTGCGCGGGCGTGTCCAAGGCGCTGCGCCACAGCGACCACGAGACCGGGTTCGCCCATCACGGCGCGCTCAACGTGCTGGCCGCCTGCCTGTCCGCCGCCGGCGGCGCCGGGGTCACCGCGGTCGCCGAGCGGCTGGCGACCGCCGACCCGGTGGGCCTGGTGGAGGCCGTCCGCGCGGCCCGCCACGCCCCGCGGCCGCTCTGGGTCGCGTTCACCTCGACCCGGCTGGCCGACACGGTGGCCGACCTGGAACTGCTCGATGTGATCTCCCGAACGAGGACGGGATTCGATGAACCCGACCGCGATCCCTCGGTCGCCGGTTAGCGTCACCCCGTTCCCCGCTCCGGCGTTCCCCCCAGCGGCCCGACCGCCGGCCCCGGTACGCTGCGGGACCTGGAGGTGCCGATGACGCGCGTGGAGCCACCCAAGCCGGCCGAAGTACGCCAGACGGCCCCGGCCGCCCCGGCCCGACGGCGGTGGCTGCGCTGGACGCTGGCCAGCGTCGGCGTCCTGGTCCTGCTCGCGGTCAGTGGGGCGGTCGCCTACCAGGTGTTCGCGCCCCAGGAGATGCTCGAGACGCCGACGGTGCCTTACCCCGAAGTGCAGGTCATCACCGACGAGCGACCGTTCAGCGAGCTGCGCGCGGCCCCGCTCGGTGGTGGAGGGCCGGATCCGGGTCTACGCGGAGAAGTACCGGGTCTGGTCCGACGCTCCGGTCGGCATCCGGTACGAGACCACCCCGTACTGGTCGTTCCGGCGCTGGCCGGCCCAGGTCGTCGGCCTCGTCCTGGCCACCACGAGCAGCGGCATCGTCGTGATCAGCCAGTGGTCCGACGGCGAGATCATCGCCATCGACGCGCGGCGGGGCGTCATCTCGTGGCGGGACAGCGCGCCGATCGCGGAGTCCCGCAGCTACGACGGCCGCCGGACGGGCGCGTCGGTGGTCTACGCGCCGCGCTCCCTGGTCACCGCGGCGACCGGCGACGGGACGATCGTGATCGTGTCCGCGCCCCGCCAGCTCATCGGCCTCGATGCTCGGACGGGTACCCGGCTCTGGCAGCGCGACCTCGTCGCGCCGTGCGAGCCGGCCGTGTGGACCGGCTCGGGCCTCGTCGTGGTGCCCGCCTGCGACGAGGCGAAACTCACGTTCTACGACGTCGTCACGGGGGTCGAACGGGGCACGTGGACCTCACCCGATCCCGAGGTGCGGCCCGCGCCCGGCCTCTGCCAGGCCAGCCGCACCGAGTGCCGGGTCATCACCGTGAACTTCAAGACCTGGCTGCTCGGCGCCGACGCCAGCCTGACCAGCGTGCCCGACCTCGAGCGGGGCGCCCAGCTCGCCGGGGAGCGGGTGATCTACCAGACCGGGATCGGCGTGGCCGCCCGCCGGCTCACCGACCCCGAGCCCCTGTGGAGCTGGCAGGGCCGCGGCCGTCTGATCTCGGCCGACTCCGCGGGCGTCTACCTGCTCACCGACCACCGGACCGTGCTCGCGCTCAGCCCGGCCACGGGGCACCTCGCCGCCGTCGGGTGTGCCGCCGCCCACGACGAGAACTGGGAGCTGGGCCACGTCTACCCGACGGGCACGGGCACCTACCTGGCTCTGGAGCGGATCAACAAGGGCGCCTCGCCCAAGGCCGACGACCAGGCGTACTACTTCGGCCCCCGCCCGATCGCCCTCGTCGAGCTCTACCCCCTGACCAAGCTGCCGCAGTGGCCGGGCAAGTTCGCCGCCTGCGCCTCCGTCTAGCGACCGTGCCGTGATCAGGGTGAGGCAGACGTACGGTCACCCGCCCACGAACGCCTCACCGTGATCGTTCACCGTGATCAGGGTGAGGCGGACGTACGGTCACACACGCACACACGCCTCACGGCGATCATGCATGCGTTTCACGGCGCAAGCACGCGTCTCACGGCGCAAGCACGCGTCTCACGGCGACCGCAGTGATCAGGGTGAGGCGTGCTAGGCCGCGTCGGGGGCGAAGAACTGGCGGGCGATGGCGAGGAACCTGTCGTTCTCCTCGGGGGTGCCGATGGTCACCCGCACGCCGTCGCCCGCGAACGGGCGCACAAGGACGCCGCCCGCCTCACAGGCGGCCGCGAACGCGGTGGCCCGGTCGCCGGCCAGCGGAAGCCAGACGAAGTTGGCCTGAGTGGACGGAACCTCGGGCAGCAGCGACCGTACGGCCGGCGCCACCCGCTCCCGCTCGGCGATCACGAGCTGCACGCGACGCCGCATCTCGTCCTCGGCCTCGAGCGCGGCGAGCGCCGCCGCCTGGGCGAGCCCGGAGACCGAGAACGGCGTGACGACCTTCCGCACGGTGGCGGCCACCTCGGGCGAGGCAACCAGGTAGCCCACCCGCAGGCCGGCCAGCCCCCACGCCTTCGACAGGGTGCGCAACACCACCACGTTGGGCCGGTCCCCGAAGGCGGCCAGGCCGTCCGGCACCGCGTCGTCGGTGACGAACTCCCGGTAGGCCTCGTCGAGCACGACCAGCACATCGGACGGGACCGCGTCGAGGAACGCGGCCAGCTCGTCGCGGCGTACGGCCGTGCCCGTCGGGTTGTTGGGGTTGCACACGAAGATCAACCGGGTCCGCTCGGTGACCGCCGCTGCCATGGCCGGCAGGTCGTGCCCGTGCTCCGGGGTGTTCGGCACCCGGACGGCCGTTGCCCCGGCCGTGGCGGTGATGATCGGGTACGCCTCGAACGACCGCCAGGCGAAGAGGATCTCGTCGCCGTCCCGGCAGGTGGCCGTGGCGAGGTGCTCGGCCAGGGCGACCGAGCCGCAGCCGGTGGCGACCCGGTCGGGGCTCACCCCGAGTCGCTCCGCCAGGCGCTCGCGCAGCGCCACCACCGCCATGTCGGGGTAGCGGTGGGCTGAGGCCGCAGCCTGGGTGACGGCCTCGACCACCCCGGGCAGCGGCCCGTAGGGCACCTCGTTCGAGGAGAGCTTGATGGCGCCCGGCATCGTCCGGCCGGGCACGTACTCGGGCAGGGCAGCGAGATCAGCGCGAGTCAGCATGGCTATCTCCCGAGGTTCCTGACGGTGACGTGGGCGCGTGATCCGAGGGGCCCGGGCCGGGGGTCGTCGGCGTGACCACCTGACCACCGCGCGCCACCTGGACCACCAGCGTCTGCGCGATCCGGTCGTGCAGCGCCTGGCGTCGCTGGCGGTCGGCGACGAGGAAGAGGCAGTCGATGACCTGCAGCAGGAGTGGCAGCCCGTAGCAGACCACCCAGAAGGGCGTCGGCCAGGCGAGCCGGAACCAGCGCCGGAACGAGCGCCCGAAGCCCAGCCGCTCGTCGCCCTCCTCGCGCACCACCCGGATCCCGAAGATGCGCTTGCCCAGCGTCTGGCCCGTGTTGGCGCTGGCCGGCACCTCGTACGCGAACCAGACCGCGGTCAGCACGAAGCCCATCACGATCATCATCTGGACCGCCCGGTCCGCGCTCGCGGGGACCGTGTCCCAACTCGCCGGCTGGTTGAACGCCCAGATCATCACCGGGCGGAAGGCGCGCCAGAACTCGATCGCGAACCAGATGTTCGCCACCGCGGCGAGGATCAGCACCACGAGCCCGTCGACGAGCCGAGCCATGAACCGCGCGCCAACGCCGGCGAGCAGCCCGTACGGTCGGGGCACCGCGACCGGGTGGCGGTGGCTCATCGGCCAGGTGGCGGGACCGCCGGGACCCGCCGGGCCGGCGACCCCGGCCCCGGGTGGAGGCGTCCCCGGGCCGGACCCGGTCGCGGCCGGCGGCTCCGGAGGCGCCGCGGTCACGGTGGGCGGCCCGTCGGGTGGCGTCGCGTCGGCCGGAATCGGATCGCCTAACCAACCCTCGCCGTCCCACCACCGCTGGGTCGTGGGGTCGGCCGGGTCCTTGTACCACCCAGGCGGGATCGTGCTCACGCAGTGAGCCTAACGACCACCGTTTTGGCCGCCTTGTCGTGCAGGCACTGCTGATAGGGCTTGTCCCACAACTGGTACAGTCCATCGACCAGGCCCAACCCCGGCACCCAGTTCATGCCGAACCGGGCGAGGAAACGCACGGCGAGGTGGCGGCGGGTGAGGGTCTCGGTCGGGTCCAGTGGGACGATCCTGATATTGGCGATCTTCTTTCCGTACGTCTGCCCACCGTTCCGGAGCGCCAGCTCAACCTCGTAGATGTAGACGATCACCAACGAGAGCCCCAGCATGAGGAACACCACGGCGATCGTGCCGAAAGCGATCCCGGCTCCGGCCGTGCTATCGACCGCCTCGCCGTTGACCGTGGCGATCGGGGCCACCACCAGGAAGATCAGGCAGAAGTAGAGCGGCAGCACGAACACCATGCTGATGGCACCGAGGATCAGCCCGTCCAACAGGTAGGCGATCAACCGCTTGTCGAACCCGGCCAGCGGCTGGCCGCCGGGGCTCAGGGGAACCGGAGGCGGTCCGTATCCCCCCGCCCAGCCGGAGCCCGGCGGGGGCACCGCGGGCGTCGGCGGGTACGGCGCCGGCGGTGCCCCGGCGCCGGGTGGGTAGGGCGCAGGTGCGCCAGCGCCGGGTGGGTAGGGCGCGGGCGCCCCAGCGCCGGGTGGGTAGGGCGCGGGCGCCCCAGCGCCGGGTGGGTAGGGCGCGGGCGCCCCGGGGCCGGGCGGCGGCGTGTACGCGGGCGGCACCGCGCCGGGCGGCGGCGAATACGGCGGTGGGGGCGCGCTCGCGCCGGGCGGGGGCGTGTGGGCGGGCGGCATCGTGCCGGGGGCCGGCGCGGACGAAGGCGTGGGCGGCGTACCGGCAGGGCCGGGGGTCGAGCCGGGCGGCGCGGCGGGTCCGGACGTGGGTTGGTCAGAGGCTGGCTCACCCGTCGGGGGTTGGGCTGGCGACGGTGGCCCTGGTGGCGTTGTCACGCCCGACATCATGCCCGACGCGGTCGACAGCCGGAGAGTCCCAAGCGCGGCATCCCGGCCAGACGGCATCGACACGGGCAGATCGGACATCCACCGGACGACGGAGCGCCGCCGGTACGGTTGGCCGGTGGCGGCAAGCTCGCGCGCGGCTGGTATCTTCCGCGGGTTCTTCGCGCTGCTCGTCGCATCGCTCGTCATCACCGTCCTGATCAGCACCGGCCTGTGGCGGCCCGCTCCCTTCTTCGCGGACCTGCTGAACCGGCTGACCCGGATGTCGGTGCCGGAGCCGAGTTGGACCGAGCGCATCGACGGCCGCCCTGACGTCGTCGCCGTGATCGATCGCACGGTGGTGGTGGCGAGTCGGGGCTTCGTCGAGGGCCGGCGGACCACCGACGGTAGCCGGGCGTGGCGCGTCTCGGCGCACTGGGCCTACCCGGCCGGGGACGTCGTGGTGGCCCGGCTTCGCCCGGAGGATCCGGACGCCGACCCGTCGCCGGACCGGGGTTTCGCGGTCCTCGATCCGAACACCGGCCGCGTGCGCTGGGGCAACGACGAAGCGAACGCGGTGTGGATCTACCGCCACAACATCGTGGACCTGCGCTGCCCCGATGAGAACGCCTGCGTGCTGCGGGCCTGGAACCACGCGGGCGCGGTCCAGTGGGAGGTGGTGCTACCGGGTTCGGCCCGCTCGATCAAGGGGCCGAACCCGCGGTTGGCGACCGTCCGCGACCCGGCCGGGTGGTTCGCCACCGCCAGCGCCGGGACGCCGCCGGCGATTCCTCCGGTGATGCCCATTCTCATCGATGACCGGATATACGCGGTGGACACCGCCGAGCACCGGGTGCTGCGCGAGGCCGCCCCGCCCGACCGGCAGACCCGCGTGACGTTCCTCGGCGACCGGATGCTGCACGTGCGGGCCGAGCGCGCCGAGGCGGGCTGCCGGTTCGTGGTCGAGGCATTCGACGTCACGTCCGGCACCTCGGTGTGGACGGAGAACGGCTTCGACCTCGACACGGCCCGGGGCGCGGGCTGCGAGCAACGGGAAGATCCCATCGGCGTGGCGAGCAAGCTCGTGGTCAACGGCAGCGACGCCCGGCCCATGCTCATCGGCGCCGACGCGGCCGAGCGCATCTGGACGGGCCCGCCGGGTTCCCGGGTGCTCGCCACCGACGGCCAGCTCGCCGTCATCCTGGAGCCCGATCGCAAGACGGTTCAGATCATCGATGTAGGCGCGCCGGACGGTCGGCGGGTGTGGTCCCAGGAGCTCGGCCTGGACCCGCAGGCCGCGATCGCCGGATCGATGGTGATTCTGCGCGACACGGACCGCGGGCAACTGCTGGTGCTCCGGCGCGGGACGATGGCGGTGGCCCTGAACCTCAAGACCAAGGCGGACATCGCCGGGTTCGGCGCGAGCGGGATCGTGCTGACCAGCGGGCGGAGCATCGGCTTCCACCCGGCCCGGCTGGCCTGATCGTGGGCGGTCCCCGCGGCCGACCGCGGAGGGATCGGCAACGTGGCCCAGGCCACAGCGTTGCTAACGGTTTGGCCACGGCTGACCGCCGAGCCCGGAAACCATGGGGCGCCGGCTTGCCCCGCGACGGCAGACTGGCTTCGAATCGAGACGTCACCCGAGCCCGCTATCGTGGCGGGCCGTGCTCGCGCGAGACGGAGTGACCCTCGACAAACACCTGGGAGATCTTCGATGCGAATGAGAACGTTGCTCGTCCCTGTCGCCGCCGCCGCGACGCTGCTCCTCGCCGGCTGCACGGGTGCCCCCAACCCGGACGCGACATCAACGCCCACTCCGACCACCAATGGCCTCGAGGCCATGAGCGCCGATGAAATCCTCGAGGCAGCGGAGGAGGCGCTCACCGAAGCGGAGTCCGTGCACGTCTCCGGCACGGTTGGCGAGGGAGCCGAGGCGATCACGCTGGGCATCACCTACGCCGGCGCCAACGCCGTGGGCACGATCGAGCTCTTCGGCGTCGCCGCTGACATCCGCAAGCTGGGCAACGACGTGTATGTGAAGGCCGCCGACACCAGCCTCTACGAGCAGTTCCTCACCGACGAGCAGAAGGCGTTGCTGCCGCTGATCGCCAACAAGTGGGTCAAGGTCAACGCGGGGTTGGCGGTCATGTTCATCCCCGGCGTACCGCTGACGGTGGAGCGGTTCACTGTCCACACTCCACCGCTGGAGAAGGGTGAGGTGACCGAGGTCGACGGCACGCCGGCCATCACGGTCACCGACGCCGACGGTCAGTCGTACGCCGTGGCGATCGTCGGCGAGCCGTACATTCTCGAATCGACCTACGAGGGCAGCACGCTCACGTTCTCGGACTACGACAAGTCCGTGACCATCGAGGCGCCGGCGGAGGCGGACGTCGTCGACGTCATGGCGCTGCTGGCCGGCTGAGGTCCAGCATCCCCTTACCCAACGGAATACGGAGAAATCTACATGCGCTTGAGAACACTGCTCATTCCCGCGGTGGCGTCCCTCGCCCTGCTCGCCGGCTGCACCCCCGCACCGGAACCGGAGCCGAGCCCGACGCCGACGACCAACGGCATCGACGCCCTCGAGGTCGAGCAGATCGAGGCCCGGATGGCTGAGGCCCTGGAGGAGGCCGGATCGTTCCGGCTCTCCGGCACCGGCGAGGTGGAGGGTCAGACGGCCGACATCGACATCGCCGTCGCGGGCAAGCAGCTGCAGGGCTCGTTCACCGTCATGGGCATCGAGATCGAGATCATCGTGACCGAGGACGGCACGGCCTACCTGCGGGGCGGGGCCGAGCTGTTCGGCCCGCTGCTCGGGACCGAGCTCGGCGACATCGTCGGAAAGTGGATCAAGATCCCCGCAGACAACGACCTCGGCCTGATCCCGGACACCAGCGACTTCCTCGCCGCCGACGACCACTACACCAAGGGCGAGGTGACGGAGTACAAGGGTCAGCCGGCCATCACGCTGGTGGACACCGACGGCGCCAAGCTGTACGTCTCGCTGGTCGGCGAGCCGTACCCGCTGGCGGTCGAGACCGCCGAGGGCACGCTCGAGTTCTCCGACATCGGCGCGGACATCACCATCGAGGCGCCGGCCGCCGACGAGGTGGTCGAAATCCCATCGATGAGCTGAGCCACCGACGTCGCTCAACCTGCGGCGGCCCCGCGATCCGGTCGGGGCCGCCGCACCGTGTCGGACGATGAAGACCCGGCAAGGTCGTACCCGCCTCGAGCCGGATCGGGGCCGAACAGCTGCGGGCGTCGGCACCGTCGCCGGCCACTACCAGGAGTTTCACAAAGGACGATCCACATATGCGAATCAGAAACCTCATTCTGCCCGTGGCCGCCTCGGCTGCGCTGCTCGCCGGTTGCGCCACGCAGACGCCGAGCAGCCAGCCGACGACCCCAGCCCCCGCGTACAACGGCGTGCAGGACCTGGACGCCGACGCGATCTGGCAGGCGGCGGCCGACGCCCTCGCGGACGCGCAGTCCTTCCACCTCAAGGGCTCAGCCAAGACCGATGCCGGCCAGTCCGTCGAGATCGACGCGGTCTACGCGGGTGATCTGGCGGAGGGCAGCTACACCCTGTCCGGCCTGGAGCTGGAGTTCATCATCGCCGAGGACGGCGGTTACGTTCGGGCGGCGGAGAACTTCTGGCGCGAGATGCTCCCGGCGGACCAGGCGGACCTGCTCATACCGCTTCTGGGCAACCGGTACTTGAAGCTTCCGTCGTCGACGGCCAGCGAGCTCATCCTCGAGCCGGAGACCTTCTTCCCGGAGGCGAAGGGCCTCAACAAGGGCGACATCACGGAGTACCAGGGTCAGCCCGCCATCGTGCTCACCGACGACGCGGGCGGCAAGATCTACATCGCGCTCGTGGGCGAGCCGTACCCGCTGGCGTTGACATCCAGCGAGGGCAACCTCGAGTTCCTGGACGTCGACGCGGCGGTCACCATCGAGGCGCCGCCGGCCGACCAGGTCTTCGACGCGACGGCGTTCACGGGCTGAGCCGACCTCACGCACCGTCAGTGGCACCGGGGTTACCCCGGTGCCACTGTGTTTTCGGCCCCGCCGGCCGTTCGCCCGGCCACCGACGGCGAACCCGGTTCAGGCTGATCCGCGGCGGGGCGCACAACGGTTGCGCGAGGTCGTGACACTGGTCGGCGTACGGTCGGGCGACCAGTGAAGGGACGTAATGATGCGCTTAAGAATATTAGCTCTCCCTCTCGTGGCGGTCGTGGCGCTGCTCGCCGGCTGCACCCAGCTCCCGCTGAGCGGGCCCGGGGGCACCCCGACGCCCACGTCCAACGGGGTGGAGAACCTGGAGGCGGACGCGATCCTGGGTGAGGCCAAGCAGGCGATCGCCGAGGCCCAGTCGGTGCGCGTGTCCGGAACCCTCGGCGAGGGGTTGCTCGGGCTCACGCTCGACCTGACCTTCCAGGGCCAGGACGTGACCGGCACGGTCAACGTCCTCGGCGTGATCGCCCACGTCATCCGGATCGGCGACGTCTTCTACCTCAAGGCCGACACCAGCCTCTTCGAGCAGCTCCTGCCGCCGGACCAGCGGGGCAGCATCTCGCTCCTGGGCGGCAAGTGGGTCCGGCTCAACCTGGCCTGGGTGACCGCGCTCGTCCCGATTCCGCTGACGGCCGACGACCTGGTCTCCGTGGCCACTCCCCTGACCAAGGGCGACGTGACGACCGTCTCCGGCACGCCCGCCATCACCCTCACCGACGCCGACGGCGCGGTGCTGCACGTGGCCACCACGGGTGAGCCGTACGTGCTCGACATCAGCCTCGAGGGTGACCGCGATCTCACCTTCTCGCGGTTCAACGAGGCGGTGACCATCGAGGCGCCGCCGGAGGAGGAGATCTTCGACCTGCTGGGCGCGCTGGGTCTGAACAGCTAGGCCTGACGCCGCGCGACCGGGACCCGTGACGTAACCCACGGGTCCCGGCCCCGTGGGTGGCCGGGACGTCACAAACCGTACGGGTCGCGTGGGCGCGGTCGCGCGGGCTGGCAGGATGATCCCCGTGACGACTACGCCTTCCAGTCCCGATGCGGCCGAGTACCGCATCGAACGCGACACCATGGGGGAGGTCCGCGTCCCCGTTGCGGCGCTGTGGCGGGCACAGACCCAACGGGCCGTGGAGAACTTCCCGATCTCCGGCCGTGGCCTGGAGCCGGCCCACATCCGTGCCCTGGCGACCATCAAGGCGGCCGCCGCCGAGGTCAACGCCGAGCTGGGCGTCATCTCGGCTGAGCTCGCCGCCGCGATCCGGGCCGCGGCACAGGAAATCATCGACGGCAAGCACAACGACCAGTTCCCGATCGACACCTTCCAGACGGGCTCGGGCACCTCGTCGAACATGAACGCCAACGAGGTCATCGCGACCCTGGCCAGCCGGGCGAGCGGCCTGAGCGTCCACCCCAACGACCACGTCAACGCGTCCCAGTCATCCAACGACGTCTTCCCGTCCTCGATCCACCTCGCGGCCACGGAAGCGGTCACCCGCGACCTGATTCCGGCGCTGTCCCACCTGATGTCCACATTGGACGCCAAGGGCACCGAGTTCGCCGACGTGGTCAAGGCCGGGCGGACGCACCTCATGGACGCCACCCCGGTCACGCTCGGTCAGGAGTTCCACGGCTACGCGGCCCAGATCCGCATCGGCATCGAGCGTCTGGAAGCCACCCTGCCCCGGTTGGCCGAGCTGCCGCTGGGCGGCACCGCGGTGGGCACCGGCATCAACACGCCGCCCGGGTTCGCCCCCCGGGTGATCGAGCGCCTGCGCCAGATGACCGGGCTGCCGCTGTCGGAGGCCCGCAACCACTTCGAGGCGCAGGGGGCCCGCGACGCGCTCGTGGAGTGCAGCGGCCAGCTGCGGGTCATCGCCGGCTCGCTCTACAAGATCGCCAACGACATCCGGTGGATGGGCTCGGGTCCGCGCGCCGGCCTGCGCGAGCTGCGTATCCCCGACCTGCAGCCGGGGTCGAGCATCATGCCGGGCAAGGTCAACCCGGTGCTCTGCGAGGCCGTGCGGCAGGTGGCTGCCCAGGTCGTCGGGAACGACGCCGCCGTGGCCTTCGCGGGGTCGCAGGGCGACTTCGAGCTCAACGTCATGCTGCCGGTGATGGCCCGCAACGTGCTCGAGTCGATCCGGTTGCTCGCCAACGTCAGCCGGGTCTTCGCCGACCGCTGCGTCGCCGGCCTGGAGGCCGAGGTGGAGATCTGCCGGCTGTACGCCGAGGGCTCGCCGTCGATCGTCACCCCGCTGAACCGGCACCTCGGCTACGACGAGGCGGCGGCCATCGCCAAGCAGGCGCTGAAGGAGAACCGGACGATCCGCGAGATCGTCGTCGCCCGCGGCCACGTCGACAGCGGCAAGGTCACCGAGGAGCTCCTGGACGAGATCCTCGACGTCCTGCGCATGACCCGTCCCTGAGTTCTCGTGTCAGGAAGGACGCCCTCTTGACGCCTGGTGCCTAGGAGGGCGTCCTTCCTGACATACGGGCGGCGGCCTCGGTGTCCCGGAGCACGCGCAGCGCGTTGTGCCAGGTCAGTTTCGCGAGCTCGGCGTCGGACCAGCCCCGCCGCGCCAACTCCTCCAGCAGCGCCGGATACCCATCCACACCGGACAGTCCATCCGGAGTCGCGGCGACCCCGTCGAAGTCGCTGCCGAGACCGACGTGGTCGACGCCCGCCACGGCTCGGACGTGCTCGATGTGATCGGCGACATCGCCGACCCCGCACGGGGGCCGTGGATGCGCCTCCAGCCACGCCTGCACCCCTGCGGTGTAGGAGGCGCTGCCCTCGCCGTGCTCGGCTGCCAACCGGTTGTACTCGACGATCAGCTCGTCGATCCACTCGCGACAGTCCGCCCGGAGGAACCCCGGGACGAAGGTCACCATGACGATGCCGTTGCTGTCACGTACGCGGGTAAGGACGTCGTCGGGAACGTTGCGGACATGGTCGCAGACGGACCGGGCGCTCGAGTGGGAGAAGAAGGCGGGGGCGGTGGTGACATCGAGGACGGCGTGCATCGTGGCGTCGGCGACGTGGGACAGATCGACCAGCATGCCCAGTCGGTTGCACTCGCGCACGACCTCCCGGCCGAAATCGGACAGACCACCGACGGCCGGCTCGTCGGTCGCGCTGTCGGCCCACGGCGTGTTGCGGAAATGAGTGAGCGTCAGGTACCGGACCCCGAGCGCGTACATCATCCGCAGCGCGCCGAGCGATGAATCGATGCTGTGCCCACCCTCAATGCCGAAGAGACAAGCGATGCGCCCGGCCGCCCGGGCCGCCTCGACCTCGTCGGCGGTCGTGGCCAGGGCGAGGTCGTCCGGGTAACGGGCCACCATGGTCCGGGCCGCGTCGATCTGCTCCAGGGTGGCGGTGACGGGATTGCCGACCGTGCTCGGCACGTACACCGACCAGAACTGGGCGCCGACCCCACCGGCGCGCAGTCGCGGGATGTCGGTGTGCAACCCGAGGGCGGACAGATCGGTGGCGAGATCAACGGCGTCGAAGTCGACCGAGCCGGCCGGCTGCTCCGATCGCCGGGCCGGGCCGAACCGATGCCGCAGCTCCCAGAGCAGGTCATTGTGGCCATCGACGACGGGGGCCGCCTCCAGCAGGCGGCGAATCCGCTCACGCACGGCGCCGACCGTACCCGATCCGACGCGACGGCCGGAACGACGTTCGCTGGTCCCGGGACCCGGCCTGGGCAACGCAAAGCGGGCGGGCCGCTGATGCGACCCGCCCGCTGGTGCTGTGCAGGTGGACTCAGAAGTCCATGTCCCCGCCGCCACCCGGCGTCGCGGGGGCCTTCTCCTTCTCCGGCCGCTCCGCCACCACAGCCTCGGTGGTGAGGAACAGGGCCGCGATCGAGGCCGCGTTCTGCAGCGCCGACCGGGTCACCTTGGCCGGGTCGATGATGCCGGCCTTCATGAGGTCGACGTAGTCACCGGTGGAGGCGTCCAGGCCCCAGCCCGGCTTGAGACCGCGCACCTTCTCGACCACGACGCCGCCCTCGAGGCCGGCGTTGATGGCGATCTGGCGCAGCGGCGCGTCCAGCGCGAGCTTGACGATGTTCACGCCGGTCTGCTCGTCGCCGGGCAGGTCCAGCTTCTCGAACGCGGTCTTGCCGGCCTGGACCAGCGCGACACCACCGCCGGGCACGATGCCCTCCTCGACGGCGGCCTTCGCGTTGCGCACCGCGTCCTCGATGCGGTGCTTGCGCTCCTTGAGCTCGACCTCGGTCGCGGCACCGACCTTGATGACCGCCACGCCACCGGCGAGCTTGGCCAGCCGCTCCTGCAGCTTCTCCCGGTCGTAGTCGGAGTCGCTCTTCTCGATCTCGGCCCGGATCTGGTTCACCCGGCCCTTGATCTGCTCCGGGTCACCGGCACCGTCGACGATGGTGGTCTCGTCCTTGGTGGTGACGACCTTCCGGGCGCGGCCGAGCATGTCCAGCCCGATGCTGTCGAGCTTGAGGCCGACCTCCTCGCTGACGACCTGGCCACCGGTCAGGATCGCGATGTCCTGCAGCATGGCCTTGCGGCGGTCGCCGAAGCCGGGGGCCTTCACGGCCACCGACTTGAAGGTGCCGCGGATCTTGTTGACGATCAGCGTGGCGAGGGCCTCACCCTCCACATCCTCGGCGATGATCGCGAGCGGCTTGCCCGTCTGCATGACCTTCTCGAGGATGGGCAGCAGGTCCTTCACCGAGGAGATCTTGCTGTTGACGATGAGGATGTACGGGTCCTCGAGCACCGTCTCCATGCGCTCGGAGTCGGTGATGAAGTAGGCGGAGATGTGACCCTTGTCGAAGCGCATACCCTCGGTGAGCTCGAGCTCGAGGCCGAAGGTGTTGCTCTCCTCGACCGTGATCACGCCCTCCTTGCCGACCTTGTCCATGGCCTCGGCGATGATGTCGCCGACCGTGGTGTCGCCAGCGGAGATCGACGCGGTGGAGGCGATCTGCTCCTTGGTCTCCACGTCCTTGGCGATCTTGGCGAGCTCCTCGGCGACCGCGTTGACCGCGGCCTCGATGCCCCGCTTCAGCGCCATCGGGTTGGCGCCGGCCGCTACGTTGCGCAGGCCCTCGCGGACCAGCGCCTGAGCCAGGACGGTCGCCGTGGTGGTGCCGTCACCGGCCACGTCGTCGGTCTTCTTCGCGACCTCCTTGACGAGCTCGGCGCCGATCTTCTCGTACGGGTCCTCGAGCTC
>Ga0065720_1020145_pt1 | contig 16592 bp, 9 predicted proteins | sample Thericmetagenome_FD_59107 | JGI IMG/M metagenome (GOLD analysis project Ga0065720, IMG submission 59107) | Thermophilic microbial communities from the Joint Bioenergy Institute, California, USA of rice/straw/compost enrichment - eDNA_2 v2... | ecosystem: Engineered > Solid waste > Grass >... | reverse complement strand
CGCCGAAGCGATTGCCGTGCGGCTCTCCAAGGAACCTCAAATAACCACCCGTGCCATCGTCGACGAGATCACCCATCGATTAGCTCAGGAGATCATTGTGCTCCAGAACCGCTCACTCCGGCGATCAAGTCCTCCCGATGGCTTACATTCGAAGGACATTGATGCTCTGGAGCAACAAGCCTACGAGCTGGTTGAGTGGGCCGACCTGCTCGTCCTGGCGCCCATCGATGCCGACACCCTAGCTAAGATGATGTGCGGGATTGCAGACAACCTCCTTCTTCACGTCCTACGCGCCTGGGACGCCTCAAAACGGATCTTGCTGATCCCCGGTATGAGCAACCAGCTCTGGGAGAACCCTGTGACTAGGCGTCAAATGAGCAAGCTGCATCGCAAGTGGGCCTGGATTCGTGTCATGCCTCCAATTTTGTGGCATTACGACAAGCACAGCCCTCACAAGCGAGTCGTCGAGTGGGATGGCTTCAATGAAGTCGTCGGAATCATCAAGAATCAAGCAGATTTCCTCAAGTTGGGTCACGACATTGAAGTCAGCAATGCCCAAGCTGACGCTCCGCTGGCCACCAAGAAAAAGGCTCAATCCACTCTGCCGCCGGAGATCTGGAGCATGATCCTCGAGCACACCAACGATTGGGAACTGGCCCAGAGTCTGGGCATCTACACCAAACTTCCCATGCCTACCAAGCAGGGCTGGCGCAAAGAACCTAAGGACCCCAACGATCCTCTCCAAGTCTTCATGCACGAGCTCGAATGGACTCTTCTTACAGCCAACACGGAAGCCGTCTGCGCCAAACTAGCCCAGGCCCCTCCCTCTTTCAATGACCTCTCTGCGCTCGCCGCCCACCTCATCTTCAAGTTCTCCCTCACCGGCGTCCTGACCTACATCGAGTCGCACTTCAGCCACATATTTCGCTGCTTCGACGGCAAGACCATCCCGACCAAGGCATCCGCCTACTACGGCCGCACCGCCATCCTAGACTGGTGGGCACGCTCGCCGTCCTTTTTGGAGAAGCAGTATGACGCTGAGGCCCTTAATGGTGCCTCAGAGAGGGGCTTTGTCCATGTTCTCGACTGGTGGCGCCGCTCTGGGTTACCGCTTAAGTATTCGGAAGCTGCCTTCGAGAGCGCGAGTGCCAAAGGTCATGTTCATGTCCTTGAATGGTGGCGCGAGGCTGCCCTGCAGGATCCGACTATCGTCATAAAGCCGGGCCGGTCGCTGCTGGCTGCTGCACAGTGGGGCCAGCTGGCGGTGATCCGTTGGTGGGAGGAGAGTGGGATCCCCGTTGGACACCAGGACGGCGTATGCAAGATGGCTAGCCGCTGGGGCCGTGTCGAGGTGTTGGACCTGTGGCGGCAACTGCGCGGGGATGATAACTTGCAGTTTGATAACCAGATTTTGGTCGAGCCAACGTTGCATGCTCATGTGCATGTGCTGGAGTGGTGGCGTAGGTATGCACATGGAGAGTTTCCCGACATGGGAGGTCGCAAGGGAAAGAGGGTTGAATACAAGACGATGGATATTGAGGAGGCTCTGGAGGATTCGTTGGGTGACCAGACTGAGGTTAGGAGGTGGTGGGCTGAGAACGGCCTGAACCTTGGTCTGGGAACAACCGAGTGGATGAAGGTCCGCTTTCTCTGAGTGAATGAGGGTCCAACAATATTTCCTAGTTTGTTCTTCCGTCTGCTAAGCATGGCATGGGATGGGATTTCTGGTCATGGATGGTAGGATGGATGGTGATGGTTTATCTACGGAATATGAGCAATGGGCTGTCTGTATTATGTCAAGTGCGCGCATGGACATATTTATCATGTATGCGAATCAGTTAGGAAAACATCCTCTTGGCAACGGCAAATACGGAGTCCAAAAACCAGATATATGGCCGTTGGGGTATCTTTGCGAAAAAAAAAAGGCCCAAGCATAAAAACCCAAACTCCAAACACGTTTAAGCAAACTTTTGTGGATTGCTTTTTATCATCCTCCTCAACACATCAATCTGTCGTGTGATGCCTTTGTTCTTCAATTCTGTCATGCCGCGATTGTCAGTTCTTCTCAAGCCGTTGGAGTAGACAACAGTGAAGTCTGGCAACATCTCGCCGGCCGCGATCTCGCTCATTGGCGTAAGTGTGCAATGCTGTTTACAGTGCGTTAGCCTAAGTTAAATACAGCCATTTGACCATTCCTAGTAACCTACCCTCCCAATCTTTGCCCCAGCCCCAACTCTGGCCCCTACTCCGATTAGGGTCCCCTCCGCGATCACCGTTTCCCCTCCCTCCACCGTGGCGCCCACCTCCACGATAACATAATCCCCCAGCGCCACGCTCATACCCTCTCCTCCACGGACGATTGGCATACTGGGGAGAGGAGGGGTTGGCGCAGCACCGAGTGTTGCCCGCTCGTGGATGATACACCGCCGTCCAACGCTGACGCGTCCAAGTGTTGAGTCTAGTTTGGCGCGCGGGTGAATCACGCTCTCCGAGTGAATTGTGATCAAGCCTGTTCCAATGAGAATCGCAGAGTCGGCAATGGAGATGGACGACGTAAAATGGACTGGCGGCTTCGGGCCAGTGTGGACGACAGGAGGGACTATGGAGTGCCGTGTCTTGGAAGACGAAGACATTGCTGTTTTTTCTTGAACTTGTTCGACTTGAACTGGGAAGTTCTAGGCGCTACTGTAGAGGCTGGAATGTCATAATTTCACCTGGGTTGTTTTGGGGGGGAGGTGATGGTAGTTGTCTGGGTCAATCAGTGATCGAGAGGCTGTCAACGGGCTTTGACCTGGACTGGACGACGGTGAAGCCGCTGCTGATAGCACGAGGCCCGCGATTGGAAGATTGAGTTGCATCATTGCAGGCTGTCTTTCTGCCCCACCATCCAGTCTTGGCGGAATGCCACAAATTCACCGCCACACCAACCCCACCTAGCCAATCAGGGAACTCGGAATCTAAAGCTCAAGCCTCACGCCGTCGAACCTGGAAGCTCAGAAAGCCGCTCATCCACAGGTTCGATCGGTTCACCATCGCTGCCATCGACCCGGGCCAACGTCCCCTTACCCACCCCGCCGCCTTTCTCCGCGCCGAGAGAAACCCGGCCAATTGGCATCCTGCAGAACTCTGCTGGCCCGAGCAGCAGAGACCAGAGACAACCGACCACGATGCTGTCCCGCACTGCGGCGCCGGCCAAGGCGTCGGCAAAGACCATCTCAAGCGCCGTCTCGAGTGCTGCCGCCGCGGCGGCCACCACTTCTGCCGCCTCGACACCACAGTCCCGCGCCTATGCTACAGTCCAGGACCCAAACTATGCTACCGTGCGCACCTACGGCGGTCTCAAGGACCAGGACCGCATCTTCCAGAACCTCTATGGCCGCTACCCGCCCGACCTGAAGCACGCCAAAAAGATGGGCGACTGGTACAAAACCAAGGAGATCCTGCTCAAGGGCCACGACTGGATCATTGGCGAGATTAAGGCCTCAGGCTTGCGCGGCCGTGGTGGTGCCGGTTTCCCGTCCGGTCTCAAGTGGGTGCGTCGTGCTTCCGTCCCGTTCCCTCCACCCCTCATTGAGTATGCGTACTTCAGATCAAGTCAGGTTCCGCAGCGCTAACAAACACAGTCCTTCATGAACTTCAAAGACTGGGACAAGGACAACAAGCCGCGCTATCTGGTCGTCAACGCCGACGAGGGTGAGCCGGGCACCTGCAAGGACCGCGAGATTATGCGCAAGGACCCCCACAAGCTGGTCGAGGGCTGCCTCGTTGCCGGCCGCGCCATGAACGCCACTGCCGCCTACATCTACATCCGTGGCGAGTTCTACCAGGAGGCTGCCATCCTGCAGAACGCCATCAACGAGGCCTATGCCGAGGGCCTGATCGGCAAGAACGCCTGCGGCTCGGGCTACGACTTCGACGTCTACATCCACCGCGGTGCTGGTGCCTACGTCTGTGGCGAGGAGACCAGCTTGATCGAGTCGCTTGAGGGCAAGCCCGGCAAGCCCCGTCTTAAGCCCCCGTTCCCTGCTGCCGTTGGTCTGTTCGGCTGTCCGTCTACCGTCGCCAACGTCGAGACCGTCTCTGTCGCCCCGACCATCTGCCGCCGTGGTGGCGCCTGGTTCGCCAGCTTCGGCCGCGAGCGCAACCACGGCACTAAGCTCTTTTGTATCAGCGGCCACGTGAACAACCCGTGCACTGTTGAGGAGGAGATGAGCATTCCCATGCGCGAGCTGATCGAGAAGCATTGCGGTGGCGTCCGTGGCGGCTGGGACAACCTGCTGGCCGTCATTCCCGGCGGTTCTTCGACCCCTATTCTGCCCAAGCATATCTGCGACGACCAGCTCATGGACTTCGATGCCCTCAAGGACAGCCAGTCCGGTCTCGGCACTGCTGCCGTCATCGTCATGGACAAGAGCACCGACGTTGTGCGCGCCATCTCTCGTCTCAGTCACTTCTACCGCCACGAGTCCTGCGGCCAGTGCACTCCGTGCCGTGAGGGCTCCAAGTGGACCGACCAGATCATGAAGCGTTTCGAGAAGGGCATGGGCCGCCCGCGCGAGATCGACATGCTGCAGGAGCTCACCAAGCAGGTTGAGGGCCACACCATTTGCGGTATGTTTTTCCTGCCTTTTTTCTCAGCGTCATATAATACAAACTAATTGGTTACAGCTCTCGGCGAGGCCTTTGCCTGGCCCATCCAGGGTCTGATCCGTCACTTCCGTCCTGAGCTCGAGGCCCGCATGAAGAAGTTTGCTGAGGAGACCGGCGGCCAGGCGCTTGCCGGTGGTTGGACGCACGACTCAAGGCAGAAGGGCCGGCTCGTCTCCCCGGGCATGTAAAAGGGGATTACTATAGTAGAAAAAGAAGTGGTGAATGACATCTGGTTGCCGAAGCACGCTGTACATACATACCTAGGCCGGTCTCGTAGACCAGCTGGGCTATGCCTGATTTTTTTCTTTTTGTCAATGGGGTGGCTTGTTGCTGCGTTATCCTCTCTGTGCCTTTCCATGTGTTTTGTCACCTGGTTACAAAACTCTAGTGCCCTTCTATTTCACGCACTCACTGTTGCCCAGGCATACCGTCTCCTGGCCTTTTTTATCTTTATCAATCAATGCCCAACGGGTATCAAACCCTCGGCTGGCTAGCTGAGCCAAGACAGTGGGCTTAGCCGTGTGGACCAATCATGGAGACCTGTCTTTTCCTATCCACACAGCAATCTGTCTTCAACGAGAGCCATATATGGGAAGAGCAATGTGATGAGCTCGTATAGATCTCTCTCATAAGTTCCAATTTTTGTAGTTTGTTCTCTCTCCTGAACAATCCATGGACAGCCATCACAGAAGCTCAAAATGACAGCAATCCAAGTTACCACTCTTGAGCAATTCTCCCGCTTCTCTACCGACGCCTGTACGGATCGTGGCTCCCCTTGATTTCTGATGATACCTACCTTACATCCCACATTCCATTGAACCTCACTCACTAACCACTTCTTCAAAAGATGGCATCGAACGTCTCCTCCGCGGCCTCCATGCCATCGCCATGTTCCTAGCCGCCTACTACGCCCTGATCCCTCCCCTTTCCCCTCCTCTATCCCTCTTCCATCTCCCCCCACAATACGTTCTCCACGCACTCGCCTCGAAACTAGGCTTCATCCGCCGCCCGTTCCGTCTGTTTCGCTTTCTGGAGGCCTTCACGAACGCCTACGAGAGCTTCCGAGATAGCCCTAGCTCCCTAGGTGACAGCAACACCTCCCTGCTGGCCACCGGGACCTGGGTGCTGGATATTCTGTCTCAGTCGTTCATGGCTGTGTATCTCTTGCTAGAGAGCGCGACGTTTCCGGACTTGTTGATGCTGGAGGCTGGGGCTGAAGCGTTCTTTGGGAGGAAGGAGACTGAGAGGATCATTGCGGAGTCGCAGAAATGGTGGTTTGTAGCATTGGCGACGGGGGTGTTGGCTGGAGTGGGGAGGTTGTGGTTATTGAGGGGTGCAGTGAGGGTTGGGAAGCGAAAGGGAGGAAAGGATGGGGATGAAGAGAAGAAGAAGGAGTGGGAGGAGAGCGTGATTAGACAGAAGAAGTGGAAGATTGTTAGGAAGATGGCGGCTGATGTGATGGACCTGTCAGTGCCTGGTTCCATCATTGGATGGGTGCCGGTTTCACAAGGGACTGTGGGCTTCTTGATGTTTTGGAGCACGGTCTTGACGGCTTCGGAGGTGTGGGAGAGGTGTGGGCGGGAGATTGCTGAGGCAAAAGCCGGCTTACTGAAGGAGAAATCGGCGTGAACTGGCTGGTGCAAACCAAGATTTGTCACTGAATATAGCGATGATAGCTAGATTTAATGGGAAGGAAATGTGTATACTGAAAGTGACATTCTAAGTATGCCAAAACGCAAGGTACCTGGACTGGAGTCGAAAAAGTCCAAGACTCATTCGTGAATCCATGATTTGAGTAAGGGAGGGGAGAGGGCAGTACTTGAATATCGAATTCAGCAAGAACTTTATGAATAATAATGTATCCTTATCCAATGGAACCAGAAAGAGTTTATTCCACTTCTAGCGAGAGTGTCAATAAGGTTGTCGACTTTTAACATGAGCTTGAAACTTGGGGTAGTGATACGCATATCTTTGGCATCAGCCACTGTCCAAACACCGTGCAAGCACTGTAGTTGGCGGTCAATGCCAGCCCCGCAATGCAAGGGACCAAGGATGCTATCCCGCTTTTGGTCGGCAGAATTTAGGCGGTGAGGCGCAAATGGAAGGAACGCGAGGATCCTGGGGAAATTTTTCTGCAACCACAACAATCCCCCAGCCAGCTCTTTGACGTGCCGCAAAATCCGCTACCCCCTGGGAACCTACCTGCCCACTGAAAGTCCACAAGAACCAACTCGCTGAGTTGGCGACCCGCGCCCTTAAGTCGTAAATTTCCGCACATGGCCGGACCGCCAGCCTGGCTCTTTTCCAACAATTCCACCCCGGTCTTCAGCAAAAACCAACCAACCACTTCTGGCGATTCCACAATGGCCGGCAAGAAGTCAAAGCCCAAGTCTGCGGTCCAGAGTGCTACCCGCTCAGCGCCTGCAGAGCCCCCCGCCCAGCTGTTGGACCTCATTGAGAACTTCCTTTCTGAGCATGACTTCGCAGATGCCCATGCTGCTTTCAAGAAGCAGCGCGAGAACAAGGGCTGGAAGAAGGCGGGCGACTCCACTGGTCAGTCTTCGCTGGTCACAATCTTTAAGACTTGGGAGGAATCCCTAAAGACGGAGGGCCTGAGCCCCAAGCCCGTCGCTAAAAAGGTCACCAATGACAGCAACAGCGATGAGAGTAGCAGCAGTAGCAGCAGCGACTCTGAGTCCTCCGACAGCGATAGCGACGAGGGTAGTGACGTTGAGATGAAAGATGCCCCTGAGAAGGAATCTTCGAGCTCTGAATCTAGCAGCAGCAGCAGCAGTGAGAGCAGCAGTGACGAGAGCAGCAGTGACGAGAGCAGCAGTGACGAAAGCAGCAGCGACGAAAGCAGCAGTGAGGACAGCAGCAGTGAGGATAGCGACGATGAGAGCAATGATAGCAGCGACAGTGAGAGCGACAGCGACAGCGAGGATGAGAAGAAGCCTGCTGCGGCCCCCAAGCAGCCTGCCATTAATCCCCTGAAGCGCAAGGCTGAAAGCAGCGACTCGTCCGATTCCGACTCCGATCTGTCGGATTCCAGCTCGGAGGACGAAGCCCCGGCTGCCAAGAAGCAGAAGGTTGCGGAGACCAAGTCTGAGTCGTCTTCCGAATCATCTTCCTCTGAATCATCTTCGGAATCCTCCTCTGAATCGTCCTCCGACTCATCCTCTGATTCTTCTGACTCGGATTCTGATTCCAGCTCTGAGTCGGACGATGACAAGAAGCCTGCTGCGAAGAAGGAAGTCAAGAAGGAAGAGACTTCGTCTTCCGAATCTTCTTCCGAGTCGTCCTCGGATTCCGACTCTTCGTCTGACTCGTCCTCTAGCGACTCCTCCGATTCGTCTGACTCCTCCGACTCCGACTCCGATTCCGATGATGTGACCAAGGAGGCCGCTAATGTCCCGCTTCCTGAGTCCGGCTCTGACTCCTCGAGCGACTCCTCTTCCTCCTCCGACTCGGACTCTGATGACGACAAGAAGAAGACTGATGCCAAGAACACCTCTGCTCAGTCTACCGCATCTGACAGCTCAGCCACGCTCGATGATAAGAACAAGCCGAACAAGGTCTACCCTGTCGATAAGTTTGCTCCTCTCCCTCCGGACCCTAGCACCATGAAGACCAACAACCGCGGCAAGGGTAAGAATAACAACAACGGCAAGGTTAATGAGCCCTTCTCTCGCGTCCGCAAGGACATCAAGGTTGACCCTAAGTTTGCTTCCAACGCGTTCACCGGCCACGAATGGGGCCGCAAGGCCTATGAGGACCTGAGCGTCACCCGCGGCAAGGGGTTCACCAAGGAGAAGAACAAGAAGAAGAGGGGCAGTTACCGCGGCGGTCGCATTGACACCAACGCCGTGGGCTCCATCAAGTTCGATGATTAAATGTGGGAGGTCGATTGCGGAAAAAGTTATAGCGAATAAATGGAGCATAGCGCGCACACCAATCGCCTGTTTTCGAGCCACATTGGGAGCGACCAGCATCGGAGTTTCGGCGACGGCACGTTAGACTGAGTGCTCTTCCAGGCATTTCAGGAGTTGTGGCATTGTTTATTAGCCAGAGAGCCAAAAATATCTGGTATGAATGGCACCTTTTCGGTGACATTCCTTGGTTTCATGTTGTGGGCAGTTGGCTTGGCTGCGATTATACCTCAAGACCAATCTTTTGACGTCAAGCTGTATGGTAGTGACTATATCCTGACAAAAAAAGTTGATAGCTCTTAGTTATCTCCATGGTGGTGCTTGTCTGTGATGTGGTGCTACCTTCAGGTGGTCTGATCTGCCATATTTTAGACACAAAAGCTGGCTAGGGTAAATGGTCGCTGTGTAAGAGAGCCCTGAGCCATTACCAACGGAAAAATACGAAAAAAAAACGTACAACACCCGGGATTCGCTGGTCGTCACCGACCCAACTACTAGCCGGGCCCTCAGTGGCTTAACTAGGGCAGAGCGGACGGGATGCCGTGCTTTCCACTGGGTATGGTCGTACGTACTTGGGCTGGTCTGATAAGTTGTTCTTAAGGAGTCACGCCGTTGCCAAAGCCACTGCGAGTCAGTCAATGACGATCCGGAGCGGCTTTCCATGTCCTCTGCTTTACCGGAGGGTACCAAGCAGATCGGTTCTTAGCCTGGGCTGTGGACCAAAGAGGGTGATAAAGCTGCTCAGAGAGGCAATGGGCTCTCTGTTACATGTACCACCGCCGTGCCATTTCCAATCATGCAGTAAGATCGAAGGTCGGCTTGCGGGCCTGATGAGTACTAACGTGGTGTTACCAGCATGCTGGTGTCATCAGCGCCTCACCCAACACTCAATCCAAAACATCCACCTGCCGTTGGCGGTGTTAAGTCATCCGGGACTGTTCAAGGCAGAGAGCATGGATTTACAGCAGCGAAACCCATAGCTCCCTTTCGGATACAGGGAGTCCGCTGCTGTGACCAAAACAGAGCCACGCTATAATTCGGGTTAGCTTTCTTTAGGCTGGACAATCAAGTGCCATTGAAACAGCGCAATGTGTCTTTCTTCGTTAAGCTCGTTCGGAGGTTCCATCTCGCAGCCTAGCTGAGTCCCGGCTGATGGCCGGACCCGATGGCGGTGGCGGTCAGATGAAAGCGGCTGACTGGGAAGCAGTTCGATTGCTCCTTGGCCTGGTCTTGATGGAGGTGGCTAGGTTTGTTGGCGTTGGATTAGCCTGCCACCGGAACTAGGCAATCACGGGTTCAGTATCCGAGCGCCGTGCCAGGGAGATGGGTCAGATGGAGAATCCAAAGACCATTGCCTAAAACAGACGAGGGACGTCGTCAGGGGTTGGTGCCAGCAGATTGGTTTTAAGCCACCGCTCCCATAGGGCTGAAATGTGGCGATGCCACGTGGGAGCAGCCGGACGTCGTAGATGCCCTCTTGGCGTGCTGTCTCTGTAGGAGCGGTCGGCAGCCGTCGGCCACGTTTTGGAGGTAAGTGACCTGGTTTTATCGCAATGACTTGGTCTGAGGCCCAAGCCGATGGTTTGGCTTTCCGACATGGGAGACAGGTTGCAGCGTGTGGTCCCAGAGGTGATGTCAATGGAACCGTGTTACACAAAGCCAGTATAGACATACGTGCATATGTCCAGATCAAAATTGATGGGATTGGCACCAACACACAACAGCTGTTACATCTTAGCTTCGGGAATACCCCCTTGATAAGTGTGCCAGTTTGGCCGGTCAACCTTCTGGACAGCCCTCGGGAGACCCTGAAGGCTTGGCTCGGACACAGGTGATTTTGATTGGCCAAGCGCGCGGCCGACAGGGATCAAGCTCATGATGGGGTACCATACCAATAGTCGCTAAGCAACCACCCCCTCATCACCACAGTTCAGCCACTGCCTGTACTTCCACGATGAGCACCCAACATCATTCGGGCTGCCTAACTACCATGTTTCATGGCTAGGCTTTCCGTCCAAACTCCTCTCACTCCCAGCAAGTTGTTTGTCGCATGAATCTTGCTGCTGCCGGCCCACACCTCCCCTGCCGTCTGGGTGTTCGTCCCATGTCCGCGACTGTTTGCAATCCTTAAGTTTATCTTTCTTGACAATTTCCGAACCAACACCCCCTCTTGATGAGCCGCAAGGCTCTGGATTCATAGTCAGAGTACAGCCTCATTCTCCATAGCGCGTTGAGTCAACTTTGCCCTAACCCGACCCGGGTACTTGTCCATTCCAACGCTGCCTTCAAAGTGAACAAGGCTTTCTTTGATTTTGTGCCAGTCCAACGGAGAAGACATATCTATTTGAGCGCCGCTGCTCTTTTACAAATTGGCACATAGCTTGTTCTCGAGTATGACGACGAATCGTCAACACACCGACAAGTCTCGAGCATCGTCAAGGCAAAGTCTTTTCACACGTGGTCGTTTATTATCTCTCATCTTTAGCATTCTACCCAAGCACAACATGTCTGCAAAGGGCAACAAGAATCCAGTTGTCGACGCTCACGAGGAAGTTGTGAGAAAGAAGTTTGGGTTGAAGCAGCCTGAAACACCTCTCCTTCAGAATGAGATCGACGGAAAACTCCGCTTCCATGAGGATCCCAGGATATCAAATTCAAGAGCTAACATGGCAGCGCTCTGGAACAAGTTCTTCGAGACCAGCCCCTCCAAGGACTACGACGACCTAAGGCTAAAACTCGTGAACAATGAGAAAACCTTGGCATTTGACTATGATTGCGAGAGAAATGCGTCCGAAACAGAAAGAAAGGCCAATAATATCGTTCAGGAGATCGTCCAGAGGGATAAAGAGTTGATCTACAAGAAAGCCAGTAAAAGGATAGGTTTCGGTGGCCAAGAACATGAGCGTTTCTACGGCGATCACTTTCTCTCCAACCGCGAACTAATCGAACGGACAGAGCTCTTCAATCTCCTTCTGAAGATGCCAAAGGGTGGCCATCTCCACATTCACTTCAACGCTAATCTTCGAGAGGACTTCCTCCTCAATATAGCCCAGGAGATGGCGCAAATGTATATCTGGAGCAGCATGCCCCTGGTGAGAAAAGAGGACTTTGACAAATGCAGGATTCAATTCAGTATTCTGAGTGATGAAGACCGGGACAAGAGAAATCGGCCGGCCCTGGCCAAGGGCAAATCCGTAAACCCATTTGACACGAACTACTCCTGCGAGCCCAAACAAGAGGGCGCCAGACTATTCAAGGACTTCATCAACGATTTCCCGAGTCATATCATGAACATGGATGCAATGCAATGGCTTCGGAGTAAATTGGTATTCCATGAAGACGAGGCGCACCATCCTTGCCAGTCAATCGCTGGGTAAGTCTCTCAGCTAAACACGCTATATGATCAGCTTTCTAATGTTATCTTGAAAAGGGCTTGGGAAAAGTTCAACGGAAGAACCCAGATGCTGAAAGGGCTGTTTAACTATGAAACGGCCTTTAGGAAGTACACACGTGCATGCTTGGAAGAATTCGTCGCTGACAACATTCAATATGCCGAGATTCGCCCTAATTTTATGGAATCGAATCAGGTGCTTAAAGACAACGGCTCCTCCAAATATAACAACGAGGAGACACTGGAGCTTATCATTGAGGAATATGAGAAGTTCCAAATGGAACACAAGCACCGGATCTTAAAAGGACTTAAGGTTATCTGGTGTTTCCCGCGTTCCATGCCCAACGATAAAGTCGCGGAATCCCTACAGGAGTGTTTGCAGGCCAAGCTAAACAAGAGGTTACACCAGTATATTGCTGGTTTCGACTTGGTTGGTGAAGAAGGACAGGGCAAGCCACTCAGGGCTTTCAGGACCGAACTTCTGACCTTCAAGCGTCTATGCGCGGCCTATGGAGTTGATATACCGTTCTTATTCCACTGTGGCGAAACCCTGGAAATGGGCACTGAGACTGATGGCAACGTCTTTGATGCTCTGCTCCTCGGCTCCAAGCGCATCGGCCATGGCTTCGCGCTGCCTCGTCACCCCTACGTAATGGAGCTAATGAAGCAGAACAATGTTTGTGTTGAGGTATGCCCCATCTCAAACGAGATCCTGGGCTTGACACCGCGGATTAGTGGGCATGCGGTGTATAATCTGCTGGCGAACAATGTCCCTTGCACCATCAGCACGGATAATGGCACTCCTTTTAGGTAGGTAACTCTCTCTCTTTTCTTTTTCAAGTTTCCTCTCCTTGAAGCTACCACAGAAGCTAACCAACCTCGGCCAGATCGCGTCTCTCTCATGATTTCTACCAGATTATGGCTGGCAAGTCCGATATGACCCTCCATGGTTTGCGGCAATTAATCGTGTGGAGCATTGAGCATTCTTGCTTAGAAAAGGAGAGAAAACAACAAGTTCTGAATGAATGGAGGCAAATGTGGGACAACTTCTGCGCCGATATCATAAGGGAAGATAAGGAACGGAAGCAAAAACAGAGCCAGTTGTGAGAGACTAGACGCTTTCTACCGGGTATTGTTGTTCCCTGGTCTTGTGGTACAGGATTTTATTTTTCTCTTTTTTTATCTGTCTTCTTTGAGGGATTGGATGCATTGTTATATCTCATGATTGATGACTTACGTGGTTTGTTGGATACCTTCAGGGCTTAGTCAGTTGGAGGGAAGACGCCTATCTGCTGCTTGGGATGTTGTTTTGTTCCATTTAGCTTCTCCAGTTACGTAGCGTTCTCCAAACCATACACGCGGTCTCTATATTACTATCTAGATTGGGGGACTCCATTCCTTGATAGTTTATAGCAAACTATCGTTTTCCCAAAGCTAATGCGGACTCATAAAAACTTGGAACGCTGACACCTACGAGCCCACCGCTAATGGTAGATGCAGGATTTGTCTCTTTCACACTTCTCGTTTGTGGATGCGTATAGCAATCTAAGATACCAGGCTTCAGTGTGTTCTAGTAACTGTCATGGACCGCCCATTGGCTTTTTTTGGGCTTCACAATGCTGTTAGTCCGTGACTGCACCTTCTACTTCCATCACGTAACTCCGGTGCCGGGGAGCACTGTTGATGACAGAGTATGTATAGGATCCGAAAGGTTAAGTATAAGCAAAGGTTGGGTCCTGGTTGAGTCCGGTGACATAAGAGTGATCAGTCTGCTGGACTTGCACCTTGGGGTGCACTGTGGGCTGCAGAGTGCCACCCTCTCACCCCTTCTGAGTATAGCGTGTGATGTTTGACCGAGCATATGTTATAGCTATGCCCCGCCTAGAGTAGATAAAGGGGAATGAAACAAATTTCAAGTCGATAACTTCGATGTAGACTGCAGGTCAACACTTTTGGTCCTTTGGATAAGCCGAGTCCAGAGCAACTAGGAGCCTATATGCAAAGAAGACGCTTAGAGTTTTAACTCATTAGGAGCTCAAGGGCCATAGAGCAAGCCAGCAAGCTAGTCTCTACTTAGGGGTTCAAATATCATTCCGGCTTTCGAAAATCGCCATGCACTGCCTGCTTTATCTTGAACTTCGGGAGTTGAGCGGATGTCGCCTACGGCCCGAGCCGAGATTGACTCAAAGTGAGAGTTGAGACGAACAACAGTTTGGTGAAGGTGAAGCTTAGAACTCATTTGATAAGACTTCTCTATTATCCTGGTATATTCCATCCTCTCTTAAACCCCAATCCAGTGCTCATCAAAGCACTCTTCATGGTTCCTAGCGATGATTGCTAGCCATCGGAAGAGGCCGGGGTTGGGCACTGCGGCTGGTCGGAGGCTGGTCGGCGGCGGACCTCGGATATTCGGGACAGCTCTGCGGCTGGCGTGGGATTTGAGTCGTTTTTATTTGAGAAACGGTGGACCGGAGAAACCTTTCAATAATTTCACAAACTGCCGCAGGTCTTATTTTTCGTGAACCGGAAATTGAATCTCTCTCAAAGCCGTTGAGATCAGCAGCCAGGTGGCCTGGATGTTTTGCGCAAAAGTCTGCTGTGATCTGTGGCCGACGCCGTGTACCATCCTCAGAGCCACATCTACATCGTTGAAGACGGCACTCAAGAAGCCGTCATGACTGCGGCGGGAATCTCATAGCGTTATCCAGTCTTATTCCCATGGGATGTAGGTCTGAGTGAAATTTGTGTTCCACTGTTTACTCGGGATCAACAAGGAATCTCACCAATCGCTGAGGAAGCGAGGCTCGACCCCTGCCCGTAAAACTGCTCCCGCCGTTCCGGTCCACGAATTTAGCCGATGACTCACAAAACTCAATTGCAGCTGCAGACGGTTTTGAGCAGTTGCTTCTTTTTGACAGCTTCTCAATTGAGCATTCTGATTTGACACACAAACATTCTCGACATGCCATCGTCGCATGCGCCTGGTGAAACGCATTGCCCCTTCGTCGATGCTGATCCTTCGACATCTCGCTGGCTGTTCGCCAGACGGGTCCAGCAATGTGCGTTGAGGGGCTTCTCTTTACCGTAACAGACCTTCTCTGCGGCACAGCGCTGCCCGCTCAGAGAAGGGTCTTTTCTGTACGCTAGCGGGCTGACATCCGATGCTGTACAGAAGCTGCCGTGAGAATGTTACTTTTTTGACCAAGCCTTCCAACAAACCCACCCGCGGCCCGTCAACATTCCTCGGCAGCAGGTGGCATTCTGGCAAAGAGCTCAAGCAATACGTACCTACCTATACGGCAAGTGTAGCGCTAGGATGGCCAATGGTTATTCCTGCGGGCTTTCCAGTCTGTTCTCGGAGCCACTGCAGCCGGCAAATCCACAACCACATGGCCGTGTTCGCAGCCGGCGCGCGGCCGGAGGTCCTGTGATGGACGTTTGCGCAAGGATTTACGTAGGCTTACCCCGCGGCCGCGCACATTTTGGGCTAGGCAACCCTGGATCGTGGCCTCAGCAGAGTTCTCTGGGTCAATGGGCGCTTTATTGCACTGACCTTTTCTTTGAAATATCAACGTGTCCCAACCGATGAGGACACCTTGCAGTGTGTAGCCTGCTCTGGCGTGAAGGCGCCCGCATAGCATCTAGAAGCTTAGGCGCACTGCTTGGTGCGTCTCTTTTGGGAGGCCTGGCCCGTGTGGTCGGCGTAAGCCTGCCGGACTGCCTGCCCTGGATCTTCCAACCGGAATTGCAGGTGTGGAACCCTCGTGATAGCGTCGCATACCATTGGTGGGGCTTGGTCAGGATGGAGATCCCAGCGGGGCAGTGCTGTGCGCCCTGGGACTGATGGAGCTGGATCGGAACAAAAAATTCAGCATCGAGCCAAGCTGCGACGGCCGAGGAAGCAAGCAGCTACAGCAATCACTTTGAACAAACCGACGAAGTTTTCGTTCAAACATGGAAGTGTATGCATACATACAACTGGAGGATGACGTACCAAGATGAGAGAAGGTAGATCAAAGCGGGTGTATTGCTTTGTGAGGGGGTTGGTGGGTGGGTGGAAGTAGACAAACGCAACCTTGGAAAGGCTCTGCTGGCGAACTCCCAAGCTCCCGCCTGCTTACAGAAGCAGGGTGGGACAGGGTCTAGCCGTATTTTTTGGATCGCGGTTTGCAGGGGCCGTATGACTCACAGTTGCTGTTTGGGGCTGGCCGTTTGCTCGGAGCCAATCACCGAACGCAGCAGCCTGCCTGCTCTGGCTGCCCAGACGCACGCGCCTCACTCTCCTGCGGTCGCTGCCTGATAAAATCTGGTGCTGCCCACACTTGCTTCGGCCACCTTCTCTCTTCCTCCTCCAACCCCCAACTCTCCTATCAGACCGTAGTATTTGAGCAGCGCACCAGGCAATCTTCAAAATGCGTTAAAAACGCCCCCTTCCCCGCGTCTTTAACGACTTGCTCCAAGCAGAGTCGTCTCCTTTCTTGCTTTCGGCTTTCGAACGGTCTCCCCCGCTCAACCACCAACAGCTTCAGCTCATCCTGCAAAGGTTGAACTGAACTTCAGCACACTGCTTCACAGCTCGCGCTCAAGTTCTCTCTCCAACACCGCCACAATTCCCGGCCAAG
>Ga0065720_1020143_pt1 | contig 16605 bp, 17 predicted proteins | sample Thericmetagenome_FD_59107 | JGI IMG/M metagenome (GOLD analysis project Ga0065720, IMG submission 59107) | Thermophilic microbial communities from the Joint Bioenergy Institute, California, USA of rice/straw/compost enrichment - eDNA_2 v2... | ecosystem: Engineered > Solid waste > Grass >... | reverse complement strand
TTTTTTTTTAAATTTTTTTTTTTTTTTTTTTTGAATTAATAAGAATTTTTCTTTGTTTAACTTTTGTTTTCAATCTTTCTACAAAATGTTCTTTAACAAGCCATTTCCTTTTCTTAACTTTCTTCTCATTCTTAGAAGAAATTAATAAAATCTCCTTCAAGATTATTTTCATATAATTGTAAGGTAGAATATGGTCGAGATAACAACATTTGAAAAGCACAATTATTAATATATTCTCAGCTTTCATCTACATGAAAAATGCATTGATATTGTTCTTCAATTCTATTGCCTTAATCTCAAGCACATAAACCTATATTCACACAGTAAAGTTTTTTCAAAATTAAATAAATTGCATCTTTTGATCAGTTTCTTCACATTATTGTTTGAGTCTCTTTGCTGTTAAATTACAGACGTGAATTCCTTTGATTTAAAACAAAATTTTGCATAACTAGATATATTTAAAACCCATTTTGAAATGTAGAGTTTGGACCAGTCTCCTGAAGATTAGGCCTTTTTGAAAAGTTTTGTTCACTAAAACCTCAAATTACTTCAAAGCACCTACACCTCCATTTCATTTGTTAGCAGATATAGAAAAAGAATTTTATTTATACATTAAATTCGTAATAAAATGCTGTCAAGAAGCAACTACGGTGGACAAGGTAATGGCTATCCAATGCCAGGCATGGTCGATCGCAGCTTTGACAATTCTCAAATGATGTTAAATGCTGATAACAATGTATCTATGGATGGATCAATGCATTTTAACAATCAATCCGGAATGTATAATCAGAATAATGGCGGTTACTTCCCAAACTCTGGAATGAAATCCAATGGAGGCAATAATTATAATCATCATGAATCAGGAAAAATGGGATTATCGAGCAATCATGCTGACAACTCCTTGAATATATCAAATAAGCCATTTATACAAGGAAAGCCAGTAATGAAAAAGGGACAAAATATGGTTGTGATGCCAATCGCTAAAAAAGGAGGGCTTGAGAAATTAAGAGAGCTGCCAAGAATATTTGTAAAGCAAAAGTTTGAGATGTTGGAAATGCTGACAGGATGTGAAACTGAGAATAGATACAAAGTATATGCTGCTGATGAGAACATGGAAAGAGTCGGTGAGCCCATATTCAAATGCAAAGAAAAGAGTAATTTCTTTGCCAGAAATTGTTTGAGGTGAGAATCTTTTATCTGTTAAGTGATGATGATTAGTGGTGATTGTAGGCCTTTCCAAATGAGAGTTATCCATGAGGATGTCGAGGATGACGATGATGATGATCTCTTCCTTTTCCTGGATAGACCTTGCAAGTGTACATTTTACTGTCTGAATAGGTATTATTCTACTTATTAAATTTCTCATTTACTAGACCCGAAATCACTGTCACATTAAAAGAGCATGGCCATGACAGATATATTGGAAAAGTCGTGAGTCAATGGGCTTGCTGTGACATGTTGTTCGATATTTTGGATAGAGATGATCAAGTGATTTACAAAATTAATGGAAGCTGCTGTCAATGGGGACTCTTCTGCAATTGCCCTTGTGAGGCTTGTGCAAAGATTGAGTTCCAAATTAGAACTGTTGATGGTCAGCCTATAGGAGAAATCTTCAAGGTAATTATAATTGTCTGTAGCTTAATGATTTTTAGTTATATTCTGGTGTCATGAAAGAACTCTTTACAGACACTGATAACTTCTGTTGTGTGTTCCCTGAAAATGCTACTCCGGAACACAAAGCGTTGCTTTTGGCGAGTGTTCTTTTCATTGACTTTCGTTACTTTGAGATGGCTCCTCAGCAAGGCAATATTGCATAACAATTTTGGTATAAGTTATTACTAAACCAATTAGTAATATTGGTTTTTTGTTTCTGCTAAGCCTGCATATATCTTTGCCTAATTTAAGTTTTTATTTTTACAAGTTTTTACAAATATTCATGGAGAATCAGCAAAAGCGCGTACAATCAGCTAATAAAAGAAATGATATATTCTCTGCCGGCTCAACTCCCAACAAAAAGACTCAAAATGACAAATTTGGGTCTAAAACAGTTCACCAGCTCACATCAGAGTTCATCACGTACAATAAATGAAAATTTTAGTCTGATCCTTAGAAAAGCTGTACCTTTCCAAAAGAAGAATAGGTTCATATGTATGTTCTGTGGAGGAAAAAGCTGTCGTCATGAAAACTGGCTTAACAACAAGAACGCTGTTATCAAGGGACTAGATTCCGACTGGATTACTGATGATATTCTTGCCATGCAGAGACCGTCATCAAGATTAATTAAAGAATTTGACATAGTGCAGCAATTCAAGGAGTAATACTTTCTACAAAGTGTTATATGATACTAGCTTGAAGCTTAATACTATTCTAAATTTACAAGAACCAGGTGAGCATCCGTTATGTGGGGATGGCATCCATAAATTATGTGGCTTTTCCTATAAGCCAGAGGAATTCACAGATCGTATCTCATAGTGATAGGCTTTCTGAATTGTAGATGGAATTTTCTTTTATAATTTTGGCTGGAAAGATATGACCACAACTGATTTCTCTAATATGTTGAGAATAATGGACATTATGGACTTTAGCTTGCAAAATGGGAATAAAGTAAGAGTGTTAGCATTAGGTTAATAAAGAAGGTCGCTGTTCACTGTCATGCTGGAAGAGGAAGAACGATTTTGGTTATAGCTTCTTGGATGATTTTCCATAAACGAATGAAGCCCGATGATGTTATAAAGCATTGCAAGGCCAGAAGGAAAGAAATATTGACTAAAGAGAAGCAAATAAAGTTCTTATATGACTTTGAAAAATGTAACGAAAATGTGACTCGTTTTAATTTAAGATCTTGAAAAGAGTAGAAAAATCTTCTACGAAGTTCCCTCGTTGACAATAGAAGAGGTGATAAGGTCTCAGAAGCCATTAATCAGCAGCGAACTTAGGGAAACAACAAGATACTGTCCTCGCCTTTTAGTTGAAATTTGTGAGAGGATGGATATTATGATAAATTCGAAATATAGTTCAGCAATGGCTGCTATGAAGAGTTTTCTAGATGTAGATGATGACATATTTCCTAAAAAGTGGGGTGATGAAGAAGACAGAATCCTCTCCAATACCAAGGTAGCAGATTGTATAAAAAGTTTATAAATTTAATAGGAAAAAGTCAACAAGATGGACTACAATAATCTTAGCAATATCAAGGACATTAGAATATATGCTCAATTACTGCTGGATTTCTTCGAGAGTCTGGCTATGCCAACAATAAATTACGATGATTTACGCAAAATTGATGAACTCTACAATAAATATGAAGAGCCTGATATTTCAGAACTCTTTGCTTGCTTGAGAAGACATGAGTTCCATATCCTCAGCACTTTTAGCACCATTCTAAAAGCAATAAATCAAAATGATCCGAAAACTGAGCCATTTAATCTTCACTTTGGAAAAAGAGTTGGAATTTCACTGTTAATACTCAGAAAGAAGCTTGACAAGTTGTTCATTGGTAGAACCTTAGCTACCTTTGAAATTGATAATAAACCTATCACAACAATTGCTAAAATTATTAATAGTTTCAGTAAAATAAAAACACAAGATTTGAATGAGAAATATCAATCATCTGTCTCTCCTATAATGAAGAAGGTTTCTAAAGGGACAACTCTTGATCAAATGAAAACAATTTCAAAATTTGCCACTGAGGGCAATCCTGGGGATCAAAGTTTTTCTATGACAAAACAAGAAAGTGAAATGTAAAAGATCCACTATAGATTAGGACAAAATGTCTACAACAAGCTTTGCACCCACTTATGTAATTGTAGTCTCAAGGAATAATCCTCATAGTATCAGTCATCAAATTTATATTACATATAATCTCAATTAATTGATCTTTTCGTACACGGACTCTTCAAGACCCTTCTCGTACTAATAGATAAAATATTGATCAACTAATATACCTTTTTAATCTTGTCATGATTATAAGGAGCAGGCAAATCATCATCCAAATCATGTATGTTAGACTTTAAGATCTTATTATTGAATTCATAGTTTTTATTTTCCTACAACAGTTTGACTATGAGAGACAAAGATTACCTTGCTGCTGGTCTTTTTCAACTTAAGAACAATATTGTCAATATTTTCCACATCATTTTCTTCTTCAATCTTCTTCTTGGGAGAGTCTTCAATCTTCTCAAATTCCTTTGACTTGCTCATCTCAAGAGAATTAGCCATCTCAGCAGGCATCGTAACAAACCTAGCTTTTCCATTTTCAATTTTCAACACCAATTTAACACCAAGCTTAGTTGAAAGATCTTTGCAGCTAAGTGATGTAGACAAGCTATCAACTTCTTTTATTGATTTGGGAGGGTCATTATCTTTGTCCTTTTCAATGGTGCTATGAGTTATAGGCTCATAAATTGATTCTCCCATTGGAATATCAAGGAGGCCTTTCTTCTTTGAGCTTTCGGATTTACTCTCTTCAGATGAAGAAAGTGACTTATCTACAATGCAGACGCTTGAATTTTCAATCTTGCTGTTGAGGATATTATCAAGAGAAGAGATAATGTGTTTAGTGATAGATTGATAATCAGTTTCAATGCTGTACTCTGTGACTTCGTCATCGCCTGCCTTTTTATCCTTGATATAATTGGTGAGCTTTCCTTTAATTTTGTTGAGGATTTCAGTATTGGAGAAGACTTCAGTGAAAATATTTTGCAATTCTAAGAATTTGTTTCAGCTTATTCAAATTTACCTTCTGAGTTAACCTTCACTTTGACTCTATTTTTCTCTTTCTTAGACCTCAAAGAAACCACGGATCCATCATCAACTTGTGGAACAGGTTTAGAATCGGTAGTGCTATTTCCATTAGCATGCTGAGAGTTAGTGATGTTGTTAATTGAGTCTTTTCCAATTGAGATGGAGCTATCAACTTTAATATATCCGCTTTGCTCAGGAGAGTTTTTATCATTTTTCTTAAAGACACCTGTGATTTGAACAAAAATCTTGGATGGATACCAGAATAGCAGACAATGAACTTGACCAGGTTTTTCATGAAATAGAGATTGTAAGCTTCCATAAGATCTTGGTCTGATGTAACTGTAATCTCATCATTTTCTAAATCCTAGGGACTTAGTCTAGTAGCTAGATAATTACTCTATACTTAAGAAGAATTTTGTCTTTGTCTGCAAGACAAAAGGACTTCTCAAGTATATTACAAATATTGTCCCAGGTTAGGTCTTCTTTGGAGATCTGGACTTTCTTGATGCTGTCCTTATATTGAAATTTTACAAAGAAACTGGACATTCAAGAAACAAATAATTACAATTTATCAAATTCATTTAAAAAGATCATCATTTCCTATCAGAACCGATGAATTATTTTCAAACCCTTCAAGTATGCCTGTTTAAGCCAAACTTCTTCAACTCAGCCGTTAATAAATCTTTCCAAATACTACCCTCAGTAGGCACTAACATTGTAATTTCGTTCAACCTTGAGATCTAAATTCGATAATAATCACTGAAGATTTACATCTTCTTTATAATCTTATGAATCTATAATAAGAATAGATAGTTAAATAAATAGAAACAGAATACAAAAATTAGAACCACACTTCCTATGACAGATTGTTTAGATGCATTAGCATTTGAGATTTTCTGTTCGATTTTATCTTTTCAATATCATTAACAATCTCCTCAAGTTCTGGTTCTTTTTTCGAGGAATGCATTTGCTTTATTAGTTTTTGAAGCGAGTCCATCTTTTTAGTTAGTTCTTTATCAAGAGCCACATCATACTGGATAGGTGGTAGTTTTGTTCTCTTCTTTTCTTCAGGTGGTTTGAGAACAGGAATATACATATCTTTATAATTATGAGATATAGTTATATTTCGATGACTCCTATCATGATTTATAGGAGATGATTCATTCACTAGATCAAAATCTTCATTGTCGCCATAATCTGTCAGAAACCTTCGGTTTCCAAATACCACATTCTTTAAGTCTTCCCTGGATATCAGATCCTTTGTGGTAGTGATGTTTTGAGTAGATTTGCTGATATTCAGACTAGATTCTATTTGTGGAGAATAATCTTTTGAGGTTATCATCTTTGATTTATTAATGACACTTTCAGTAAGCGGGATAGTAGACTTCATATTCTTGATCAACTTTCTCCTTGTATCGAGGTCCTGAATTAAGGTGGATCTCTGAGATTTCCTATCAAGTCTTTCTGTTGGACTTCTATTGGAAAGTGATATTAAATTAGTCTTGCTTGATCGATGAGAATTGTCATTTTTTGAATTATTGTAATACTCCATATAATCTATTATCTTAGGCTGAGGAGTTAGAAGAGAGCTATTTTTGTCATTTAAACGGAGATGAAATGCTTCTACTCGCTTTGAAAATTTCTGCCTGACTGCCTCTCTGTCAGCATTCTTCTGAGTACTATTAGTAGATTTGAATCTGAGGTCAAGATTATGGAGACTTTTAGTCTTGGCAAGAACAATAGCATCAAGTTTTTTAGCCAAACTTTTCGTATATGGGGTGGCATTCTCTGGGACACTTTTATCAGTTTTCATGGTACTAGTTTCTTTCTTTATACCAAGATCAGGATAGTACCAAAGTTTATTACTACTGTCCTTCTCAAATAGCTCTCGGTCCCTTCCTAATAAATAGAGTGCCTGACTTGTAACATATTCATTGTCTTCAAATCCAAAATTGGTGTCCTTTTTCTTTGGACTGTTATCATCTGATTTACTTAGATCTTCTTCAATCACCTCTGTTAATCCTTTGTGAAGCCCTTCTGAGATTTCTTTCTGATACTTTTCATAGATACTATTTGTGACTTCCTTGATCTTAGAGCACACATGAATTCTTTTTTCATCGCTATGCTTTTGAATATTCCAAACAGTCTTTTTAAAGTCATTTATGTACAAATTACACAACAGTTCTCCTTTCAAACTCCAGACCTTTAATGAGCAATCTTGTGCTAATGTCAACAACAGCAAAGAGCTGAAAGTAACTAGCTTAAAGTCCAAAATATGAGTACTATGGGCTTTCCAAGCGTGTGTATTTGTTGCCGGAATGTAATGCTCGTCCGTACAATCATTTTGGTTATTTCTTGTCCTAGCCTTATTCACCACATCATCAAACATGTTTTGTGTAACCTGAATTTCACAACTATGATAAGGTTGAAGCAAACGTTCGCTTTTTTCGTATGAAGAGAAATTACTTTCGATTGCATCCTTGAGATTGCACATCATGATACGATGCTCGCTGTCTGCAATGATTAAGTAATAGTGATAAGGTTTTCCCCCAGGCTCACGTGGAGAGCTATAGGTTCTCAAAATATGCTTGGGATCGACGAGTTTTTCTTCAATAAGTTTTTCAATATCAAGAAGCTTGATGCTAATTTTAGAATAAGTATAGCCAGGATAATCTTTCTTTGCTTCAAGTTTGACATGTATTTTAGAGCGAAACTCTCCAAAGTCATTGTGGCCAACAAGATAAAGCTCGCATTTCCCATCTAGGATAGCAAAACAATCATAACCTGGTATAAAGATGATGTCCAATATCTCTTCCACATTAACTTCCTTCTTTGCAGAGGATGGTATTACTAATTGATCGTCTTGATTGTTTCGATATTCATTTTTGTTTGGACTTTCGTACTCTTTATCATCCGTAGTCACTTCATCTGAAGTACGTTGATTTCTGGGAGATTCCCAAGATGATGATTTCGCGGACTTCTTGTATATACTACTGCCAAGACTTCGGAGCTTGAGTCTAGGATGAGGGGATATGGATTTCTCCTTAACTGTCTCTTTGATTTCATTGAAAAACACCCCTTGGCTCAAGAATTTTTGATAATTGAGAAAGAAGACATAGGAATTATTAATAATGATTGCCAATACTAATTTGGGCTTAAATAATTTAGCTTGGGTGATAAAGTGACCTTTTGGAAACTCGATAGATCTCACCAACGAGTGCTGATTTTTATCTTCATATCTGTAAATTTTCAGGACATTCTTGTTCCAAACAATCAAGAGATCAAATTCATCATCTAGTTTGTATGAACTTGCATCTGTTGAAAAGGGTCTAAAATTGTTGTAGCTCGGGGCGTTTTCGTTGGAGTAAGCTAGTTGCTTTACATATCCGTGCTCATCAGCAAAGAATAGTCTATCATGTTTTTTGCTTCTCTTCACATACACTAATTTGTCGGAAATGTTGAACATATCCTTATCATAGATCTCTGAAAGCACTCCATACTTCATGTCAAAGAGTCTGATATCATGAGATAGTGAGACCATGATTTCTTCAGTTTCAGTACTAAAACCAATTTTTGGTATTATCTTGACACTCTTCTCCAGTGATACCTTATTTGAAAAGGTAAAAAAGTTCAGTCTATTGGTCATTACACAAAATCTTCCAGTTGATTTCATTTCAACGATTTTAGATGGAGCGTGTAAGCTATTGAGTTTCGATTGCTGGATATTTTTGAAGGTCCTACTGTCCCAAGTTTTAATATTCCCATCTTCATCGCATGTTACAACCATATTTTCATCATCAAATATCTCAATAGATGTGACTGCTGTTGGATGGTCAAGTCTTCCAATAACAGTATAGTCATTTGCAATGTCAATAGTAAAAACTTTCACATGTTTCTCGAATGTAGAGACAAACAGAAGGTTTTGCCTTAGGGAATATTTCAATGTATGAGCAGATGACTCGTTGAGTTTCATAATAAACATCACAGCATTTTTCTCAATATCCCAAATAGTTATCTTTCTTTCAAATGTTGCTATAGCTAGAGACCTGAGGGGAGGTATTCCCACTACATCTGATATTTTGAAAGAAAAGAGATGTAATTCTTCAAGTTCTTCTTTCGCATCATTCCAGGTATATAATCTGTTAAAGGGATCGCAGGTTATCCATTTCTTGCAAAACTGAATATACCAAATTTTGACTTGCAATGTCTTGGTCAAGTAGACAGACTCTTTACTAAATTTATCTTCAAAGTGGAAAAATCCAATTCTGCAATCCTGGTATGTTGCTCCGACCATTTTTAGATTTTCAGCCCAAGCAAAATCAATGAAAACTGCACCCTTGTGAAGGTGCTTGCTCTTATCGGGCAGGATTCTTCCTTTCAATTCAGCATTTTGGTTGTAGATACGAATATCCTCGGCGACTTCGTCAAGAGATAACAAGATTTTTTCCTCAGGAGAAAAATAAGCATTTTTAATAGGATTATCATGGTGTATTCTATCATGTACAGGGAGTGTAGCAAATCTGGAGTGTTTTTGATTATCGCTTATATACATTTTGTTGTCAGTAACAATGGATTGGATCTTAATGAAACTGTTCAGGAAGTCTTGGAAGGAAAGTGTAGTTTTTCCTCTTTTTATAGTCAGGGATTGGAATAAATTAATCATCCCAAGAAGGGCATAGGGAGAATGCTCTCTTTTTATATCTAATAAGCGAAAGGACAAGATGATAAATGCTTCAAGAGTAAATCCATTAGCAAATTTAGAGAAAGCTTTGTTAAGGTTGTGTATTTCTAAGCCATTATAAAGCCTTAGGATGTCCAAAGGTAGATATGCATCCATTAAGAAATTTCCTTCTTCATCTTTCTGCAATGCAATTTTCTTGAGAGAAGTATCAAGTAAATTTCTCATTTGATGAAATATCTTGCTCAACTTAGGGTGTCTCATGATAGTTTTCAGGATATTTTGTTCATTTGCTTCTCTTTTTATCTTTTCATTCACTATATTGCTCTCTTCCTCATAATATTCATTAAAACTGGCTTCTTTTTTCATTTATAAGTCACAAACAAATCTTAATATTAACAACGACAAAAATGTAATTTAGTAGAGTCATTATTGTCTGAAAGGCCAAACAATAACAGTACTGATTTTGATACCTCCATCTGATTTAACACAACAGGAAGGTTTACTTTCCTGACTATTTTTTTAAAGAAATTTTACAGAGAGAAAGTCTCTGAGTTAGAAAATAAAGCATGTGACTAAGTTATAGAATATATACAGATACTTATAACTTTGTTTTAGGGACACCATATTGTAAATACTTTAAATGAGGAATCTTTTCTTGTTCTAGTAACTGATCAAGTTTTCCCTTGTCATCGAATTCTCTTAAATCACTGAATCCTCCAACACTGTGTTTTCCAATAAAGATTCTGGGATAGGTTTTTCCACCAGTCATTTGGGCAAGTTGTTCCTTTTGTTGGTCAGTAATACCAAGTTTGTCGCACAAGATATATTCGTAAGGAACTTCCTTTTCATCAAGATATTCTTTGGCGAGATCGCAGTAAGGACAGTTTTGCCTTGTGAGAACTAAAACTTTTCCGTCTTGTAAAAGGTCTGCCATGTTCTCAGGCAACTTTTCAATCTTTGAATGGGTACCAAAAGTTGTCATTTTGATATGATACAGAGAAAGATTTTGTAAAAATGATTTATTCTGAAATTTATTGAAGATGAATTTAATCATTGTAATTCAGCTTTTATAATATGTTCTTTGCAGGAAAGTTTAAGCCAAGTAGATGGCAAGACATAAATTACTGGTAAGGCCTACCTCGGATCTTTATCTCCTATTAACCTTAAAATAGGTTATAATTACAGACAATAACTCCTTCTAACTAAAGAAAATTCTAGAGGGGAAAAAGGTCACTCAACAGATTATGCTTGAGACTTTTTGAATCGGGAAACTTTCAATCTATCTGAGCTCAAAGAGATCGTTTTGAATATTTAAATTTATTTATCTCTGAAAAATGAAAGCGAAAACAATGGGAAGATTAGAAGTATTATTGTGAATATTTTCCTGACCTTTAGCTTCTAAATTGGATAAACGAGATGACTGAAATTGATTATCCAAAGTTAGAAATGTGTTGTGATGGTATCGGCTATTGTCAGATAATTGATGCAATACATCCAAATGTTATTCCATTACATAAGTTAAATTGTAAGGGAAATTGAACTAGAATAATGAGTAATAGTCAATGCAAAGTTTGAAGTCGATTTTTCAAGAAATCTTAAAATCCTCGACGACGCTTTCCAGAAATTAGGAATTGAAAAAGTTACTGCAAGTAAAACTAAGATAATTGAATGCCAATTTCAGTCGACAAACTCGCAAGAGGAAAATTCCAAGACAATATAGTTTTTACACAATGGCTCTACACATATGCAACCAAATATGGAGTTGAACCTGGCACCTATCCTGGTTATGAAAAAAGACTCGAAGCATTAAACAAACAAAGTACCTATCTTCTTAGACCGATAAGAATAATATCAATAGAAATGAAAGTTCCAACAATGAATTCATATCTAATTCCCAATAAAGCCTTTCTGAATATGAAGGACAGGGATGAAGAAGAAGACGAAGAACCTGGTATTACTGTCAAACTATTTGTTTAGTTATAGGTGAAGAGCACAGTAATTTTCATAAAGATGACTCTTCATATAGGGAAGCGGCTACAACTCAGAGAGAAAAAGATTTAGATAACTTGATTTCGGATTTGGAAATAGATTTGAAAAAGAAAATGGAAGCTAACTGGAAGCTATTGTTCACAATAGATGAAGTGTCTAAAGAGAGAAACTTCTTCTATAATCTTCTTCTTCAAATAGAAGTAATGGTGATGGTTTTAGGGCTAATTTTGTAGAAAATCATTCAAGAATATGATGATTCAGAAATTAAAGATTCTATAATCGAATATCTATCTTTTGTTCCAGATGAATTTAGAACTCCGGATGATGAGGATGAAAACGCAGAGGATAATGAGTAATTGGGTAAAAGATAAATAATCATTGAGCCAATAAAGAATAAGACATATTACTTTTGTATGTATATAATTGTAATCTTTAATACAATTTAATTCTTATCTTAGAAAATCCAGAGCTTTCTGTCATTCAATGGTTGTACACCTCTGATATTTGTTGATTGACCCAATACCTTTTTGAAGGCTTCAAGATTAGATTGAGTCATCTAGAAAATTAGATTATCGCAGATAATAAATACCTCAATTCTCTTATTCAAGATAAACCATGTGACTCTCTCTGAGCATGGAGGAGTTGTCAAAGAGCCTTCGTATTTTACGTAATCGAAAGCTTCTTCGACAAGAGAAGAGATGTTGATCTTTTCAGAATCGATATAGCGGTTCTTTCCTTTTTCAAGAGTTTCAATATCAATGCTATCAACAAAGCCAAGACCGTCAAAGAAGTCATTCTGGGCAGTTGGAGATACAACGACAAGAACACTAACTGCAACCATGATGCCAAATTTATCTCTGTGTATAATCTGGATTTCCATATCTGCTCTTTGCATATCCTCCCCAAACTATAGAATAAACAAAGGATAATTTTGAAGTTACTGTATGTTCACTTGGATGATGAAGGTGTATTTCCTCAGCAAAGAATGGATGATCACCGTATTTTACAAATCCGAAATCTCCTGTTACGAGAAGCTAAACTATTAATCCCAAGAGATAATGTGTTACCTTATAGCCATCATTATATAGTTCAACATACTTAGTATCAGCTGGTTTATAGTTGAAATGGAGCTGAGTGGTCTCAATCAAGAAATCTTCTTTGAAGGAGATATGGATTGGGCTCTGCTTAACTCCTATCCTACAAGAGTTAAAATTAATAAGAAGCCAATCTACTTGCAATAATCAGGCCAAAGGAGTGTATCATATATATTGTATCCATCCCAGTTTCCATTCCTATCGTATGCCTTTTCACCTCTTCCTTCAGTTAAAAATTCTTTCTTGACTTCTGTTGGTACTGTAGGTCCAAATGTAATTTTGGTATCTTCATTTGCTTGGCCTTCTTGTCTAGGATCAACTTTATCGATAATGTCGACTGGAAGTGGTTCTTGAGTGGCTTCATTTTTAACTAGAATTTGGCGGTTTATCTCATTTGAATTCATAGTAGAACTTCCTCTTAGGTTTGATTTCTTTGGCAAGGGTTCTTGGGAATTTTGCTCTCTAAGGTTGGTGTGAGTTGTTTCTATGGAATTCTCAGAAAACTTTGGGTGGGTAATGCCATCACTCAGGCCAATCTGAGTTAGCACAGAAATTCCATCATCTTCTACTATGCTGGATCCCATCAGATTTTTCATTTTTTTAGGATTTTCATAGTGACTCTTTATTTTAAGAACCAAATTATCATCTTTGTCAGAGAGTTTCTGAGAATATTTAGTTAAAGCTTTTTTGGTTTTAGCTGGATTTTTGCCGGGAGGAGCTAGATCATCTATGACTAAGTCCATTGAAATCTTCTTTTGAGTTGGTGGGGCTACTTCCAAAAATGAGACAAATGGAGCAAAGTTCTTGAAAATTTGATTCTTTTTGTTCTTGAAATCAGTGAAAAATGCAGATGGATCTCTCTTGGTTGGAGTAGGGAAGAGTTCTTTGGTTGCTGGTGCACTTCCAGCATTAGATAAGAGCTCTTTTTCAACTTCAGGGGATTCATTCTTGACTTTGTGAGTATGGGTTTCATCTTCAAAGAACCCTTTAGCTAATAAATCCTTCTGATGAGGTATATCAGTCTTTTTTGTTTCCTTGGAAGTTGGGGATTCATCAGATTCAGCCTTGTCTGAGGATTTGCCACTTTGAGTTGCACCTTCACTTTTCTCTTTATTTTTTCCAGTGGCACTTAAATTTTCACTGATTTTCTTGTCTTCAATCTCATCCAAGATGTTATTCACTTTTTCTTTGCTGATCTTGAGGTATTCTAGGTATGGAGTTGGGTCATCGGGGTTATTCACAATGATATAATCTTCACTCTTAATTGGGCGAGGATTAGGAGAAGCCAACAATGAGGGATAAATGGGATCAGTGTATGGAGTATCGTCACCGACAATAGTGAAAGAGTCTATTCCTGGGTTCTTGAGTACTGGCTTAATCTTTTTCTTGTCATAAGCTTCATTTTCAGCAGTGGTGGTAGCTTTAGTATTGCTCTTTGCAGACTTGAACGAAGCGTAAATTTCATGTTTCTCAGTACTGATTTTTCTGTTTTTGTAGAGTAATTGTTTAGGGAAATCTGCAATTTGTCTCTCAGAAATCTTGTAAGTATCGTAAGAGATGAACCAAACAGTGGGTGAGCAAGGTGGTGAAGTTTGGGAACCTGTATACATCAGCCAGCTTGAAGTTCTTGCAACAACCTAATAGTTTAAACAGATTCAAACTATTGTACCTTTTCTAAATCGATGGGTTGCTTGACTTGGTATTTCTGATTCTCAGAAAGGTGTTGTAGGATTCCATCACCTAGCATGATTAGAGAGCCAAATGGTTTATTACCAAATCCAAATTGAGACAAGAATTCACCATCTTCTTCACTTTTACTGAACATAACAGCGATATTTATTCTTAAGGAGTCGTGTGAGATGGCTTCAATTTGCATTTCAAGTGGCATATGCATATTGTCAGGTCCGAACTAATAAAAGACTTAGACCAGATTTTCATCATATTTACAGTGTGTTCGCTTGGTGATTTGAATTTTAGCTGATGGATGCTAAAGGTTTTATTCTTGTATTCAAAATGTCCAAAGTCTCCTTCCATTTTCAGGTTGAATCCTTGTTCATTCTCTAAAATTCCCCGGTAATATGGCTGAAAATTCCAAACTACATCAAATTCTATGACCTTTAGGCTTATGAAGGCTTATAACTCACCCATATAAGTGAAAGGGGGATTGATATTGATTGGAGATTGTGGAGCACCTGGTAGTATGCAATTACCGTACCAATAGGGATCATCAGGAGAAATTACTGTTTGAGTGTTCTTGGTATGTATAGAGATAGCATCTTGAAGATTATGGGTTTGCAATCGAATCTTACTGTTAGAATTTAGACACAGAGTGAGTATAAGGGCAAGTACAGTAAATAAAGTCCTAACTCTCATTTGTCCTGTGTTTTATTGTGATTTAATTCCCAATAGTAGTTTTCTCAAAACGCCTAAATGAAACTTAAGTCAGTTAGTGCCTCAAATAAGTAAGGATATTACAATATCAACAGCGTTTTTTTAGACATGAAAAGCACAAACAAACAGTCTCCAGAGATGATCTCTCAGAATAATGTCTCCAATGGTTTAAACATTATTCTTCATTTTTATTGTCATCTCCTTCAACAGAAAGCCAATTTTATTAAGCTCAACAACTAGTCCTATCAGGATTCTCATCCTTAGTTTTCTTAAGAACTACGAATTCTTCCGCACAGGTTGGATGAATTCCAATAGTTCTATCGAGATCTCTTTTCTTAAGTCCCAACTTCATAGCCACAGTATAACCCTGCATAACTTCTCCTGCATTAGGTCCAGTGTAATGGATTCCAACGACTCTCTCATCATCTGCTTTATCACAGATAATTTTGATATAAGCTTTCACTTTTCTAGATTCCCCATCTGCACTATTAGTCCTTGATACTAATTGCTCTTCAAGAGGTAGGAATCTAGAATGATACACAACGATGTTTTCCTCTCCGAATTTCTCTAATGCCTGCTCTTCAGAATATCCAACACAAGAATATCTAGGACAATAAATAAGGGACAAATTTTTATACTCTAATGGTGTAAAAACAGTAGTTGGATAATCTTTGTAGTCCATGGTGTAATATTTATACTCAGGGGCGTCCTTCCTTCCTTTCTACAAGATGAGCCATCACATTTAAAAGAATTACCATGATCATTCCAAGTCTTTTCGCTAAGAAGCTTCCGCTTTTTTGGGCTACTGGAGTGAGTTCTGGGACCCTATCCAGTACATCACCAATAGCATAAATATTGTCAACACTAGTCTTCTCTGCTTCTCCATCGAATCCTCCAATTATCTAATAATGGTCATGTAAATTTCTTGTCTAGTACCTTATCATTATGAGGATTCATTTTAACTCCGACTCTGTTCAAATTAAGGTTGCCTGTATTAGCTGTTCTTCCGATAGCCATCAGCACTGTGTCAAAAGCTTTTTGGTTAAGAACAGAAAAAATAAAATGTACTGTCATGCTCCTCCTTTCCATTCTGCCTATTCTTCGAAGTTACATAGAGCTTTCCATTTTCTTTCTCAATGGATGTAGGCAAAGTCCAAGGAATCACCTTGGTTCCAGCATGCTGAGATAAATGATTTATAATCAATCGAGCCATGTCAGTGTCAAAACCTTAGAATTATACAGGTTAATGATCAGGATACCTCTTAGGAATGTATCTGTTCTATTCATCAAAGTCACAGGATATCCAATGGTACTAAGGAATCCTGCACATTCAAGAGCTATATCTTTCTGTAAACGAACCTTTCTCTTTTTAATTTGATATCTTCTATAAATAAAAAGTCATACTTTACTAAGGGTCTCTTTCAGATATTTTAAAATCAAATTATTTTTCATGTACCTCTATCCCATCATTATGATTTATTCTTACTCAGCACTTAAAATTACCCTAAAGGGCTTTAGATTGGTCGCTTAATTCTGAATAGTTTATGAGTTATAAAAATAAGAAATTAATTTGGTCATTTTTTGAAGAAATCGAGAAAAATATTTTTAAAAAAATTTACAAAGGATTTATTAACAGGAATTGTTGGACACTGAACTCATCTACCAAAAAAAAGTGGCAAAGCTATGGACAATGGCTGATATATGAAG
>Ga0065720_1020141_pt1 | contig 16607 bp, 8 predicted proteins | sample Thericmetagenome_FD_59107 | JGI IMG/M metagenome (GOLD analysis project Ga0065720, IMG submission 59107) | Thermophilic microbial communities from the Joint Bioenergy Institute, California, USA of rice/straw/compost enrichment - eDNA_2 v2... | ecosystem: Engineered > Solid waste > Grass >... | reverse complement strand
AAAAAAAAAAAAAAAAAAAAAAAAAACAGTCTCTCACATGCTGGGCCGCCGAGTGCTAAACCTGCGCCAGAGGTCGCTTGTCGCGTTTGTTCCGTGCACTGCCGGCGGAGTTGGCCGAAAGTCTCCACGCTCAGGAGTTGTGTGGCGGTCAAAGCCGTGAATTGACCTTCTGCAAAGCAAGGATTGGCTTTAAATTCTCCTTAGGTAGTTCCAAGTAATCCCGCGCTGACCTAGATGAAAACGTTGTGTCGTTTGCACTTGAGTTGTGTGCAAGTTACTTGCGCATCCAGAGTTGAATGCGCGACAAAGCAAGCCCCAATTGAAGCACAACTCCTGTGGGGAGTAGGATCGATTAACTTCTGATTTCTTTGTATGGACTGCGACCTCTGCATACGCAACGGTTGGATCGATGCCCCCACCGTGCACTATACTCAGATGATATTAGCAGCGTCCTCGGCCTGCAAGCCTACAAGGATGTAGGTCCGCGGAAGTGCTGTTTTTACAGCATATCCCCTTTTAGATTCGAAGCTGGGATATTGTAGCATACGTTAGTCATAGGGCAGAGAGCCCTCTGGGCCGTCACCATTTCCGGAATCATCCACCAAATGCCCAGATTCGTGTTGCTGCCAGTTCTTTTATGGCGCTTTCCCTCTTGTCCGTTTCGGGAAGCTTCGTGGATTTTGTAACAAACCCCTGCGAGATGGCTGTCAAATCAAAACGCTGGGACGAGACCCACATAACCCCTGCCAATCTCCCATCCGGGGTCCGCTGCTGTTTGGACGAAGCTGCTTAAGGCATCACCATCAATGTGGGTCCCAAGAGATCTTATGAGTCCAAGTAAGTCACCAACCCCTGCATGTCCCTGCGTGTTCTCTTTCGCGTCCCAGCCTATCCACATAGAGTATGTGGGCTTAAAGCTGCAGCCATTGATGGGCCACAAAAAGATAAGCCTTTCGATACAGATAATAAAGCTTCTAAAAAATCACCGGAACTCCTGATGTATATATCATTCGCAATACGCTACCTCCAAAAATAAGGTCATGCAAAGTGATTAAGGAAGTTTTAGAAGTTAATACATCGGAAGAGCAAAGCTTGTAATGAAGTAGTTGGCTTGTACATTGCTAGAGTCCCACTATTCTGCCTAGCTGTAGTCCTGGTCCTCGAGAGGGTGGAAGCTTGCCCCACTAACCAAGCTGAAAGTTACCTGCACAAAGGTTATAACTCACCCAACATCAAAAGTTATATAGCTACAAATAGATGTGTTTGTGGCTTATTGTATACTGCTCTATTTTGAATGAATTATTCTGATAGTTTACTGGGTTTTTATGGTGATTTTAACGTATGGTGTTGCGTGAGGTGGCTGCTTTATTCATTGTTGGGTCGCGAAAGAACTTACAACCATCGACGACTCTAGCCCGACTCGATCTTGATGCCAGTCTCCACCCTTACTCCACACTGAAGTGGACATGAAGCTCAAGCCAGCAACATCTGCCATGTGACAACGCTTCACACTCAGAAGACTGTCTCATGACCGACATTTGACGCAGAAAGGCTGTCAAGGAACGGGAGATAGGTAAGGATCTATGGATAAGCTGCCTATGCTTATTTCTGGGTCTTAATGCTCCTCAAGGTGGTGCTTGTGCTTTTAGCTTCACTTGCACATATACGTAACTTACATATACCGGCAGGTTAAAAACTATGGTTCCTGACTAACGTTTGGCTTGTCATATCGTTCAGCTGAGTCATGTGAAATAATCTTGTTTTAAGACAGGCGCCAAGACAAGTTCCGAAACAGCTTTGCAGTTCCGCAAGAGAGTGTTGAACCCGCCAACCTGCTTGCCCAAAGGACATGGACACCCTGGTTAGATTTGGCCTGGAAGAGGGCGGCCCCAACGATCGCTTTGCGGGAGACAGCGGGCTACGGTTCTCGGAACAAGCAACTGCCGTGAGTAACAAGGGGCTCTGCATGTACATTTGTAAATAGGTCCTGGTATGATCGGGGTACTTGGCGCAGAGAAAGGAGGTCGATTCCTCAACTTTTCTGAGGTATCACCTTGCGCTCTATTGTCCCCTTTTCTCCTCGGGGAGCTGTGCTTGAGTGAATGTCACTGCATCGCATATGAGCCATACCGTGTTGGTGAAGTTCGCAGTTGTCGATACAAACAGAACGCAGAGAAGCAAAGCCCAATATTCAGGACTAGCTGCAGGTTATCAAGAGGTTGCCGGTGATGTGACGGATGTCAAAAACTGGCCGGGAGCCAAGACTGAGTCCCCCACCAAACAGAGCCAAAGCCAAGGGACAGATCCACGCTCCATCTGCCATGATTGGACAATAGCTGCAGGGATGACAGAATTCCAGGTTGCCGTACCCTTGGCCTTGTGAACTGTCACCAAGTCGCCCCGCCGTCGGTGACCGATTTTGACTGGCGTTGATGTCTCGATGATGCTGACTACCAGGCACACTGCAGAGGCTTGCGGTTGTTGTCCTCCATCTCCCGAAAAGTATGGATACAGCCTTGAAATACACGAGGCTTCGGTATTTCGAGCGGTGTCGTTTTGAATACTATGAGCTACTCAATACATATTGAATTTGAATCTCGATGGCATCCCTTTGTCAAATTTAGTGATCGGACATTGGAAGAACTTTCTTTGCCTTGTCCACACTAAGGACGTTTTTTACGTATCTCAAAAAGACACTAAAATCGACATGAGTTATATTCAAGTACAAACGCGGCGGTGGTCAGGGCGCCCTTCATTTGGGCAGTAATGACAGCTGGCTTGCCCGATCCTGATGTACACTCTCTGGGAGTTGATCAAGAGGCAAATGCTGTGCGACAAGCTTGGCGAAGAATTATACAATATCATGGCGAGCAGTATCGCGTTCCTCCGACTGCCGTTAGATCATGAGACCGAGTTCTGCACCTTCTGTATTGTCTTTTATGTAAATGCAAGATGTCGTAATGCTCAGCAACAGGTCACTCCCTCACTTTTTGATGAGGACTACGAGATAGACGCAGTACGATATTAGAGCCTTGAGCCTCTAGGGTGTTCAAGCAACAGATCGGGTGTAAGTGAGGGCGGGAACCATAGGTTCCTCGTTTCTTCCGTTACAGGTACGTAAGGTCCCCTCGATCAAAACGGCGGGTGGCAGAAGACCCACTCTGCTGCACAGACCCGTTGGTACGCCCCGCTCAACAAAGTGCGGAATGATTCCTTGCCATTTGACTCCACCGGGATTAGCGGTTATGTATGGAGTAATTTACGGGTTACGGAGAGGAAATTTACAATACGAATTACGCATCCGTACACCATGCTATTCGGTGACCGGAAGTTAGGAAAACGTTATGACATTGTTCGCACTCGCCGAAGTACGCTGTTGATTTTGCAACGCTTTGCTCTCACTGACCAAGTTCGCGTAGACCTGGAGAATGCAATGTCAATTTCAATGTTCTCATGGATTTTTGACCGATTGAAACCACATGAAAGCTAGCCATCGATGAAGCAGCGCCAACGGCAGGACGTGCAAGCCTCCTTTCTTGGCTCCTGTCGATTCCGGCTCTTCCTGCTGGATGCGATTCCGAAGAAATTCGATGTGGATGTGTTTCTGTGCTCGCTGATTCCCTGCACGATTCAATTCAAAAGGGGGAGCTTATTTTGACATCCCACTTCCCCGACACGCCATCAACATACCCGACAGTGAGGAAAACGACGGGGCTTGTGACAGATGTCTTGTTGTACGCAGGACGATGAATCTGAAATCTTTAAACTGATGCTAGTTTCCCAGCAGATAAAAGAACAAAAACCAGCCCAGGCCAAGAAGTTGTGCGATAGTACCTACATGTACACAAGGTTGAGGTGGCAAACGGCAGGCGTTGGGGTTGACCTGAGAGACTCTATCCCATAGATCCCTGAACCGTTCGCTTGAATGTTGACAGACTCACGCCGGCGAAGCCATTCACAATCTTCAGACTAATTACCTGTCGCTTACGTTCTAGCAAGTTCAAGTTGCGGTCCAGTCAAGTTTACTGCTCTAACAACGCAAAAGCTCTGAAATTCCAGGTCGTTTCCGCCATTTCGGAGACATCAACACACGGTAGAACTGTAGCAAGGTTAATTAGCCAATACCTGAGCAAGCGTGCACACTTTGCAGCCCCTACATCATACATAGTCTTTCCGTTATCCAAATAGTACTGTGATGTGTGTAAGTAGGCAGGGAGGTATGTAGTGTAGTGAACGGAGTATTCCGTATAGATCCACCGCAGCGATACGTACTTCTTCCGGATTGGAGCGGGACCGTGGCAACCTTGGCGGTCCCAGTTTCTCCTGCTCCCATCTTCCGCCCCTTCTGGGGCCCCATCAATCCCCGGCAGTGGCGGAGAAAGCCTCATCCTTGCATCTTGGTTCCGACTACGTCCCGGGCACCCTGGACTGAATAACCAGACCTCCACTGCTCACGCTTGTACATGTGCAAGATGCAGACACAGCTCCTGTTCTGCTCGTTTTACTCGAGGGCTGTCAGTTGACCGGCTGCTGGCCTCGTGGCGGCGTGCTGGTTCAAGTCAAGCCCATGTAAAGAAAGCGAGTATAAGATAGTGTAGACGATAGAGAAACCAGGTAGGCTCCGTCTCTCCTTTCTCTTTTCCTCATACTATCTTCCAGGTCCCAGTTTTTATTTCTGCCCTCTTCAGGGATGTACGAGACGAGAAAGAAAAATAATAACTAAATTTTTCATCGTCGATACGATACATGAGTGTGTCGTCCCAGAAATTTGGCCGTCATTTCTCCGGATCGCCCTGGACACAACCCGTTTCGGACTTGCTTGGGACCAGGTACGCCGTGCCGCGTACCGATAGTCAGGCGCGCTGCAGCCCTTTTGTTAGGTTCCTAAGCCTCCTCCCGGGCCTTGGGTCGCTGGTATGCTTGCTGTGAGCCTGGCCTGGTCCCTGGTGTAGTTCCTGGCTGTTCCTGGGCTCCTGGCTGCTCGCAGGACCAAGCATCACCGGATCTCAAAGGAGTCCACAGTGGCTGCTGATCGTGGAGACTACCCGCACGCCCGGCCTGCCGCCTGCGCCTTTGCCTTTGCTTGGTGCCCAGTGCCCAGTGCCTAGCAGTACGCGACGTTCAGACGGCCATCCCGTTCAGAGTCCACTTGGCCAAGCATTTTCTCTACTCCGCTGCCGGGACCCTTGGGGCCCTTGGGAAAGGTTTTTTTTTTTTTTTTTTTTTCACTCGTCGATCCCTTCTACCGAGCATCCACTCTCCTCCAGGTACTGAACTTGAGGGCTCTCGAGAAGGAGGATACGAAGCATAAGGTACGGAGCATACGGGGGATACTCTGGACTCGACGCTTACTCCACACCATCCCGCTGCCCCAAAAAGAGGCCTAAGAGAGCCTTCACGTTCGGACGACGCTGTTGTGGTTGGACAAGCTCATTGGTTCCATCCCGCACAGTCTGCGACTTGCATGCTCAGGCGCAAAGCGCATGCCATCCGTGTCCTGTCGCACCCTCAAAGACACTTAAGAACGCTGATCCGTCCTTTCTGCCCTGTGATCCGATCTCCCGCTTCTCAGACTCACGTCTTACCCGACAAAGGGGTTCTTGCTACCACACACTTACAACACGTACATACATCTACACCTACACCTACACCTACACATACACACACATTCCTCTTCGTACACACTTCTCCTGAGCCACAACCACTGCGTTGGTAGTTGTCATTGACTTGTCCGGCATCTGCTCCTCCTCAACTTGACCTTGGAGACGAAGTCTTACTTCGACCACCTACTCCCGTTGAGCTCTCTAGATCTTTCACCATGACGACGATGACGATCGACCACAGTCAACCGCGCTTCGGCCCTTTAAACTTCGACCTGCCTTATTCAGGGCCGCACTTCACAGATCCGTGGGCCTCGTCGACGACAGGATCAGGGCATCAGGCCGGAAGCCAACATCATAACCTCTACGTCAACAATCAGAACAGTACCGGCCTTCCTCATCTCAACCTCAGTGCTATCCCCAAGCACCCACAAGACACCCCACAGCAGTCTCCGCATCATCCGCCCCAGCATCACGGCAGCCGGGCAAACAGCACGGCGTCGATGGCCCCTTACTCACCCCTTAGCGTCGCGGCTCCTCCGGCAGGCAGCCCTCCCATGCATGGAATGTACAGGCATCATAGCTTGGTTCCCATGTCCCAAGATCTCCTCAGCCTGAACAGGTTACAACACCCGACCACGTCGGCTGGATACGAGACACCGGCATACGCAACCGCTCCTTCTCCTGTCAGCCCGACCTACACAACATCATCGGCATATGACCACATGAGCTACGGGCCGGCTCAGATAAGGGGGTCGTTTTCTTTGGGTCCGGAAGACACGGCGAGGAGGTATTCTCAACAGTCAGTAGCCTCCAGCTTGATGGACTTGCACTCTCCCTCCGGCGATGGCACGGGGAGGGGTCCCAGAATCTCTTTGTCTGACTATGATCGCAGAAACCTGCAGCCCGACGACCGGCGAAGCTTCCAGGAGGCTCTGGGTGCCAGCCAGGGGATGCTCTCGATGAGCCATGACAACACCCCCAGGAATATCTACGATATCCGCCACAGACACCGAGGCTCGACAGATTCGTACGGCTTCCCGTCGGCACACTCTGCGACTTCGAGCATATCTTCGACTGGGTTTAGCACCTATTATGGGGGTTCGGTAGATGGTTCCATCAGCGACTACTCTGCGACTGGGTCAGACTTTGAGCCCCTAGCTGTCCGGACACTTCCCAAGCCCTCGGGTCTCATGTCCAGCCAGCCGCCCGCGCCTCAGTCAATGATGGGCTCCTTCAGCTCCAAGGTTTCGTCGAGCACGCAGAAGAAGCATAAGTGCAGAGTATGCGACAAGCGCTTCACGCGGCCAAGCTCCTTGCAAACACACATGTACAGCCACACTGGAGAGAAGCGTAAGTTTCTGGTCCCCTCACTGGTCGGCCATCGGATGAGTTGCTAACCGATGCACGACAACAGCCTTCAAGTGTGAGGTCGAGGGATGTGGACGGCAGTTTTCGGTTGTTTCCAACCTGCGGCGGCATAAGAAGGTGCATCGGAACCAGGCCCAAGCCGAGACCCCCTCAGAAACGGGATCCGAGGATCACCAGTCAGAATGAGTTCGCGTGCCGTCTCGGAGGATGGACATGGTGATTGCTCAATGAAGACGGAAAACACAACATACTGCATCAACAGACATTCCTGAATGACCGGTTTGAACGCAACCTCCACTGGGGGTCGCAGGTATAAAAAAACCCGAGCTAAGCATGGAGGGCGTGCGGTGCTACCTTCTCTTCATCTATTTTTTTGTTTGCCTTCTTCAACTTGCCGTAAGCCCTCTTCAGATTACTCCTGTTAACATGCCTACCGCGTTGTGGTATCTATTTCTCATGAAGGTCTCATTTAGTTGAGGATGGATGATGGACGGGTCGGTATGGAGGTATGGAGGATAAGGTGGTTCCAGATGATGGGGATGGGATACCCTCATGGATCGGCGTTATGGGTTGGCAAAGGTGCTCGGTTTCTACTCTTTTAAAGCTGGAGACATTGTATTAATGTCTTGGGAGGAAGGGGATTAGGTTTTCTGTGTATTTCTCTCCGTCTCTTCCCTTATTTGTATCATGTGGTATATATACATTCCCATTTTGCTCATGGACTTGGGGTCTGCGAAAGGAGGGGCTGAAGTGGTTTCGGCTTTTCTTATAGTATTTATTGTGGATAAGCATATGCTTTGTAATTCATGGATCGACAGGGGAAGCAAAGACTATAAAGGGATGGAAGTAATCACTGAGGTAAATAATAATTCAATCAAGCTCCTTAAAAGCTAATTGACATTCAATGCACGATGCTAGTCAAGACATATCTAGGTAGCTAGTTGAATCTGAAAAGTTTGATAACCACAAATTGATGTACGACTAAGTGAAGTCTCATTTATGTATTTTGAACCTTCAGGAGTCAGGAGCCATGCTGTTGAAACCAAGGATGATGATGCCTTAATTAAGACAATGCTGTTCTCTTTCGTCGCTTTGCCACTTGTGTCTTGTATGTTCCCACTCTGCATTGTTCGGTGAGAGCAATGCAACATGAAGCTTCTGGCAGACTACACTGTAGTTCAGCCCCATATCTCATACATATTTTGTCTCATGGCTTTGTGCCACCGAGCTGTGCTTTGGATGGCCTACCCAATGGGTACGTAGCTTTTCTGTTTTTGGGGCTTCTAACAGAGGGCATTGCCATTCTCCTATCGCCCTCTACCCAGTCAGTTCTGGGGGTTTGCTTACTCGAATAAGCCAACTCCGATTGTTCGCCGTTCACCGCCTATTGTTCAACTAGCTCAAGTATCCAAGTAGTATCGGTCGTCGACATCAGTTACCGGCCGGGCTTCAATAACTCACGCGACACTAGCCCCACGAACCTGGATCCAAAGTCTGCGGGGGATGAGTAGGGAGAAAACAAGCTTTCTGCAAGATAAACCACAAGGCCAAGCTGAAGCAGGTTTCAAGGCAGCTTTCTGCTGCGGAGGACGAGCTGCTGGAGTAGTCTCGCGTTTTGTCCAAGCCGACCTGCCTTACTAGGGAAGACAGACGTTGGGGCGCGAACCTCAATGGGCAGCTAACGTGGCGGGCGCGCGATTCCATTTTTGTTCTCGGTATTGTGGGCCTAGGCACAACTTCTGCGGAAGTCAGTCCTCATTAGTCCTCAATCTTACCTTTCATTAAGGAGGCGGCGGCGACAAAGTCCAGCGTTGTGTAGAGTACACGACAAGTGTAATTAAGATAATCATGCCCAAGCATCTCCACGATCCTTACTTACTGAGTATGTCATCAAATGATATCAACGGAGCATGTGGGATGTGAAAGTCCGCTCATCGCCAGCACAAAAATAGAATGGTCTATGGGTTTGCCTCCGCAACGCCGGCACTTATGTCCGCCAACTTTACGTGGTCGTCAACGTTGAGCCCCACACTGTGCCTGTAAATGTCACGTAAAATGACGTCATTAATTACTGGACACTAAAAGCGCCCTAAGGTCATTACGGCAGGGCAATTGCAGGGATACCGGGTGCTGCTCTAGCAATTATACCCCCAAATTTTTCTTCGCTGGGCTATCCGGCATTCCAAAACCGAACACAATGAACACTAACACAGTTTTGGATATCCATACACTACATAAGCATCAAAGAGTTTTGTCCAAGAGAAGATACGGGAAGTGTTTCGAGGTTGCACTTAGACGCTGCAAGGACGTTACGGATTTGCACACACCGCGTACTTTACCCGTTACCTGTGCAAGACCGTATCAATACACACTGGTTTATCTCGTTGCGGCTCTCGTCCCTTGTCGATTCTGAAACGCGCCGCGATCTCCACGAGGGAATCATTTTAGGACAAATTGGTGGGGGTGCCAATACGGCCATTACGGCCACAATCGGGTTCACATGCAACGTCAGGTGACATCCATCTTTTAGCTTCCAAGTTCTGCCGAGTCGACGTGCCTAGACGAGTGACGGAGCATGAGCACCTTTTGGCTTATGTTGTCTCCTAATTGTACTGAAAGGACTTGTAGCTCCTGTCAAGGCTCGCCAGTGCAGATAATCAAGTGTTGACTTGGTGGATCACCACGTGGCCATGAGCAAAGATTTTTGTTGACTCTGAAAACCTTGTGCAGATCTTTAGGGCGCAAGAGCTTGGGCAAAATGCTTAGAATTGGACCCTTTGGATCTCGAAAATTGTGCGCACACCAACCCTCAAAAGGTATGGAGCCCGGTCTCCTCTGTCCAACGCTCCCGTTCTCCCGTCATCTTGACCCGTTTCCATCCGGCCCGCCTATCCAACTGACAAGTTCCCCTATGTTTGGGTGTTATCTTCTCCTCACTGGTGGGTGCAACAACAGCACATCCACCATCCAGTCCGCCGGGTCGGTTGCGGTGGTTTCGTTTTCGCTGTTTTCGTCTTGGAGCCCCGACATTACGGCCAAATTCCAGTGACAATGTTTAGCTCCATGGCAATCGTGCCACTCTCTACACACACCGCTTGTTTACTTTTGGTCATTGGGCCACTACACTGCTTGGGACCGTTCCCGACTCTGAGGAACAATGCGCCACATGTGGATCGTGCCTACAAGTAGGGTAGTCAGGGCGAGAAGGGTTAACGGAAAAGAGGAAAGAAAAAAAAAAAGCCCTGCAGGGGCTCAGGGTGTCATGCCACTTTTTCCGTCAACAGCCGGCACTTGCCATAGGAACTCGGGGCTCTGTGCTGCACAAATCGGAACCCGAGCTCAGATCGCGACCATCTAATAAAGTACACTGAACGCTGGTTGAGCGATAAGTGTTCTGTATGCGTGCTGGTATCATAATCAAAGGACATGAGCATGAACAACATACCGTTGAGGTGTGTTAGGGAGTTGAGACATACCTAAGAGATACACCCGATATGCTATATGCCTATGTGACCGTGCTACCAATACTATTCACTCCAATTGTGGCACAACAGCCGAGACTCGAAACATATGCACAGTTGAACGAAGGTCCAGTATCCAACATCCCTGACTTGGGAACCATGGGATGAGCTATTCAGGTTGATCTGCCATACCACCCTCACAGATTGCGCGTTCAAAAACGAGATATCAACGCCGTGATCGAGAGACTTGATCGAAGCCACAGTTAAGCTTCATTTCAGCCACTCAAGTTCCGGCTTTTGTGACAATCTGGTTGTGTTTCGACGGAACTCCGTATGAGATTTGTCTCTCTGTTGTGCAACGAATAAAATCTCCGGTGTGACACAGTGGTTGAGCATCAAAATATCTTCCGGATGTGGTCTTGAGGCCCGGCCATGATACAAAACTGAGATATGGCATGCTCCTAGCTTCTAGGTTGTGGTACCAATCAAAAAGGCTGTGCCTCTCGGGAGGATACCGGAACTTTCCGTCAAGGGGTTTTCAAGAACCACACACTGTCTTAGTCCGTACATCTACTCAAGCGTTCAATATCGGAACATTTTCCCTCTGTGAGACAGGAAGAGGGCATTGAGAAACACGCCTCTCCGGTTATATTGAAGGTCTACTGACCTCATGGATCCAATTATTAAAAGGTTAGACACTACGTAATTATCCTGAGCATTGAGATGAATGCCTATATTTGAACGTGGAAGAGCCGCCAGAGCCAAGTCATTCCAGAATCATGCCAGAAAAGTGCTGTGCTTCTTGTTGCAAGCACTCTAGCCCCTGGTACCGCATGGCACAAAGTAATGGCCCAGACGCTCCCGGAAATGTTAGGCCTATGACCTGAGCCTTTCCATTGGAATGAACTTCTCGTGGACGCACTAAGAATCTATCTTTACCGGTGCCTGACTCTGAAAACAACTAGCCTCACCCCAAAAAAGTGCTCTCTGCAAGACGTAGGCAGGAAATTTGCAATTTGTTGCTATCACTCGCCAAATAACTCGAATGGTATCGCAATGCCACACGGGAACGCCAATGCGAGACGTCATATTGGACCAATCTTGAGGTGTGGTAGATTGTAGCGATACTATCCGTTATTTACAAGCAGGCCAACCTCCTCAGAGGCAGTCAAGCTAGACATTGGCAAAGATAGGCACAACAACCTCTCTCAATTCCACACTGGCCCTTCTCGTGACAGCGTCGCCTCGGCGAGTTCACGAGGTTATCCCCTTGCTGCCATAACTCTGTGTTGAATGGTAGGGCATGGATGAGAAAAGAGATGATAAACATTAACACGTTGGCGCCCAGCAGAGAACAACAACGCCGCCGCTAAAATAGCCTTGGAATCATATGAGAAAATCGTATCGTCGTGAAGGAGTGTAAGAACAGAAAAAAAAAAAAGGATAACATCGGAACCCCTCCGAACATCTAGCCCCTTCATTTGGACAGCTCCGGAGAATAGAACAAGAAGGAAGGTAACGAACAAGTAGAGGATGAAACATGGCTGGGTGCTGGGCCGATCGCAAATAGCAATCGCAATTGCGAACCATCCGCGAGGGGCGGACGGATGAAAGCATAAAACAATTGAAGGGCACCACCTAAAAACAAACTCCCATGGGTATAAACACAAACATGACCACGCCTCCATGTGCAGCAAGCAGTAGAAGAAAGGAAGAAACGCCGAAACGAATTAGTACAAGAAGCATCATCGTCATCACGCACACAACAACTGACACCAGAAACGCCAGCCGCCGAAAAGAACCAACACCTGTAAATGTACCGACCAACCGACCCAACCAGCCTATTTTGTCCTGCCCGGTTTCGTGTAAGGAAAGTGATGCAACCATCCATTCAATGCATTTCCCTCTTTTTTCTTTTTTTTTTTTCTTTTTAGTTTTCCCCTCATTCTAGAAGCTCTTGAAAAACCATCAAGAAGATTCCCCAGAGATAATGTTCATTTCCTCCTTTTCCTCGCATCACGAAAAAATCAGCTAGACCTTCGGCGCAGCTGCTGCTTTACCTCTTCCAAGCCCCTCAAGCAACTCAGCGGGCGGGATACGTTGGATGCCGCTACCACGATCATACATGCTCGTGGGCGCAGGGACATAGCCCTCGCGCTTCTTGCGGATACGGTCGAGTACCAAGCCCGCAACGACGATGAGGAGCACCAGGCCAAGCGAGATGGCCAGCGAAATGAGCACCACAAACACCAGTGGCATGCGGCCACGGCCCTTGGCGAAGAAATCGGAGCGTTCCGAGAAGATGCGGGAGATGCTGCCGGGCTGGTTGCCGACGTTGGTGGTGAGGGCGTAAGGGGTAAAAGAGGTGCCGTCAAAGAGAACGGCCGAAGCAGTAGAGCCGGTGAAGTTGGAAAGAAGGACGGAGCCGGTAAGAAGGAGGGCTTCATCGCGATGAAGAAGAGGGGAATCCGGGTGGGACTTGGTGAGGGAGAGAATTTGCAGGCCACGGATGGTTGTGCCCGGCATGAGAATGGACTGACCAGCGCGCTGCCAGGTACCGGACCCGTCGGTCTTCATGAGATACGGTGTGCCATCCGGTGAGACACCCGAGACCCAGACCTGGCCGCCGTCGCTAGTGCCGGCAGTAATAACTGTAACTGGGCCTGGGAGCTGATCAGCGCCGGGGTAGGTATCCCAAGCTTGCTGTGTCGCATCATAGTGGGCGAGGAAGGACCGGGTAGTGCCGTTGATAAGAAGGTTACCGCCAGCTAGTAGGATGTTGTTAGTAGCCCACATCAGAGAGCTGACGGATCCTTCGAGGTTCTGGCCAGCTTGGTTCCACTGTGAAGCAGACGTGCTGTAGAAGCAGACACCGGGGCACTCGAGGGATCCGGCCAACTGGAACGTGCCGCCAACATAGACATCACCGGTGCTGTCACGTACAGCGATCGATGTGACGGTGCCATTGCCACCAGTGAGAGCAGGGGGCTGGGTGTTAAACGCCCTAGTTGCAAGGTTATAAGTGACGAGACCGTTGACTTCAACACCGTTCACATTGCCTGTCACCCTGCCACCGGCAAAGAGCACATCACCGTGAATTGCAAGAGCCTCAAAAGTAGAATTGGATGCGATTTGGCCGCCAATACCAATAACCTCGTCTTCCTTCGAACCATCCAGGATGAGCAGGTTGTGAATCGTTGAGCCGTTAGTTGCTGTCGCGGTAAAGTGGCCTGCAAGGATGGTAAGGTTCCTGCCGTTTCTGGTATCAAAGACCCCAGCAACGACGCCGTTAATAACATCGGTCGTTGAGTCACCATCCTGCTTCTTCGAGATTATTGAGTCCATAGACCGGCGGATGTCCACAGCCACTCGGCCGAGAGTCTCGCCTTGCAAAATCGCAGCGCCCTTGGTAGCCAGGCTAAACGACGAGACCGAACCCGCATAAAGTGACGGTCCACCAGTGAAGTTGAGGATTGAAGCTGACAGAATGCCCTGGATATACTCGACAGGCAGGTCCAAGTTCTGCAACCAGTTGTTTTGGGAAGGAACCCAGACAGCAAGCCCATCCACTTCAACAGCCGGGTTGTTGCCGAACGGAAGGGTCTGGTTAAAAACGCCACTAACGCTGACGACGACCTCGGGAGTTGAGCCAGTAATATTCATCGTCATGCCCACCACGCGCCGTACATGGCCGTTGACGCCAGCTCCGAGAGGGCTCCACGTGTCCTTGACGGTGTCGTAGACAGCGACGTTGTTCAGTCCCTTAGTCGAATTGTCCATGGTGCTGGTGAAGGACCCGCCGACAAATAAACTGGTACCATCAAGGAACATGGAGTCGACCTTGCCGTTTAGACCACCATCCAGAGATTGGATACTGGCATCGCTTGCCCTCAAAGCAACAATATTGCGAGCACTAGAAGAGCTGAAATTTCCTGCGATATAAGTGGCATCGCTGGAAGCGGCCAGAGCGCTGACGGCTGAACCGGATGTGAAGCTGGACCCTAGGCGGTTGAAAGCGGACTTGACAAACTCATTGGCATTCACGCGCTTGCCTGGCTCGTACTCGTATAGCCCATTAAGGCCACCAGTGCTATTAATTAGAGTGAAGCCAACGCGCTGGGCCACAAACGTCATAACATTTAGGGGCTGGCCGGCCAGAGGGGTCATGGTAACGGCGGGCCGGAAACTGTCTGAGCTGGCGTCAATGTAGCCGAGATAGATTTGGTCGTACTTGTCGAAGTTGTTAGTTTGATAGAGGTCAACCTCGATCGGCTGGCTCTTTGTCGGGTCTGCCGTCATTTTACCAGTAATTCTAATCTGCCCACGAGTTGTGCAGCTGTTGTCCTGAAGACAGCCAGGAGTGTAGAGGTTGACTGCGTAATAACCCGACTCCTTGATATCCGGTTCGAAAACAACCGAGGCAGAAGACTCGGTGATTGGGGCCATGAGCTGCGCAGACAGATACTCGGTGTTACTCTCACGAGATGGCGATACATACCACGGGCCGGTGGCAGTGGCTTGCGAAGGGAACTTGATACCGGCACAAGTTGGTTCGTTAAAGTCGTTGATAGCATAGGCGAAGATATCGTCGCCGAATAACTCGATGCCATTCAGACCACCGCCAGCGCCATACCACTCCGAGATGTCAATGCGGAACTCGTTCATACCAATCTCATTGACGAAGTGGAAGTCCTGGAAGAGCACAGACTTGTTGTGGCTCAATGGGCATTGGTTCGTGCAGCTCGCGTTCTGGCCGGTCTCAGGGTCGATGTAGGTGAAGTTCATGATGCCGTTGATAGGGAGCGCCGTAAATCGCCACGTCTTCGTACCTCGGCCGTCTTGGTGAGCGTTGTACAGACGCAACTTCGTCGGCCGGAACCCAAATCGGAACCTCGCCTGCCACGCTCCTGGGGTGTTATCGTGCAACAGCCACGTATTGCCGGGGCCATCCTCGCCGGCTCTCTTGCAGATGATGGCGCGCGGGTCGCTGAAACCGCCAACGGTGGTCGAGGAAACGCCAGTAATATGTGCGGATCCGAGGTTGATGACTTGGCTGTCGGGAGTGCTTGGAGTGCTCGTGTTTCCTAGACCTGTGAAGCTACCCCCAAAAATAACGTTGCCATTGGGGGCCTTGGTGATGGACGTCACAGGGCCGTTAAAACCTGCAAACGGCAGATTGATCCAGCCCTTACCTGGCTGCCAGGCAACGGCATTGGTCGAGTTAGCGTTGACGAAGGTTCCTCCCACGTACACAGTCTTGCTCTTCTGGTCGCAGTAGAGGGCGTTAACTTGGCCAGTCAACCCAGGGAGTGGTGTGACAGTGGCGGTGGCCGGGTCGAACAAGGCCATGCCAGTCGACTCGAGAGCCCTGCCGTCATGGTCAGAGCGTCGGATACTGGTGAAGTTGCCGCCTAGAACGACCACGGTGCCGTTGTTCGTGTCGAGAGTGCACATAGCGCGTATTGTCGCGTCGGTGTCGATGATGGGCGCTAACACGCCATTGGGCATTCGCGCAAGGAGCTGCTCGCTGCCATTGGTGCGATAGGGATGCTCGCTCTGTCCCTCGAATTGGTACAAGGAGATACCCGTAAAGTCGCCAGCGAAAGCTACCCGGCCGAGTCTCGAAAGGTCGAGGTTTGCGGATGGAACGGGGTTGAAAGTGATGGCGGTTGCCGGGGACACAGCGACAGAGGAAAGAAGAGAGATGGTGAAAGGAATCAGGGAAGCGGTCGCATAGCTGGGAGCGGCCTGGCGCCGCGCGAAAGATAACCGCATTGCGACTTGATCGGAGGTCTGGGAGCTATTACTGAATCAATACTGCGCGCGCGCTTGGCTTGACCGACGAGCAATCCGGGTCGAGGAGTTGAAAGGTCGGGATCAGGATTGCTCAGTTTAGGTGTGGTCGGGTCCAAGCTGCTAGTAATAAGCTGCCATAGCCGGTCGGCAAAGTCCAGTCGGTCGGCAATGACGTTTTGCGCGTTGGTGAGATGATTGATGAGTGGGTGGTACAAGCTTGCTGTTGGTAGGTGGCGGAAGAATCGTGTTGTTGGACGCGAAACGGTCTTCTGGTTTTGTGGTGCGATGGGCTCGTCGTACCAAAGGCTCAGCCGAAACAGACGGAAGTCGCGAAAGACGAAGAGACACACACACACACACAAAAAAAAAAAAAAAAAAA
>Ga0065720_1003508_pt1 | contig 16617 bp, 16 predicted proteins | sample Thericmetagenome_FD_59107 | JGI IMG/M metagenome (GOLD analysis project Ga0065720, IMG submission 59107) | Thermophilic microbial communities from the Joint Bioenergy Institute, California, USA of rice/straw/compost enrichment - eDNA_2 v2... | ecosystem: Engineered > Solid waste > Grass >... | reverse complement strand
AGGACTGACGGGCGCCCGCCGTTACAGCTTGTCCGTCGCCCGCACCCCTTTGCCAACGGGCATGCGCGATTGAACCTGCGGCACCGCCATCTGTCCCGCCGCGGCAAAAGCGTTCAGCCGACAGCGTCCGCGCTCAGGATTTCTCCAGTCGTTTCAGTTCTTCGACCAGTCGCGCGTTCAGCCGACAGCGTCCGCGCTCAAGACTTTGCGGGTGCCGTTCGCATCCCGCCGTGAAAGATGATGCAGCATGTCGTCGGTCATTCGGTCGAGATCGTATTCCGGAGCGAACCCCCACTCCTCGCGCGCAGCCGAAGTGTCCAGGGAATCCGGCCAGCTTTCCGCAATCTTTTGCCGCACCGGATCGATGCGGTACTCCAGCCGAAAATCGGGGATTTTGCGGCGGATGCTGGCCGCGATTTTTTCCGGATCGACGCTCATCGCCGATACATTGTACGCGTTCCGATGGATGAGGCGCGTGCCGTCCGCCTCCATCAGCTGCACCATCGCGCGCAGCGCGTCCGGCATGTACATCATGTCGAGATGCGTGCCGGCGGCGATCCAGCACGCATAAGCGCCGGTTTGCGCGGCCGCGGCATACATTTCGACGGCATAGTCCGTCGTGCCGCCGCCCGGGGGCGCGGCGTGCGAGATCAGGCCCGGCAGGCGCAGACCGCGCGTGTCCGTGCCGAATTTTTGAAAATAATAATCGCACAAAAGCTCGCCCGCCGTCTTGCTGATGCCGTAAATCGTCACCGGACGCTGGGGCGACACTTGAGGAACGTTCTGCGGTCCGGCGCCCATTCCGAAAACGGCGATGGAACTCGGCACGAAAAGCTGCGCCTTCAGTTCACGCGCCGTCTCCAGAGCGTTCAAGAGCCCGTCGATGTTCAGTTTCCAGGCGGCGAGCGGCTTCGCCTCCGCTGTCGCCGAAAGCAGCGCGGCCAGGTGGAAAATCGCGTCCGCACGGTGATCTTTCGCTGCGGTGAACAAACTTGCCTGATCCATCACGTCCAGCGTCCGGAACGGACCCGAAAGCGACGCCTCGCATTCGCGGAACTTCACGTCCGTCGCCAGCACCGCCGACTCCCCGTACAGCCGGCGCAGATACATCGTGAATTCGGAACCGATCTGCCCAAGCGCTCCCGTGATGAGGATCCTTTTCATGCGCGTTTCCCTCCCGCTGTCCCGGCTCCCGTGCCGGTCTTCGTCTTCGTGCCGTTCCCGTTGCCGGAAATGAGTCCCAGCTCCCGCCCGACTTTCTCATAGGCCGCCAGCGCCCGGTCCAGCATCTCCCGCGTATGCGCCGCGGTGGGCATGTTGCGGATGCGCGCCGCGCCGCGCGGCACCGTCGGATACACGATCGCCTTCGCGTAGACGCCTTCTTCAAGAAGCCTGGCGGCAAACCGCTGCGCGGTGTTTTCGTCGCCGACCATACAGGGGGTGATCGGCGTCTCCGTAAAACCGGTGTCAAAGCCGAGGGAGCGCAATCCTTCCCGCAGGTAAGCGGCGTTGCTCCACAATTTTTCGATCAGTTCACCGCTTTCCTTCAGGAGGCTGATCGCCTCAATGGTCGCTGCAACCGCCCCCGGGGGCAGGGCCGTGGAAAACAGGAATGGCCGGCTCTGCGACTTCAGCCAGTCGATGAGCGCCCGGGAACCGGCGACATATCCGCCGACGACGCCGACCGCCTTCGAAAGCGTGCCGATCTGGATATCGATCCGTTCCTGCAGGCCGAAGTGCTTGACCGTGCCGGCGCCTCCTCCCAGCACACCGGATCCGTGCGCGTCGTCCACGTAGGTGATGAGATTGTACTCTTCCGCAATCTCCACGATATCCGGCAGTTTCGCAATGTCACCGTCCATGGAAAACACGCCGTCCGTAATGAGCAAAATGCGGCGGAACGCGCCGGACTGCCGCGCCTCCCGCGCCTTCGCCCGCAGATCGTCCATATCGGAGTGGCGGTACCGGATTACCTTCGCCTTGCTGAGCCGGCATCCGTCGATGATGGACGCGTGGTTCAGCTCGTCGGACAGGATCGCGTCTCCGTCCCCGGTCACGGCGGGAACCACCGCCATATTGCAATTGAAGCCGGATTGGTACGCCAGCGCGGCTTCCGTGCCTTTGAACGCGGCCAGCGTTTTGTCCAGCTCGTCATGCAGCTTCAGCGTGCCGCTAATCGGGCGCACGGCGCCGCTGCCCGCACCGTACTTTTGCGTCGCCTGCACCGCGGCCTCGATCAGGCGCGGATGCTGCGCAAGACCGAGATAATTGTTGGATGAGAGATTCACGTACGGCCTGCCTTCCATTTCAATGACAGGACCGTTCGCGCCGTCGAGAACCGCTACGTTCGAATGCAGCCCGCGCTTCAGCAGTTCCTCCAGTTCCCGTTCCAGCGATTCAATGAAAGACCGATTCGCCATGCCCATCTCCTCCGTGCGTTTTCGTGTACTTATATTATAATATAACATACGAAAATATACTATATTTGTCTTTATGTACGTTATAACATACGATATGCGTCATTTGAATGAGATCCCGCTCGAGTTATCTTTTCGTAATTTTCATATTTTTATCCGATTACGAGTGAGAGGCGGAAAACACGTCTCTCAACGTGCCGCGGCCGTGAAAAACGGCACGTGAGAGGCGGAAAAATCGTCTCTCGCCATGCCGAAACCGGATAATCCCCGCGTGAGAAGCGGAAAACCTTCTCTCAGCATGTCGAAACCGAATCATCCGCGCGCCTGAGACGAAAAAACATTCTTTCAGCGCTCCGGCCGCGAAAACCATTGTTTCCGCACCGGTTTGAGAAAAAAAGAGGGGCTCTCCCCTTGCGGGGCGCCCCTCTTCCTTCGGCTTTATTTCCACATGAAAAAACGCAACCGTCAGGTCAATCCGCTCTTATTGGCATGCATCCGTTTTTATCTTCCACTCCGCGTTCGTCCTGCGCTTCCCCCTGCCGGCGTCGGCGCACAGCCCGCGCGCGCCGCATCGGCAGCAGCGGCCGCCCGCATCGCCCTACTTCCTGGCTGCCGCATCCGCATAAAAAATGATCGTGAAGCATTCCATGACGCCGGGCCCCGGGTTGACATAGCGGTGCGGCTGGTTCGCCGCGAAGCGGATCGCCTGCCCCGCCTGCGCCTCGTACCGTTCGTTTTCGATGTGCAATTCCAGCTTCCCTTCCCGCACAAAAACGAACTCCTCCACGCCGTCATTGTGCGGCTCGGAATCATGGGCGCAGCCCGGATCGATCCGCACCAGATAACTTTCGAATTTCGTGCGCAAATCGTACGGGAACAGCGGATACACCCGGTACGCCCCGTCTTCTGCCGTGAACGGCTCCACAGTATCCGGCTTCGCCACGGTGACGACCGGTTCCGACTGTTCGATGAGCGTCGTGAACGAGATGCCGAGTCCGTTCACGATGCGCCAAAGCACCGATATCGTCGGATTCGACTCACCGCGTTCGATCTGTCCGATCATTGCCTTGCTTACGCCGGACAGCTCCGCGACATTTTCCAGACTGAGACCCCTGGATTTCCGGATCGCCTGCAGATTGCGTCCCACTCTTTTGTGAATGCCTTCCATGCCATCCTCCCTGTTTGCTCCAGCCGCCGCGGATCGCATCCGCGCATTTCGGCCTCCAATCAGCTCCAATTTTGAATTTCGATGAAATTCCCTTCCGGATCCGACGCGTAGACGACGGTCAACGTACCGATCCCGTCATACTCCTTCGTGACCGTTTCCCCCAGCGGCTTCCCGCCATGCTCGATCCAACGGTTCAACACGTCCTCCACCGAGTCCACGTGGAATGCGATATGACCAAACCCTTGATGGGTTGATCTTATTCGTTTGAGTTCTAAGGCTTTCCGGCTCGTATTCGAAGATCTCCAGCGCGGGCCCGCCGCTTCCGTAACCGGGCAAAATCAGATGAATCCCCTTGATTCTTGCCTGTTCGATACTGGTCACTTTTTCGAGCCATTCCCCCGAAAGATCTCTCTCCGGATAAACGGGCCTGCACGCAAAGACGTCGATATAAAATTGCGCAAGTTTCCTCCAGTCTTTCGCGACCAGATTCGTGTGTACGTATTTGATTCCGACACTCAACAAAAAGCACCAGCTTTATTCGTGTTGGATGCCGGCCCGAAAAATTCCGGGATGGCAAATCATAACGGCGTTCGGACACATTGCCATTATTATACAGGATAACGCCTGCCGCGAAAAGTGCGGCCAAAGTGCCTGCTCGCCCTGCCTTTTTTGATTGATGTCCGTCTCATATGAAGGAAAAGCCGCGTTTTCATGTTATCAGCCTTGCGCTCTGCGGAATATTCCCGAATCGGTATATTTATGAAGTTTTCATACGCCGCGCGATCTGTTATCATGGTTATTAACGTAACGAATATGACTGCAGCGGGGGATACCATGAAAATTACCACCATGACGTTTTACATTGCGGACGAAAATTTCGAACAGTATGCGCAAGCGCTGAAAAAACTGGATTGGGAGCAGCCGCGGAAACACATTTTGCGCAAATCCTTTGGCAACACCAGCGTCGAAATCCGGGACTACATCCGGCCATTCGGCACGAAAATGGAGATGGAAGTCACCTTCCACAATCCCAACGGATGCTCCATCGAAGTGATCACCCTGATGCTCGCCGAGCTGAAAAAGGTCGCCGATCAATTGGACGCCCATCCGTCCGAAGAAAACTCCTGAACAATAAATTTGGGCGGAAAACTGAAGATCCGGTTTCCGCCCGAATTTTTTGTATTGCCGACACCGCTAATCGAATCAACTGACGCGGGTCATCGCGCATTCATACCCGCCGCCTGTCCTTTTCCTTGCTCTTCGGATTTGATTTACCCTCTCCTCAACAATTCGGCAAGCAAATCGTCCAGCTGCTCCCAGGACGAGGCGATGCCCTGGGTCACGCCCATCTCCATCACGAGCTTGAGCTTGTCCTCCGTCGGATATTCGACCCGATTGATGAGTTTCGTCTTGCCTTCGAAATCCTCGAATTCCATCGTGACCAGCGCCACCGGCATGTCCTCGTTGACGTTGCCTTCCGCGTCGGAAAAGGCGTCGATGTACACGATCCGCTCCGGCGCGACGATCTCCCGGAAAACCACCTTGCCCCACGATTCCCGGCCAAAAAACTCCTGGCTTTCGTCGACGCATTTCATGCAGAAATGCCAGACTCCCCCAGGGCGAAAATCGAGGTTGCACACCGTCAGCGGCCAGCCCTTCGGCCCGAACCAGCGCTTCAAATGTTCGGCCTTGGAGAAAGCCTCGAACACCAGTTGCCGCGGCGCGTCAAACACGCGCTCGATCACCAGTTCGCGGCCTTCCGCCTTTAAAATTTTCAATTTGCCCGTTTCACCGCTTGCCATTTCAAATTCCTCCTTGAATAAATTTCGGATTACGAAGACGATTTGCCGCCGTTCCCCTTCTCCTGCAGCTCCCGCAAATACTCGTCCAGGCGGTTGAATCTGTCGTCCCATATGCGCAAAATGTTGTCCAGCCAGGCGTCGAGCTCCAGAAACGCCTCGCGCCGCAGCGTGCAGATGCGGCGGTTGGCAGCCGCGCGCATTTCGACGATCCCCGCGTCGCTTAAGATGCGAAGATGCTTGGAAGTTTGCGGCTGACGGAGTCCCAGGCGCCCGGCGATTTCCCCGACTGTCAGCGGGCCGCCGCTCAGCAGTTCAACGATTTGCAGCCGGTTGGGTTCGGCAAGCGCGCTCAACGTTGCATGCATGTTTCTCACACCTTCCGTTCCGGTTCGGCAGAGTGAAGGGACAGTGGAATGACTCGTTGCACATCTTTCCTGATTGCAAAATAAATATTCCTTTATTGGAATATACCATTATGGGAATATTCCAGTCAAGGAATTTATGCAAAAAAATCATTGGCGCCCTCCGGTCAGCGTTTTGGCGGGCACAAAAAATCCCGGAATAACCGGGATAATTGCGAAATTTTTTTACTTTTGTACCATACGACTTCGCAGCCTCAAGCGAATTTCCCGCATGTCACGCCGCCGTCCACATAGAGGGGAGAGCCCATCACAAATTTCGACTCGTCGGAAGCGAGAAACAAAGCGGCGCGGGCGACGTCTTCCGGACGGCCCAGCTCTCCCGTCAGCTGGCGCTTCCGTATGGAATTGAGCGCCTCCTCGGGATCGTCGTAGGAGTTTTTCAAATAATTTTCAACGAACGGCGTCATGACGGTTCCCGGAAGCAACGCGTTAACGCGGATGTTGTAGGGGGCGTAATCCACCTGCATCGACTTGGTCATCGCCAAAACGGCCCCCTTGCTCGCCGAATAGACGGTCCGTCTCAAGAGCCCCAGTTCGGCGACACTGGAGGACATATTGATAATGCTGCCGGTCTTTCGTTCCATCATGTGGGGTACGACGTATTTGCAGGGCAAAAAGACCCCTTTCACGTTGACGGTCATTACCCGGTCCCACAGTTCCTCACTGATCTCATGCACGGCCCCCACGCCGGAAATGCCCGCGTTGTTGAACAGCACGTCGATCTGCCCGTACTTTTCGAGGGTCTCTTCGACCATTCGCTTCACTTCGTCTTCTTTGGTCACGTCCGCCCGGACAAAAATAGCGTCTCCTCCGCGACTCACAATTTCCTGGACGGTTTCCCGCCCCCGTTCCTCGGACAGATCGTTGACCGCCACTTTGGCGCCTTCTTCGGCGAACAAGAGCGCCGTGCTGCGCCCGATTCCCGATCCCGCCCCGGTGATCAAAGCGACTTTGCCTTTCAATCTCACGGTTGATTCCTCCCCGCAGCTTGCGGATTATTTCTTTGCGCCGGCCTTTTCCAGCGCGTCCCAAATCCCCCACAGATACATGATGCCGAGGGCTCTGTCGTAAAGCCCGTATCCCGGCCTGCACTGTTCGTCCCAGATGTGCCGGCCGTGGTCGGGACGGACGTATCCGGAAAATCCGTTTTCATGGTAGGCTTTCACGATATCCACGATATCCAGCGAGCCGTCGGCCGTCCGGTGGGACGTCTCGATGAAATCGCCGTTCTCGTAAATTTTCACATTGCGGATATGGGCGAAGGGAATCCGATCGATGAACTCCCGGATGATCTTCGCCACATCATTGTTGGGATTTGCGCCCAAAGCGCCGCTGCAGAGGGTGAGGCAGTTGGACGGACTGTCCACAAGGCTGAGCAGCCTGCTAAGGTCATCCCTGTTTTTCATGATGCGGGTCAAACCGAAAACGGACCAGGGCGGATCGTCGGGATGCATGGCCATTTTGATGCCGCAGGCTTCCGCCACCGGGATGATCTGCTCCAGAAAATACTTCAAATTGTTCCACAAATCTTCTTCCGTTAAATTTCTATAGGCTTCCAGCAGTTTCGGCAAATTTCTCAGCCGTTCCGGTTCCCAGCCCGGTATCGTAAAATCGGGATTGCTCATCACCTGCCTGGCCAGTTCGTCCGGATCCATATGATCAAGCTTGGCCCTTTCGTAAAACAGGGCCGTGGAACCGTCCTCCATTTCCTTGTAAAAATCCGTCCGGATGAAATCCAGTCCGGGCTGGAAGTTGTAGCAGACCACCTTCACCCCGACCGAAGCCAGTCTCTCCAGGGTTTTCTTGTAATTTTCAATGCAGCGGTCCCTGGACGGCAGGCCGAGTTTGATATCGTCATGGACATTGACGCTTTCCACAACTTCAATGTGTAAGCCGTATTCCTCCGCCTGCCTTTTCACCTCGAGAATTCTTTCCATGGGCCATTCTTCCCCGGGCGGAATATCGTGAAGGGCCCAAACGATGCCCTCCACGCCCGGGATTTGCCGGATTTGCCTGAGGGTAACGGTATCGTTCCCCTCACCGAACCATCGAAATACCATTCTCATGCGTCATTCCTCCAATTTCACGTCCCATGTCAACTTCCGTAGAATAAGTTGGGAATCCATAAGGTGATGCCCGGAATCAGACTGATCAAAGCCAATACCAGCAGCAATCCGATGTAATAAAGGGATACCGCTTTGACGGTGCGTTCCAAACTGATGCCGCCGATCTTGGACGTGATGAACAGGCAGATTCCCATGGGAGGCGTAAGAAGGCCGACCATCAGATTGAAGACCATGATCACCCCGAACTGCACGGGATCCATTCCCATTTCAAACACGATGGGCATCAAAACGGGAACGGAAATGAGCATGGCGGCCATCGTTTCCATAAACGTGCCCAAAAACAACAGGAACAAGTTGATGAGCAGTATCAGCATCAGTGCGTTATCCGTAAAGCCGAACAGGAAGTCCGCGGTCTTTTCCGCCACCTTCTGCTCGCCGATCATCCACGTAAAAACGGTTCCGGCAGCCAGGAGCAGCATGATCATGCCGATATTTTCAATGGCGTACTTGAAAATGCCCAATAAACTTTTAAACGTCATTTCCCTGTACACGACAAAGCCGAGAAACAGGGCGTACACCACAGAGACGGCGGACGCTTCCGTGGGCGTAAAATAGCCGGACAGGATGCCGCCCACGAGGATGATGGGGGACAGCAACGCCCAGAACGCTTCCCTGAAGCTTTTCCAGATTTGCCGGAGAGAAGAGGGCTTCTCGTTTTTGGGATAGTTCCGTTTTCTGGCGATGATGTAAACGGTGATCATCATAAAAATCGCCATCAACACGCCCACCAAAAGGCCGCCGAGGAAAAGGGCGCCGATGGAAGTTCCCGTCAATATGCCAAACACGACCATCGGCGTGCTGGGCGGAATGATCGGGCCGATGGTGGAGGAGGCCGCCGTGATGCCGACGGCAAAATCGGCGTCAAACCCTTTTTCCTTCATGGCCTTGATTTCCACATTGCCCAGTCCCGCCGCGTCGGCGGCCGCCGAACCGGAAACGCCGGCAAACATGACGCTGGCCAGCACGTTCACATGGCCAAGCCCGCCGGTAATGTGGCCCACCAGATTATCCGCAAATTCGAACAGCCTGCGGGTCACGCCGGCCGTGTTCATGAGTTCCCCGAGCAAAACGAAAAAGGGAATGGACAGAATCAAATAGGACGTGGAACCGCTGGTCATCGCCTGGGGGATGAATGTCCCCGGCACTTTTTGGGCGACAAGGACGTAAACAAACGAGGTGAGCAGCATGCAAAAGGCGATGGGCACCCGCAGGGCGATGAGCAGCAAAAACAGCACGATCAGCAGAAAACCCAGCGTCATTGCTCCTCACCTTCGCTCGACGAGTTCCGTACGGTCCGGATCAATTCGTCAATCAGAAAAACGATCATGAACACGCAACTGACGGGCAAGGCCAGGTAAATGTATCCCCGCGGAAAGCCCGTCACCGGCAAGGGCACGATCATCTGGCGGTCCGCCAGTCTCCAGCCGTACCAGGCGATGTACAGGATGAACAAAAAGATGACGAACATGGTCGCGAAATAGATCGCGCGCTGCGCGCCTTTGCCGAATTTCAGAAAAAAATAGTCGACGGCCACATGGGCTTTTTTTCTTAACGCGTAAGCCGCCGAGAAAAACGCGCACCATGCCAGCAAAATGATGGACAGCTCCTCGATAAACACCAGGGAATAATGGAACACGTTCCTCAGCACGACCTGCAGGAACACAAGCGACAGAAGCGTCCCCAACAGAAGCATGGCCAGATAAAGCAATATTTTCTCCAAATATTTTACCATAGGACACCTCCAAAGAAGGAGGGACGTTACCCGTCCCTCCTTCAAATTTGCGGGCTTGTTATTGCAAGGATTGGATCTTTTCCCATCCGCCCTCGGCCCACTCTTTTTTGTTTTTCTCGAGGACGGTGCCGACGATGGCGTCTTTGAACGACTGAATGTCGATTTCCGACGTCTCGACGACGGTCACGCCGGCTGCCTTGAATTTCTCAAGCAGCTGCGCATCCACTTTGGGCAGTTCGGTGTTGAAATAGTCGGCCGCATCCTTGTTGGCCTGGCGGATGATTTCCCGCTCTTCGTCGGTCAGGCTTTGCCACCATTTTTCGTTGACATGGGTCAGATAAACGCCGTATTGATGGTGGGTCAGCATGATATATTTCTGAACCTGGTACAGGCCGCCCTGGTCGATTTGTTCGAACGGATTTTCCTGAGCGTCCACCACGCCCGTTTGCAGGGCTCCGAACAGTTCGCCCCACGGAATCGGCGTGACGATGGCTCCCGTGGCTTCCCAGGAATCCACCACCGCCGCCACGTTGGGAACGCGGATTTTGATCCCTTTCATTTCGGCAGCGGATTTGATCGGCTTATTGGCCGTCAGGTGCCTTGCTCCCCGCAGGCCGACTCCGTCGAGCAACAGGCGAACGCCATGGGCTTCGATCGCTTTTCGATTGATTTCTTCGCCGATCTCGCTGTTCCAAAAAGCCTTGACGTGATCCGGCCCTCTGAAGGCAAAAGCGACGTTCGCGTAGCCCAGCCAATCCGGGGCCACCCAGTTGGCCAGCATATCCTGGCCGAAATAGACGTCAATGGTTCCTTCCGCGATGGAAGTCGTCAAATCCTCGTCGTTGGTGCCGAGCTGGCCTTCCAGATAAAGCTCCGGTTTCAGTTTTCCGCCGGAGCGCTCCTCAACCAACTGGGCGAACATTTTGGCGGACTCCAACCTCAAAGTGGCCAGATTGCCGACGACTTTAAACGTTTTGACTTCCTCGCTTTGCGCCGGCGAACCGCCGGAAGAACCGGACGAACCGGAAGAACCGGAAGAACTCGAAGAGCCGGAAGACGTGCCGGAAGATGCGCCGGAGCTCCCGCTGCCGGAACCGCTTCCACCGGAGCACGCCGTCAAAAATACCAAAAGAAAAGCAAGCAGCAAGGCCATTCCTTTACGATACATATTCCCTCACCTTTCTCTGCGCATGATGAACAGATGAGCCTCACACGAAATAGTCGGGAAATTTTTTGCTCAAACCTTCAATATGGGACAAAACCAACTGGACGTGTTCGCGCATCAGCTTTTCGGCGGAATCGGCGTCACGTTTCGAAAGCGCTCCGAGGATGGCCTCGTGCTGATTGATGAGCACCCGAATCCAGGACGGATCGGGAAGGCTGAACATGCGAACGCGGTCCATTTGAACTTTGATGTTTTTGATAACGTCCCATACCCGCGGAAAACCGCTCATGCTTGAAAATGATTCGTGGAACAGTTCGTCATAATCGTAAAATTCGTAAAAGTTCTCTTTCTCGAGCGCCCTCTTTTGGCTTTCTATGTTTTCTTCCAGTTGCCGGACATGATTGTCCCCGATCATTCCGGCCAATTTGCGAATCACCGCGACCTCGAGGGTTTCTCGAATAAACTGGGCTTGAAATACGTCTTCCAGTTTAATGTAAGAAACCGCAGTCCCCCTTTGCGGATAAATATTCACCAGCCCTTCCCGGGAAAGCTTGATGAGCGCTTCCCGGACCGGAGTCTTGCTGACCCCCAGTTTGACCGCCAGCTCCTTCTCCGAAAGCATCTGCCCCGGAACCAGTTCCAAAGTCATGATGCTTTTTCGGATGATGTTGTACACATTCGCGTTCACCGGAACTTTCTCCTGAGCTTCTCTGAAATAGCTGTTCATCACCTACCTCCCTTCACCGATTGTTGTGCTCCGTGACGATACCGTGCGAAGACGGCCGTCCCGCCTGCGCCCCGCCTGTGATGAAAAGAACATTTGAACCATTCACGGGCGGGGGGTTAAAGTAATATACTACTAGTCTAACACACTAATATATTAGTGCATCAAAACAACTTCGTCAATCCGGAATTCGCGAGCCGGGGCGAATATCCGGTCAAGGGCCACAGGGTGACCTCGTTCACAGCAAAGTGATGCAACTTCCGGGAGTCCGGCAATGCAAATTACGACGGAAAACTAATTGGAATGTATGTGGAAACACATCAAAGGGCACCCTCCAAGGGGTGCCCTCTCTCATTGATCAAGTTGATCATCAAGCGAATGCCATGATAAGCCATTACAGGCTCGCGGTCCGCATTTCCACGACGTTTCCTTTCTTCTGGCGGGCGGAGGGGCCGTTCGCCGCTCTTTTCAGCGCGTCCGTTACGTCGTAGCAGAAATGGACGTTTTCCCGGACGATAATGCCGGATTTGATCATCGTCTCCAGCGGCTGGGACTGGGCGCCGATCACGAACACCTCTCCCCCGTAGCGGAGGATCGACAAAAACACTTCGGACAGGTAGGCGACGCCGGTCGTATCCATATACAAGACCTTGTTCATGTCGAACATGACATACTTCGGCTTCCCCGCCAAGGCGGCCGCCATCTCCCGTTCCATGCGGCGGGCGGCGCCGAAAAACAGCACGCCTTTCATCTGGAACAGCAGAATCGAATTGCGGCGCAGGTCCGAAGCGGGATGGGCGCTGAAATTGAGCCGGCTCATTTTATAGATGAAATGGACGAAGGACAGCGCCATGCCCACACCGACGCCGGTGGTCAAATCGACGCACACCGTGGCGAGGAAGGTCACCACGAGCACGACCGATTCGCCGGATTTCCATTTCAGCATGTAGATAAACCTGTGGCGCTCGCTCATGTTCCACGCCACCACCATCAGAATCGGCGCCAGGCTGGCCAGCGGGATATGGGAAGCGAGGGGCGCCAGCAAAAGCAATATGAGCAGCACGACGAGACCGTGAATGACGCCGGCAAGGCGGCTGGCCGCGCCGCTTTTGATGTTGGTGGCCGTTCGGGCGATGGCTCCGGTGGCGGGGATCCCGCCGAACAGCGGAGCGGCGATATTGGCAATGCCCTGGCCGATCAGCTCCCGGTTGCTGCGATGCCGGTCGCCGGTCATATTGTCGGCCACGGTGGCCGAGAGCAGAGACTCGATGCCGCCCAGAGCGGCGATCATGAGCGCCGGCACCCACATCATCCGCAGCGTCTCCCAGCTCAGTTCCGGCAGTTTCGGCGCGGGCAGGGAAGCGGCGAGCGTGCCGTAGGCGGTGCCGATCGTCTCCACCTTTCCGGGAAAGAATATGTAAGCAACGGCGCTGGACAGCACCAGGCCGACGAGGGGAGAGGGGATTTTTCTGAGCCGTTTCCCCATCAGGATGAGCACGGCAAGACAAACGAGCGCCGTAACGACCGCGTACGGATTCACCGTGGAAAAATGCCGGACGATCTCCGCGATGTTGGCCAGAAATTCGGGATGGCTCTCCACGCCAGTGAGCCCGAAGAAATTGGCGATTTGTCCCGTAAAAATGATCACGGCGATCCCGGCGGTGAATCCGATGACGACAGGCCGCGGCACGTAGTCGATCAGGGAGCCCAGCCTGAGCAGCCCCATGAGCACAAGAAAACAGCCGGCGAGAAATCCGGCAACCAGCAGATTTTCGAAGCCGTACACGGTCACGATGCCGAGCAGGAGGGGAACGAAAGCGCCCGTCGGCCCGCCGATCTGCAGGCGGGAGCCGCCCAGCAGGGAGATGAGAATCCCCGCGACGATGGCCGTGTACAGGCCGGATTCGGGACTGGCCCCCGACGCGATGGCGAAGGCCATGGCCAGCGGCAAAGCAACAAGGCCGACGATTACGCCGGCTCCGAGATCTCTTTGAAAATGCTGAATGGAATAGTCGCCCCAACGAATTCCCGGTCTTAAGTGCGGCCTCAACCCCAACAATCTCCTTGTCCGAAAGAATGATCAATCAAATCCGAATAAAAATTTAATAATTTTTAATAATCTAATTATATAGATCAACTTGCACGCCTCGTCAATGGTGATTTTGGGGAGGCGTTCCATATGGGCGATTTGACTTACAAAATATAATTCAATATAATTTCATTAGATAATAAAAAATATAAAAAGAGAAGGATGATAGGTGTGGCAAAGATAGGAGTCGTCGTCGGCAGCATTCGAAAAAATTCCTTCTCGGGGCAGTTGGCCAGGAACATTGCGGAACTGCTCCCGGCGGATTGCGAAGCGGTGTTTGTCGAAATCGCCAACTTGCCGCTTTACAATCAGGATTACGATGAGAACAGCCCCGAAGTCTACACGAAATTCCGCGAAACCGTCAAGGGGTTGGACGGGGTCATTTTCGTGACGCCGGAGCACAACCGTTCTTTCCCGGCCGCGCTGAAAAATGCCCTTGACATCGGCTCCCGTCCTTACGGAGCGAACGTCTGGAACGGCAAGCCGGCCTTGATCGTCAGCCAGTCGCCGGGCAGCCTGGGCGGCTTCGGCGCTAATCATCATTTGCGCCAAGTGCTGGCCTTTTTGAACATGCCGGTGGTTCAGCAGCCGGAAGTGTATGCGGGCAATGTGCATGAACTGCTTGGGGACAGCGGCAAAATCACCAACCAGGGCACCATCGATCTGCTGCGTTCGGCTGTCGATACCCTTTTATCCTTGATCAAGAAGCATCAAGCTTAACATCCGGAGGCAACACAAGATCCCGGCCGCTCGCCAGAGCGCCGGGATTTTTTATGCGCCATTTCGGCGCCGCGCGCTGTTTGGCCGTATCATGCCCGCGCCATTTCGGCACGTCAACCGATTCCCGGCGGGGCTTTTCACCCCGACGGGCGGCCTGACGACTGCCTGGCTTACGGGCCGCGTCCCGCTTTGACCAGCTCATAAGGCAGAAATGCGTATTCTCCTTCCCGGAACGCCTCGCGCCTTCGGACTGTGACGGCGTGTTTGAAAATGGGACCGTCGACGACCATGGTGTGGAATTCCCCGCTTTCCCCGCAGGGATCGATGCCGCGCGCCAGCAGTTCTTCCACATATTCATGGGTCATCGTCCGGCCGAGATCATCCTCGCGCATGCCCATGGCCAAATTCACCGTCACCACGACGGCAATGTAGCCGAGATCGATCAGTTCCCTGACCGTTTCGGGATGATCCCTTCTCCACAGCGGCATGCCGAGTCCGAGTCCCGCGCTTCTCGTCACCCGGTCGTGCCAGCAGCCCTGCGCCGGCATGTCCAGGTCCCCCGTCACCAGCACTTCCGCGCCGCTTCGCTTTGCGTCTTCCAGCAGTCGGACAAACGCTTTTTCATAGTCCTCCCAGCCCGACGCGGCGGCAAAAACGGGAAGGCCGACGGCATCGGCCTGGGCGAGCAAAATCTCTTCGGAAATCCGATGGGATCGCGAGCGTCTCCCTTCTTCCTCCAGCATGACGATGAGGCCGATCGCCTCCCCGTCCCGCATGGCGTGATGAAGCGCCAGCGTGCTGTCCTTTCCTCCGCTGAAGGAGGCGACGAATTTGCGCCCGCGCGCGCCGTTTTTCCAATCCGGCGTTTCAATCGTTACCGCCATATTCCCGCTCTCCCAATGCAGATTTTGCGGCCGGAAAGCCCGAAAAGTCCGGCCCGTTCGGGCGAATGCGTTCGTCCGTCCGCCTATTCATTATTCGGCAAAGCCGCTGGAAAACCTGCCGGGGAATATCTCTGCCTCGACTCCGGGGACCGCGCAATCGCCTTTCCCTCCGGAGACCGCAAACCGTTTCTCCGCGAGGCCGGGGTTTTCCCCTGCATATTACCGGGCTCAGCGGCCGGCGGTGCGTTCCCGCCGGCGGACTGAAGCCGGGATTTACCTGCATATTACCCCGACTCGGCGATCGCGAACACCGCCACGAGGCCGAAAACGTTAACAGGCGCAGGCCCGAGAACCACATCGAACCAAAGACTGATCCGCTCGCCGTATCGCGCGCCGACCTGCCGCAACCCCCCCGGCGTTACCTATGGTTAAAAAAAGAGTCACCGGATTAACGGAACTCAGCGACGTTATTTCTTCGAAATGCCCGGTTTTCCATAAATTAACGGAACTCAGAGGCGCTATTCGGCAAAAATGAAGCCTGCAAACACAAAAAATCAGCCAATAACGCTTCTGAGTTCCGTTAACATTCCGAATCAAGCCATTTTTCAACAAATAAGGCTTCTCAGTTCCGCAAGCCTTCGGCCTTGCCAAATTCTTCTCCCAAACCGGCATCACGGTGAGAACTTGCAACTTGTTCCGTAAGTCCTCGACATGCTCTTCTGCTCAAACCGTCTTTACGCATCTGGCGACTCGTCCCGTAAGCCCTCGCTGTTGCCGGAACCTTCACCTTCACCCGGCATTCGAACCCATCGTCATTTATGTTTCGCAAGGCTTTCAAGATTCACAACTTTTTCTTTTCATAATTAATTGAGTTTCCGAAACCCCTCCGGATCTTCACCTCCATCCGGCTCACGGATTTGCTTTCGGCTCCTCGATTTTTCGCCTGCGCCCCGTAATTTCTTCTCTACTATTAAAATTTTTAGCGACTGCTTTTGGGAGCGGGGAATACAAAATTGCGCATCGTCTTCCCCATGTTCAACTGATATGTCCGGTAGCGGATATTGCCGCCGACTACCTTCAAATGGCCGGTATCGACCAAACGATGCAGCAGTTTGCGGGCGTAACGGTCCGTAACCCGCAAATGCGCCGCAAGTTCGCCAGGCGAAAAAGGCCTGAACATCCTGTGTGCATATCGAACCGTTTCCGCCTCCAAACAATTCAAACTCGCATCCGCCTCCACCGCCAAAAACTTCCCGATAAACGATAAGATTGGACCTCTGTCAAGAAAGTGGACACAAAATTAAACGAAAAATTCAGGCTGCCTTTTTCTTAAAACGTGCAGCAAATTGGACCGGCGACATATACCCG
>Ga0065720_1020139_pt1 | contig 16618 bp, 20 predicted proteins | sample Thericmetagenome_FD_59107 | JGI IMG/M metagenome (GOLD analysis project Ga0065720, IMG submission 59107) | Thermophilic microbial communities from the Joint Bioenergy Institute, California, USA of rice/straw/compost enrichment - eDNA_2 v2... | ecosystem: Engineered > Solid waste > Grass >... | reverse complement strand
ATTTATTTCAAAAACTACATATTGAAGCCTCTTTGAGAAATACTTAATTGTTATAATCCCATATTTCAGGGATCCTGTAACAGTCATGCCATTTCTATTTTTTTTTTATTCCGTCATTTTTTTTTAATTTTTCCTAATAGATAATTTATTGACATTAATTTTGGATTTTGACTAATAACAGTTAATGACGTGAAATATATATGTGGCCTAGTGGGTTCTTATCTTGAGTCTAATACATTTTTGAAATAGAGAATGTTAATAATAAATCTATTTTTATTTCCAAACTTTCGAAACCAAAATGGAAAACAAGCGTAAATCTGTAGTCACCAAAAAATCTCTCCTTCATGAGGTTAATCGTCGATGCAGAGAGATTTCTAAAACTTTCCCCAAGAAAGACATCCGCTATGACAGCGTCCCTCCTCAAAGACCTCAAAGAGCCACAAGGAAAAGACAAGCAACTTCAGTTTCCCCACCACTTAAAAACCCACTATCTAACCAACTCCTACTCCAACTTGATGGAAGCTCTCTTGAAACTGACAAGAGCCTCTTTGAAAACAACAAGGATAACCCAGTTATCCTGGCATACTTGAAAAAGAAGCTCACTCACGAGTTGACTAAGGTAATAAAATTATAAGATGGGTTCTAATTAGTTTAGGCGAAACTTGAAAAGTTGGACAAGGATGTCCAAAAATTTCTCGATATCCTTCAGGAACGGGAGAAGAAGATTCAAAATCAAAAGAAAGATGAATTTGATATTCCAGCAAAAAAAGAACCCAATTCAGAAAATACTTATAAAAAGATTGATAAAAAGGTAATGAAACCCACTAAAGGATCAGCTGCAAAACAAACTCTTCCCAACAAAACTTGGAAGGACAAGTTCTGGTTGTGGCTTATAATTCTTAAGTTTTGCGTTATCCTATGTTTCACTCTCTGGCCAGTTAATGGTTCCAAAGAAATTCACCATCAAAACCTCACAGCTCCTATCAACCATATTACCTATGAAACTGATGAGACAGTTTCTATCACTAGTGAAACCATGGTATTGAAAAATATTAATCAAGATCTGTCAGATCTCCTCAAGAAAGTCGAAACAAAAGCTCCAGAAATGAATCAACAGCCAATTTCCAGGAAATTCATGATAATTGTTGTTTGTATAGTCATATTTATTGTAATTATTGTCTCTCCAATATTGACAACCAAACTTAGATAATTTCATAGTTATGAGTACTTTGACTTGTTCTATAATGAGCCTATGCACTTATTCAATTTATATTTATTGTAATTGAAAATTACAAATATCTACATAATGAAGTTGTGCTTTTTGGTAATCCTTTGCTTGATCATCCAAGCTCCTTTCATTTCAAGTCAAAGTCTAGTCATTGAATTATTCCGCCACGGAGCCAGATCTCCCTCACAAGGAACTTTTGATAATTCCTGGGATTCATACGGATATGGGGAGCTTACTTCAGTTGGAATGAGACAACACTACATCCTTGGTGCTGCAATTAGCCAAACCTATCCCACTCTCACTCCCTATGATCCAACAACTGTATATGTTAGATCTTGTGACAAGAATAGAACGATAATGAGCGCATATTGTCATCTTTATGGAGTATATAATGGACTGGGTCCCAATCTTCCAGACACCATCTCACATCAGATGACCTGGCCTCCCTATGACCCAGATATTCTTGCCCAAGTGGATACTAATAATGCTTCAGCCCTCCCTAATAATTTTATGCCTGTACCTATTCACTCTGTTGATTCTGGGGAAGACTACATATTAGAATCCTATAAGAACTGTCCAGATCTATCGGATATTTACTATGCACACACTGATGATGATACCGTGAATGAAGTGTTTCAGGAATTAAATTCTACAGTGTCCTACATAAACAGTCAACTCCCTAATCAACCAATCAAGACTATGAAAGATCTTAAAAACTTTGGAGATACAGCCATAGCAAACTTATATTATGGAAAGACTATTCCTGCTAATATTCAGCCAAGCTCACCCATGTTTAATGATATAGTATTTGCTGATCAATGGTACGAGGTTTACCCAACCTTGGCCACAAAGAAGCAGAGACAAACCTTCGTTGCTCCACTCATGTGGCAAATAAATGACTATATTAATGGAGTTAAGAATGGATCTAGCAGTCTCAAGTTTATTGTTCTGAGTGCTCATGAAACAACTCTGATGCTAATTCTCACTGGTATTGGGTTGGTTACACCAGAATGTCTTAGGGCAAACTGGGAAGCCATCAGACAAGATAATGCAGTGCCCTATCCTCTTTGCTCTTACCCCATCTTTGCATCTCAGATAGTTTTTGAATATTATAACACAACAGACCCATATATTGTTGTGAAATATAATGACATGGTTATAGATTTTTGTAATACCGGAAATGGCATTTGCTCATTGAATGAATTCATAAATGTGAGCTCAGCAATAACAGGGAAAATGGGGTATGCTGATTTCCTTAAAGTTTGCGGCATCACAACACCAAATCAACAGACAACTAATTTTTTTACTAATTCCCCAGTCTTACCTATATGCTTATCAGGGCTTATCCTTGTTCTATTAACCGTGCTGATTGTCTTAGTAAGGAAGAAGGATGCCAAGGAAAGACTATTAGAGGCTCATCTTAATGAACAAGCACAGAAACCTTAAATGATAAGAATATTTTCATTGTAATTTTCTTAGTATAATTTATGTTAGCTAAAAGTTATAATTCTAACACTCCAATCGTGAAATGCATTAATATTTCTTTCGCATTGAATAAATTTTATTGAACTTTATTGCATTGATATAGTCAAATAAATCTTTATTGCTATGGTTCAAGTCGATTTTTGTGTACGAAATACACTACATCTTTGTCTTAACTGAGTAGGCAGTTGACAGTACCTTGTACTGTGTTACAGAAACCGCCTTTAGTGTGCTACCCATCATCATTTTTATTATCTTGGGGGCATATTCAATCAAAGAATCATCAAACAAGAATCCTTACCTCAGAGAGAACTACACAACCAGGCATATTATCAAATTGGTCCTCTCCTGTCTACTTTCTTTTCTCTGCTTGGGTATCTTACCATGACACTTTATAATAAACAAAGCTTTTGCTATCATGTATCCAATTCTCGAGGATGAGATTTCTCTAAAGACCGAAATAGTAATATTAGTGTGTGAGTAACCTCAAACATAGACATGGGCTGTTTCCTTCCTGATTTGGGGATGGAACGCATTTCTGATGAGAAATGAATACAAAAGCCTTGGATATACTACCTCCTATCTCAGAGGCGCCTGGATTTCTTTTTTACTTTGCCAGACCGTGGTGCTTATAATGGAAGAAACAGTAAAAACTTTTTGATCCACTTATAAGTGTATAGGGCGAAGCCGCAGATGAATTCGAAAAGGTCGTTATTATATTCTATATTAATGAAGCCGCAATGCTGTTGTTGGGTAAATGGGTTAAATAATATGTCATTGGGTAGTGATTGCTGGTTTTGTGTTCTCTGATGACTTTGCCCCAGAAAAGGTTGGCCCTGGCTATAGTAACTTTGCAGATACGAACCAAATTGAAGATTCTGATTATAATAAACTCAATGAGTCCATAGGAACCAGAAGAAGCAGATCCTTTGGTGACTCTCGTGCAGATGTATGTTTAAAAGGTTGTCTCTAAACTTCTAGCGCTTTAAACCTGAAGCTTCACAATTAGAAGGAGCTTATGAAAAAGGCAAGAAAAGAAGCAGTTTCACTGAACAGCGCTCTAAGAAAGGCTCGTTTGCACATAGAGAAGAGAGAAAGTCTAACGAGAATACCCTCTTATCCTCTTTGAATGTCCCAACAACTCTTAGGGTTGATGTTGCTGCGATTGAATCCATTGAAATCACCGGCTCAGAAGAGATTATTAGATTTGACAAGAAGACTATAGTCTATACAATCGAATATTATATCAGAGGACAACACTGCTGGACTAGGAGAAGCTACAGCGAGTTTGCTTATCTTGTCTCAGAAATTAATAAAGTCAAGGGTGACCTTTCTGTGCCAGAAATCCCAGGAAAAACCGCACTGTAATATCTTAGCTTTAACTTACTTATCGTATAGCAAAAATGATGAAGCCACTATCAATGAGAGAAAGGAGGCCTTTAACAGACTTTTACAATTTTATCTCCAACATAAAGTTGGCTTCAGTTATCTGGCTGAGTTCCTTCTAACACCACAAAATCTCCCCTATTATGGCAAAGTAATACTTTCTCTGAAGAAATTAATTAGTTAGAGTTCCAAGAGAGATGCTTCCAGAATTTCAGTCCCTAATAATTCTGTCTTGACAAATAAGTCAGATGCTTTAAAGGGAAACTCCGTACTGAACCAAGAATCAGTACATGGAGAAGGGTAAATACGGAGCTTTATTTTTTTATAATATGTAGGTTCAGAGAGCTATCTGAAGAAGAAAAAAATAGTGTTCAAGACATAGCCAACAGAAAATACCAGGTTGAATCTTCTGGTTTGGTTCAAGGAAAGGATGGAACAACAGTACTTTAACTTTGATATTTTTCTTACAAATTTAGTTCTATAAATTCAAAGTCAGAGAATTATTGACAGGCATTGAGCATGTAATAGTGAAGAGATACAAAGACTTTAAGGCCCTCAATGAAGAAGTAAAAAATGATCGAAGCTCTAACTAATTCTATAGTTGAAAGAGAAAATAGCTAAACAAGATAGAGCTATTATTCCTGAATTACCTAATAAAGGAAAGTATTCTCTTGCTACTAGGGGTGATCCTCGTGTGATAGAATACAGAAGAAATGCCCTGGAAAGATACCTTCAAAAGGTCCTGAACAATCCTGTGTTAGGGCAGATTGCTTATGTACAGGAATTCATCAGGAAGAAACCCTAAGTTATAAAAAGAGGATAGAAATTGTTAGTATGAGCATGTATTCGTCTGTTTCTTGGCCTCAGTTTTAGTCATAGTTGGGGCAAATTATCTTCTTCATATTGATATATATATTCAGTTAAAATTCTGCTAAACGAGCAAATTCTTTTAAAATTAAAAAGAGAACCGTTGTATATTGCACAAATGTATCAAACCAAGCGAATCGATCTCGTCGAAAAGACTAAGCCCAACAATAAAAGCATGAGTCTCATTACCAGAGACACGCTTATCAACACAAATTTAGAAAGTTATAAGAAAGCCTTGACCAACATCGTTGGAAAAATGAGCAGAACTCCTTCCGCGGAGAATGTTTCGCGACCTAAGAGTATAGAAAGAAAGCCATCAAATCCCCCAAATTACCCTGTATATAATATCAATGTCCTCAATAATAATGTGAGCAGCAAGTACTTCATAAACTCTAGCTTTAACGAAACATCTTCAAATACTCCTAATCTTACTAAGCATAAGAGATCAAGTTCTAATGAAAAGTTGACCCAGAAGAGAGACCTCCTAAACCGTTCTGCATTCGATACCTTTACCCGAAATGATGTTTTCCAGAAAAGAATGAACAGATCAATGTCCACGAATAAAATACCAAGGGAAAATACCGAAGAAAGGGATATCAATACTAGTACCTTGAAAATCGATCCAGCAAATCATTCAAATATAAATCTGACCTTCTTGCAAGACAATGGTATTACTAATCCTGATACTGAGGACGAACAGGGCTTAAGAGAACTAATTCATAAATATCAATTGAGGGATGCTATTCACAGACAAGAAATAAATAAGCTCACTAAGGCTAATGAGCTGTTAAGGACTCATATTAAGAATTTGGAAAAGGAAATGGAAAAAATAAAGAAGAATAGAGAATTGGTAACACTAACGAATTATTCAATAATTTGATAGGAAGCCAAATATCTTGCTAGACTTGAATCCGAGATAGCCATGCTCAAGAATAAAGAAAAAGAGAGGGAGAGGGACAAGAACCGCTCTACCTCAGTGGAGAGAAAGCAGGCTGCTGATTCTAAGGATAGTAAATATGGTATATATGTCTATAGGAATATTGTAACTCTCTAGTCAAAGTGATTGAAGAATTAAACAAGAGAATAGCCAATATCACCGCTGAAAAGAAACTTGTAGAAGACTTACTTAAGAATACTCTCCTTCAAAATGAAATTCAAAAGAAGAAAAGTGAGAGACCTCCTTCTGCCTCTATTACCACTCACCCCAATGCCATCCTTGCTAGTATTGATCTGAACAGCTTAAAGCCAACAAACGAAAATCTGAATATCAAGTCTACCAAGAACAATCATGGGTACAGCAAGAGCATTGACCATTCCCAAACCAGTCAGATTTCACCCAATGATAACTCTATACACATGGGCCATCCTATCCATTCTGGTTCTATTCACTCCCACTCAGCCCATACAGGAAAAGAGGAGGAGGTTATTGTAAATGACATATTTACAAATAATTCCATGACACAGTCAAAGATCAAACAAATGATTGATGAGAACCAAGACACCCCGATAGACGATGATGACGATGAGAGCTGTAGAAATTTCTCGAATAGAGTTCATATGCCTGTTCCAACTGTCAGCCTTAAGGATAAATTGGACATGAGCCAATTCAAGTTGGACCTCAGCAGACTGAAGATTAAAAATTAACTTTATTTAATAACAATTTTGATAATTTTGAGTAGAAATATACCTTATATAGACTCTTCTGTAATTTTACTTGATTGTAACAAAAATTACTCAATAAATTAACTTCATTTTTGAACGTAGTATTTTATAATTGGAATTTTGATATGTAAATCTTGTTGCATTTGGTTCTTCTAAGAATTATCATGGAGACTCTTGGCTCCTACTTTGAAAATATCCATACAACAATACAAATTATACCTATGATATATAGGACTCCGAAGGAGTATTAAAACCAGAACGAAATATAAGGATTATTAAATTAGAATTTAGATGTCGAGTTGTTTATACAAGTTAGAGCACAGTTCATTATATTTGGCAGTGTCTCCTGCAAGTTTTGTGAACTTGACCAGGAACAAATTGTCATAGCCTGCTATTGCAAGGATCTCAACCTCGAACTTGATAGTATCCCTGTCACATTTCATCCCGTATCTCGAAGTCTATAACATTAAATATAATTTACAAAAAAAAAAGGGGAAAAAACTGATATTCATCTAATATTATATCATATTCAAAGTATGGTCAGCCATAGCAAACACAATTCTAATAGTTTAGTTTGACTCTATATTTGATAGTATTATTGAACGGTAATTGACCCAAATGCTTGTAATCTGGCGTTCTGACAGGCTCAATTCTTCTATAGGAATTATTTGACACATCTATAGACAATTTTGTCTTATTCGTTTGATATGCACTATAGCTAGAAGGCTCTGGTATACTGTAGGCAAAGCCACTAGTAAACATCATTCTAGATTGAGTGCTTGTAGGAGTTGCTTTTGGAGAAGTGACCCTCTCAATGTTCTTAATTAAGGAATGAAGTGGGGACTTTGGGTCAGTTTTGATATCTGAAAGTTGAAGGGTCTGCGAGTTGCGGCGGGAATTATCACCCTATAAAGTATAGCATTGAAAAGAATCGTGTGAGCTCCTAAAGGCGAACCATACTTTGTTTATGATATAAAGAAAAGGTGTAAGCTTCTGGCTAATCGAGCAACTTGATGGGGGAAAAAAAATCATGTTTGAGCTCAAAAAAGGTGGTCAAGCTGATTAGGGGCTTACAGTTCTTGTCGAAAAAAAGGAAAAAGTTTCTTACATTTCTATAGTAGATCTTGTTCTGTTCTGCAAGCTTATTGAGCTCACTTATTAAGTATTTGGGATTTTTGCTGGAAACACTATTCATATGGAAAGGCCCCTTATGAACCTTAATTCCGGCTATTAGATAAGAACAATATAAGAAATTTTTACGGTTATGATTGGACAGTCTATCAACGATAGAACTGCTGTCCTTTAGGGCTCCTGGGTTAAAGGCAAGACTTTGAGAAACCTTCTTCTGGTGTGATGAGATACTGTAGCCACTGGTATCAAAGAGTGGTGAGGCTGCTCTTGGGGAAGTGACCATTCTGTCATAGTGTTGAGAAGCATTTAAATAATTGTCTCTCAATGGTTTGCTTTCTAACAGAGGTGTTTCGGGTCTATTTTCACGGATTCTACCAGGAGAACGTTTGCTGTTATTGACATGAGAAGTTTGAGGTCTGTAGCTTGCAATGTATGGACTATGATTTTAGAAAAATTATCAAATAATTACTTCTTGACTTGGTATGAGGATTTTCCTAGGGGACTTGGGCTATGACTACTTCTTCCTGGCTTGAGAGGATCAACTGTTTTATTTGAAGTAGGGGTTGCATTATTCTTTTCCCTGAGCTTTTCCCTCTCTCTTTCTCTTTCTCTTTCTTTTTCCTTTTCTTTTTCTTTTTCTCTTTCTCTTTCCCTTTCCCTTTCCCTTGCCTTTTGTTTCAGCTTTTCTTTTTCTTCTTTCTCTCTCTCACTATGTCTACTTGATTCCAAACACTCATATATGACATCTCCCTCTGTTATGGTACGAGTATCTGGGAATTTTTCTTGATAGTGCTGGATATTAAGGCTCTTATGAACCAGAGAGTTGTTAGCTGGTTTATACTTTGAGCTTGTTTGACGAGGAGTAGTATAACCTTCTGGAATGGCATAGCCTGTTATCTCCCTATGGCTGGTGGGAATAACAGCTGTTCTATTAAAGTTCTCCCTAAAATGGTCAGAAATATTCCGATCATATTTACTTATCGGCTTTATGTTTCACATCGAAGACATTATCAGGATTACTAGAATGGCGCATGTGAGCGATATATTCAGAGACTTTTTCAACCTTTGCTGTAGGAGAAAGTTGTCCCTTTAGACTATCTTGAATACGAGAAGACTCAAGAAGGCTTTCATTGAAAAGAGGGTCATATTTTGAGTCAAACTTGAACTGTGGACGGTCTTCATGCTTTTTGGTATTCAGAGTGCTTAAAATGGAGCGATCAAGTTCTTTGGTCAGGGAGGTCTCCAAATTGTTGAGGTTAATACTTTGGTTCATGTTAAAGACTAGAGCATTTCTAGCAGCAATAAGCTTTGAGCTTTCTAGTTCGGACTTCATGGTTGGGGAAGCTGGCTGTTGCCTAGAGAATGTTAGGAGAAGATAAAGAGATTTTACTTTGGAGTAAAAATATTGACTGGAGTTTCTGCTCTAGGAGATGTTACGATTTCTTTCTTAGGGGGCTGGGATTGTTGAGTAAGAATTTCAGGGGTTGTTTCGATTGTTGAGGCAGTAGAAGCTGTAAAAGAAGAAGAATAGGGACGATTAGCTGCGGCATCAGTAACTGGTTTAGCTGGGGGATTTCTTGAATACTTTTGGAGGAGAAGATAATATCTAAAATCTTAATTGATGTAAAATGACAGCTACGTTGTGGTGATGTGATTATGCTTGTTTGCTTCAATGCATTTCTTAGAGTGGTCTAAGTTGAAGTTATATCCTTCTAACTGCTTCAAGACAAAAGGATCAATAGGGATGGAATTGATTCCGATAATAAGACCTTCAGGGTCCTTTTCAGGAGGGATGATATTATACCAAGGGTGGTTTCTGATCTCTTTGATGGTATATCTTCTAGTTGGATCAGTATTGAGGAGACATTTAAGAAGATCTTTAGCTTCAGGAGAAAGGAATTTTGGAGTATGGAACTCTCCACTGAGGATCTTTTTATACAAATTGGCAGTGCTGGGATCTTCAAAAGGAAGATATCCACACAAAAGAGCAAATAATATGACACCACAACTCCAAATGTCCACTTGGAGGCCGTGATATCTTTTTCCAGCAATCATTTCGGGTGCGGCATAGCAAGGGGAGCCACAGGCAGTCTTTAGAGTCTCTCCGGTCTTGTAGGTGTTGGAAAGACCAAAGTCTACGACCTTGATATTCTTATTGTGATCGAGGAGCAAATTTTCTGGTTTAAGATCTCTGTGAACGATATTGAGCTTATGAATGTATTCAACTCCTCCAATGATCTGTCTGAAGAATTTACAAGCCTCTTTTTCTTTGACTCGATTGTTTGCAACTATATATTCGAACAATTCTCCTCCACTGGCGTATTCCATAATTAGGTATAATTGGCGGGATGTTTCTATTATCTAGGGCACTGAGTTGGAAATTAGTATGGATTACCTCGTATAATTGAATAATGTTGGGATGTCTTATCAGCTTCAAGATATGAATTTCTCGCGCAACTCGTTCAACATCATTGACGTCAGTTATCTTCTCCTTTTCAAGAATCTTGATTGCGACCTATCAGGGTAACACTTTTATATAGAAGGCGTATACTTTCTCGCCCGTAAGGAGATGAGTTCCTAATTTTACTTTTCCAAACGTTCCTTCTCCAATTGTTTTGCCTAAGTAAAGGTCAGAGGATCCAGTACTTATGATTACCTAATGTGTAATGGCCGATAGTCTTTGCCTTTTCATCTGGATTGGTGAGATCGTGCTTATTTGGGTCGCTAGACATTCTTACGATTTATAAGTTAGAACCTTATTTAAGCTGTTTTTCTAACTTAAATTTTAACATTCAAATTGGTTACGAACTTTTATTTTACGCTAACTTTTATCGAGACAAGGCGTACTATGTATCCATAAAAAGAAAACTAAGAGATTAACTCACACTTAAAAAGATGCTTTTCATACACACCAAATCAGTAGGTTTATAACCAAAGATACTCTTTTAGAATTTCTCAGTTAAATCAGGTCTAATCTTTGTGTTATATCGCTATTTAGGTTAGCTAGAACTCACTCTTCTTTACCTCTCTAATGTGTCTTCCATTTTCTTGTGTCATTGTGGTAGTGGATTGAGTACTCTTAAATTTGCTAATAGAGCTCATGGCATATTCACGGAGCTGGTTCTCGTTAATTGGGGCATTGGTTTCATGAGTGCTCTCTTCACTTATAGCAGAGTCTTTCAAATTGAAGTTAGGACCAACTAACTAAAGAAATTTAGATTAAGCTTTTTTATCTATTACTCCCTTGGCTCTTTCCTTTTCTTTCTCCTTAGCTTCAAATTCCTTAGCTGGGATGTCATCTAATAGAAGGCCAGCTGTTAGGTAGTCTTTATTGTTGTTAATCTTGGCTATATAGGGAAGCATTCTGTTAACGATCCCTTCCAATTGGGCTGTAAAATTAATGAATTAGAAGTGAAAACATTACAAAGATATTGCTCAACAGTGTTCTCATTGAGAATAAAGTCATCATAGAAGAAAATGTGTTGGCCTGAGACAAATTTAGTACCATCCACATTCTTAAGTATTTCCTAAAATCTATTAGCATTATTTAGATATTTTTACTTCAAGAGGGGCTTTAATCTCATTAAGTTTGTTTCTCACATCTTTCACAAAGGCATCCCTAAAAGCTTTACAACCAATGAAATTTAACTACTTTTCATTTATGACTTCTTGGATCTTTTGTCTTTCGATCTCGTCAGGAGGAGTCATTGCCAGAAGCCTTTCTCTTTCTTCAAGTCTGGCTTCCATATCAGTGATTTCTTTTTCAAGATCCTTATTATTCTCCTCCAAGAAATCTATATCCTGAGTCAAGACATTCACATAATTAAATAGTGAATAATTTTGTTCTTCAGATTTAATGAAGGTGTTCATGATTTCCTCAATATCAGTGATACCACTGGTTTCCTTGATGATGTTGAAGGCTTCATCAATGATCTTCATGTTCTTCTGATATTGGTCAATGACCTTAACTTTTTCTTTATTATTCTAAATTCTTAATGGGTATTCAGCTTTGGCTTACGTAAATTAGTCTCTGAAGACGTCTTTTCAAGATAGCATGGGTATCGAAATTCTCAGGTCTCTCCTTAATTTTATTGTTCTTATTATTGTTGATCTTTTTCTTTTCTTCTCTCAATTCCATCTAACCTGTCACAAAAACACAAACCCAAATACTTGAAGGTTCCTATACTCAGAAAGGTAAACTTCCTGTTCCTCCTCATTCTTATCCCTGAGGGCAATAATCTTCTGTTGGAGCTCTAGTGCAAGCCCGCTTCTTTGTTGTTCTCTATTCTTTAGTTCGAAGAGTTTCTGTCTGGCCCTGATAAGCTGCTCACTCATAGACTCTCTAACTTCTACAAGACTGACCCTTTCCCTTCTAATCACATCGACTTCATTTCTAAGTTTCTTATTGATGGCAAGGAGTTCATTATATTTCACGATTGCCTTTGAAAATTAGTATGAAGATTTTATGATAACCTGTTCAAGTTGGTTCTCTAAACTCTTGATTTGGACATAAATTTGTTTATTTTTTATCTGAGAAGGACTCTTAATCTTTTCAATGGCCTTAAGGCGTTCCTGATATTCTTTAGCAACGATACTGTAAGTTTCCTCAATGCCAAAGAGACGTCTATTGTACAATGAGAAAATAGTTATATTATATCAAACCTTTTTTCTTGTTCTAATTCTCTGGTATATGTGTCGACTTCGCGTTGAAGTCTTTGAATATCATTCTCATGTAAAACATCCTTAAGCTTAGATGTGGACAAAGACTTGTTGGACTTGGAGTACAGCGATGAAGGCATTACAAGAAGTTATAAATTTATTTATGATTTTGATCAATACGCAGAAAGAAGCGTATTTCCTAAACCTTTGGAAGAAGAATCCAAAGTAGCTGAGTCACTTTATTGTGTTACGATTGGCAGCAAGATTTTTAGACTTAGTTGAATTAGGGTGTCTTATTTAGCTTTGCTACAAATTATGGGATTAATCCAGGAGAATTAAACCTCCATTACAATAAATTTTTGACGACAGAAGACGTGAAGTGTTCATAACAGAAGTGGTTGCCCTCTATTTTTTTAGTAACGGACAGGCAAACTAAGGACTCCTGTTTTGTGATATGTATAATGGAAAAAGTAACTTTTTCACATATTTTAATCAAAATTATTGAAATTTATTGCAAAACATAAATCTTATTCACCCCATGAATAAGAAGAAAGAGAGTACTGAATATATGTTAATACCACTGGAAAAGACTAACGACTCAATATCAGAGACTGATATTGAAAGTATTTTTTTTCTGTCTAATGAATATTACTTTAGTCGATGAAATCAGAAGAAAGTGCATAGAGAGGAAGGAGCGAATGGAAAGACTCAAGAAATCGACCATGGAACTTGTAGCTAGCCAATTTTTCCAAGTCATTTTCTAGGAAAAAGCTTATAAGGCCCAGCAACATAAATTCAAAGAAGCAATAAAAAAACTCAAGACTTCATCTTACACCTTTGACTTCAATGGTAACCCTATACCAGTTAAGCCAAAGCCATTAGGCGAGATCCAAGAACCTAAAACGTAATACACCTAATAATCCAGGCTGATTATTTTAGAGAATATAGGCTATTGGGACCTGATGGAGAAGAAGAGAATAAACAACGAATCGAGCCTGAAATTATGAATCAAAAAAGGAAGTTTCTAAGACGACCGAATACAACTACTCTTAGGACCCGACAGCCACTAAGCTCTCTTGTGACAACAAGAGAGACTGAGTCTAGAGAGGAAGGTATTACTTTCAGGGACACCAAAAGCAAACCTGGAACTGCAAGATCATCTAAGACAGTGGAAGCTAGCCCACAAAATGGAAAGCAAAATGCCTCTCAACTAAGCAAGTACCAGATTGATCATATGGAAAACTTATATCAAAAACTTATAAATGATTTCCAGCCTAGTACAGGAGTCAGACTTCACCTGCCTAATATGAAGGCAGAAGATAATGAGGTAGAAGGAGCAACATTACCTTCAGACTTTGACCTCGAAGACAGCAAAGGAAATGTAACACACCAAATGACAAAGGATCACTTTCTTCGTCTTACATACGCTCAGAGAGAAAGACTATTTGCTGAGGCTAAAGAAAGGTACATGAGTATGAGATCAACTAATAAATTAACAACAGAAGAAGATCAAAAGAAAGCTAACCATATACAGCCAGCGATCATGAGGGAAGCTTATGCACCTGGTATTGAGATTAAGATGTTTAACCCAAATGCCATTGTAAAGAAAGTCAAAAAGGGACCAGGTGGTAGTTTTGGAGATGTCAGCATCGAGAATGAGAAGGGAGAAAGAATTTCTGTGCTTTCGGGGAAACCTTCCTTAAATGAAAGTGGCTTCTCTCAGTCAACAGAAGGAGGCTACTCAAGAAGGAAGGATAAAGAACGTGTTAAAGATTTATCTAGAGTGCTTGAGACAGGAAATTATGTGGATCTCTCCAGTAAGAAGAAGGGATCTGGGCAAAACTCCATAGTCATGAGTACAGAGTCCCGCTTGATTTTCATGATGTTTGACCAACATCAATCCAGAAGTCTTATAAATACAATTAGAGAGAGGGCAACTCCTTATAAAGAACGCCCTCCATCTCCCTTTAAATTAGATCTTAATTCAGTTAAACCTGCTCTGGAAGATGGCAACGATAATGAGACTCCAAAGGTGATTAAGAGCGCCAGACCAAACGATAATACTCCGATTGAAATAGATGGAGCAGTTTTGAGAAGGAAATACTCTGAACTTGGAGTCAAGATGACTAAAGAAGTGATGGCCAGGGCTAAGACTCCTACAAGCACAAGGCCTTCTACAGCTAGGATGCCTTCAATATCGGCGAATTCAAAACACAGTTTCTCTTCACTTGTTGCAATTAGAGGACATGAAACAAATTGGAAGAAGGCTCTTCAAAATGGACAGAGCCCTCCTAGAATTAAAAAAGGAAAGTTTTTCATTACTGATGCTTAAGAAACTGGTTAATTACTTTTTGTAATCATTTTTGGGTAATTACTGTTGCTTGCTTATTTATTTGTAGAGTATAAATAGAGTGTTATTCATTATGAAACAAAATTTGAAAACAAAAGCTTCATCAAAATTGCATTGATTAGGGGGAAAAATACTTTAATTCAGTGAAAAATTATTTCTTTAGTCCAATTCTTTTCATGAAATCAGCATTCTTGGTTTGTTTTTCAATGGCTTTTCTTGCACTGATCAAGCTATTCAACTTGGCTTCAAGTGAAGAGAATGGATTTGAATTAGTTGGAGGGTTGTTCTCTTGTTCTGTAGAAACAATATGATTATGTTCATGATAACTTTCCAAGGGTGAAAACGAATCAATTCTCTTGAGTTCTGAATCAGTCAAATTTTCTGAATAGTGTTGAGAGTCCCTATACCCATTATTATTCACCTCTTGAAGTGCAGAGACGCTGATATATTCAGTTTCAGAGGCAGGTGGTTTGTATTCTCTAATTGGCTGTCTATTATCCTTTTCCTCAAATTTCAATTGTTGCTGGACACTACCAAAATGACCGGTCTGTTGAACATAAGAGTTCTGAGGTTTAGGGAGAAGAGGTGAGTGTTTCATGGATTGAGGGTTGGGAGTCAAACTACTTTTATCGACCTGTCTTGGCGCAGGACTCTTTGAATGTGTTGATGGATGAGGTCTATTGCTACCGGGCTTAACAGCATTCTTGAAATGTCTCTGGACAGGTTTATTGAAATAAAGAAAATATGTACAGGTTTAGGCTTTAAAATTTCAGCTAGGTCGTCTAATTTTGATATGCTCTCGGAAAATTCCATGATGAGTTGATCATCATCCTAGACATTAAATCATTATTCTAAATACTTACTGCGGATATTCTTTGAAGTTCGAGAATGCTTTTTGTAATTGATGATATGCATTTATTGACAACAGGATTAGTTGACTTTCTTGTCACTCTGCTGGACGTTACATCGTAAGGACGTGCACTCTCATCCTCATTCGCAAAGCGAGGGAAGCCATCGTCTGTGAGATTCATGCCTTGAACAAGGAATTCGAAGCTCATTTATTTAACGAATATATTTGTTGTTGTGTTAGGACATGAGAAAAATTAATAGGAAATTTGCTTATGTAAAAAAGATTAGAAAAATTTTTTTGGCTTTGTATCAATGAAAATTTTCTGAACAAGAATTAATAAAATTTGGAGAGTACAACAAAAAAAAAAAAAAATAATAAATAAATAAAAAAAAAAAATAAAAAAGAAATTAAATAGAGAAAAAATTAAGATAATATTCTTTTTGATATTCAAGAGGCCTGAGATTTTTTTTCAATGAGAAGTTTTAATTTAATAACTTTTTTATCTATTTTTTGTAAGTTCGAATATTTTTTACTAATTTAAATTCAAATTATGAGGCAAGAATCCTTAAAAATCTAATTTAAATTTCGATAATAAGGGCACCAACTAACTCCAAAGTTCATTATATTAGATACCCATTCGAGGTCAATTACACATGTAGAGGTCTTTTTTTTCATAATGACAACTTCACCCAGTTTTTGTGAACGCACCCAACAACTCAATTTGTTTTTTAATTTTGAATTATAAATGAAAAGACAATTTTCAAAATAAATTCAAATCAAAGTATTTTTAATAATTATAAATCAGCCAAAAAATTCAAATTAATAACTTCTTCAAATTTCTCTAACTAACTAACTAATTTATAGAATAGTCACTTTTCCAGGATTTTAGGCTCGGCTTCAAGATTTTCTGTGTCTTGCTTTCAAAATTTTCACTGACAAGCCAGATGACAATTTCTTTAATATTTGCATTAAATTCAAAAAAAAAAAAAAAAAAAAAAAAAAA
>Ga0065720_1003435_pt1 | contig 16627 bp, 17 predicted proteins | sample Thericmetagenome_FD_59107 | JGI IMG/M metagenome (GOLD analysis project Ga0065720, IMG submission 59107) | Thermophilic microbial communities from the Joint Bioenergy Institute, California, USA of rice/straw/compost enrichment - eDNA_2 v2... | ecosystem: Engineered > Solid waste > Grass >... | reverse complement strand
CGCGGCGATCGACGCCTGCCTGCACCTGGTCCGCCAGGACCACGGCGCGGCGGTCGCCAACGAGGTCGCCAGGCGCATGGTGGTGCCGCCGCACCGGGAGGGCGGGCAGGCACAGTACACCCGTCTCGTGTCGGCGCCGGGCAGGGGCGACCCGCTGACGCACGTGCTGGACTGGGCGCGAGAGCACCTGGGGGAGCCGCTCACGGTCCCCCGGCTCGCGCAGGTGGCGCATCTGAGCGAGCGCACCTTCACCCGCCGGTTCCGGGAGGCGTTGGGGATCAGCCCGCTGCAGTGGCTGCTCCAGCAGCGGGTACGGCTGGCGCAGGAGCTCCTGGAGACCACCGACGAGCCGGTCGAGGACATCGCCCGCAGATGCGGATTCGGCACCGCCGCGAGCATGCGGTACCACTTCGGCCGGATCGCCGGCGTCGCCCCCCAGACCTACCGCCACGTGTTCCGCTACCGGGCCGGGATCCGGCCCGCGAAGCACCCGCCGGCCGGGGCCGCCGGCCGGCAGGCCTCCTGAGACCGGCGGCCCGGAGCCGCCGCGGTACCGCGCGCCGTGGCCCGGCGCGGTCCGCACGGCCCGGTGACCATGATCGGGCCGCGTGCGCGGCTCAGCGGTCGATCCGGCCGATGCCGCACATGATCCCGACCGTGGCGAGGACGGCGCGGTCGGTGATCGGCACGACCTTGTCGTCCGGGTGCGCCTGGTCGTCGCCGTCGAGCTTCCAGTCGGCGATCGGGACCAGGCCCGGCCCGACGAGGGTGAGGCCGTCGAAGAAACGGCCGATCTGGTCCGCGGTGCGCAGGATGACCGGGGAGTTCGACCGCTGGTAGACGTTCCGGACGTTCTCGGCGTCCGACTCGTGCAGCGGGCAGGCGTGGGAGAGCACCAGGTAGGAGCCCGAGGGAAGCCGGTCGCACAGCGCCCGCACGCTCGCGCGGGCCTCGTCGAGGTCCTCGATGAAGTGCAGCACGGCCACCATGAGCAGGCCCACCGGCCGCGCGAAGTCCACCAGGCCGGTCAGCGTGGGGTTGCCGAGGATCGCCTGGGGATCCCGCAGGTCACCCTCGATGACGGCGGTGTTCCCGTCGCCCGCCAGCAGCACGTCCGCGTGCACGCGTACCAGCGGGTCGTTGTCCACGTAGACGACGCGGGCGTCCGGGGTGATCGCCTGGGCGACCTCGTGCACGTTCTGCTGGGTGGGCAGGCCGGAGCCGATGTCGAGAAACCTTCTTAGAAGTACCATGAAAATATGCGATTGGCGACGATTTCCCCCCTGGAGCGAATCCTCCTGACTGGTCGCGAGTATCTGCGCGTCTCTAGGGATCGATCCGGCCGAATGAAGTCCGTTCGTCAGCAGCACGAGCAGAACCAGCGAAGCTGCGAGCGGCACGGCATCACGCTCTTGGAGCCGTATGTAGAGCAGGAGGCAGTATCCGCATCCCGGTACGCCCGGAAGAAGCGCGACGCATTCGAGCTTCTACTGGACGATCTACAGGCCGGTAAGTTCGGTGCGCATGTCCTTGTACTCTGGGAGAACTCAAGGGGTTCCCGCGAGGTAAAGGAGTGGGCTATCCTCTTGGACCTCCTAGAAGAGCACGAGATCCTAGTGCACGTTACCACCCACGGCCGAACCTACGACCCGGCCAATCCTCGCGATCGCCGACTACTGCTCGACGACGCCAACGACGCCGAGTACGAGAGCGCCAAGACCAGCATGCGGATCAGGAGGGACATGCAGGACAACGCCGCCCAGGGTCGCCCCCACGGCGTGTGTCCTTACGGCCTCCGCCCCCTACACGACCGTCACACCGGCCGTTTGATCACATGGGAGCGTGACCCAGACAAGGCCCCTGTGATCGAAGAACTGTTCACCCGGCTACGCCAGGGGCACAGCTTCAAGGCGATCACCAAGGACTTTGCCCAGCGCGGCATCACCAACCGCAAGGGCCGCCCCTTTACCCATCAGCACTTGCGGGACATGGCGACTAGGGCCGCATATGCTGGTTACCGCGTCTACCACGGCGAACTGATCGAGGCCATTTGGGAACCGATCGTTCCGCGCGAACTCTGGTGGGACGTGCAGCGGATCTTGAAAGAGCCCGCTCACCAGAACAAGGCCCCGCGTCCCGGCCGCGTACTGCACGAGTACACCGGCATCATCAAGTGCGACGTGTGCTCAGGGCCGATCGGTGTGGTGCGCAACCGAGGCCGCGAGGAGTACAAGTGCCAAGACGGCGGATGCATTCGGATCGAAAAGCCCGCCGTTGACGAAGTAGTGACGCGCGTCATACTGGCCTATCTCTCCCGCGAAGACGTATACCAAGGGCTGAACAGCCGCAGCGATTCGGAGGCGATTGCCGCCGTCCGAGACGAGCTAGCCCGCCTCCGCGCCGAGCTAGCCGAGGCCGAGCACCAGACCCCTACCACGGTCGAGGAAGCGCGGATGTTCGCCCGGCTAGTCGCGGAACTCAGGCAGAGGGTTGCCGACGCCGAGAACCGACACCGGCAGCTCACGACCCCCTCCGAACTGACTTATTTAGTCGAACCAGGAATCGACGTAGCAAAGCGTTGGCACGACGCGCCGGTAACAGCACGCCGTAAGGCTGCTGCCCTGCTGCTTACACCCGAACTGCTAGGAGAAGTTCGGATTACGCGTTCTCCCGTGCGGAACCACAGGGTACCTGTGGAGCAGCGCATGATCTGGCACCGCCAGGAGGACACCGAAGCGGCGTGACCTCGGATTTCGCTCGCCACCCTCGCGCCGGCACCCCCGTTCCTTCCGGGGTGTCGGCGCCTTCCTATCGAGCAAAGCCCAGCAGCAGCGCCAGAACCTCGCACTGCTGATCGTTGAGCATCGGGCACCGGCGAACGATCTCCTGAATGTAGGCATCCAGGCCGTCATCATCGCCCCCGGACTGTGGCCGCTCATCCTGCCCGACGTCTCTGATTTCGTCCAACATTTCCCCGTACCGCCCACGTCGGCCCCATCCGTAATGGATGCGGGCAACCCCTTGACGATCACGTGATGGTGCCGCTCGTTACCGGCACCCACCCGCCCACCCACGGGCGTGGTTGCGCGCCGTACGAAGAATTCCGCTGGTCGGTGGGGAAGAGCCGACCTCTAATCGTGTGCCTTCGGCACTCGCCTTATCTCGGCGCACCCTCGTGTCTCATCGCCGAGCGAGATACGCAGGTTCCTCAAGCAGTCCTAGTCGCGCTGCTGCCCGTGCCTCACGATCCTGAGCACCCAGGCTTAGAGCAAGTGCAGCATCACCGAAGGTGGCGTAGCCCAGACCCAGCATTCGCCATTCACCAACAACGACCCAGGCAGTTCCCTCGCCGGTCCCCTTCTCTCCCGCCCAAGGGTCCGACTGTCTTCCCAGTTGCTCCGTTATCCGCCAGGCTCGCCGGGCACCGCGTAGCAGAGCGAACGTCAGGGAGTAGCGCCGACTCTTCGACGTAACGTGCCCGCCAAACCCAAGTGCGTCGACGCGCCGGCCTAGCCGCAATCTCCGGCAGGCCGGATGTCTAGCCAGTCGCCGAGCCGTCTCAACCAAGGCCCTCACGTGCCCCGGTACTCTGTCCCCGTCCGCTGGCATCACGCTTTCGCTCCGGCCCCGAGCTTTCGGCAAGCCCGTTACGGTATCAGCAACAGTCTTGGTCGCGTACTTGGCGAGATATCCCGCCACCCGCGCCGCTCGCTCCTGTGTCTCGCCCTTCCCTTCCCCCGAGGTCTCACCGCGGTTAATGACCCGAACGTCCACCTGCGGCCCCCAGCACGCTGCCCGAACAACCCCGTCAACCAAGGGGAGCCGAACCTTCACCCGGTCTGCCGCATGTTTGATCGCAGCCGCAAGCAGCTCCACCCCAGCCCACGCCGGAGGAGGGACGATTCGCTCTCGGTCTTCAACGTCAACTCCGTCAAGCACCCTTTCACCTGCACGAACCCCGCCGGCCTCCCCTCACCAGCCCTCAGGAACTCCAGGACCGCGCGCTCCCGCTCCCGACGCGTCGCCTTCGCCGTACCCCATCGCCCCCGCGCCGCGCGCTGGGTCGCTCCGGGTACCGAAGGGCGGTTTCGGGGACTGCGCGCGGCGCTCCGCGCCGTGCTCGCCCCTCCCCGCCCTTCGGCCCCTCCGACTCCCCGCCGCGCCGCCGCCCTCACGCCGACGTACGCCATCACCTCGCCCGCAGACCCGACCCCTCCTCGCCGTACGCACTCACCGCCGCTCAAAACAGATATCCTTGGAGCCGTTATCGAGCGGCTACGCTCGCCCTCCTACACTCCGAGCGACTTTCATGGATCTTCAGCAGATTGGTATCGGTCACCCTGCCGTCAAGCAGGTCTTGTCCATCCAAAACAACACCGCCCCCAACCGTTTCAACCTTTTCGTCGCCGAAGGACTGTGGGAGAACAACGTTGTCCTTGACACCGGTTTGGAGGTCGATACCTTCTTCTGGTGCCCCGAGGCAATCCATTCTTCCGAGGCGCGCAAGCGTAGCGTCCAGTTGGCCGAGCGTGCGCGCCGAGCATTCCGCGTCTCCCCGAAGACACTCGCTCGCATGGCGGAGCGTGGCAACCCGGACGGAATCATCAGCCTAGCTCGTATGCCCGAGTGGCGTCCTGAGGACATTCACTTCGGGAATTCCGCCTTAGTCGTCGTTACGGACGGCATCGAGATTCCCGGTAACCTGGGCACGCTCATAAGAACCTTGGACGCCTGCCAGGCCGACCTCCTCATACTCACGAACAGGCGCACCCGAATGAGTCACCCCAAGGTCATCCGAGGCAGCCAGGGGATGAGTGTTCGCGTGCCATTTGTCGAATTCCCTGACCCTAGCGACGCTATCGCCTGGCTCAAGAAGCACCGCTTTACCGTCTACCTCGCCGACACCGACGAGAGTGTGAACTACCGCCGCCTTGACTACCGGGGCCGAACCGCCTTTGTCGTCGGGTCCGAGAGATACGGGATTTCCAAGCCTTGGTACGAACACGGGTTCACACGGGTAGGCGTACCCATGCTTGGGTACGCCGATTCCCTTAACGTCTCTGTCTCTGCTTCGATTTTGCTCTACGAGGCCCGCGCCCGCAAGAACGGCTGGTAATCCGCTTACTCCACTATGCCGCCCAGGTCGAACCGCTCCGGCATTTGTGGATACGCCTTCGCGAAGAAGACCAGGAATTCATCCAGGTCGAATGGAAGGAAATCGCAGGGATCGTTATCGTCTGCGTGTGGATTGGCTTTACAGAACAATTTCCCGCCGCAGATCCCAACATTCGTGCACGCGCCACACTGTGGATCGTCGAGCGGGTTGTGCGCGGCTGTCTCAGAGAAGATTTCCAGATGCTTCCCGACGTCCGTCAATAGCTCATCCAACGAACTCACGGGTGAATGCATCGCGTCGCACACCGCCAGCTTTCCATCAGCGGTGACTTTCAGATTCCAGGGTGTGTAGCCTGTACATGGCGTGAATGTTGGCCGGGGGAAATCGCGGACGATATCCCCGTGCTGAATTTTCAGCTTCACGATTTCCATGTACAATTCTTTGAATTGCCGCCGCGATAGCGTCGGAATAAACGTGTTATAGCTGTAATTGACCGTGTTGTAGAGGTCGAATTCTACGTGTCGTACGCCTAATTGCTTGGTCTCCAAATAGACATCGGCGGCGTGCCTCGCATTCATCGCATTCACATTGAATCGAATTGCGAGCACCGTGCCGTATCTATTGAAATCTCCCGCGTGCCGCTTTATACGTTTCACAATCTGGTCGTAGCTGCCTCCCCCGTTATGCCGTATCCGCACACGGTCGTGATCGCTCTTGTTAGTCAGGGTGATGGATATCGCGTCCATCTCCCGGACCACAGCCTCATCGAGAAGCAGCCCGTTGGTGTCGATCTGAGCATGGAGCGCAAGCCCCAGCCGTTCTGCCAGCGCTCGGATGTCCTTGACTGATTGAAGAATCTTCTTCTTCTGAATGAGCGGTTCGCCCCCGATGAAACGGAGGGATATGTCAGTAATCGGCCTGCGCCGCTCCTTCGTCACGGCCTCTATATACCGGCATATGCCCGCGATCGTCTCATCGGTGATCGCGCCCGTCGTCCGGTAGCTATTCTGATAGCAGAATGGGCAGGCTAGGTTGCATTCCTGCGTCAGCTCGATCGTTATAGCCAGCAGTGCATTATTAGCCTTACTCTGCGCATATCGTTCGCGCGCTTCCGCCCTCTCGTCCATGTCGATCGGAACTAGGAATCCCCCTCGCTCCAGTTCCGCTACCTTTTCCGCTGGCAGAGCGCTCAGGTTTACTGCCCTTAGGGCCGATGCCGTCGCCTCATCAACCAGGGCGATACTGCCCCAGAATTTATTGAACAGCACCACCTCATCGGGTTCACCGGTCACAGTCATGTGATTGTAATAGGACGGTTTGAACTCCATCGTAATCACCCCTCGCCTACTGTGACCGGTGAACCCCTACAGGTACTTTCTCAGACTTCGACTTCTCGGCGCGTAGCCTTCTCGGTCGATGTGCCGACAGTTTCTCGCTTCGGCCGGATGGTATTGTCCGAGGAGGACCCCTGACAGTTACCGCACCCGGTGGCCTTCATTCTTCGTCCTCTCAGGCTAAGTACAACTGTCATTCACTCACCTCCCTTCTCCATTACCCGAATTTACGTATGCCTGGACGGGATGTCCAGACGCTTTTATCGGCCTATCCCTTATCGGGAGATCGGCGCATCCGATATATCTGCTCCCCGCGTTAGCCTCTTGACTCCAGGCCGAGCCGATTTAGTCTCGATTACTGACCTGATCGTGTGATCCGATGATGAGCCCTTGCATCGACCACAGGCTGCCGCCCTCACCTTTCGCCCTTTGAGGCCAACCAGAAGCCCGCTCAAAAATCATCCTCTCTTTCGATGATAGGTATTCATTCCCCCGAAAGATCATTCCGTTTCTACGCCGCGATCCTGGCCCAGACGACTTTTCCTCCGCTCGGCTCAGGGCGCGTCCCCCAGGCAGTGCACACCGACTCGACGAGGAATAGGCCCCGGCCGCCCTCCTCATCCAGGCTGACCTCTTGCCGTTTCGGCTTCTTGTCGCTGCGATCCCAGACTTCGATCAGCACTTCGTCGCGCAGCAGCCACACCGTCAGCCGGACTACTTCTAGCTTGTCGTACAGCTCCGGGTAACTTGCCTTGGGATGCAGCAGGGTCGCCGCCTTTATCGCGTTCGTCACAATCTCGCTGACGACAAGTTCGGCCTCATCGACCACGGCCATCCGATTCCACTTCTCCATCAGATGCCGTATGTACATCCTGGCCGTTGCCACACTCGCCGCCATTGCGGGAAGGGCGACGCAACCCATCCGGTGATCGTTCGGGTTCGGCTGAATCCCGCCCGGCCGTGGTTGCACGTTCCCCCGACTGGTCGCGCCCCCGTTAGTTCTTCTTCCGCTCGGGCCGCCCTGCGGCCGGGGGTGTCTGTTCATCAGCCCGTCACCACATCCGGCAGCCCCAGGCGCTGGCCCTCTGGCATGTCCTCTGGCCGAGTGCCAGGCGCGACACGAACAAGGTCTTCGTCAGACGCATCATCTGTCTCGCTCTCGTCGCTCGCCATCTCCGTGGCCGGGGCCGTGGAGCTAGTGGCGGGCAACTCGCTCTGCCTCACCGATGGCCGAGGCGACTCGGCCGAGCGCGACGGGTTCAGCGCCGTAGCCGTTGCAACCGCTGCCAGCAGCGTCGCAGCTAGAAGGGTTGAGAGGGTCGGGGATCGCATTTCAGCCCCCTAGCTCACCCGCATCGATCGACGCTGCGCCCGGCGGTCCACCACGCGGCATATCCAGGCCCGCAGCTTCACAGGTGGATGGGTGGGCACTATCCATGCCGCCCAGGAGATGCCTCGCCGCCACCAGCCCGCGACGAAACCGCGAGTCCGACTCTTCTCCCTCAGGTACATCGCCCAGGCCGCAGCGCCGTCGCCCTCATGCCGCGCCGCCCTGGCGTCGCACAGAAGCTCGATCGCCCACCCTGAAGCGAGATGAGCGATGAGCAGCGCTCCTACAGCGCCCCACAGCGTGGCGCCCGTGACCAGAACGCCTATCAGGAACGCCCCCGCCGTTGCACTGATGGTTCGCGCCCTGCTCATCCACCACAGCAGCGGAGCGAGGTGTGTGCGCTCGTGCCTCATCACGAAACGCAAGACCTCGGGACCACTGGCGAGCAGCCGGTCCCCGACGATGACCACTGCCCGCCGTCGAGCGACCGGAAGAATCCCCGCTACGACCCGATGACGGCACAGACACTCTGCCCCGTCCTTCTCGCACAGGCAGTCCATGCGGAACAGGTGCGCCCTGTATCCGAGCCTCATAACGTCGCGAGCCGCTTCGTGGAGGACCCCGAGCGCCTGCGGGCTGATCTCGGTACGCAGAGCCGTTTCATAGGGCTCGGCAGTGTTCCAGTCGATCGTTTCCCGCCTCGCTCCGCGTGCGTACCGCCGGAGCCCCAATCCCAGAGCGCCGACGCCTACCAGGCCGGCGGCCACTCCCATTCCCAGGGGCGACCCCGCCATCATGCGTACGCCGACCCCCGCCAGGGCCGACAGCAGGGGCATGTAGCCCGCGATGCACCGCGCTTCTACCGTCGTGGTCCTACGTACGGTCCGCTGCATGGCCTCCTCAAAGGAGAGCTGCTTGGGGACCTTCTTCCTTACTTGCTGGTCGTCCGTTGCCATCGAGCCTCCAGACCCTCAGAGGGAGCGGTCACGGCCGCACTCCTCCCTGAATGCGAGCAAGACTTACAGTTATCGATCTGAACTTGGTACAGCCTGTTCGAGGCTCACGCCACAAGACCAAGACGAGTGCTCTTTGTCTCGGTGAGCCCGGTATGACCAGCAGATCTATGGAGGAGTCCTAGCCGTGATTCCTCTTGAACCAAGTGTGACCACAACTTGGATCGATCTGCAAGGGATATCAGAATGTACTTAGTGCAGTTTGTCTTCGCAAGATCGTGAGAGGAGACTTGGTCTCGTGGATCTCTCGGGAGGAGTGCATGTCAGCCCAGCGCAGCCCGTCAGCTCGCCAACGCCGCCTTGCGGCCATCCTTCGCACCCTGCGCAAGCAAGCTGGACTGACCCGGGAGCAGGTTGCCGAAGCCCTCGCCTGCTCTCCCCCTACCGTCACCCGTATCGAGGCGGCGCAGACAACGGCGCGCGTCTCCGACGTGGCCGTGATGTTGGACCTCTACGGGGTCAAAGGCCAGCAGAAGGAATCCCTTCTCCAACTGGCTCGTGATGCCCGTAAGCGCGGATGGTGGGACAAGGAGTCCCACGCCATCCCCGCCTACTTTCAGGGCTTCGTAGGTCTCGAAGAGGATGCATCCGCGGTGCACGGGTACGAGTCAGAGTATGTGCCGGGCCTCTTCCAGACACAGGAGTACGCCCGTGCTGTCCTAGTGGCCGAGCCGACTCCACCGGCCGAAGACGAGTTGGCTCAAACTCTCACCATCCGCATGAAGCGCCAAGAGCGCCTTAACGCGCCGAACCCACCGCAGGTGTGGATGGTGCTGAATGAGGGTGTGATCCGTCGTCAGGTAGGCGGCCCGGAGGTCATGCGTCGCCAGCTAGAACGACTCGTCGATCTATCCCATGAGAGCCATGTGAACATACAGGTACTTCCGTTCGACGCCGGTGCGCATCCCGCGATGAACGGGGGGTTCAGGGTCCTAAAGTTCCCGAAACCATCCGATCCCGCAGTCGTGTACGTTGAGTACTGGCGAGGCGGCATCTACCTGGAGGAATCCACGGAAGTAGACGCCTACGCCCAGCTATTCGATCATCTGCGCGCCCGAGCCCTTGGGTTTGATGAGAGCCGCAGTTTGATCACGCAGGTAGCAGGAGGAATGTAAGTGAACCACCAGGGTGAGAGGGCTCTCATGGACCTCTCCCGCGCGGTTTGGCGTAAGTCAAGCCGTTCCAACGGCACCGGGGGCGACTGTGTAGAGGTTGCCGTCGTTAGCGGCAACAAGCCCATGATCGCCATCCGTGACTCCAAGAACCCCCGAGGCGGTGTACTGGCCGTCTCTACTGGCGACTGGAGAGCGTTCGTTGCTGGGATAAAGCGCGGCGACTACAACGACTGATCTGACCGTCCCTTGGACGGTGAGACTCCGGCCGCCCCGCAAGAGAGGTATCGTCGCGTCTTCATCTTGATCCAAACGCCCGATCGGACTTCGGTCGGGCGTTTTTGCCTCCGGCGGGGGCTCCGACTCCGAGAGCCGCCGGTTCGTGCTGGCGCGCGCCGTCCGTCGCGGCTGGGGAGACCTGTGCTCTCGTCTGCCGTCGCCCGCTATAGCCGAGCAGGCCAGCGGGCACCGGTCAAGGTCGTTCTACGCGTACGGAGCTCCACCTTGACCGCTGCCCGCCGGCCTGCTGTGGCTACCGGTGGGCGACGACAGACGAGAGCACAGGTCAGGGGACTGGTGCGGCAAGTGCCCCTGGCACCTTTAAGAAAGACCCATTGTCGACGAACTGCCGGATGCCGGCCTGGCGGACCAGCCAGCGCACCGAGTCGATGAGGAACCGCCGGTTCGCCCGGGCGCCCAGCGGCACCTGCGGGTACACCGAGATGAGCCGCTCCGCGGCCTCCCGGTCGACCGCGTAGTTGTGCTTGCCGCCCAGGTAGTAGTCGTACATCCGGGCGACATGCGGTTTCGTTATGTCGATGCCGGGAGGGGGAGTCTCCTCATCCGCCAGAATCGGCGGGAATTGTCCCGTTCCTCCTTTTGTGTCACTGCCTGACACGAACCTTACCTCCGAGCGGTCGCGCCATGTCACCCGGTCGATGATCGTGACCACCTAATTATCGCCTGAAATATCCGACTTGCGGATTCGGTTGACCGCTGGGCGATGGCGCCGCTCTGCGGGAGGTGTGGCCGATGATGATTCAGCCGCCCCTTCCGATCGATTTAGTTCATGCCGAAATGTGCTTCTCCAGGATTATCTCGTCACGGATGGGAATGCCGTAGTCACCGATCTCGGGGATCTCCGGCTTGAGGGTGGCGCGGCACTCGTCGACGCCCCCCACGCGGATCTCCGCGATCCGGAAGCCGCGCCGCTGGTAGAAGCGCAGCGCGTCCACGTTGTCGTTCGTCGTGATCAGCCACAGCCGCCGGATCCCCTGCTCGGCCGCGACCCCCTCGACGGCGGAGATCAGGGCGGTCCCCGTGCCCTGCCACTGGTGCACCGTGTGCAGGGTGAGGATCTCGCACGACCCGTCCGCCGGGTCCGGCACATAGGTGAGCAGACCGGCGAAGGCGCCGTCGTCGGTCTCGGCGAGCAGCGCCGGATGGTCGAGCGGATGCTCGAGCCGCCCGAGCCGGGCCACCCGGATGCTGTGGTTGTCGGTGAGGAAGGGCTTCACCACCGGGAGATCGGTGTCCTCGCGGTGCCGTACTTTCATGCCCGGCACCTTAGGGCTCCGGACCGGCCGGAATCTGCGTCGTTATGCGCATTTGGGCCCACCCGGCGGCGGACGGCCCTCCACATGGGCGCCGCGTGGGCATCGACCTCGCCGTCGCCGTAGTCTGCGGCGGCTCCGGCCGGAGTCCGCACGGGGAGGCTTCCCCCGGCGGCGCTCTTGGCGCTGGCCACGGCGGTCTTCATCACCAGCCTGACCGAGACGTCGCCGGCGGGCCTGCTGCCGGGAATGAGCGCCGACCTGCATGTCAGCGAGTCGGCGATGGGACAGTCCGTGACGATCTACGCGATCGCCACCGCCCTCACCGCGATCCCGCTCACCGCGGCCACCGCCGGGTGGCGGCGCAAGCGGCTGCTCCTCACGGCGATGGCGGCGTTCGGGGACGCCAACACGGTCACCGCGGTGTCGACGGCCTGCCCCCTGACCATGGCGGCCCGGTTCGTCGCCGGGGTGGCCGCCGGGCTCGCCTGGGCGCTGCCCGCCGGATACGCCCGCCGCAGGGCGCCCGTTCACCTGCAGGGCAGGGCGATCGCGATCGCCATGACCGGCATCCCGCTCGCGCTTTCGCTGGGCGTGCCCGCCGGGACGTTCCTCGGCGAGGTGCTCGGCTGGCGGTGGGCGTTCCCGAGCATGAGCGCGCTCACCGTCGTCCTGATCGTCTGGATCATCGTGGCGGTCGCGGACCACCCGGGGCAACGGCCCGAGAACCGCGTCCCCACGCTGCGGGTGCTCGCCGTACCGGGGTCGTGCCGGTCCTCTTCGTCACGTTGGTCTTCGTGCTCGCGCACACGATCCTGTACACCTACATCACCACGCTGCTCGACCGGCTCGGCATGAGCGGCTCCGCCGATCTCGTGCTCCTGGTCTTCGGCGCCGTCTGCATGGCCGGCATCTGGATCGTGGGCGGCCACATCCACGGCCCGTGATCCGAGAGGTCGGCTCCCCGCGCGGCCGGGCCGCCTCACCCGGCGAGGAGATACACCCCGAACGGCACGAGGAAGCCGACGAGCCCGCCGGCGATCACCTGGGCCGTGGTGTGCGCCCGCAGCGCGACCCGGGCGGCGGCGACGAGCACGGTGAGCGGCCAGGCGAGCGCGGCGGCGTACGGGCCGAAGGTGACGGTGAGGGCGGTCGCCGCCCCGGCGGCCACGGCGCTGTGCAGGCTGATCTTCCAGAACGCCGTGANCGGCACGATCACCACGAGCGCCNCCAGCATGCCGAGCACGAGCACCACCACGGCCGGGGTCGCCCGGAACAGCAGCAGCGCGGCGAGCCCGGCGACCACCGAGGCGAGCGCGAGCGCGAGCGGCAGCAGGCGCTGGTCGCGCCGCCGGATGTGCTTGTCGGTGAGCCGCCCGGCGCGCACCCCGGCGAGGATGATCGCGTACGGCACGGCCCCGCAGAACAGCGAGGCGATCAGCCCCCACAGCGCCCCGGAGAGCTCCGGCCAGGTCGCCCGCCACCCGATCGCGAACGGCAGCGCCATCACCAGGTGGGCGGGGGCGAACACCTCGCTCACCACGTGCGCCCAGCGCGGCACGGGCCGCGGGGCGGGCGGCAGCTCCTCGGGCGGCCGGGCATCCGGTGGCCGGGCGGTGGTCACGATCTCCTTCGACTCCTCCGGGACACGACCGGCGCACCCGGTCGGCCACCTGGCTGGGCATGTTGCCACCGATTGTGGCATCGAATCGGCGATAGCCGTGGTATGTCCGGGTTCGCGTCGCGGTCCTGATTCGGCAAGGAAGGCAAGGGAACCGGAGCGGGCGGCCGGAGGGCGAGGGCGCCGGCGGGGCCGCCCGGCCGCCGCGCCGCGTGACCGGGCCGTGCCGTACCGGAGTGGTGCCAGATCGTGGAATGTTCCGACGGCCCCATTGTTCCGCTCTCGGCCAGGACTTAATGTCATTTTGTATTCCGGACGTTGTCCCAGTTCGGGGCAGTTGAGCATGACCGGAGGGCGCATGACGAGCCGGGCTCGGGTAGTGATCATTGGGGCCGGAATCGTGGGATGCGCCTTGGCCGACGAGCTCACCACGCGCGGCTGGTCCGAGATCACCGTGCTGGAGCAGGGGCCGCTGTTCGCCACCGGCGGGTCCAGCTCGCACGCGCCCGGTCTCGTCTTCCAGACCAACCCGTCGAAGACGATGACCGAGTTCGCCACGTACACGGTGAACAAGTACCTGAGCCTCACGCTCGACGGGGAGCCCTGCTTCAACCAGGTGGGCGGCCTGGAGGTGGCGGCCACGCCGGAGCGCTGGCAGGACCTGCACCGCAAGCGCGGCTGGGCGGACGCGTGGGGCGTGCCCGCCGAGCTGGTGAGCCCGGAGCGCTGCGCCGAGCTGTGGCCGATCCTCGACCCGTCGAAGATCCTCGGCGGCCTGCACACCCCGACCGACGGCCTGGCGTGGGCGCTGCGCTGCGCCGAGGCGCAGGCCCGCCGCGCGATGGGCCGCGGCGCCCGGTTCCTCGCCCACCAACGGGTCACCGGCATCGAGCAGGCCGGCGGGCGGGTCACCGGCGTGCGGGCGGCGACCGGGGACGACGCCGAGGAGCGGGTCATACCCGCGGACATCGTGGTGTGCGCGGCCGGGTTCTGGGGGCCGACGATCGGCTCGTTCGCCGGGCTCACCGTGCCGCTGCTGCCGCTCGCCCACCAGTACGTCAGGACGGGCCCGGTGAGCGCGCTCAGCGGGGACTGCGACGAGCGCGTCCAGGCGGTCCGGCCGATCCTGCGCCACCAGGACCGCGACCTCTACTTCCGCCAGCACGTCGACCGGGTCGGCATCGGCTCGTACGCGCACCGCCCGATGCCGGTGCGCCAGCACGAGATCGCCGAGAAGGCGACCACGATGCCGTCGGTGCAGGCGTTCACCCCCGAGGACTTCGAGCCGTCCTGGCGGGACGCGGTCGAGCTGCTGCCCGCGCTCGCCGAGACGAAGGTCGAGGAGGGCATCAACGGCGTCTTCTCCTTCACCCCGGACGGCTTCCCGCTGATCGGCGAGGCCCCGCACCTTTCGGGCCTCTGGCTCGCCGAGGCGGTGTGGGTGACCCACTCGGCGGGCGTCGCCCGCGCGGTCGCCGAGCTGCTCACCGACGGCCGGTCCACCGTCGACCTGCACGAGTGCGAGCTCGGCCGGTTCGAGCAGGTGCAGCTCGCCCCGGAGTTCATCGAGGAGCGCGGCAGGCAGAACTTCATCGAGGTGTACGACGTCATCCATCCGCTGCAGCCGATGGAGTCGCCGCGCCCGATGCGCACCAGCCCGTTCTACCCGCGGCAGCTGGAGCTGGAGGCCTACTTCCTGGAGGGGGCCGGCTGGGAGCGCCCGCACTGGTACCGCATGAACGTCGCCCTCCTCGACGACCTGGTACGGCGAGCCGACGACCCCGGCGCCGGCGCCCGCGCGCCCGAGGGGGCCGTGGCCGACGCCCCGGTGGGCGTGAGCACGCGCGACGAGTGGGCCTCCCGGTACTGGTCGCCGATCGCCGCCGCCGAGGCGGTCGCCACCCGCGAGCGGGTCGCCCTCTACGACATGACCCCGCTCAAGCGCATCGAGGTGTCCGGCCCGGGCGCGCTCGGCCTGCTCCAGCACCTCACCACGAACGACGTCGACAAGCCGGTGGGCGCGGTGACCTACACGCTCCTGCTCGACCAGGGCGGCGGCGTGCGCTCCGACCTCACCGTCGCTCGGCTCGGCGAGGACCGGTTCCAGGTGGGCGCGAACGGCAACCCCGACCTGGAGTGGATCGCCCGGCACGCCCGCGCCTGGGCCGAGCCGGTGACGGTCCGCGACATCACCGCGGGCACCTGCTGCGTCGGCGTGTGGGGCCCGCTCGCCCGGGAGCTCGTGCAGCCGCTCACCGACCTCGACATGTCGCACGAGGGCTTCCCCTACTTCACCGCCAAGTCCGGATACATCCGGCAGGTGCCGGTGACCGCGCTGCGCGTCTCGTACGTCGGCGAGCTCGGCTGGGAGCTCTACACCACCGCCGACCTCGGCCTCAAGCTGTGGGACATCCTGTGGCGGGCGGGCGAGCGGCACGGCGTGATCGCCGCCGGCCGGGCCGCGTTCAACAGCCTGCGGCTGGAGAAGGGCTACCGGCTGTACGGCGTGGACGTGACCCAGGAGCACAACCCGTACGAGGCCGGGCTCGGCTTCGCGGTGCGCAAGAACAAGGACTTCCTCGGCCGGGAGGCGCTGGAGGGCGTGAGCGCGGAGACGGTGCGCCGCCGCCTCACCCCGCTGCTCACCTCGCACGTGGTGATGGGCCGCGAGCCGGTGTACGCGGCGGATCGCGAGGGGGCCGTGGGGTATGTGACGAGCGCGGCCTTCGGGCACACGATCGGGCGGCCGATCGCGTACGCCTGGCTGCCCGCCGGGCTCGCCGTACCCGGCACGGAGCTGGAAGTGGACTATCTCGGACGGCGGGTGTCGGCGCAGGTCGCCGCCGAGCCGCTGTACGACCCGGAGATGGCGAAGATCAAATGCTAGGGGCCCGCGCGTGAGAGACACCGTCCACCCCGAGTTCCTGTGGCGCGATCCCGACCCGAGGCCCGCCTACGACACGGTGATCGTGGGCGGCGGCGGGCACGGCCTCGCCACGGCCTACTATCTGGCGAAAAATCACGGCATAACCGATGTCGCGGTGCTGGAGAAGGGCTGGCTCGCCGGCGGCAACATGGCCCGCAACACCACGATCATCCGGTCGAACTACCTGTGGGACGAGAGCGCCGCGATCTACGAGCACTCGCTCAAGCTCTGGGAGGGCCTCTCCGAGGAGCTCGAGTACGACCTGCAGTTCAGCCAGCGCGGCGTGCTCAACCTCGCGCACACCCTCGCCGACGTGCGCGAGGGCATGCGCCGGGTGAACGCGAACCGGCTCAACGGCGTGGACGCCGAGTGGCTCGACGCCGACGAGGTGAAGAAGTTCTGCCCGATCATCAACACCTCGCCCGACGTGCGCNACCCGGTGCTCGGCGGCACCCTGCAGCGCCGCGGCGGCATCGCCAAGCACGACCACGTCGCCTGGGCGTTCGCCCGCNAGGCCGACCNGCTCGGCGTCGACCTCATCCAGAACTGCGAGGTCACCGGCTTCGACATCGCCGGCGGCCGGGTGCGCGGCGTGCACACCAGCCGCGGCCGGATCGCCGCC
>Ga0065720_1004050_pt1 | contig 16634 bp, 14 predicted proteins | sample Thericmetagenome_FD_59107 | JGI IMG/M metagenome (GOLD analysis project Ga0065720, IMG submission 59107) | Thermophilic microbial communities from the Joint Bioenergy Institute, California, USA of rice/straw/compost enrichment - eDNA_2 v2... | ecosystem: Engineered > Solid waste > Grass >... | reverse complement strand
GCGCCGGGTCGAGGATGTCGGGCCGGTTCGTCGCGGCGATGAGGATCACACCGCCCTTGACGTCGAAGCCGTCCATCTCGACGAGGAGCTGGTTGAGCGTCTGCTCGCGCTCGTCGTGGCCGCCGCCGAGGCCCGCGCCGCGGTGCCGGCCGACGGCGTCGATCTCGTCGATGAAGATGATCGCCGGGGCGTTCGCCTTCGCCTGCTCGAACAGGTCGCGCACCCGGGAGGCGCCGACACCGACGAACATCTCCACGAAGTCGGAACCGGAGATCGAGTAGAACGGCACGCCCGCCTCACCCGCGACCGCGCGGGCGAGCAGCGTCTTACCGGTACCCGGCGAGCCGTACAGCAGCACGCCCTTGGGGATCTTCGCACCGATCGCCTGGAACTTCGCCGGGGCCTGCAGGAACTCCTTGATCTCCTGGAGCTCCTCGATCGCCTCGTCGGCGCCGGCCACGTCGGCGAAGGTGGTCTTCGGGGTGTCCTTGGTGACGAGCTTCGCCTTCGACTTGCCGAAGCTCATCACCCGTGAGCCACCGCCCTGCATCTGGTTCATGATGAACAGGAAGATGAGGACGATGATCACGATNGGCAGGAAGCTCACCAGCAGGCCGACCAGGAAGTTCTCCCGGGGCACCTCGACCGTCCANCCCTGNCTGGGGTTGGCGGCCTTGAGCGCGTNGGCGAGCTGAAGACCCTGCCCGGCCACCCACGAGGAGTAGTAGCTCCGCCCGTCGGTCGTGGTGACCTCGATGCGCTGATCCTTGTCGATGATCTTGGCGTTCGCGACCTGCCCCTGCTCGATCATCGACACGATCTTCGACGTGTCGGTTCGCTCATAGTTGCCGTCGCCACCGAACATGGTGGTGACCAGCAGGAGCAGCACGACTATGCCTAGGATCCACAGCAGTGGCCCACGTGTAAATCGCTTGAGATCCATCCGATGCGGAACCCCGGCGGGCCCGTCCCTTCCTGACCAAGGCCTGGCACCCCCTGTGAAGGGGGTCGCGGCATCCCTAGCCGCTCCTTCTGCTTACCCGAAGGCGCCGCGATGGCACCTTCGGATATCAGAAGGTACACCGCGCACCCGTCCGGGGTAACCGCCCGGGCGTCACGGCTTCTGCCATTCCAACGTACGTCAGGTACGCCTGTGTTCCACGCGTCGGAGAGCAATATCGCGATATTCACCCCTGTCTTCGCTCAAAGCGAATCTCATTACACGGTTATGCATCGCGGCGAGCAGGGCGCCGCCGGGCTTGCGGGGCCGGGTCCAGGGAGATCTCGCCGCGACGCGCTGTGGCCGAACTCATATCCCGCGAGCCGAGCCGTGTTCGATCGCGGTTCGGCCGCGACACCGCGCGTTCGCGGCGAGAGGGCTGATGACCGCCGCCTTCCCGCCGCGCTCCGGAGCGCCCTGACGGGCGCTCCCGCGCTCCTCGGTCCAGGCACCGGCGCCCTCTCGCGCGCCCGCGGACGCGGCCGGGCCGGCAAGCGGTTCGGGCGCCGGTGACCTCGCCACGGTGCGGGGTGGCCACCGGGCGGGTCCGTTACTCCTCGCCGCCGTAGACGTGGGGGGCGAGGGTGCCGATGAAGGGGAGGTTGCGGTAGCGCTCGGCGTAGTCGAGGCCGTAGCCGATGACGAACTCGTTGGGGATGTCGAATCCCACGTAGCGGACGTTGATCGGCACCTTGACGGCCTCGGGCTTGCGCAGCAGGGCGCAGACCTCGACCGAGGCGGGGTTGCGCGACTCCAGGTTCTGGAGCAGCCACGACAGGGTGAGACCCGAGTCGATGATGTCCTCCACCACCAGGACGTGCCGCCCGGCGATGTCGGTGTCGAGGTCCTTCAGCACCCGGACGACCCCGGAGGACTTGGTCCCCGCCCCGTAGGAGGAGACCGCCATCCAGTCCATCTGGACCGGCAGGTGCATGGCGCGGGCGATGTCCGCCATCACCATCACCGCGCCTTTGAGGACGCCCACGAGCAATAGGTCCTGGCCCGCGTAGTCGGCGTCGATTCGTCCGGCAAGCTCGCGGATCTTCCCCTGGAGCTCTTCCTCCGTTATGAGGACCTTCGCGAGGTCCCTGCCCATGTCGGCTACGTCCACGTGGAACATCCCTTTATGTGACGGTGTCGGCGAATATCAGGGTGCCACACCGCCGGAGGACGCTGACCCCCCCGGGTAGCTCGACACGCCGCTGGCCCCGCCATCCGGTGATCAACCGGTCCACCTGCTCGATGTGCACCGCCGCCAGCGCCGAGGCTCGCGCCCCCGCCGCCACCGCGGCCCGCTGGATCACCCGCCGCCGCACCGCGGGCGGCTCCGCCGCGAGCACGTCCACCGCGAGCCCGCCGCCCTCGGCCGCCGCCCGCGCCCGCACCCGCTCCGCCCACACGTCCAGGGCGTCGGCGTCGTCGGCGCAGAGGCGGGCGGTACGGGCGAGCGCCTCGGCGACGCCGGGGCCGAGGGTGTCCTCGAGGGCGGGGAGCGCGCGGTGCCGTACCCGGGCCCGGGCGAACGCGGGATCGGCGTTGTGCGGATCCTGCCAGGGGTCGAGGCCGAGCGCCGCGCACGCCTCGGCGGTACGGCGGCGGCGCAGGCCGAGCAGCGGGCGCCGGTAGCGGCCAAAGACCGCCGGCATACCCGCGAGCGAGCGCGTGCCGCTCCCCCGGGCCAGCCGGAGCAGCACGGTCTCGGCCTGGTCGTCGAGGGTGTGCCCGAGCAGTACGGCCGCCGCGCCCAGCCGGTCCGCGGCGGCGGCGAGCGCGGCGTACCGGGCGTCCCGGGCCGCCGCCTCCGGACCGCCCTGGCGGCCCACGGTCACGGTGAGCACCTCGGCCGGGTCGAGCCCGAGGCGCGGGGCGAGGGCGGCCACGTCGCGGGCGCGCTCCGCCGAGCCCTCCTGCAGGCCGTGGTCGACGGTGAGCAGCCCGGCGCGCAGCCCCAGGCGCGGCGCGACGAACCCGGTGGCCGCGGCGAGCGCGAGCGAGTCGGCCCCGCCGCTGCACGCCACCAGGACGAGCGCGCCCCCGGGCAGGTCGCCGAGGCACTCGCGTACGGCACGGCGCACGTCGGCTACGGCGGGATGCGGACCCATGCCCCTGGTCTACCGCGTCTTACCGTGTCTTACCGCGTTTTATCGCGTCTTATCGCGTCGTGGTGTCGTCCCTCGCTGCCGCCCCGGCCGTCAGTTCGCGGCGGGGAGCTGGCCGGTGCCGTGCACCCGGTTGAGCCAGCGCTCCGGATCGGTGATCTCGGCGTGGGTGGGCAGCGTCTCCGGGGAGGTCCAGACCCGGTTGAAGCCGTCCATGCCCACCCGGTCGACCACGGTGCGCACGAACGCCGCGCCCTCGGCGTACTGCTTCATCTTCAGGTCGATGCCGAGCAGGCGGCGGACGATCTGGTCCATCCGGGACCCGCCCTGGCGGCGGCGCTGGAACTTGGCGCGGATCTCGGCGACCGAGGGCACCACCGACGGGCCGACCGCGTCCATCACGTAGTCGCCGTGGCCCTCCACGAGCGTCATCACCGCGGTGAGCCGGTCGAGGATCTCCTTCTGCTCGGGCGTCTGGATCGCGTCGATCAGGTTGCCGTCGCCGCCGCGGAACACGTCGGCGACGACGTCGGACGCGGCGCGCAGCCGGTCGAGCAGGGTGGTCAGGTCGATGTCGGAGGCGAGCAGGAAATCGGTCATCTGGGATCGCACGTACTCGCGCAGCCAGGGCACGCCGGTGAACTGCACCCGGTGCGTCTCCTCGTGCAGGCACACCCACAGCCGGAAGTCGTGCGGGTCGACGTGCATCTCGCGCTCGGCGTGCACGATGTTCGGCGCGACCAGGGTGAGGCGGCCGGTGGGCGCCTTGCCGGTCGGGTCCGGCGGCAGGAACAGCTCGTACTGGCCCAGCACGCGGGACGCCATGAACGCGAGCACCGCGCCGACCTCGACGCCGGTGATGCGCGAGCCCACGGCCGAGACGATCGCGGGCATGTTCGACCGCTTGGCGCGCTCGGTGAGCGGCTCCAGGATCACGCGGAAGCCGTCCACGTTCGCCCGGATCCAGCCCGGCCGGTCCACGATGGTGGCAGGCTGCGGCGCGGCCCCGCCGTCGAGGCGGGTGAACTCCCGCACATGCCCCTCGGCCACGCGGGACAGCCGCCGCAGCTCGGCGACGGCCTCGCGGGCCTCCTCTCGGCTCACCTGCGGGCCGGGCCGTACCAGACGGGTCCCGGTTGCGACGGCCAGATCCCAGTCGATCACCTGCATGACTCCACCGTATGTGCTCGGGGTCGTGTTCGCGCGTCCTACCCAGCACAGCCTGCCGCAACCCGCCCCCGCCGCTCCATACGCGATCGGCCCCCGCACGCCGGGTGGATCCCGCGGCGTCCGGCCCGCCGGGGCCCGGCCGCGGCCCCGTCCGCGACCCGCGGCGACCGGCGGCTCAGGACGTGGAGACGATGGTGGCCAGCCGGTCCAGCGCCGCCACGGCGGGATCGGGCGCGGGGACGCGGTCGGCCATGAAGGCGAAGGTGAGCAGGCGGCCGTCGGAGGTGCGGGCGACGCCGGCGAGGGTGTTGACGCCGTTCAGGGTGCCGGTCTTGGCGCGCACCAGGCCCGCGCCCGGCTCGCTCTCCTTCCGGTCGTAGCGGTCGTCGAGGGTGCCGGTGAAGCCCGCCACGGGCAGGCCGCTGATCACCGTGTGCAGCTGCGGGTACTCGGGCGAGGCGGCGATGGCGAGCAGCCTGGCGAGGGCGCGCGGGGTGATGCGGTTCGCGATGGACAGGCCGCTGCCGTCGGAGAGCCGGACGCCCTCGTGCGCGTTGAGGTCGCGCAGCACCCGCAGGCTCGCCTTCGCGCCGTCGGCGAACGTGCCCCGCAGCCCCTGCTTGAGCGCCACGTGGTGGGCGAGCGCCTCGGCGAGGTCGTTGTCGCTGTCGGTGAGCATGCGCTCGACGAGCTGGTAGACCGGCGGCGACTCGACCCGGGCGAGCTCCTGGGCCGACTCGCCCGCCTTGCCCTCGCGGGTTCCGGGGGCGACCGTGACGCCGTGGCGCTTGAGCAGCGCCGCGAAGGTGACCGCGGTCGCCCGGGAGGGGTCCGGCCAGCGCTGGCGGGTACGCGGATCGACCTTGCCCACGTCGTGCATGAGCGCGGTGACGGGGGCGACGGTGCCCTCGGGGACGTAGTTGGGCTTCCAGCCGTCGGCGACCCGCGGGCCGCTGAACAGCGAGTCGTCGTAGCGAAGGGTGACCTTCGTCACACCGGCCGCCTTCAGCGCCCGGGCGGTGCGCGCCGCGAGCGTGCCGAGGCTCGCCGGGCGGGGGTAGCCGCGGCCGGTCGCCTTGGGACCGGCGAGGGTGGGGTCACCGCCGCCGACGAGGATGATCGAGTCCTCGGCCGTGCCGCGTACCACCCGGGTGGTCAGGGTGGCGTCCGGGCCGAGCGTGATGAGCGCGGCGACGGCCGTCACCACCTTCGTGGTGGAGGCCGGGGTGAGGCCCGTCGTGGCCCTGCTGCTGAACAGCGTGGTCCCGCTGGCGGCGTCGATCACCATGGCGCCGACCCGGCCGCCGAGCGCGGAGCTGCCGAGCGGGCCCTTCAGCCGGGCGGTGAGCGCCTTCGCGTCGGGCGCCGTGGCGCCGGTCTCGGTGGCGAGCACCGGGGCGGCGGTGATCAGCGGCACCGGGGTGCGCGACGGGGCCGGCCGCGCCGCCTCGGACGCGGACTCGTCCCCGGGGAGCCCGGTGAATCTCACGTACAGGGCGGCGCCGATCGTGAACGCCTGCAGCAGCACGAGTGCGAGCACGAGCGTCCACCGTCGCCGGACCACCACCGCTGACCTCTTTCGTCATGCGTCATGCTGAGATGTAACGCCTACAGGAGGCTAACGACCAAGACATCAATCTCCGAAACCGGGACATCCCGGTCGCGGAGTCGGGAGGAAACAACGTGGAGTTCGACGTTGTCGTTGAAATCCCCAAAGGGCAACGCAACAAGTACGAAGTGGACCACGAAACGGGCCGGATCCGGCTGGACCGGATGCTGTTCACGTCCACGCAGTACCCCGCCGACTACGGCTTCATAGAGAACACCCTGGGTGAGGACGGCGACCCGCTCGACGCGCTGGTGCTGCTGCAGGAACCCACCTTCCCCGGCTGCCTGATCCGGTGCCGTGCCGTCGGCATGTTCCGGATGAAGGACGAGAAGGGCGGNGACGACAAGGTGCTGTGCGTGCCCGCCACNGACCCGCGGATGGGNCACATCCANGACATCCACCACGTGCCGGAGTTCGACCGNCTGGAGATCCAGCACTTCTTCGAGGTCTACAAGGACCTGGAGCCGGGCAAGTCGGTCGAGGGCGCCAACTGGGTGGGCCGCGCCGAGGCNGAGGCNGAGATCANGCGNTCCATCGAGCGTGCCGTACAGGCGGGGGGCAGGCACTAGCGGGGGGTTCGAGGGCGGACGCGGCCGGTGCGCCGTCCGCGCGGCTCAGCCCGCCGGGCGGGTGGCGCCGAACAGGTCGCGCCGCCAGATCGAGGCGACGCGGACCACGTCGCCGGTGCGCGGGGCGTGCACCATCAGGCCCTCGCCGATGTAGATGCCCACGTGGTGGATGCTCCGCGGGTCGTTCTTCACCCGGCCGAAGAACACCAGGTCGCCGCGGCGCAGCTCGTCGATGGACACATGCGGGCCGGAGGTCCACTGCGTGCCCGTCCAGTGGTCGAGGCGGACCCCGGCGCGCTCCCAGGCACGCATGGTGAGGCCGGAGCAGTCGTACGCGTGCGGTCCGGCGGCCGCCCACACGTACGGCTTGCCGAGCTGGGTGAGCGCCCATGCCGCGGCGATGTCGCCCCGGGCCGCCTGAGAGCCCTCGGCGAGCGCCTCCTTGACCCAACCGGCGTTCGCGTGCTTGTGGCCGACGCCCTTCACCGTGGCGGATCGGCCTGCCGTGGTGGTGCGGCTCGCCGTGGCGGTCCGGCCCGTCGCGGCGGATCGGCCGGAGACCGGCGCGGCGAGGCGCCGGCGCTCGATGCGCTCGGCCCGCACCCGGGCCTCGTCGAGCAGCCGCTCCAGCCGGGCCTGCTCCTCCTCCAGGCGGCGGGTCTCCGCCACCTGCTCGGCCACGGCCCGCTCGGCCTCCTGTTTCGCCTGCTCGGCCCGCTCGGCGGCGCGCCGCCGCTCCTCGTAGGTCTCCCGGGCCCGCTTCAGCATGATCGCCCGAACCCTGCGGGCGTCGCGCAGCCGCTGCAGCCGCCGCGCCCGCTCCTCGTGCAGGTGCTGCAGCACGCTCGTGCGTTGCAGGTAGCCCTCGGGCCCGCCCCGGCCGGCGAACATCGCCATCCTCGGCCGGGTGAGGTCGTAGCCGCCGTAGCTCTCCGCCGCGATCCGCGCGGCGTCCTCGCGGGCGGCGGCGAGCAGGCGATCGGCCCGCTTGACCGCCTCGGCGGCCCGCTCGTGCTCGGCCTGGGCCGTGGTGACGTTCACGGTGGCCTCGTTGTAGGCCTCGACGGCGCGGGCGGCGGCCTCGGCCAGCTCCTCCTGGCGGGCGCGGGCCTGGGCGAGGCGGAGGGCGACCTCGTGCAGTTCGGCGGCGCGTTCGCGCACCTGTTTTCGGGCCTTCGACGCCTCCTCGGCCGACGGCCGGGGCTTGGCGGCGGCCGGCGCCGCCGGGCCGACCGTCGCGGCGTATCCGCAGGCGAATCCCACAACTATCGCCGCCAGGCGGCGGCAGCCTGAGCTCGGCATCGCTCCCCCTCCCCCAGGGATCGAGATCACCTTTCACAGACTTCCCATCCGTCACTCTGTGCACACGCCATGATTACAGAAAGTCATCATTGGGTGGCTCATGGCGGTCATGACCCGAGGCGGACGGGTGCGGACGCCCGGTGCGGTTGCCCCTGGTTCGCGGTGATCGGCGGGAGCGCGCAGCACCGTCACCGGGCCGCGCCGTCGCCGGCCGGCCCGTCAGCCGGGCGGGATCGGGAGCCTTTTCCGCGGCCGCGCGCGCCCTCCTGACCCGGCTTCGGGCCGGGCTACGGCTCGGACGGCGACTCGGGCGCCGCCTGGGGGGCGGCCTGGCTCGGGCGGGGGGACGGCGCGGGGGCCGGGTCGGGGCGCAATTGCTCCGCGGCGTCCGGGGTGGCGCGGATCGGCGACGGGGCCTCGGGGTACGGCTTCCGCGGCGAACGGACGGGCGGCCACGGGCGCGGCGAGCTCCGCTCCCCCCAGGAGGACGGGGCGGGCGAGCGGCCGTGCTCGGGGCGGCGCGGGGTGCGGCCCCGGTGAATCTCGCCGGAGGCGAGCGGGCGGTCGGTGAACGCGCGGCCGCGCGGGCGGTGCCGCCCGGGCACGTGGCCGCGCACGCCGCCGTCCCGCCATCGGTTCCGGCGGCCGTCGTCACGGCGGCCGTCGTCGTGGCGGCCGTCGCCCCGGGCGCCGCCGTACGGCGGGTCCTGGCGGGGCTCGCCCCGGCGCGGCTCGGCCTCGCCCGCGCCCCTGTCGTGCGCCCGGGCCGCCAAGGGCGGCGTGGCGGTGCGTTCGACCGGCGGGGTGGTCGGGGAGGCGCCGTGGGCGAGTCCGGCGCTCGGCGGGATGGCCGCCGGATCCGCCCCCTCGTCCGGCGAGGCGGGGGCGGGCCGCGGCGGGGTGGGCAGGCCGATGCCGACGACCGGCATGCGGTTGTAGGGGCTGGCCGAGTGCGCGGGCGTGGCGGCGCGCGGGCGCACCGTCGAGGTGGTCTTGGGCACGGTGCGCAGGTCGGCGGGCTCCTGCGCCGAGGGGCGGCCGTCAGGGGCCGCGACCACGCCGGTGCCGCCGGAGAGCCAGAACTGGTTGAAGGCGAGCGCCACGGCGAGCGCGACCGCGACCGAGGCGGCGCCCGCGGTCATGCCCCGGATGAGGCGGCGTTCCCCGCCGACGGGGAAGCCGGAGGCGTCGAGCGGGCCGACCCTGCGGGCGACGAGGCGGCGGTAGGGCAGCAGGTCGGGGTCGACGAAGCAGCTCATCACCCGGACCCGCAGGGACTCGGGCAGCACGGTCTGCGGCAGCAGGCCGAACACCTGGGACTCGCGTCCGCGCAGCTCGGCGGTGACGGCCTCGAAGAGGCGCTCGGCGGCGGCGCCGTACCGGATCTTGGCCTGGCGGCGGGAGACGCCGAGCACGCGGGCCGCGTCGGGCAGGGTGAAGCCGTGCCGGTGGACGAGTTCGAGGATCTCCCGGTCGGCCGGCGCGAGGCTCGCGATCGCGTCGCGCGCGACCGCGCTGAGCCCGGTGTGGCCGGGCTCGGTCTCCGCCGCGGCGGGCGCGGCGGCCGAGCGGCGGCGCAGGCATTCGCCGCGGGCGAGCGCGTACAGCCACACCTTGAACCGGGCCGGGTCGGTGAGCGCGTGGATGCGCGCCTCCACCGCGATCATGGTGTCGCGGAGGGCCACCTGCGCGCCGTCCGGGCCCCCGGTCAGGGTCCAGCAGTATCGGTAGACGCTCTCGGCGTACTTGTCGTACAGCTCGGCGAGAGCGTTCGCGTCGCGGGCGCGGAGCGCGTCGACCAGACCGCGGTCATTCATGTGACCGACAGTAATGACTGGTAACTAGGAGTTCCACCTTTTCTGGAAGGCGGCGGGAAACGCCTACATTTGGGCACCATGCGTAAAACAGTGCGTTTCACAGACTAAAGTCACTCGAAAGACGAGACCTCGCCGCCGCGGTCCTGCGGAAAGGGCGACGTCGTGGGCTTGTCGGTGTGCAGCGGCACCGTGCCCGACTTCGCCAGCTCCTCGTACGGCCCGGCGGTCGAGCCCCACGGCGTGACGAACACCTCGGTGCGCTCCGCGTCGACCGTGCCCGCGACCTTCGGGACCGTGATGACGAACCGCCGCCAGGTGCCGGCGCCGACGTTGTCGACGAGCTCGGCGCGGCCGCCCACGAGCCTGCCGTCGCGGTCGCGCAGCAACGCGGTGACCGTCAACGTGCTCGCAGTTTTGCGGAACGGATCCAGCACATTGCCGCTCACCAGAAATTGGCCATCGTGCAATTTTTCGGTTTTGACATCCGTGAGCGGAAAGCGCTTGAACGATGACGGAATGCGACTCACCTTCCGCCAATCGGCGGAGTGCACCGATATCTCCACCTTCGCCGGCCGGGCCGTCGCGGGTTGCATGCCGCTGAACGCCGTCGTGCGCCCCGGCGGCACCGCGTCGACCGGCTGCCGGGCACGGAGGATCTCCCGGCCCTGGGCGTCCCGGCCCACGATCGTGGCGACCACGTTCTCGGCGAAGTGCCATCGGTTGGGGTTGGCGACCAGCACCGCCCACGCCACCCGGTACTCCTTGCCCACCACCGAGATCGAGGCGGCCTGCTCCTTCGCGGCGAGCGGCCGGAGCGCCTCCGCCGTCTGCTCCGGCCCGGCCGAGCACCCCGCCACCAGCGCCACCCCGGCCGCCCACGCCACCGCGGCGCGGGCGAGCGAACGGACGGCCCGAAATCCACTACGCTGCGTCACCCTGCCGTCATATCCGGCTCGGCCCGCACCGGAACCCTCGGCACGCCAGGCTCGGACGCATTCGTATGGATGTCTTAGCCCGGCATTAGGAATCCCGGTCCGAGTGGTAGATCCGCCGCCCGTCCGGCGCGGGCGGGGCCGCTCGCCGGGCCGCCGGGCCGTACGCCTCCGGGCGAGGCGTGAGGCGGGGCGATGGGCCGCCCGCGCGGACCGGGCCACGCCGATCAGGTCATGTCACTCAGGGCTCACCCGGATGCGGCCCGGCCCTCGCGTTCTGTACCTACTGGTATGTACACTCGCCGCGTGGACACGCGGGAACGACTCATCGAGGCCACCCGTGAGCTGCTCTGGGAGCGCGGCTACGTGGGCACCAGCCCCAAGGCGATCCAGGCGCGGGCGGGGGCGGGGCAGGGCAGCATGTACCACCACTTCCACGGGAAGCCCGACCTCGCGCTCGCCGCGATCCGCCGCAGCGCCGACGAGCTGCGGGCCCGGGCGGAGGCCGAGTTCACCGGCCCCGGCGGCGTGCTCGACCGGATCTCCGCGTTCCTCCGGCGGGAACGCGACGTGCTCAAGGGCTGCCCGGTCGGCCGTCTCACCCAGGACCCGGACGTGATGGCGGACCCGGGCCTGCGCCGGCCGGTCGAGGAGACCTTCACGTGGCTCACCGGCCGGATCGCCGGCCTGCTCGCCGAGGGACGGGCGAACGGGGAGCTCGACGCCGCACTCGATCCCGCGGCCACGGCCACCGCGCTCGTCGCGGTGCTGCAGGGCGGCTACGTGCTCGCCCGCGCCGCCGATTCGGCCGAGGTCTTCGGCCGGGCGGTCGACGGCGCCCTCGAACTGCTCGCCGCCAGGGCGCGCCGCCCCTGACGCCCGCCCTCTTCCGGAAAGGAGTCCCATGCGCAGCGAACACCCCGGCGAAGCCGGACACCAGGGGACCGGACACCAGGGGAACGCCATCGTCCGGGAGCATCTGGTGACCGGCGATCTCACCGGCGCGGGTTCCGGCGGGAAACNGGCCGACCGGGTGGAGCTGTACCGGATCACCATGCCGCCGGGCCAGNCCTCCGGCGTCCACACGCATCCCGGCGGCGTCGTCGGCCATGTCACCGACGGCCGGATCATCTTCGAGCTGGAGGGCCGGCCCGCGCAGGAGCTGAGCGCCGGGAGCGCCTTCTTCGAGCCGCCGGGCGCGGTCGTCCGCCGGTTCGACAACGCCTCGGCCGAGGAGCCGGCGACGTTCGTCGCGTGCTACCCGCTCACCGGCGACGAGCCGCTCATCCAGCCGCTCTGACCGCCCCGGGGTGGCTCACCGGCGGCGTCACCGCCTGCGCGCCACCCGCCCCTCGTCCCAGACCGGCTCCGGCGACTCGTACACCCGGCCGTCCGCGCCGAACACGAGGTAGCGGTCGAACGCGGACGCGAACCACCGGTCGTGGGTGACCGCGATCACCGTGCCCTCGTACCGCTCCAGCCCGTCCTGCAGCGCCTCGGCGCTCGCCAGGTCGAGGTTGTCGGTCGGCTCGTCGAGCAGCAGCATGGTCGCGCCGGACAGCTCCAGGAGCAGGATCTGCAGCCGCGCCTGCTGCCCGCCGGAGAGCGTCTCGAACCGCTGGTCGCCGACGCGCCCGGCGAGCTCGTAGCGGGCGAGCGCCTGCATCGCCTCCTGGCGCAGCTTGGCGTGCTCGGTCATCACGATCTCGCACGGGGTACGGCCGTGCAGGTCGGGCCGGCCGTGCGTCTGCACGAAATGCCCGGGGACGACCCGCGCGCCGAGCTTGTACGTGCCGGTGTGTGGGATGTCCTCGCCCGCGAGCAGGCGGAGGAAGTGGGATTTGCCGGACCCGTTCGAGCCGAGGACGGCGACCCGCTCGCCGTACCAGACCTCCAGGTCGAACGGCTTCATCAGCACCGAGCCGTCCTGGGTGTGCAGGGTGAGCCCCTCGCAGACGAGCGCCCGCTTGCCGGTGCGCCCGCCGCGCAGCCGCATCGCGATGTTCTGGTCCCGCGGCGGCAGCTCGGGCGGTCCCGCCTCCTCGAACCTGCGCAGCCGGGTCTGGGCCGCGTGGTAGGCGGGGGCCATGCCGTCGTTGTACTTGGCCTTCTGCTTGAGGGTGTTGACCAGGCGTTTGAGCTTGGCGTGCTCCTCGTCCCAGCGGCGGCGCAGCTCCTCCAGGCGCTCGTTGCGCTCCCTGCGGGCCTTGGCGTACGTGGCGAACCCGCCGCCGTGGATCCAGACCCCGCCGGACTCGACGGTGATGATGCGGTCGGCGGTGTTCGCGAGCAGCTGGCGGTCGTGCGAGACGAGCAGCACCGTCTTCGGCGTCTCCCGCAGCGCCTGCTCCAGCCAGAGCTTGCCCGGCACGTCGAGGAAGTTGTCCGGCTCGTCGAGCAGCAGCGTCTGCTCCGGGCCGCGCAGCAGCGCCTCCAGCACGAGCCGCTTCTGCTCCCCGCCGGACAGCGTGTCGAGATCCCGGTACTTCGCCCGGTCGTACGGCACGCCCAGCGCGGCCATCGTGCAGGCGTCCCACATCACCTCGATGTCGTAGCCGCCGGCGTCGGTGTACTCGGTGATCGCCTCGGCGTACCGCATCTGGGTCTTCTCGTCGTCGCGCTCCATCATGGCGAGCTCGGCCCGCTCCAGCCGGGCCGCCGCCTCCCGCACCCGCTGCGGCGCGACCGACAGCAGCAGCTCCTGCACGGTGCCCGGCCCCGGGTCGCCGTCGCCGTCCGGCCGGTCCGGCCGCCGGGTGCCGATGAACTGGCGCATCACCCCGAGTCCGCCGGAGCTGGTCACGGTGCCCTCCATCGGCTGGGCGTCCCCCGCGATCAGCCGCAGCAGGGTGGTCTTCCCCGCGCCGTTCGGCCCGACGAGCGCCGCCTTCACCCCGTCACCGACCCGGAAGGAGACGTCGTTGAGCAGGATCCGCCCGTCGGGGAGCACGTACGTCAGATGCGCGACCTCCACATGGCCCATGACTGTCGCAGGTTAGCGACGGGGCCGCGCGGCGGCATCGCATTTTTGACCTGCGAGGCCTCTCCCGGGCGCGCACGCCCGCCCGCGGCCTTCGGTCATCGGCCCACGTTCATCGGGACACGTTCCGGCCGCAGAGCCGGCCGGCGGCGGCCACGGCGGCGGCGGCGAGCAGCAGCGGCACCGTGGGATGGAGCCGCAGCAGCAGGGTGCCGGCGGCGGCGCCCAGAACCATCGCCAGCACGGTGGTGAGCCGCCGGAACCGGGTCTCCGGCGGGACGATCATGAACACCCCCGCCAGGGACCGCGTGACCACGGTCGTCGGCATGTCCCGCGATCTGCTCCCGGCCTGCAGGATCGTGACGTTGCGCGCGCCCATGATCGCGGACACCGCGACGATCACGGTGAACCGGTGCGGGCTGAGGTGCGGGGCCTGGGACGGCAGCCCGAGGGCGAGCAGCGCCGCCACGGCGAGCAGCGCGCCCTCGCCGTACAGGGCGTACGAGAGCCAGCGGTCCCCGGTCCGGCGGATCAGCGCGTTGTTGGCCCGGTGCCCGATGAACGCGCCCGCCGAGAAGGCCGCCAGCGCCACCATCGGCGCCACGACCGGCTCCGGCTCCTCGATCACCCCGAACCCGACGAAGAGCGCGTTGCCGGTCATGACCGCGGTGAAGACCCTGCCGAGCCCGATGAAGCTGACGGCCTCCACCACCCCGGTCACGGCCGTCAGCAGGACCAGCGCGACCGTCAGATGGGACGGTCTCCTCATCGCGGACACCCTTCTCGGTGGCCTCGGGCGCGGCCTTGGCGGCGAGGCCGGGCGCCGAGGTCAGGCGTCGCACCGCGACGCCTGGGGCACGAAACAGGCGAACGCCCTCAGATCTGCCCGGAAGGGCCCGCGGATCACCTCCGCCGGGGGATGCCGGTCCCGGCGGCCCGGCCCTGCGCCCGGTCCGGCTCGCGCCCCACGCCGGCGTGGATCCAGTCGGTGCGGAAGCCCTCGCCGGGTACGGGACGCCGTCGCCAGGAGCGGACGGGGCCGGGTTCGATCAGGTCGAGGCCGTGGAAAGGCCGCGGACGGTGTCACAGGAGCGAGAGGTGGCGCCCGTTCAGGGTGGTATCTCAGGGTGGCCATGCGATGTGGCCGTCCCGGGTGCCGTTCAGCGTGCCCGTTCAGTGCGGCCGTTCAGTGCGGCCGTTCAGCATGGCCGTCCCGGGTGTCCGCCGCCCACCGGCGCGAGCGCCCGGTCCGACGGCGGCCCCACCGGCGCGACCGCCTCAGGCGCGCGCCGGCGGCGCGCGGTGAGCCGCAGGGCGAGCACGAGCGCCGCGCCGTACACGACGTGCGCCCCCGCCATCACCCCGACCCGCCCCGGCCGGTCCGCGGAGATCGGCGGCATGATCTTCATCTCGGGCACCCAGCCCTGGTAGCTCGCGGCCCAGATCGCCAGCGCGTACCCGACGCCGGTCGTCAGCCGCGGCCGCCGGTCGCCGACGAGCAGGCCGAACAGCGCGCCCGACGCGGCCCCGAAACCGAAATGGGCGAGCGTGCCGAGCGCCCGCTCCCCCGGCTTCGGCCGGTGCCGGTGGCCGGGCAGGAACGCGCGGGCGATCCGCCTCGGCGGCTGCTGGCCGATGAGCCCGGCACGGGCGCCGGCGAGCATGAGCCCGCTCATCGCGGCGGTCGCGAACGTCCCGGCGGCGGCGCCCCGGACCATCCCGCGGATCATCTCGTCACCACCGCCTGCCTGGTGAGATGCTCGGCGAGCCCGTCGGGGTCGGCCACGGTCACCGTGACCGCCGGGTGGGTGAGCACCCGGCCCGGCGCGAGCGCCCGCACCGGGGTGCGGAAGCTGATGCACACGCCGCGCCGGCTGTTCGTGCCGAACGTGAGGCCCCGGTCGGCGAGCGACAGGCGCGGGCCGATCACCTTCCACATCGCGTACGGGCCGCTCACCGTCGCGCCGGTCACGTTCGACATCGGGGTGCGCACCACCCACGGCCCGAACCGGATGAGCAGCTCGTCGTTCACCTCGACGTACGCGCTGCTCGGCCGCACCCCGATCAGGCGCAGCGGCAGCCGCCACAACGGGTCCACCGAGAACGGAAACCGTCGCATCTCATCCCTCTCCAGGCCGCAGCACGACCTTGATCACTCCGGCTTGCTTGTCGCGGAACGCGCTGTAGGCGTGGCTCGCCTCGCTCAGCGGCATCTCCGTGGTCACCAGGCCGCCCGCGTCGATCGGGTCACCGCCGTGGCGGAGCAGGTCGATGATCCGGTCGGTCCACCGGCGCACGTTCGCCTGCCCCCAGTGCAGCGCCACCTGCTTGTCGAACAGGTCGCCGACGGGGAAGCGCATCATCCAGCCGCCGTAGACGCCGGTCACCGAGACCGTGCCGCCGCGCCGTACCGAGCCGAGGGCCTGGTGCAGCGCGGTCATGCGGTCCGGCTGCACCTTCACCGTCTGGAGCATCTTCTCGGTGAGCGAGCCGTCCGCGTCCATGCCCACCGCGTCGATCACCGAGTCGCCGCCGCGCCCGCCGGTCATCTCCCGTACGGCCTGCACCACGTCGTCCACCGTGGTGAAGTCGATCGTCTCCACGCCGTGCTCGGCGGCCGTCTTCAGCCGGTCCGGGTACCGGTCGATGCCGATCACCCGCCCGGCGCCGAGGTGGCGGCCGATGCGGCAGCACATCTGCCCGATCGGCCCGAGGCCGTACACGACGAGCGTGCCGCCGCGCGGCACCCTGGCGTACTCCACCGCCTGCCAGGCGGTGGGCAGCACGTCGGCGAGGAGCACCGCGGTGGTGTCCGGGATGTCGGCGTCCACCTTGATCGGCCCGAAGTGCGCCTGCGGCACCCGCAGGTACTCGGCCTGGCCGCCCGGGACGCCGCCGTACATGTGGGTGTAGCCGAACAGCGCCGCGCCCTTGCGGCCGTGCATCGACTGGGTGGTCTCGCACTGCGAGTACAGCTCCTGATCGCACATGAAGCAGTGCCCGCACGAGATGTTGAACGGCACCACGACCCGGTCCCCGGGCTTGATGTGGGTGACCGCCTGGCCCACCTCCTCGACCACGCCGAGCGCCTCGTGGCCGAGGATGTCCCCCGGCTTCATCAGCATCGACGCGCCGTGCTCGTACAGGTGCAGGTCG